>Ga0190367_1000157_pt1 | contig 52646 bp, 52 predicted proteins | sample 4872181011_MG_FD_171838 | JGI IMG/M metagenome (GOLD analysis project Ga0190367, IMG submission 171838) | Hydrothermal vent microbial mat bacterial communities from Southern Trench, Guaymas Basin, Mexico - 4872-18-10-11_MG | ecosystem: Environmental > Aquatic > Marine > Hydrothermal vents >... | reverse complement strand
ATAATAGGGTTAGGGCACGTGGGGAGGGAGCTGGCGAAGCGCGCAAAGGCGTTGGGCATGCGAGTAATTGCGATAAAGAGGACTCCGGATCCCAAGATCAAGGAAGAGTTGGGACTGGAGTTTCTCGGCGGGCCTCAGGATCTAGAATATGTTTTGAAGAACGCGGACTTCGTGGTCATCTGCGTGCCCGAGACCAAGGAGACCCGTGGAATGATTGGGGAGCGCGAATTGAGAATGATGAAGCCCACGGCCTTTCTGATAAACGTTGCACGTGGAAGGGTGGTCGATGAAGAGGCGCTTTACAGGGCGCTCAAGGAGGGGTGGATTGCCGGAGCCGGAATAGACGTGTGGTACAGGTACCCGCGCTCCGAGGGGGAAAGATGCCACCCATCGAAATTTCCGTTTCATGAACTGCCGAATATAGTGATGACGCCGCACAGGGCCGCCATAACGCCGGAAGGATATTGGGGTATGCTGAAGCAGGTGGCAGAAAATATCAAAAGAATCTATAGGGGAGAGGAGCCGATAAACATGGTCGACATAGAAAGAGGATACTAGGGAGATTATGCTTCGCTGAGAGCATTTTCGGCGGCTCTACACACCAAGTATGATATCGGCGGTGGTGTTAACATTGGTTGCGTTCCGTACTGCATGTTCGCCAGGTCCTCGGCGGTTGCGCCCTTGTAGATCATGAATCCCAGCATGTTGGCAATTTCTCCCGCAGTTAAGCCGCCACACACCTGACCGCCTATTAACTTCATATCTTCTCTTCTGAAGATAAGTTTCACGTGCATTTGCATCGTGCCGGGCATTGTGGACGGATGCTTGTCGAAGCCGACCGCATTGCCCACAACCACATCGATTCCTTCCTCTTTCGCCGCCTTTTCTGTGAATCCGGCGGCGCCCATTCCGAACCCTAGGAATTCCGTTGAAAATACTCCGATAACTCCCGGGAAGGTGACATCTCCACCAGCTGCATTTATACCCGCGACTTTTCCTTCCCGTGCGCCGATTGACGCCAATCTTAAGTTGCTAGGCTTCTTCGTTATGAACGAGATTTTTTCGCAGCAGTCACCCGCAGCAAACACGTCCGGGTTGCTTGTTCTCATGTGCTCGTCTACCTTTATCGCCTTGAATGGTCCCAATTCGAGGCCCATGTCCGTTGCAAGCTTGGTGTTGGGTCTAACACCCACAGCTACGATTACGACATCCGCCGGTATTTTCTCACCGTTTGACAACTCGACCTCCTTGACCGCGCCATCCCCGACGAATCTTTCCGCCTTTACTCCAGTGTATACATTTATTCCGTGATTCTTCAGGTGCTCCTCACCCTTCTCGCAGAACTCCTCATCGAATGCCAATTGTAGACAATGCGGCAGCATCTCGACTATTGATACCTTTTTGCCGCGTCGACTAACTTCCGCAGCTATTTCCACGCCCGCAAATCCACCTCCTATTATCACGACATTTTTTGCTTTTTCTACGGCCTTTACCACATTAGACAGTGCGTCGAGACTCTTGGGCGTCGGGAAAACGTTTTCTAGATCCGATCCGGGTATTGGGGGCATCACGGGCACGGAACCCGTCGCCAGTATCAGTTTATCGTAGGGAAACTTCTCGCCCTTTGCGGTCTTGACAACCTTTGACGAAGCATCTATCTCCACAACCTCGTCTATCACCAACTTCACACCGACGCTGGTAACTAGGTTGTCGGGGCTCTTCGAAATTATCTTCTCCGGTGATAAGAGCCCGAACGCATACGGTATTGCGCACGGAACTATAAAGCCCGGCTCTCTCCTTATTACTACGACGTCCGCATCGGGGTTCTGTTGCTTTGCATAGAACGCGGCGCATATTCCGGAAGGTCCTCCGCCTATAACAACCACCTTAGGCATGGTCATCACCATTCGTCTTTGAGTTGATTACAAAATGTAAATTTTTTTCACCTCATTATAAAAATTTGAAAGAAAGCGTGCGCCGACCTCCTTTGGGTGAAAGACCTCGGCTTAAAAGATATATCTTTCGAAGGAAGTAATACCGCTAGGTAATACATAAGCTTTTCAGAGATTCTTCCAAAATGTTGCTCGACGAAAATGACATTCTCTTCACGTATGGGTGCACTCCCGGCACTGTACCTTCCACCTACGTGGATGTTAGTATATTCTTCAGGGTCGCCAGAAACTCGTCATTCATCGAGGGAGTGCCTACAGTCACCCTGATGTACTCCTCCGTTCCGAAAACTTCGGTTAGATCCTTAACTAGGATCCCACGGACCGCAAGAGCGCTACACACCTCGGATGATCGCATGCTCTTGAGTCTTATCATGTGGAAGTTCGCATCGCTCGGGAAAACGTCTATTTGGTCTATCTCCTTAAGCTTCGAGAAAACTCTCGACCTCTCCCTCCTGAGCTCGTTTATCTTTTTGGCAACATAATCATGGTTTTCAATAACCGCCTTAAGCGCACGTTGAGATACCACATCGACAGCATAGGGCGGGAGATTCTCCAAAAGCTTATCCGCTAGATTCTTACTTGCAATGGCCGCGCCTATCCTCAGTCCTGCAAGCCCAAACGACTTGCTAAAGGTTTTAAGGATCACTAAATTGGAAAACTCTAGCACCAGTGGGAGGGCGGAGTACCTCCCAAAGTCGGCATACGCCTCATCCAGCAGAACGATAACATTTCGCTCGTTTAATTTCTCCACTAGATCTCTAACTTTATCTTCATCGAACTGCCTGCCCGTTGGGTTATTAGGGGAATCTATCATAACAAGCGAGACATCTCCTCGTTTCGCCGCTCTCACAATCTCATCCACGGGAAGGTCGAACCCCTCGCTTAGTGGAACTCTCTCGACACCCCTTCCATACATGTTCGCGTACTTGTCAAATAGGGGAAAAGAGGGGGTGACCGTGAGCACGCGATGACCACGTCCGAAGGTCTTCGTGACCAACTCTATGATGTGTTCGCCACCCGCTCCTACCACTACATTGTCCGGCGACACCCCGTAGAACTCGGCCAAGGACGCCCTTACATCCTCAGAAAAGGGTTCCGGGTAAACTCTCGGGTCGATATCGTCCAAAACTCTCGCAATGATCTTCACCAGCCACTCCCGCTCCAAGAAGAAATTCTCATTCATGTGAAGCCTTATCTTCATGTACATCGCCTTATCCCGAAAATTGTAGTCTATGGAATGCCGCGCGGGGGTAATCACCAGTAATGAATGATGCATCTCCAAATTTTAGTTTCCCGGTCGTGACCAGAAGTGGAGGAAACTCCGAGTTTTGCAGATCTTCGATCTCAAACTTAAACGGGTCGAAAACACCGCTAGAGGTCGTTGCAATCACCCTCTTCCAATAATCTTTGCTTTATTCTCTCCAATCCAACGGACCTCTCCTTAGCTTCCCACTCCTCCACGACCGCTCGCGTTAGGAGGTCATGCTCAAACTTGTCCTGCAACATCCTATACGTTAAGAAAATCACGATCTTCTCCCTCCTGAGCGGTGAACCGTCGCATTTCTGCACAATGTGAAGAAACTCGTGCACGAGGGTTTGCAGGTTCTCGCCACTCCCTTCCTTCAGAAGAATCATACCCTCCTCCCTGAGGTAAAGGGCTCTGAGAAATCGGACGTTCCGAGCCGCTATTTCCTCGGCATCTTCTTTGGAGTATCCTCTCTTCATGTACAGTTTAGCGAGTTCCCTTTTGAGCCCCTCCTCCGTCGTTACGTACACGGGGATCTCTGGAATCCCCACGTCAAGAAATTGCTCGACGAGGGTTTTCGCCTCGCGGACGAGTTCCATCACTCTATCCGTGCGCCACCGCTCACTCAATGGCGCCCATCTCTACCAAAGAGTGCATTACCCAACTGAAGTGTTTCCTCAAAATGGGCTCATACATCTCGATCAATCGCGCCACCATCTCCGGAGTTGCCGGTTCCTTTCCCTCGAGCATCAGCTGTATATGGGATCCCACCTGCACAACCGCGTTCTCCCTGTAGAAGTTTATTAGATGTACAGTCCTAGGATTCTCGGAAATTCTGTACCTTCCCCTCTGAACCCTCTCCACTATTCCTACCTCCATCAGCCCCCTCAGAACATTGTAGACGTTGTTCCTGCTGAGCCCCGTCTTCTCAACGATATCCTCCACTGACAGTTCTCCCCATATCGCTAGCATCTCTAGCACTCGATGGGCAGACGGTGTTCCCAGCACCTCGTATATCGTGACCATATCGTACACCAAAAGTGTACAAGATGTACCATCTAAATGTACTTATCGATCGATGGCACTGCAGAGGTGATTATTGACAATCAGCAACCAATTGTTGCTAACATTTTCGCGAAAAGTGTTATCAATCGGGCGTCAGGATCCTCCTTTTCCACACGTGAAACGTCGAAATGGAGTTTTTGATAGGAAACGTGTCCATCCCCGGATACCTTAATATTTTTTTCTCAACGGGGACGTGCAGCCGAATTGAAATTTTGCGGATCAAATACATCAGGTGACACGTATTAGCGGAGATTTAAATTCTATACCAATTGCCCGAGTAGGATATTCAAGAGTTGCAAAAGATTCTGAAAGAATGATCCGAAAAGGTGCAATATGCGTACTCGATAGAACGCTTTCGCGCCTACCATCCTCCGTTAAAAATTTGCAACTAGCGGGGGAACATGTGTGCGAATAGAGGCTTTAGGTCCCCCGTCATCGCCTCAAATTTCCACTAGAGCCCATCGCCGCCTCCCGATTTTTTATCGAATAATTTATTTACTTCACGTAATGAAACTCCTAGAGAACCCCTCAGCAGGGGTCGACGCGATTTGGAGACCCTCATATTACGTAAAGAGCAACTGCCACAATTCATAGAACACCTGCGCCGCGAGTACCGTGTCGTAGGGCCAGTGAAGAAGGGCAACCTCGTAGTATTTGCAGAGATCTCAAAGGCGGAAGATTTACAACTCGACTACGTAACGACGATGATCCCCCCGAAGAAGGTATTGCTTCCGCAGAGGGAGACGATCCTGAAGTTCAAGTTTGAGAATGAAACGCCGAAGGTCGAACAGCCCGCGGTCGACGGAAAGATCGTACTTTTCGGAGTGCACCCTTGCGACATCAATGCGATAAAGGTGCTGGACAAAGTGCTAATAGAGGGAGAGTTCAAGGATCCGTACTATGCGCAACGTAGAGAAAATACGGTAATCATAGGGTTAAATTGCACAAAAGCGGGAGAGTACTGCTTCTGCACGTCGTTCGGCACCGGACCGGGGGCCAAGGACGGCTTCGACATACTGCTCACCGATCTGGGCGACAGGTTCCTCGTGGAAGTGGGAACCGACGCCGGGAAGAAGATAGTGGGGGGCTTCAAGGAACTGTCAAAGGCAGAGGATGCCGACATTGCCAAAAGGGACGAAATTCTGAAGAAGGTAGCCGAGTCCATTAAGCGGAGGATCAAAACAGAAAACCTCGAAACCTTACTCCTCGAAAAGATAAATGACAAGATCTGGCAGGAACTCGCGGATGAGTGCCTGGCATGTGGTGTCTGTACAACGGTATGTCCCACATGCTTCTGCTACGGCGTGATCGACAGGGTGTCAGCGGACTTCAAGGAGGGAGAAAGGATAAGGTACTGGGACTCGTGCATGTTCCTAGAGTTCGCCGCGGTTGCCCTCGGAGGGAACTTCAGGCCCGGAAGGGATGCAAGATTGAAACACAGGATGTATCACAAACTCGTTTACATAAAGCAACAGCATGGAGTTTTCGGATGCGTGGGTTGTGGGCGTTGTGTGGAGTTCTGCGTGAAGCACATAGACCCGGTGGATGCGGTTACAAGATTAAGTGGTGATTGAGATGGCGAACCCGTATGTTCCGCACCCCGCGGTCATTAAAGAAATAAAGACGGAAACGAGGGACACGAAGACCTTCAGGCTCGAGTTCCTGGACGAAAACGTTAAGAAGGCGTACCAGTTCAAGCCTGGGCAGTTCAACATGGTCGGAGTGTTCGGCGTCGGGGAGGCCCCCTTCTCCATAACGTCAAACCCCGATGAGAAGGGATACTTCGAGCACACGATAAGGGCAGTCGGCAACGTCACAAACACGATACATAAACTCAAGGAGGGCGACATCCTGTGGGTAAGAGGACCTTATGGAAGGCCATGGCCAATAGAGGAAGCAAAGGGAAAGAACATACTGATAGTGGCGGGAGGACTGGGGCTTGCTCCGCTTAGACCTGTCATTTACTACATTGCGAATCACAGGGACGAGTTCGGGCACGTGGAGGTGCTCTACGGCGCACGTACGCCGCTTGATATGCTTTATAGATCGGAGATGGACGAATGGCGCAAGATAAAGGACTTCACATTGAGACTCACGGTCGACATGGTGCCGGAGGGAGTGGAATGGGAGCACAGGGTCGGAGTGGTCACCGTGCTATTTGAGGAGATGGATTCGAGGCCTGAAAACACTGTAGTAATGGTGTGCGGACCCGAAATAATGATGCACTTCGTGGTCAAGGGGCTCGTAGAGAGGGGATTCGCGAAGAATCAGATATATCTCTCGATGGAGCGAAGGATGCACTGCGGGATAGGAAAGTGTGGGCACTGCCAGATAGGATCAAAGTTCGTGTGCAGGGACGGACCCGTATTCACGTTCGAAGAGGTTGAGCCCCTCCCTGATAAGATAGTGTAAGGGGGGAATGTGATGGCACAAGTTAAAATGAAGGAAAAAGCAAAGGTCGCGATATTCAAGCTAAGTTCCTGTGGGGGCTGCCAACTGCAGCTTGTGGATGCGGGTGAGGACTTTTTGAAACTCTTGGACCACATAGACATCGTATACTTCCCGATCGCCAAAAGCGAGAACCTCGATGGACCATATGATATCGTACTTGTCGAAGGAAGTGCATGTTCGGCGGAGGAAATAGAGCACCTCAGAAAAATACGCGCATCCACGAAGTATCTGGTTGCGCTGGGAACCTGTGCATGCTTTGGGGGCCTTCAATCGATCAGAAACTTCGAGCCAACCGCGAAACTCGTCGACATGGTGTATGAGAAGCCGCCGAAGAGCCACCCGACAAAGTCCTTCGGGATAGATGAATACGTCAAGGTGGACGCCTACGTAGTCGGTTGCCCCGTAGAGCCCTCCGAGGTCGTGGAAGTGATAAAGTCCCTCCTCATGGGAGTGAAGCCGAGATTTCCCCCATATAGCGTCTGCGTGGAGTGCAAACTGAGGGAGAACGAGTGCTTCCTTCTCAAGGGAATTCCATGCATGGGACCCATAACCGCGGGCGGATGCAACGCGCTCTGCCCCAGTTCCAACAGACCATGTGAGGGGTGCAGAGGACCGACCAAGGATCCGAACTCCAAGGCTCTGGCAAAGCTGTTATTTGAGTTGGGCGCGACAAATGAGGATGTTAGGCGTAAGTTTAGAAAATATGCTGCCGCGAGTATGGCTTTTGCGGGGGTCGGGGTATGAGTGGTGGGGAGAAGGTAATCTCCATAGAGCCCCTGACGCGCGTTGAGGGAGAAGGGCACCTCAGATTGGTGATGGAGAACGGTAAGATAAAGGAGGTTTCCCTGATAATCGATGAAACACCACGCCTGTTCGAGGCCTTCCTCGTGGGGCGCAAGTACGATGAGGTTCACGAGATCGCATCTAGGATCTGTGGTATCTGTTATGTTGCCCACCAGATAACCGCGCTTAGGGCTGTGGAGAAGGCAATCGGCGTATCCGTCACGGAGGAAATAAAGAAGCTTAGAAGGTTCCTCGCATTTGCGGGATGGATACAAAGTCACAGCCTTCACCTCGCATTCTTGGCGCTTCCCGACTACTTTGGGCATGAAAGCGTGTTCAGCATGCTGAAGTCACCGGAACATAAGGACTTGGTGACCCTAGGAATAAAGCTAAGGACCTTAGGAAACAAACTGGTGGAGCAACTCGGGGGACGCTGGGCCCACCCGGTGACCTGCGTAGTTGGAGGGTTCAGCAAACTTCCCGATCAGAAGTGGGTCGAAAAGGCAAAGGAAATGCTGAAGGAAGGAAAGCCGGACGCGGAGAAACTAGGAAAAGTTGTGGCGAAACTGGAGGTTCCAGATTTCACTGTTGATCGTGAGCATGTGGCGCTCTGGGACCCGAAGGAGTACCCCATAAACGAGGGAAGACTGCGCTCCAACAAGGGCCTTGATATCTCCGAGGACGAGTTCACGAAGTTCATACTCGAGTCCACGGACCCCAAGACGAATGTTAAGCGCTCTAAGGTCAAGGGCAGAGATGTACTCCTCGTCGGGCCATTGGCTCGCGTGAACCTAAATTACGATAAACTGAGTGATGATGCAAAGGCGCTAGCGGACGAGGCCGGCGTGAAATTCCCATCCCAGAACCCGTTCCTGCAGAACCTCGCAAGAGCAATGGAACTGGTGCACTCCTTCGACGAGTGTCTCAAGATCCTAGACGAGCTGGACATCACCGCCATAAAGCCAAAGGTGGAATTCGAGGTAAAGCCGGGAATAGGCGCGGCGGTAACCGAAGCCCCCAGAGGTATCCTATATCACGGGTACAGGATAGGAAGAAACGGATTGGTCATGAGCGCAAACGTCGTCACCCCGACAGTGCACAACGTATCAAGCGCTGAGGCAGATCTATGGTCATTTGGGCCGCATATTGCCAACCTGTCGGTCGACGAGGCAACACTAAAGTGCGGCATGCTCATAAGGGCCTACGACTTCTGTCTCTCATGCTCCGTCCATGTTTTAAGACTGTAAGCCTTACTCAATAAATTTTTATTTTTGTCACCGGAGTTATGAAGGGATCTTATGGGAGGAAAAAGGATAGCGGTCGTCGGGCTCGGAAACATATTGATGGGAGATGACGGAGTGGGCATTCACGTTGTGAGGGAACTCATAAATAGGAACCTCCCGCCCTCAGTCTCGGTTTTTGAAATGGGCGCCCTAGGCCCGGAGTTTTTCGACATAGTGAGCGACTACGAAAAAGTAATTGTTGTGGATGGAGTGAAGTTCGGGGGAAAGCCGGGAACGGTATACAAGCTTTCACTCGCTGACATCATGTCCAAAATGGATAGATCTGAGTGTGATAGGCAGATCATCAGCCTGCACGACCTCGGATCTTTAGAGTCGCTATTTGTGATCTCAAATCTTTGCCCCGAGGTCTTAGGAAAGGATATTATCCTGATAGGGATAGAGGTTAAGCGGATCGAGAAATTCTGTGACAAACTGAGTCCCGAAGTTGAGAGAGCGGTCGCGGTAGCGGTCAAAGAGATCTTGGAGGAGATTCACAATAAAGCAGAAATATAGAGTTAGGAGATATGGGAGTTTCCGTTATGAAGCGCGGGTCTGAATTTAAAGCCGTAGAATATTATACCGTCGACGCCGTCCTCGCCCAACTTTCTTATCACGGCCTCGACTTCCATTCCAATTCTGACGTCCTCGGGACTCACATCGGTCAGCTGGGAGGTTATCCTAACCCCATTTTCCAACTCCACAATTGCGACAACGTATGGAGCGTGGTACTTGAACTCGAGTGGGGGTTGCCTTATCACGGTGTAGTTTACAACCCTTCCTCTTCGCGGCAAGGGAACGTACACCATCTCCGTCGATCTACAGTTCGGGCAGACGGGCCTCGGTGGGAAGTATATCTTTCCACAACCCTCGCACTGAGATCCCATCAACTTGTAGCGCTGAGGAATTTCCCTCCAGTGCTTTGGAGCGTGTGAGTTTCCCGACCTGCGCGGTATCAGAATCTTACCTCTCCACTTCGCGTAGATCGCATAGTCGACATATCTCTTCCTCTCAATGTAATCGACAATACGTGGGGCAAGGTCCTTCTTCTCCTCTATGGCGTCCTCAACCGTTATCAGGAAGGCATCACTCCCGGCCCCGGAACCGTATGACACGAGGAGTATATTATCACCGGGTTTGGACACCTCGAGCACGGAAACAAGCCCGAGCAGGGAAGATGCAGAGTAGGTGTTCCCTATTTTCCTCACCACAAGCCCGGGAAGGATCTGCTCTCTCGAAAATCCGAGAATGCGCGCGGCCTTCAGGGGGAACTTTCCATTCGGCATGTGGAAAACAACATAGTCTATATCCCTCGGGGTTATACTTAACTCCTCCATGAGGGCCCGCGCTGCCGACAACACATGCCTGAAATACGCGGGCTCCCCGGTGAACCCCTCTCCATGCTTGGGATACGGTTGCCCCTCCCTTCTCCAGAAGTCGGGAGTGTCAGTGACAAAAGAGTAAGATGCCTCTATGCGCGCGGCAACGTTATGATTAGTCTCCCCTATTATAAACGCGGCCCCTCCCGCCGCGGCCGCGAATTCCAACTCGTCTCCCGGAGCACTTTGGGCAACATCTGCCCCTATCGACATGCCGTATTTTATCATCCCTGAACCCACGAGTCCTATTACGCATTGGAGGTTTTCGGTACCCGCCTTGCATGCGAACTCAAAGTCAGCGGCCAGGGTGTTGGGCGTGGCTCCTACTGCCTCGGCCACTATGGTTGCAGTGGGCTTGACAGCGTAGGGTTTAGATTCGGTGCCGACAAACACCGCTCCTATTTCCGATGGCTCTATTTGCGCCCTCATTATTGCGTTCTGCGCGGCCTCTATGGCTATGGTTGCGGTGTCTTCGTCGGGCCCCGCCACCGCCTTTTCCTCTATAAGTAGCATCTCCTCGTAGCGCCTGGGGTCCTTCCCCCAGACTCGTGCAATTTCTCTGGTCTTTATTCTGTACATCGGTACATAGGCGCCCCACCCGACGATACCGACCTTTTTCGATGGACGCATTACCATTCGCTGCACCCTCATGGTTTCCAAAACGGAATGTTTGTAGTCTTAAGGTATCGGCATTATCGGTATATAAGGTTTATTTGAGCGATTGCCAATTTTCTGATCATAAAATTCGACACCCACAAAATGATTATGACAATGTGGCAAATCTGCATGATTTTTTCCGTCATATATCATTCGCAATTCTTGCATATTTGACGAATGTACGTAAAGCACGTATACATGCCTTTTAAAGTGGTCAAATTCTTTAACCCTTTCTGGCACTTCAAACTCCAATTTTTAAACTCATGAAATATTTCACATCGATATATCTGACATCTGCGACTATCGAAAGACATCGTCCAATGTGAACCCATAAGAATAAAAGGGGTGCCCCTCTCCCATCTTACAACTAGCAGAACCCCACCTAGGTGTCAAAAGCAACAACTTGACAACCCCTCCAGAGTGTCGAAAGCGGTGTGTCGGCTTGAACAGAGTAGTGGCGTCCGCACCCGGCAAGGTCATACTCTTTGGAGAACATGCCGTCGTCTATGGGGAACCCGCAATCGCAGCAGCAATAAGAAGGCGCGTGTACGTGTCCGTTGAGGAAATCGCAACCGACAGGATAGAAATAGAATCGAGAAACCTAAAAATCAGGGAATCGATGCGCTTGGAAAAGTGCACAAGAGGGGAACTCGAGGGAGTTTCAGCCGAGTTAAAACCCCTTTGGCATCTATGTCACAAAATGCTCGAACTTCATGGACATCCCCTAAAGCACGGGCTTAGAGTAGAAATACGATCGGAGATCCCGGAATCAGCGGGTCTTGGATCTTCGGCCGCGCTTGCAACCGCATTGGCACTCGCCCTCAAGGAAATATTTTCCGTCGATATGTCTCCGAACGACATTTGGAATATTGCCTTTGAATCGGAAAAAATTGTACATGGAAGACCTAGCGGAATAGATAACACCCTTTCGCTCCACGGCGGTGTGATACTGTACCGAAAGGGATCCATGAAAAGAATACGTCTTGGCCAAACGATACCCCTCGTTGTGGGAGATACGGGCGTGAGCCGCAGCACAGGCAAGATGGTTGCGCGCGTGAGGATGCTTAGGGAGAAGTATCCGGACGTGATAGAGGAAGTCATAAGGGCAATAGGGAGGTTATCCCTACTCTCGGTGCAGGCTCTCGTGGACGGCGACCTTGAGAAGCTGGGTGACCTCATGAACATAAATCAGGGTCTTCTGGAGGCGCTCGGAGTTTCGAGCCCCGAAATATCAATGTTGGTAAATGCGGCGCGGAAAGCTGGAGCGCTTGGAGCGAAACTTACCGGTGCCGGCGGTGGGGGTTGTATAATTGCGTTACCCGCCAAGAACGCGATCAACAATGTGGTAGAATCCATCAAACGGGTCGGCCGTGATGCGTTCTTGGCAGAAATAGAGTTTGAGGGCGCAAGAATAGAGAGCGGTGGGGCTCATGGCTAGAGAGAATATGACTTCTCGGAGGAAGTTCGATCATATAATTCTCACGTTGACTGAAAACGTCGAGAAGTCCGATATGACAACCGGACTAGAGGATATAGAGTTTGTACATAACGCCCTTCCGGAGGTGGACTTTGAGGAAACGGACGTTTCGATAAGGTTCTTCGGGAAGAGGTTGAGCGCCCCGATAGTTATCGCCAGCATGACGGGAGGACACCCGGAGGCCGCCAGGATAAATGCCCTGCTTGCGAGAGTTGCGGAGGAGTTGAACATAGCTATGGGCGTCGGAAGTCAGCGCGCGGCTCTCGAGGATCCATCTCTAGTGTACACGTACAGGGTTGCGAGGGACAACGCTCCCAACGCTTTCCTTATAGCAAACATTGGAGCGGCGGAGATAATAGAGAGGCCTGTCGAGGTGGCAGAACGGGTCGTTGAGATGATAGAGGCGGATGCTCTAGCAATACATCTAAATCCCCTCCAGGAGGCCCTTCAATACGAGGGAAAGGCGAGGTTTCGCGGGGTTCTGAGGGCGATTACAAGAATCTGTGAGAACTTAGATGTGCCCGTAATAGCGAAGGAGGTCGGCTTTGGAATCGCCAGAGAGCAAGCAAAACTTCTCAAAGACGCCGGAGTTAAGGGTATAGACGTAGGCGGGGCTGGCGGAACAAACTGGGCGAGACTTGAAACTATAAGAGTAAGACTGCTGGGGGATCTCGAGAGGGCGAACATTGGAAAGGTCTTCTGGAAGTGGGGGATACCCACAGCTATCTCGACAATAGAGGTTGCCATGGAGGCGAGCGACCTGACAATAATTGCAACGGGAGGCGTGAGGACGGGACTTGATGCCGCAAAGCTTCTATCACTCGGAGCAGACGCCGTGGGAATAGCCTATCCCCTCCTCAAGCACGCCTATGAGGGCAACCACGACGAGGTTGTGCGTTACCTTAGGAGAATAATGACGGAAATTAGGATCGTGATGTTCGTCACGGGGTCTAAGAAAATAGAAGATCTTCGCAGGAAGAACCTGATAATCACCGGAAAAACGGCGGAGTGGTTGCGGCTTAGGGGCTATGATCCCGGCATCTTTGCGAGAAGGGAAAGCTGAAAACGCAATACGAAAGATTTTTCGTGGATATTTCGCAATATATCTAGGGTGATTTTTCTTGAGAGTTCTCGGAATCATCACCAGTTACAGAAGACTAGGGAACACGGAGATTCTGGTCAAGGAGGCGCTTCTGGAGGCGCAGAAACTGGGAGCCGAGGTTCACGCGATAAGACTTCCAAAATTAACGGTAAAGGTTTGCAAGGCGTGCTACCACTGCTTCTATGAAGAGTGCAAACTGGGTGATGACGTGGACTGGGTCTTTGAAGAAATTGCGAAGAGCGATGCGGTGGTTCTCGGAACCCCCACGTACATTCTCAGCGTGCCCGGGATTCTCAAGATGGTCATGGATCGCGTCCTAAGTCTATTCCCCAAGGCAGAAAGGTTTAGGAGGAAGCCCGCGGCGCTCATAGTAACTGCCGGGTTGCGCGGCTGGGAGGGTTTTGCTGTGCCAATGGCCTCTCTCTTCCTGCTGATACAAGGCTTTAGGATAATCGACCGCCTCGTTGCATATGCGACTGGGCCTGGCGAGATCCTGATGGACGAAGAAGTGATAGGTAGGGCGAGGGAGATGGGCGCTAAGATAATCAGGGCACTTAAGGGAGAGAAAATTCTACCAAAGACGGAGGAAAATGAGTGTCCGATATGCGGCTCGAGGGCTCTGGAAATACGGGGAGACGTTGCACGGTGTCCAATTTGCGACCTCACCGGGAAGATAGAAATTTCCAACGGAAGGATCAGAATAAAGTTCCCGGAGGATCCGTACGAACACAGCAAGTGGACTGAGGAGGAGTGGAGGGAGCACTTTGAGTGGCTTAAATGGACAGTTCAGGAGTACTTTAGAAAGAGATCGCAGATAGAGCAGTTGCGCGCAAAATACGCGTCGTTCGACCCGTTCATATCACCGACGAAATCAAGGGAGTGATTGGTTGCGGTTACGACCGTACAGAAATTGCATCTTTATATGAACGCACCTGAGGTAAAGCACGTATCTGTTAGGCCGGACACTGCGCGACTATGGACAATATACTTCCACTTTGACTTCCAGATATTTGCACAATCGGGTTGTTCCTAAATTACATTAATGTCTACGAACATCCGCCAAAAAGGAGCATATGTCTCGAATGGGAAGATATCGTCGCTCGAATGACGTATTTGCAACTCAGGGCGGGAATCACATTGCTGATAGTGGGGTTTTTTAGAATAGTGCAGATACATGGAGGAGCCATTAATGGGGTCTTACAGAACATCTGCGGATATTTTCCGATAGTATCGCACAAGTGCGGTATCGTGAGGTTGTGTTTGTTAAATTTACATAAGACGTAAATGAATGAATTTTACAAAGAGATGGATAATGCACGAAAATCGGTATTGGGTGGTGGGGATCTTGAGGGTGGCAATAATAGGCGCTGGGATGACACCGATCCGTAGAAAGTGGGATCGCGGCTCTAGGGAACTTGCTCTCATGGCGATATTCGAGGCCCTTGACATGGCAGGCATAGGCCCTCGGGACATCAACGGGATCTTCACGGTTCCTCAGGGCTATATAATCGACCCCGAGGACGTCGACTGGCTTGCAACTCAGCACCTAGGGGAGTACTTCTTTATCGATACGAAGGCCCAAGCTATGGTTGAGATAGGTGGGGTGAGTAGTCTTGTTGCGCTGAAGTATGCCGCCTTCGAGATACTAATGGGCAGATGCAACATTGCGCTGGTGTATGCCGCCGAGAAGCAAGTAGTCAGGGAGGAGTGGAACCCCCAGCGCCACATGTATCTCTTGTACCTTGTCAACGGATTCTATGGTCCACTCGACAAGAGGTACGGAATAATGAAACCAATCGTTTACTACGCAATGATAACACAGCGGTACATGTACGAGTACGGAGTCTCGAGAGAGGATCTCGCATACGTTCCGGTGGTGCTGAGGAAACATGCATCAATGAACGAGAAGGCTCAGTTTCGGGATCCCATAACAGTAGAGGACGTTCTCAAGTCGAAGGTCGTGTGCCCACCATTGCACATTCTGGACTGTTGCCCAACATCTGAGGGGGCGGCAGCTCTGATACTTGCTAGCGAGAAGGTGGCTAAGGATCTCGGCGTGGACAGGGTTTACATAACCGGAATTGGGGAGCACCATGATCCCACAAGCTTCTTCCCCGTATATGGCTCGGCGACGGAATTCCCATGCGCCCGAAAGGCTATGGAGGAGGCTCTACAGAAGTCGGGGAGAAAGATAAAAGATATAGACATTGCGGAGGTCTATGGTCCATTCAGCGGAACGGAGGTAATGTTATACGAGGAGTTGGGATTTTTCAGGAAGGGGGAGGCTATCCAGGCGATTAAGGAGGGTAGGACGACAATCGATGGGGAGATCCCGATAAACACTTCCGGTGGACGTCTGTCGCTTGGCCATCCTCCACATGTCACGCCGCTCGCCGAGGTTTATGAAATATTTCTACAACTGACCGGAAGAGCGGGGCAACGTCAGGTGAAGGATGCAGAGGTTGGCGCCGTGCATGCAGAACATGGAGCAGTTAATGGATCCATGGTGATGATTTTGGAGAAGGGGTGATGCTATGGAGTTTGAAGATCCTATAAAGAAGTTTCTCGGCTATATAAGTAGTAGGAAGTTTATGCTCCCGTACTGCGGGAAATGCGACAAGTACATATATCCGCCTAGGAACTTCTGCCCGTTCTGCGGATCCAGGAATCTCGAGTGGAGAGAAATTTCAGGACGCGGGAAGCTGTACGCCTTCACAACAAACCCAGATCCGATACTCTTCCCTCCCGGGGTTTTAGGGATTGTGGAGCTGGACGAAGGGGTTAAAGTGCTCTCGAGGATAGATGGGAAGTACGAAGATCTCAAGATAGGGATGCCTGTCAGGCTGGACTTCATGGAAGTGACCGTGGGAAGGGAGAAAATGGTGGTTCACAAGTTTGTTCCGGTAAAGGAAGAGGGCGGTTAAAAGAAAACCAGGGAGTATTGCCGGCATGACGAGCGCGGTACGTGAATACCACCTGAGAACTCCGCTCACGGAGGGTGTCATTAGGAAGTTAAGAGTGGGAGATATCGTTTATCTTAGTGGAACCGTTGTAACCGCGAGGGATGCCGCTCATAAGAGGATCCTTGAGTACCTGAGATCCGGGAGGAGGCTACCGATAGATATGAACGGACTTGCGCTTTATCACTGCGGCCCGCTAGTCAGGAAGCTTGAGAGGGGGTGGGAGGTGTTATCGGCGGGTCCTACCACCAGTGCGCGCATGGAGGACTACGAGCACGAAATAATAAAGGAATTAGGAGTCAGGATGATCATTGGAAAGGGAGGCATGTTTGAGAAGACTGCAATGGCGTGCAGAGAGTATGGAGCCGTTTACTGTATATTCACGGGGGGCGCGGGAGTTTTGGCGGCAAGGGCGATAACCTCCATCGAGCGCGTGGAGTGGCTTGATTTAGGGGTGCCGGAAGCCCTCTGGGTTCTGAGGGTGGAAAAATTCGGACCGCTCTTTGTCACAATAGACAGTACTGGCAGAAATCTGCATCAGGAAATTATGGAAAAGGTTCTCCGAAAAATCAACCTTTAATTTTTATCCAAACTGACCCGTTATGTACCTGTACGTGAGTTCGTGCTCGGGCTCCTCGAAGATCTTCTTGGTGGGACCGAATTCTATCAACTCGCCGTAGTAGAAGAACGCCGTGTAATCGGAGATCCTCATGGCCTGTTGCAGGCTGTGCGTCACTATCACAATCGTGTACTCTTCCCTCAGCTCTCGAATCAGCGCCTCAACCTTGGCGGTGGAGATGGGATCAAGCGATGCACAGGGTTCGTCCATCAAGATGACTTCCGGCTTCACCGCAATTGCGCGCGCTATGCACAGTCTCTGCTGCTGCCCCACTGAAAGTTCGAATGCGGAATCATGGAGCCTGTCCTTTACCTCATCCCACAGCCCTGCGGCCATCAGTGCCTCCTTCACGATTTTGTCGAGTTCCTCCTTGTCCCTAATTCCATGGAGTTTTGGCCCATAAGCGACGTTCTCGTATATTGACTTGGGTAGGGGGTTTGGCTTCTGGAACACCATGCCCACGCGTTTTCTTACCTCAGTTGGCGTTAGTTGGGAGTCATAGATGTTAACACCGTCGAGAAGCACTTCTCCCTCCACGCGCACGCCGTCCACTAATTCTATCAGGCGGTTAAGGGACTTGAGAAACGTTGTCTTTCCGCAACCGGAGGGTCCTATTATTGCGGTGACGCGTTTCTCCGGAATCTTTATATTGATGTTCTTCAGAACGTGCTTTCTCCCATACCACACGTTCAGATCTCGAGTTTCCAACTTGACGTGATTGTGGGAGAACGAATGGGAGTATTCTTCTGGGATGCAGCAGGTTGCGACCGTTAACATCTTTCCGTCACCGCGATTTGGAGAGCCGGAAACTCTCCGTTTGCTGGAAGGGTAATACTCGCATATCGTTTTTGTTCACCATGCTTACTCACGAGGGGGTCAGTTATAATCCTTTTCGAAGTAACATATAGATGAATAAATAATCTATATAGATTTGAAGAGCGGTATGTAGATGGGGACAAAAATTTTTACCCCGTTACCACTTCCACTTTCTGCGGTAGTACATTCTTATGACGGTCGCTATCGCCGAAAAGAGGAAGACTATTCCGAATAATACCAACGCGACACCAAATGCCACCTTGTATGACGTCTTGGGGATCGCCACCAGCAACACAAACAGGTAGAAGGTCAGTGATGTCACTGGTTCAAGGGGTGTCCGCGGAAGTCCCTTCATTGTCAGCACGGAGGCGGTGAATATTATGGCGGCGGTCTCACCTGCAACTCTCGCAACACCCAAAAGTATGCTCGTTAGAATCCCGGGCATGGCGGCCGGAAGCACGGCATCCCTCACGGTTTCCCATTTGGTTGCACCTAGCGCCATGGCCGCCTCCCTGAAGGACTGAGGTATCATCCTGAGAGCCTCCTCCGTACCCCTTATCATTATGGGGAGCATCATCAGTGTGAGGGTGAGCCAACCCGCAACGAGCGATATTCCGAGCCCCAGAATCTTACAGAAGAATGTGTACCCGAAAAGTCCGATCACTATCGACGGCACACCCGCAAGGTTGTTTATCGCCTGATCAACTATCCTGACGAATTTGCTGTCTCTAGGCGCGTACTCGACGAGGTATATTGCGGCAAATATGCCGATGGGCATCGTTATCAGCACGGTTCCCAGAAAGAGGAAGAAGGTCCCCATGATGGGCTCGAAAATTCCACCTTCGAAGATACTTGAGGACAAAAACCTCCATGAGATCTGTCCAATGCCCTCGCTCATAAAAGCTAACATCATTACAAGCATGCCCGCCGCTATGAGCGTCGGTACGAGGAATAACACATGCATTATCTTATCCTTAAATTCGGGCCTCACTCCTCACACCTCCTAGCATCTTCCTCAGAATGAGATCGGCGAGCAGATTCATCACGAACGTTATCATGAAGAGGATTGCAGCAAGCGCGTACAAAACATGATATAGGGTACCGCCGTACTCGGCCTCTCCCATGTAGACGACAATGGCAGCCGTTATCGCATATACGGGTTGGAGGAAAACGTTCCCCTCAGGCATTGCCCCAACACAACCACACGTTAGTAACACCGCAATTGTCTCCCCTATGGCCCTTCCAAACGCCAGTATCACCGCCGCAACTATTCCGCTCTTCGAGGTCGGCAAAACCACATCCTCTATGACTTGCCATTTTCCTGCTCCCAGTGCAAATGCCGCTTCTTTCCACTCTTTGGGAACGAGAAACATGACCTCGGTCGAAATGTCGACTATCGTTGGTAGCACCATCATCGTCAGAACAATTGCACTCGTCAGCACCACCTGTCCGCTACTCAGCCCAAAAAACTCCGCAATGGTGGGAGCTATGAACATGAGCCCGACGAAACCATAAACTATCGACGGAATTGCGGCAAGCATTTCAATCATGGACTTCAAGGGATCTTTCAGCCATCCGGGCGCCCACTCTGATATGTAAATTGACACCGAGATGCCGAGGGGGACTGAGATCATAAGAGTGGTCATAACAATCAGTACTGAACCAATTATCAGCGGAAGGGCGCCATACCTTCCATAATATGGCGCCCATCTCGTCCCCATCAATAACTCATCAAGACCGACCTCCCAAAATGCCGGTAGTCCCTCCTTTAAGACGAATATTGTCATAAGGAATAGTACAATTATCGATGACGATGCGGAGATCAATAGCATTATTTTTATTGGTAGATCTTCTATCCTAACCCGCCACCTCACCAATACCACCCTCTTAGGCGACTATCGGAGCAAAGCTGGAGATCATCGACCGTGCGAAGAAAGCTGGCTATCTGCAATACACTTCCATGAACCCGAAGATGCGCGTATCTTAAGGGTTCTGCACAGCATGTATCTGAAAACTCACTACTGCTTGAGGCGAAAGTCGTCATGTTGTGCTGTTTAAGGAAGTAATAGTACGGCAGAGGTAAATATCCGACCTTCTCGACTATTTTCTGCCCTTCCGGACTCTTAACGAAGTCTATGTACCTATCCACAAGGGACCCACTTTTAGGCCACCCATTTGTCACAAAATACAGATCCCTGCTCAGTGGGTATTTCCTCTCATATACGTTCTCTGGTGTTGGCGTATAGTATGGTCCTCCTTCCTCACTTGCAACATTTACGACCTTCACATCACTAGTAACGTATCCTAACCCGATAAATCCTATAGAATACGGCGTATTTTTCACGCTCTCGAGCATCTGCATATTACTGACCTTTACCTGTGCATTTTCAGTAACACTCAGTCCAAACGGTTTAATGCACCGCTCTTCGAATATCTCCCTTGTTCCTGATCCCGCTTCACGAACAAAAACCACTATCTTTTTGTTTGGTAATCTTGGATCAAAATCATGCCATGTCCCGTATTTGCCTGAGAAGATTTCACCAATTTCCTTTAATGTGAGGTTTAATGTGCCTCCTATGCCCTCAGTAACTGACGGATGGACCACTATACAGATCGCGTCTATCGCTATTACATGTAAAACTAGGGTTACACCGTTTGCCCTTGCATCTTCTATCTCTTCCGGCTTGGGTTCCCTTGAAGCACAGGCTATCTGACAAAGCCCATCTATGAGTTCTGCATATCCTCTACCGCTTCCGCCGCCTTCCACCGTTATGCTTAGCAGTAAATCCTTATATTTCCTCATAAAGGCGATTGCTGTTGCATTTGCGATCGGAAGCACCGTGGTGGATCCTACTACCCTGATTCTCTCCGTTCTCCAAGCGCTATCCTCTCCAACAGGCCCCATATAGTACGATCCGGTTAATGGCGCGAGAACCCACAGCCCGACGGCCAATCCGGCGAAGAACACGTAAAAGAGTACCAGCATTCCCAATCCACTTTTCAGATCCACCGCCACCACCATTTGACTTTCTCACAAATGTTTATATAGCTTATCGAAATAGCAATATAAATGGATACGTTTGGTATATAGAGATATGTAGAGGTATGTAGACGGTGGTAACATGAGCACGGTCACCCGCAAGCTCCAGTTGACCGGGGGGAGCACGATTATCGTCTCACTTCCCAAAAAGTGGGTATCCTCACTGGGAATGAGGCCGGGGGATGAGGTCACTCTCGTCCTCAATAGGGATGGAACCATCACCGTCATGCCTAAGACTCTCCACAGGACGAATGAAAAGCCCGAGGCTGTAATAAGGGTAACGAGGGACATGAGCCCAGAGGTCGCGGTAAGGGAATTCATAGGCTACTACCTCGTCGGCTACGACGTTATAAGGGTAGAATTTGGAAATGACACGGAGATGCACAGATCCCAGATAAAAGAAGCAATACGAGACAAGCTTATAGGCGTGGAAGTAATGGAGGAGTCCGAAGTACATCTCGTAGCCAGGTGTCTCATAACCTACACCGAGTTCTCCCTAAACGACGCCCTTAACAGAATGAGGGCCGTCACAAGCCTAATGTTAAGAGATGCCGTAAAAGCGCTAATCTCATACAACATAGACCTTGCCGAGGATGTGTGCCGGCGGGATAACGACGTTGACAGGCTCTACTTGTTTATAGTAAGACAACTAAAAACCCTGATACGCCAGCCTCATACTCTCTCTGACCTCGGTCTCAGAACAGTAAGAGATTGTCTCGGCTACCGCCTTGTTGCAAAAACTGTCGAGAGAATCGCTGACCATGCAATGCGCATTGCCGAGGTTTCGAAGAGCACGAGACTCCCCAAAGATGAGGATCTGTTCTGGAGGATAGAAAAGGCCCGTGATCTCGCAATAGATCTCTTCAATGAATCGCTATCTGCGTTCATAAAACTGGATAAACAACTCGCTCATGAGGTCATCGAGCGCTCCAAGGAGATGTCCTTCCTCGAAGAGGAAATACTCGAAAATCTTCTCAAACACACGGAACTCGATGCAAAGGACGTGGCAAATCTCAGGCTAGCATTTGAAAGTTTGAGGAGGTCGGCAGAGTACTCGGCGGATATTGCAGAAATAGCAATAAACATGGCAATCCTGGAACCCGTCCTCTAACCCTCTCTCTTCAGCCATGTCGAATACTCTAAGGAGCGCGCAAGCACGTTAACCGCCCGTTCAGGCGTAAAGTAGCATGGTATACCTAACTTTTCCACTTCCTGAACGTCTCCTATTACGATGTCACCCATGGGGACGCAGAAGACGACAGGCTTTCTCACGCATCCCGCCTCCATAATCTCGTGTACCGCCTGCCCAACCTCCTTAACCCTCATCGCTGGAACTATGCATATTATTCCGTCCACGTTTCTGTTGTGCAGTAAGATCTCAACCCCGCGCTGATACTGTTCGGCAGTCACTAAGAAACTCAGGTCGAGGGGATTGAAGCAACTGGTCCATGGGAATGCTATCTGCTTCAACACTTCGAGGGTGTTATCATCGTATGCCGCGAGTTCTAAGCCGAGTGAACTCGCATGGTCGACGCTCAGAATCCCCATGCTACCGCTATATGAAATTATAGATAGCCTCGGACCCCGCATCGGAGGTTGCATTGAGAAAAATTTCAGCAAATCAAAGAACTCCTCCAGAGAATCCGCCTTCAATGCTCCGCTCTGTCTCAACGCAACATCCCATATTGTGGCATCTCCGGCCAGTGAGGCCGTGTGAGAAAGTGTAAGTTGGCTACCTGCTGCGGTCTTTCCACCCTTGAGGACAACCACCGGCTTCTTCCGGGAAACAGCCCTCAATACTCTCATAAGCCTCCTTCCATCTCGGGTTCCCTCAATGTACATGCCTATTACGCTGGTCTCCGGGTCCTCCGCGAGAAACTCCAGAAAATCCGTCTCGTCGAGGTCAGCCTTGTTTCCTATCGTTATCAGCTTGCTTATCCCCCACGGGTAAACCTCCAGCATCCCAGCAGCGAATATCCCCGCTTGCGCAATTATACTTATAGTGCCTTTCCTTAGGCCCGGAAGAGGCGCAAATGTGGTTGCCAGATTGCAATAGGTGTTGACAAATCCGGCACAGTTTGGCCCAAGCACGCGTATGCCATATTTTCTCGCAACTTCAACTATTTTCGACTGAAGTTCCCTCCCATATTCTCCCATTTCTGCAAATCCCGCAGCCTCTATGACCACGAACTTCACACCCTTCTCTCCGCATTGCTCAAGTGCTCCCAGAACCTTGTCGGCGGGGATTATGATTATGGATAAATCTATTTCACTAGGAACGTCAAGTACCGATGGATAACATTTCAAACCCAAAATTTCCTTCTCTTTTGGGTTTATCGGGAACACTTTCCCCGGAAATCCGAGACTCACAAGGTTCTTGAGAATGTTATGCCCAAGCTTCGCCGGATTGGAGGAAGCACCTATCACTGCAACCGATTTTGGATAGAAAAAAGACCTCAACTCCTCATACTTTCTCTTGATGTCCTCGGGCTCTATATTGTCATCCGCCATCGCCGATCATCACCGGAGAGTTTTCTCCTCATAAAACATGTGAGCGGAAAACGCAGTAAATATCTCTCAAGATCAAGATGTTTATTTAGGCTAATACATCCAACTTATAACGATTTCCAAGGAGAAACCTTCAGAAAAATGATATAAATTGATCAATTATTCGGTAATTGTCGAGAAATAAAAAGACGAATTTTCAAAAATCACATATCCAATCAACTGTTATCATATATATTTCGAAAAACATAGTTTTTCTATATACAGTACTGCTCTGCAGAACTGTGGATACTGCTGGAAGAAATGTTCTATCCCGCCCTCCGACAAAGGATCTTGCCCTTAGGGTCAATATTCACAACCAATTCCCCTATGAGAAAAATTGACTCACATGTACGTAAAATTTGTGCTGAAGTTGAGAACCAAGACTTATAATTGGCAATCAGCAAATGAACGTTATGCTACATCGGATGATACCATAAAAATCGTTGATCTCCCAAGACGTTACAACTCTAATTACCGAGAACATGCGTATTGTTTTTTGATGATGTTTTGGAATGCGAACTTGTTTTTTCAGAAGTCTGCTGTGAATATGGGCATTTTTCTTTGCCCATAAATAAAAATGAAGCAAATATGCTTCACCAATGAAGTTATAAGCACTATTACTCGGAATTTTCAGCGCACTGGGATAACTGCTCCCTGCGCGGATACTACGAGGCTATACGAGTAATCTTCTTTAGTATGGGTGATGTACATGCCGGGCATGTACTTCGAGGATTTCGAAGAGGGTCAAGAGTTTGAAACACCCGCCAGAACGGTCACAGAAGCCGATATTATAAACTTCGCCGGGATAAGCGGAAACTTCAACCCACTGCACATAGACGAAGAGTTCGCAAGAAAAACGAGATTTGGAAGAAGGATAGCGCAGGGTGCTCTAACATTTGCAATATTAACGGGGCTGTGGGCAAGGCACGGCTTTTTGGAAGGAACGGTAGAGGCGCTATACGGCATGGATAGAATGAGGTTTACTCGCCCTGTCTTCATTGGTGACACCCTCCGAGCAAGGATAAGAGTTGTAAAGAAGGAGGACAGAGGAAATTGTGGCTTGGTAACCATCCATAATGAGGTTGTGAACCAGCGCGGCGAGATAGTACTGGTATGCGATGCAAAGCTACTATTCAAGAAACGGAAGAATAGTAAGTAAGCCCAAACATTCCATCACACATTTTTCTGTCTCATTTGCTTCTCGTAACAAAGAATAATTACCTTACCATTTCCATTATTTTTGTAAAGATGTGCGTGGGGTCCCTATGCCGGGTATGTACTTCGAGGATTTTGAAGAGGGTCAGGAGTTCGAAACCCCTGCTAGGACAATCACGGAGGCTGATATCGTAAACTTTGCGGGAATAAGCGGAGACTTCAACCCTCTACACATAGATGAGGAGTTTGCGAAAAGGTCGAGATTCGGGAGAAGAATTGCACATGGTGCCCTTACGTTTGCAATAATGACAGGGTTGTGTGCAAGGCTAGGAATGCTAGAGGGAACCGTCGAGGCATTTTACGGCGTTGACAAACTGAGGTTCACGAGACCCGTGTTCATTGGAGACACACTAAAGGTCAGAGTAAGAGTCGTGAAAAAGGAAGATAGAGGAAATGCGGGGCTTGTGACTTTCCATAATGAGGTTGTGAACCAGCGCGGTGAGGTAGTGCTCGTCTGCGATACAAAGATTCTGTTTAGGAAACGAAAATCCGCCTAACGCTCAGACAACATTTATCAGCCGTCACAATATTATCTCTTATTTAGCAAGATGGGGGGTACTTTCATGGTTTTGATGACGGGAGAGGAGTACATCAAGAGTCTTAAGAGAAGGAAGAAGCTTGAAGTGTATGCTTTCGGAGAAGAGATAGACGATCCGGTGGAGCATCCCCTACTTCGCCCGTCCCTTTATTCGATCGTAGAAACCTATGAAATCGCGCATGACGAAAAGTACAAGGATCTAGCAACGGCTAAATCGCACCTCATCGGGGAAATAATAAACAGATTCACTCACATCCACCAAAGTGTCGACGACCTCGTAAAGAAGGTGAAGCTTCTGAGAGTACTGTGTCAGCGGACCGGAACCTGCGTGCAGAGGTGTGTCGGGTGGGACGCGCTCAACGCCCTGTACATAACAACCTACGAAATAGATGCAAAGCACGGCACTAACTACCACGAGAGGTTCAAGAACTACCTGAAATACGTGCAGCAGAATGATCTGATGTGCGCTGGCGCGATGACCGATGTTAAAGGCGATAGAAGCTTGCGCCCATATGAACAAAAGGATCCCGACCTCTATGTGAGAATTGTGGAAAGGCGGGATGACGGGATAGTTGTCAGGGGAGCCAAAGCCCATACCACGGGGGCAGTTCACTCCCACGAGATAATAGTTCTGCCGACACGTGCAATGACCGAGAACGACAGAGACTACGCGGTTGCATTTGCAATACCGACCGACACCGAGGGCGTAAAGATGATAGTCGGAAGACAGATGGGCGACCGGAGAAGGCTTGAGGAGGAGTGGTTCGACCTGGGAAACTACAAATACGGTGCGACTGGACACGAGACGCTGACAATATTTGATGACGTGTTCGTTCCGTGGGATAGGGTCTTCATGTGCGGGGAAGTGGAGTTCGCTGGAATGGTCGTAGAAACCTTCTCGTCATACCACAGGCAGAATTATGGAGGGTGCAAGGCGGGGATGGGAGATGTACTCATAGGGGCCAGCGCACTTGCGGCGCTCTACAACGGCGTTCCAAATGCCCCTCATATAAGGGAGAAACTTGTGGAAATGGTACACATGAATGAGACCCTATATGCGTGCGCTCTCGCATGCAGCTACGAGGGATATAAAACACCTTCGGGCGCCTACAGACCGGAGCCCCTGTTGGCAAACGTATGCAAGTTGAACGTCACGAGGTTTCCATATGAAATTGCTAGGCTTTCACACGACATAGCGGGAGGGTTAGTTGCAACAATGCCCAGCGAGAAGGATCTTCGCAACGAGAAACTAGGGAAGTACATAGTGAAGTACCTGCAGGCGAACGCCAAGTACCCGACCGAACACAGGATGCGCGTCTTTAGGTTGATAGAGAACATGACCATGAGCACGGGATACCTGATAGAGTCCCTCCATGGGGCGGGGTCTCCCCAAACGCAGAGAATAATGATTTCGAGGCTGGCCAATTTCAAGGAGAAAATGAGGATGGCCGCACGGCTGGTCGGAGTGCCGTTCGAAGAGTAAACGAGTTAATAATTGTTACCATACGATCTCTTTCAGCGTGAGCACTTCCACGCCGATAAGTTCTTTTATTCTCTTCCTCTTTCTTGCTAGGCTTCTCTCATCGGTCGTGACAACAGGAACATCGCATTTGAATGCCAAAATCAAATAGGGAACATCTTTTGGCTCTATTTCCAATATTTGTGCGATCATCAGTATCTCAGGCCTTCTTCTCATCATGTTAATCAGATCATCGGTAATAGGATGAATAAAGTCCTTCACGACGTTGTCCGAATTTAAAATTCTCCAAAAAGATCTTTCAAGTTCTAAGGGGTCACGACGGATTTCTATGGCCACTCTCTTCAACACCCTCGTAACCTCAGCAACTACATAGCTGTTTACTACGACTTTACATTCTCCTTTAAGGCACCTTGAAATCAGGTCCATTGCGTCCCGAGAAGTCCCTAAAAGTCCATAAATCCACACATTAGCGTCGAGTACTAACGTTTTCGCCTTTGAGGAGTTTTTCAAGTTCCTCCCTGCCTTCTCTTAATGCCTTCTCGACAACCTCTTTCGGTACCTTTAATTCAAGTAACCGCTTTAAGGCATCAAAGGGATCTCCTCTCTCATTTGAGAGGACGTCCATTGTGTATAATCCCAGTAGGCCTATATTCTTCCGTAATATTGCGTCTCTGACAGCCTCCCTAATAAATTCAGCTTTACCCGTATATCCAAGCTCTTTAACAAGTTCACTCACTAATCTATCGAGGTCTTTACTCACTTTTATCGTCCACACAACTGACAATGTCAAACCCTCCAGCGGAAATACCTCAGTATTTAAGAAATACCTCGGTATTTTTTAATTTTTTCCAAGGAGGTGAAAATCTCATGTTATTATTTATCTGTTATTATTTATCGGCATAAATCGATAAAAAACTTATAATTAATGTTTAAGGACTTAGACTTTCTTAGAAACATATGGATTCCCTTTGATAAAAAATCTCCACGGCCAGTCCTTGGCCGCCCTCACACCTATTCTCCCGCTTCTGCCTATCTCGAAACTTTCCTTCCTTTCGGGTTTAACAACGTAGAGGGGTCCTCTCCTCGTCATATCGACACCATTGAGTTCCCTAGTTATGTTCATAGCCTCGGTCAACTTACCCGGCCCATTGGTCAGATCCACGAGCCTCCTAACTTTGCGGTACCTCATCATGACATTTACGCCGTTAATAGGTTCTAACGCCCGTATCAAAACCGCCGCCGGGACTCCCTCGGGCTCCGTCACTATGTTCAGGCAGTAGTTCTTTCCGTATATGAAGTAGACGTAGGCTCTTCCGGGAGGACCGAACATCACGGCGTTTCTCGGAGTCTTTCCCCTATATGCGTGGCTTGCCGGGTCCTGAAACCCCTTATACGCCTCGGTCTCGACAATTTTGCCAACCATTCTCTCCCCGGTTGGAAGTTCCCTCACCAAGTACATTCCCAGAAGTTCCCTAGCAACCACCAGCGTGTCCCGATTGTAGAAACTCCGAGGCAAGATCCTCATCGACGATCCTCCGAACGCCAAATTGACCTGCCACTTGTAACAACCCTCTAAGTAATGTTATTAGATCACGGAACTATCAACTTAAAGGCGGGCGGTGTAATTATAAATTGGGTGAGAACCCGACGAGACTGATGACTATGGATGAGGGCCCGGGTCTGAGAAAAGGTCTGGAGCACGCGCCGGAGAAGTTCAGGGACGCGGTTTCGGAGTTTTTAGAATTTTTGAAGGAGAAGTTTGGGGAAAAACTGGTATCCGTCGTGGTATATGGATCCGTTGCGCGGAGCACGTACAGGGAGGGGAGTGATGTCGACATCCTTGTGGTCTGCGAGAACTTCCCGGAAAGACTTCTGGAGCGGATAGACCTGTTCGTGGACAAGAAGTTCGAGATCGCGGTCGAGAGGGGAGTGAGGATTTCCGTGATGCCCCTCTCCATGGAGGAGGCGAGATGCAACCAGCCAATATACCTCGACATGGCGTTCGAGGGGATCATACTCTACGATAAGAACGGATTCATTGAAAACGTGCTTAAGAACCTCAGGAGGAAACTTGAGGAGCTGGGCGCTGAAAGGGTAAGGTACGGGCGCTGGTACCTGTGGAAGCTAAAGCGGAACATCAAAGTGGGAGAGGTAATAAGGATATGATCTGTGATAAAGAGGCCGAATATCTGCTTAAAAAGGCAAAACGTGAGATTTTTACTGCGAGGAGAAATCTTGAGGACGGTCTTTATCCCGAGGCTGTTTATGATGCTCAAAGGGCCGCTGAAAAGGCCATGAAAGCGGCGATAAGAATCACTGGACGGGAGTATCCAAGAAATCACGACCCATCTGGAGTATTTGGTGAAATCATGCTTAAAGATCTGAAGAACGAACTGCCCAAAGAACTTCTCAAAAGTTACTAAATTGGGGCGTGCAATGAACAGGCTCGCCGATATGAGGTTTGTAGCAGAATATCCGATTGAGAAGGGCGACGAAGTAGTGCCGCCGTGGGAAGAAATAGGGAGAAAGGATGCGGAGGAGGCAATAAACGCAGCTGAAGAGATAATTTCATGGGTTGAGGACTTCATAAAATGGTGGAGAAAACGCGGCAAAAAGTAGCTAGAAAGCTATTTGTCGAAAATCTTCGGAAAATCTGAATTGGTTAAGAATATCAATCGATGCGATAGTGGCTTGGGGCCATTTTCAAGCTATTGCAAGTTGTACATTTTCTTGCGGGAGTCCTATTCTATGAGTGCATATCGCACGTCTGTGGCACATTGATGATGCCGTACTGCCCAGCGCTGGGTACATCGACCGCCCGTGTACTATTTTCTCCCGCGATCGTGCGATCTGCACTTTTTATCTCAAACACCTTATTATAGACCGTCAGCGAAAAATTCCTTGAGGTGCGTCTCATGAATTTGGAAAGGGTTCGAAAGGCCTTAGAAAAGTTGGGGCTTCCAGGTCGTGACCTCTACGAACTTCCCACGTCGGAGAAGAGGTTCCCCGACGGGTGTCATTATCGTATTGAGATATCCGGCGTCGAAAGGCCGAACGTTCTTGAGGCCGTGATAAAGGAGTCGGAAAAGCGTGATATGCCGGTGCACAGACTGATCAGTATGGTGATGGGCTCCACGCTCCTCAGCGAGAAGGAGTTGAGAGAGTTTGCGCAAATGGCGGCGGACGCCAAGATGGAGGTGATAGTAACCCCAGGACCCCGCCCAACATGGGATGTTGGAAGACAAATAATAACCTCTGAGGGCGCCCTCTCGGGGCTGAGGCATAGAGGAGCGGATCAACTCGCATACGTGATCGCTGACATAATGAGGGCCATAGACATAGGATTTCGGGGATTCCTCGTGACTGATGAGGGCCTCCTGTGGGTACTAAACGAGTTAAAGAAGATGGGTGAAATTCCGAAGGACGTCGTGTTCAAGGTATCGATATTCGCCGGGCACGGAAACCCTGCGGGGGCAAAAGTTCTAGAGATGTTGGGTGCGTCCACATTCAACCCGGTGGGAGATCTAACCCTCCCGCAACTTGCGGCGATGAGAAAGGTGATCAATATACCCATGGACATACATGTGTACCTGTTCGACTCATTCGGAGGCTTCGTGAGGTTCTACGAGTGCCCCGAGATCATAAGGGTCGCCGCGCCGTGCTACTTCAAGATAGAGCCGGGTCCCAGCGTTGCAACACTGTACAAGCCGTGGGCAAACCCCGACCACCTGGCGTTCCTCGCTAGGGAGAAGGTGAAGTACGCGGAGATCATAAGGGACATTGTTGAAAAGAACTACCCCGAGGCAAAACTCTCGGAAAGAGGTCCCTCCGATCTCGCAATTCCAAAACCATAAGGAAGATGGTGATGGATGGCAAGGTTGCACGAAGTTAAAGGAATCCTTCCCGCCCTCGTTACACCTTTCAAAAAGGACGAAAGTATAGACGAACAGGCCCTCAGAGACCTGGTGAACTTCGTCATAGAGAAGGGAGTGCACGGAGTCGTTCCCGTGGGAACCACGGGTGAGTTCATGTACATGAAGCCGGAAGAGAGGGAAAAAGTGTTCAAAATAGTGGTGGACGAGGTAAACGGAAGAGTTCCCGTAATAGCCGGATGCGGAGCCAGCGGAACCGATATTGCACTAGATCTCGTAAAGAGAGCGGAAGATATTGGAGCGGACGCCGCACTCGTTGTTTCTCCATTTTACATTGCACCATGGGACAAGGGCGTATTCGAACACTTCCGCAGGATATGTTCGTCCACGGACCTGCCGATCGTCGTTTACAACATACCTCAGTGTACCGGATACTTCATAAGCGGAAAAGTGATCGAGGATCTGGCCGAATTCGAGAACGTCATAGCGCTCAAGGATAGTAGTGGGAGCATTGCGTACATACTCGAGGTTATCGAGAGGACCGAAGGTAAGTTGAACGTACTGGTCGGGCATGACGAGATCGTAATGGCGGCCCTCATGGCGGGGGCTTCCGGGGCAATCCTCGCATCCGCAAACGTCATACCCGAAGTTTGGTGCCAGTTGTACGACGCCGTTCAACGAGGAGATATCACGAAGGCCCGGAAGCTTCAACTTGGTGCACAAAAGGTTGCGAGGATAATCACCAGATACGGCGGACCGGTGGCCGTTAAGGCCGCATTGGGAATGCGCGGCATCAAGGTTGGTAAGACCAGGAGGCCTTTGGTTAGCGGTGGGGTTCTTTCCTGGGAAGACAGGGAGGAGTTAAGGCTGGAGCTGGAGAAACTCGGAGTGCTGAAGCCCTCTTACGGAAGGGTTGAGGAGTTTCCAAAGGAGGAATTTTCCGATATTGGGCTTACCCCTGAAGTCATCGGAAAACACGGCATGCGAGTTGCCAAATGTAGCGCAGGATCTGGAACCGAAGAGGTCATTCTAAGCGCGGTAGTCGGAACCCTAGAGAGCCCCATTTCTGAGGCGTTTGCCCTCGCGTTGTCACTACCCAGAGAGGGGTATGAAGCACTGACCGCAATACTGGAACCGAACCTCATGGTACGGCCGGCAACGCTCATAGTTCCCGCAGTTAAAGTCGAAAATATGAGGCAGGCAAGCATGATTTACGGCCCTGTGCAGGCGGCTGTTGCCAAGGCAGTTGCGGACTCTTTAGAGGAAGGAACGATTCCTAAGGAGTTCGCGGAGACGGGACTGATGATAGTTAAGGTGAGAATACACCCGAACGCCTTGAATAGAAAGATGATCTACGGGAACACGTACGAGGCCATGCGGACCATAATTAAGGAAATATGGGGAGGATGAGTTGTTATGAGCAAGAAGTTCTGGCCGAGAGGAGTAATACCGGCTCTGGTCACTCCATTTACGAAAGACGGCAAGATAGATGAGGAGTCCTTCAGGAGGCTAATCGATCACCTTATAGAGCAAGGGGTCACCGGAATAGTCCCCGCCGGAACGACCGGGGAGTTCATGTACATGAAGCCTGAGGAGCGCAAAAGGGTGATCGAAATAGCAGTGGAACAGGCGGACGGCAGGGTTCCCGTAATTGCTGGAACGGGGGCGGCATCAACAAAATTAGCGTTAGAATTTACAAAACATGCCGAGGATGTTGGAGCGGATGCGGCACTGGTAGTAACTCCGTACTATGTGCGCCCGACCGATAAGGAGGTGTATGAGCACTTCGAGAAAATCGCAACATCCGTCGGCATACCCATTGTCATGTACAACATACCGCAGTGCACGGGGTTCATGATGCAGTGGTGGCTGGTGGAGGGACTCGCTGAAATAGATAATATAGTGGGAATTAAGGACTCCAGCGGTGACATGCGCTTTCTGTGCTCGCTTTTCGAGAAGGTGGGCGGTAAGATTTCCATAATATGTGGGCATGATGAGATTGCCGCTGCAGCGCTATTGGCTGGTGCGGATGGTGTGATCCTCGCGAGTGCAAACGTTCTGCCCGACATATGGTTGAAGATCTACAATGACGTTAAGGAGGGGAGAATCGAAAGTGTTAGGAAGACCCAGCGCAGAATGCAAAAACTGCTCAGGATTCTGGTGAGGGGCGGCGCCCTTGCAATAAAAGAGGCACTCAGAATGATGAGCCTACCGAGCGGTTACCCCAGACTTCCACTAATTCTCGGTGACGTGTTCGGTTATGAGCATTGGGAGGAGATGAGGATAGAGCTGGAGGGCATCGGAAAGATTCCAAAGTCTGAGGTGACATTTGAGGTACGCGGAAAAACCATCAAGAGTATGGTGCCGGCAATTCCGGAGACTCCAAGAAAAATTTCGAATCTGACGTTTAGGGTGGGAGAAGGCTTCGCCGGCCCTCCGATATTCGAGGTTGCACATATAGACCTCATCCTGGGACTTAAGGACGGCCCAGTTGGTAGAGTGTGCGAAAAAATTCTAAAGCAACCGCAAAAGGGACACGAACCGAAAGTGGTGATGGAGCGCCCGTTCACGGTCTTGGTTCCAACTGTCACCGTGAGGACGGAGAGACACGCGAGATTGGTATACGAGCATGCCTTAAACGGCGTAAAAATGGGTGTGGAAGCGAGTATAAATGATGGATTTCTGCCGGAGCCGTTGCTTGACGATCTGGTGCTAATAGCAAATGTGTTTGTGCACCCGGTTGCATCTAATGCGAGAAGGGTCATGCTGAATAACTTTAAGGCCATGAGATATGCTATCAGGAAAGCAATCGAGGGAAGACCGACAGCAGACGCGATATTCATGTACAAGGAGTCCGCACGTCACCCGTTCAGGTATACACCCTGATCGAAAAAATGGTGGCCCGTAATCCGAAATGATAAATTGGGAGATCGCGATCTCTGGGTCGGGGACTTTCGATGAGCGTGACGTTCCCCGTTATAATTGTGAATTTCAAGTGCTATAAAGAGGCCATGGGACAGAATGCCATCAAACTTGCAAAAATAGCCGAAAAGGTTTCCAATGAAACAGGCGTCTGCATATGCGTTGCCCCTCAACACGCAGACATCTACCGCGTCGCCCAGGAGGTCTCGATCCCCGTATTTGCACAACACATAGACCCCATAACCCCAGGTAGCCACACTGGGCACGTGCTGGCAGAGGCGGTCAAAGAGGCAGGTGCATGTGGAACTCTCATAAATCACTCCGAAAGGAGACTGGTTCTCGCGGATATAGACGCCGCCATTAAGAGATGCCGAGAGGTAGGGCTCCTATCCCTAGTTTGTAGCAATAACCCCGAGGTAAGCGCAGCGGTTGCTGCTCTAAACCCCGATATGATAGCGGTGGAACCCCCAGAACTCATAGGAACCGGAATACCGGTCAGTAAAGCAAAACCTGAGGTTGTCACGGGCACGATAGACGTCGTAAGGCGCGTCAACAAGGAGGTCGTCATACTCTGTGGGGCGGGAATAACCACCGGGGATGACGTAAGGGCGGCAATAAAACTCGGAACCAGTGGGGTCCTCCTCGCATCTGGAGTCGTTAAGGCAAAAGATCCTGAAAAGGTTCTAATGGAAATGGCAAACGCCGCCAGATCTGAAACATAAAAAAGATGAGGTTTTGCTTACTACTTTTTTCTTACAATTTTTGACATTGCAATGTGAACCGTAGCGTTCAGTAGAAGGCCGAGCAACACCACAAGCGATGAGAACACCATCAGGTACGTTATCGATATCAGCACCGTGAAGAAACCAAACGCCAGGCTCCATTCGTCGTTCTCGGGGAAGTACCACCCCAACGTCGCGCCCCACTTGACGTAGAACCACCCGTAGACCAGAGCATTCACGATGATGATCAATAGCAGGCCGAATAGCGATGCAAACAGGACCCTGTAAACTCTATCCTTCTCCCCGATTATGAACCTCGATGCAACACCTCCCACAACCCCGGAAACCACCGCACCTACTAACGTGAAGAGCATGATTCCGTCGTAAAACTGGTCCAGATCTTCGATTATGCTTATTGAGAAGTACCACCCTGCTCCGAAGAACGCCGACCAGAAGCCGACATAGAAGAGCGCAGCGAAGATCGCCGACGCAAATGTGACCCTCACATCGATCCTGTCCCTATAAAGGTAACATAACGCGATGATTGCCGATAATATGACCATAATTATCGTCATCACAACCCTCTGGCGCTGCTCGATCTCCATCGCAAGTTTCAACTTCCTCATTCCCTCAAAGATCGTCGAGTACTTCTGCACAAGCTTGCTTGCTGCATTGTAGGCTTCCTGATACTTTCCGTTGAGGTAAAGCTGCTCCACGGCCTCGAGTTCGTGAGTCCCGTTAACTAAGGCGTTAACATACTCCTCCGGCATTTCCAAGATTCCAACGTTGAGTTGGTCGCTAAGCCAGGTCATCATGTTGTACTTTATCCTCGCAAGCGAGATCTCGTAAAGTGTCTTCCTCTGAACATCCTCCTCAAAGGCCTCGTAGAGAACCCTTCCCGTGGTCGCCGAGGGGAGCCTGAGCCCCAAGAAGTAGCAGATCGTCGGCGCAATGTAGTCCTGATACACGTAATCGGATATCGTTACGTTCTTCCGAACCTTGGGACCGCTGAACACGAGAAGTATCTTACGTGCGACCTCCTCGGAACCCCCATGCCCTCCCCTGTCTATATGTCCATGATCACTGAAGAGCACGATGAGGGCGTCGTTGTAGATTCCGGCATCCTTAAGCGCGTCTATTATCTTTCCGATGTACTGGTCCGTCTTCTCTATCGCCTTCTTGTACTGCTCGCTCACTCCACCGTACATGTGCCCGTACTCGTCAACCGTGCTGAAGTGTATCACCATGAACGTCGGTTTCACGTTCTTTATTATCTCAATAGACGTGTTGAAAACGGCCTCGTCCCACTCCTCGATTCCACCGTAGTCCTTGAGGGGTGGACCAACGTAATCCACGTACCTACCGAAGTATTGAGCGACGCCGGTATCCCCAATGTGCGCGGTCGTCCCATTGGCCTCCTTCACTATCCTGAAGATGTTGTCTATCTCCATTCCGCCGGGAAACTTCTGCCAGTTCGAAACCACTCCACTGATCGCGGGCCTCGTGCCCGTAAGTAGACACACAGTTCCGGGGTGGGAGAGCGAGGGAGTGTAGCAGAAAGCGTTGGAAAAGTATACGCCGTTCCCGAGGAGTTCATCCATGTTCGAAGTGTTCGCCTTCTTGACCATGTCGGGACGTGCGCCGTCTATGAAGATAACAATCACGTGGTTTCCGTAAGGTTGTGGTTTCTCCAAGAGCCCAGTAGTCGGCAACTTGCTGAAGTCCAAAACTGGCTCATAATCGGCCCAACTCAGGAAAACATCAACCGCACAGTAGTAGAATATCTGGAATGTCGCTGCGAACAACAAGGCAAAAGTTAGCACCAGCACCACGTACCTCGCTACCTTCATACAGAACCCCTCAAAACTTACTCCGGCAAACTCGATTTAAAACTTCTGAACATTTTTCAATTCGACAAGCGCCTAAAAGGTGCAAGTCGGAAGGATCGCCCCATCGACCGCAAAGGATAAAATATCCGGACGTTTCGGGAGAACGAAGACCCACGTTTGGACGGGAGGTGTGAGATCTCCGAAATACCATCGGAAATATCAGCAGGGTCTTGCTACCCGCCGAGACATAGGTTTAAATTTAGATGCTGCGTGAAAATCTTATCAAAACAGTGCAGGTGGTCCCCGTGGGTGAGAAAGAGGAACTTTTCGATGTCGAGGAGTTCTGGAAGTTCAAGATGCGGATCGGCTTTGTGAAAAGTGCAGAAAAAGTGCCAAAGTCCAGAAAGCTAATAAAGCTTACCGTGGACTTCGGAGATGAGGAAAGGACCATAGTTGCGGGCATCGGGGACCAGTACGAGCCCAAGGACCTGGAGGGCAAGAAGATGATATTCGTTGTGAACCTTAAACCCAAAAAGTTGATGGGCGTGGAGAGCCAGGGGATGCTGGTCGTCGCCGAGGACGAAGAGGGAAAGGTCTACCTGATAACCGCCGGGGACGAGGTTCCGGTGGGCTCCAAGGTCTGGTGATCAGATGCTACACTTGAGATAGTAGCCTGTGTACGGGTCTCCCTCCAATATCCCTTCGCGCTTCAACTCACGCTTTATTTCCAGAAAGACCTCCGGATCTACATCCTTGCCGTACAGCTCCCTGAACTTGGGAGAAATGCACCTTTCCACAAGCTCTATCTCGCTCATCGGACCATCCGAAGACCTCAAGCACTCTATCACTATTTTCTTCAAAACCTCCTTGGGATCCCTGTTCTCCTCCTCAATCAACTTTATAAGCCTCGCAAGGGCGGACGCCACCCTTCTGCCCTCGTCCGTCAACTCCATGATCGGCGCCCTCTTGACGCGCGAGACAACACCCTTCCTCAACAGGCTGTTTACTCTCTTGTACACGGTCCTGGGCTTTATGCGTGCTCTCTTGATTATTTCCTTCACCGGCGCCATCTTAAGCTCCTTGAGTATGTTGAAGACCTCGAGTTCGCTCTCCCTCGAGCAGAGCGACGGGTCCTCCTTCTCGATCTTGAAGAAGTTCCCGGCCCGACTCTTAACAACGTACTTCGAAATCCTTCCTATGATACGGGAGATCTCGTTCCACCGCAGATTCCCCAGAACCTCCCTCACGTCCCTGGGTCCGTCGATCAGCGAGACGAGAGCCAACTCCTCGTAGCACTTGCTGCCATACGGAAACTCGCTCAAGAAGTGCAACTTGTCCAGCATTTTGAAGATCCTTCTACCGAACGCGGTCAACTCAAAGCAACCATCGTTTCTCCTGCTCAGGATCCCCACCCTGATTAGAGGATCGATGTAACATGTCAGAATAGTGTGCTTGCTGTGAACATGCCCCCTCGCCTTCAACTGCCTCTGCAACTCGGCGATGTCCATCCCACCATTTTCCCCAAGAAGAAGAATTATGCTCCGCCGGCTGTTGTTCTTAAGTGCATTCAGCACCCTGCATACCGTGTCCCACGAACTCCCAATGACCCGCATGTTCACCACTACATCACTTCTACTATTATGCATTTTGAATGTAGCATTTAAAAGCACTTCCTTCAGATTGTAGATAACTACTCGCATTAAGCTACACACATTCGCATCGGCTCCGCATCACGTGTATTCGACAAACCGCTCAATGGAAGTCGAGATCGGAGACGTATAACCAACGGGGTCGTAAAGGGGTCCAAATCGCTGCAAACCCAGAGAGCAAAACCCCAAGAATAATCTTATCGGACATGAAGCCTTTCGATAAGAGCAGGAGGACCTTGTGACGCCTGAAAAGGATGTCCATTGGATGCCTACCATCTTGAGGACAACTAGCATAGTAGGGAGAGCAGGGCATAATAGCCGAGAATCCCGAAGGGTAATACAAATCTTCGTATTCGTGGCTCTACCGTCCACGAATCTTGCTAAGAACTTTGTCCGGCGAGAAAGGAATAAACGCGACGGGGGCCATTACTGGGCAAGTGTCCAGCGAAATAACAGCAGGCACTACTGAAGAAGACCGAAAACGTCGAAAATCCCGCGTATATGTGGCGAATTTGCTGTCTGCGGAAGTGCTTCTTGCATTGGGGACAATTGCATCAGGCGGTTCGTGTGGCGGGGGCGCCCCCTCCGCGGTGATAGATTTTAGAATTTAACGTGGAAAGCTATAATAACTGGATGCTTAAGGATAAAAGTGAGCAATACCTCAAAGCTAGGGAGGACACCACGTGACTCTCGACCATCTGGACAAGAGGCTGATCGAACTCCTCACGAGGGACGGGAGACTGACGCTGACCGAGATAGGCAGGATTCTCGGAATATCGCACGTGGCCGCGGGAAAGCGCCTGAGGTCGTTGATAAACAGGGGGATAATAAAGGTCGGCGCCCAGCTGAATCTCAAGAAGATGGGGATAAAGATAGCGGTGATAATGGCGGAGGTCGAGAGCAACCGCAAGATGCTCGAAATCGCGGAGAGGTTCTCCAAATGCCCGCGCATGCTCCTCCTATGCTCGACCACCGGTAGGTACAACCTCCTGGGGCTCATGATCGCCGAAAACATAGACACGCTGGAAAGTGTTGTCAACACCTGCGCATTCAGAACCTACGAGGGAATCAGAAAGAGCGAGGTGCACGTCACCGACATGATATTTCACCCGGAGTTCTTCCCACTGATGGTTATTTCCGAGAAAAAGGAGAAAACGCCGCCATGTGGGGCTGATTGTGGAAACTGCGAAAGATACAAGAACAATAAATGCCTGGCATGCCCTCTCACTGTGTTTTACAAGGGCCCCATTTGATCTCACGGACGCAGAACTATCATTTTATCTCGTACGTTTTCTTCGCCGAAGTCTCGGGATGGAAAAATATTTGAAAAATTACCACATATTTATAAATATTCTCCAATATTACTTAAATCAATGGTGAAATGCTGTGATAATAGCAAAAATAGATTCGCAACGTAGGTTGTACCTTCCTAAGTCTCTGGGAATATCGGAGAAGAAGGTAATAATAATTCCCATTGGGCGGGCATATCTGATGATCCCAGTACCCGAGAAGGCCATAGAAATAGATGTGAAGAAGGATAGCCATGAACTTCTGAAATTGGCGGATAAGCGTGCGAAGGAAGATGTCATTTCGAGGGCAAGACGTAGAGGACAGCTGTGAGGGGATGACATGTTAATAGAGTCCGACATCCTAGTCGCGTACCTAAAAAAGGAGGACTGGCTGAAAAGCGTTGCAACGCGCGTAATTGAAGACGCAAAAAGTGGGAAGTTCGGAAGGGTGCAGGTATCGACGGAGGTTTTTCACGAACTATACTATGTCTTCTCCGAGTATACTTCTCTAGACGTGATAGCGGCGGACTTTGCCCATATAATCGGGTTGAAAAACGTGGAGATAGTTCCTGCAACTGCAGAGATATACCTTTCGGCGATAAACCTGATGCTCATGTATAATATTTCATCGATATTCGACGCAATCTACGCCGCCACAGCCCTTTCTCCCATGGTGCCCGATAACACCATTCTTTCGACCGATAGAGTCTACGACAGAATACCCGGGATAAAAAGGATAGACCCGAGGTCGATGTACTCCGAGCACATATGAACTAGTAATGTGGGTTGTTTGGATCTCGCGAAAAAGAAGTAGTAAGGTGCATCGTACCTGATCGTAACGCCCATCACCAACCTCAGGCAACGATCCTCCGTGGGTTCTTGAACAGCATCAACTCTCCCCTACCGGCCCTCAGCGTAAACTCTCCCTTCTTAACCGCCTCAACTCTCCTCTTTATCCTATCCTTGATGTCCGAGTAGTACTTCAGCATCGCGGCGAACATCAGGGTGACGCGGGTGAGGACCTCATTCGCGGCCGCCTCCTCGTCATAAAACTTGACGTCTATCCTGCCACCCAGATCCAGAACCTTCCCGTCAAGCGAAGCTACGGCCTTCTTCTCTCCCCCTTTCAAGAGCTCCCAGTCGGATCCGAGCGTAAACACCTTCTCCTTGAAAATGTAAACCGGGAACTCCTTCGTCTTCTTGTCGTAGTACGTGAACATCATCACGTCCCCGTACTTGAATGGCCTCCGAGCCTTCTCGACCCATATCAGGTACTCGTACCCCGGAACCATGACCACAAACGAGGGCAGAACGTCGTTCGCCGAGAGGCTCCTCATCGTCTCCAGTGTGACGATCTCCTCTATCGATCCCATCCATCTGCCCTCCGAGGTGAACGCCCTCACCACAAGACGACCCCTGAGCTCGTTCTCTCCCTTCTTGGACCTCCCGCGCCAGACGTTCTCCCGCCTCGCAACGATCCCGACCTTTTTATCCTCCTCCTCAATCGCGCCGTAGATATCCATGTCCCTCGTAAACATCCGACTCTTCGCCATCCACTGCTCCTTTTGCCTTATCCCGATCTCCTCTCCGTGAAGTCCGGTCGCCCAGAAGTCAACAACAAATTTCTTGACCGTGCGGGGCACCGCAATCCCCCTTGTTTTCCTTTAATATCTTCTCCATCCCAAATTTTATCAACTTTTCTTAGTCGGGAGAATCCGCCCACCCCTCACCACAATCTCGGAAAACCACGACATGGTACCGCAAAGGGGACCGACACCCGGACAAATAAACATATAACTCCCGGCATTCCAGTTTATAGGGGCGATGAAGAGCCTCCAATCATCTGAGAGGTGAAGAAGTTATCCCCGCCTGAGCCCCACTCCATAAGGATCAATGATCCGAATGAAATTTTGGGACATGGGACACTTAGAGCAGAAAGAGACCGCCTTTTATTACGACCTCGCCCTTTATCACATCTAGTTCTATCCCCCAAGTCTCCATAGTCGGCGCCCCTATTATCAAATCCGGAAGCCGCATCTCCTTTTCACCAACGAAAACCCTTCCAACAACATCCTTAGACAGATATATTCGCTCCTCGATCATGTAATCGTCTATGTATATTTCCGCATCAACATACGCGTCAATGATTATTTTCTGCCCGTTTACGAGTACGACCTCCCTAGGCTTGGCGAGGCGTTTAATTTCGACATCGCCCAACTTGGACTTCAGAGTATTATACCCCATAATTGTGAAATTCGACCCAGTATCAAATAATGCCCTGAGTTGTGCAACCTTACCGCCTATTGCGACCTGCACATCCTTTAGCACTTGCAATTTTAACACCACGCAAAACTTTTGTGAAAACATTCCTGCGAAAACTCGTCGCTTAGAAGTATCGATAAAATCCTACATGGTGGGCTCTATTGAAGCTTTCGATCCGTTGCTGAATAATACTTCGCATGTTTAGTAATGCGGTGTTGCCAAAGTCCTCTGAGCACGAACTTCCGTACTTCTCCATTAAAATTGCTTATGAATCGGCCTCAACACTAGCTTAAAGGAAACTCGAGTAAACGCGAATCACCTTTCCGTGACGAAGACCCTGCGGTTCACCTCATCTCCTCTGACCTTCAGAACGGTGGCGCTCTCTATCCTGTGAGAGAACTTAACGACAAACGAGAATGGACCCAGCGCCCTTGATACCTCCGGCGTAATGCGGGGCCTGTACACGGGATCCTCCGCCCTCCTCCAATGAAAGTACAGCGCCGAAGTAACTTTCGCAAATATTTCTCCATACTCCCCGGCCCTCCACCGCATCACGGCGGGGAATAGCTTCGTGAACCTAGTCGATGCAATCTTCCGCGTAAATGCCATATACTCGCAAAAGCCTTCCTCTTCCTCCCTCTTAAGCAGGGGGTACCGCGAACTCCCGCTGCCAAACTCCAGCAGTGTAGCTATGTCCTCCACAATGTGATGCATCATCGCGTGTGTCATCACGGTGTTGAGGTAAATCGTGAACACCAGCGGAACCCCAACCTCCTCCACCTCGAACTCCTCGCAGAACGCAAGAAAGTCCTCCACCACCCTCCGCGCCCTGATGTAGATCCCCCAATTCTCGATATCCGCGTGATACGGGATGTAGATGGAAAACGGATCAACAATCCCGGCTAGGCGAACACCCGAAAACACCCATCTCTCTTCCTCGACTTCTGCCAGCGGCGGGTCCTTCACCGCGGCCGGCGGAGTGGGGGGCATCGGCAGAACTTGTGTATCCTTTATCGCTTCAAAGGTCTTACCAGCAAGGAAGGAGATGGCTCTCCTCAGAAAGTCATGAAGGTACCTCTCGGAGAGAACCTGCTCCCTCGAAACGCCTCCCCATATGGATCTGACATGTTTCTTCAGTGCTAATATTGCTCTTTCCTCCCTGAATTTCAAGGCCTCCGGAGATTTTACCTCGGGTTCGTACTCTCCCGCTTCCAGCATGTTTTCCTCGAAAATCCTGCTTACGTCCATCCCGTCCACCAACTTATCTTTCTCAGCCCATAAATATAAAGGGTTGGCATGCAACTTCATGCTGCAAGAACAATTGCAAAACCTCGCGTACCACTCTCTCGCAGTTTTTGAAATTTTTGCAAGAATGGTACACCGGGTCTCGTCTTCCGGCATCAAATTATACCGAATAAAATGCATAATATTACAAAATTTCAAATTTTTTACTCAAGTTTCAAAAATAAAACTGTATATAACCGGAACGCGGTAAAATCACGTATTTTCGTCAGCACAGTAACATGATTGTAGTACCCTATATAAACCCCCTGCATCAACCCCACTTGTGAAAAAAAAAGTCGACAGGCGGCGCATCTGGTAAAATACCAAGCAATTAGTGGGTCTGATGGAATATCCCGAAACATATCGCGGTTAAAAGAAGCATTACCGTCCCAGGAGAGTGTATATTATGAAATCCGTAAAACATCGGTTTAAATTTCATGTAATATCGGTGATCTCTCTAATATTGATACTCATTATTGCCAATGAAGTCCCTCCCGCAAACAGTACAACACAGCGGGCGGTGGTCGAAAACAACCGGGCACCGGAAGTTGTAATCTTATCCGAGAATACCAGCGACCCTTACGCGGCCACATGGGCCCGCTTCTTCTCAGAGTTTGGAATATCATCACTAATAACGAGTCCAGAGAACCTCACCGAATACGCCTCCTCCGATAACATTATTGTGATCCCCCGTCCTCTATCCCAAAGTTTAGAAGCCCTTAACATCTCGGCCCCAACCCTACTTCTCGGTGAATCCATAACGTTGCTCGTAACCTCAACCTCCCCGTTACGCATAACCGCCCCCGACGCCCTCTACATTCCCTCCTACGCGCGTAACCTCTCGATATTCAGGTCACCATTTGACATATGCGGGTCCAAAGCTCATATGCACATCGTTAATCCTAGGTCCGAATGCGTGGTGGCGAATGCCTCCGATCTGCTGAATAACACCACGCCTCCGATCCTTATAATGAAAAACTCCACGCTCGCGGCATCAGCCGTGTCGCTGAGAGGAGATGTTAGGGTTCTGTGGGTGGGGGTTGAAAAACCCGGCGATCTTTCACTTGAGGGGAAGTATTTCCTCATAAATTCGCTGTTCTGGTTAAGAGAACAAACCATCATCGACCTACTGGCACAATCTCTCGCAAAGTTGCAGTTAGATCAATGGCATGGGCGCGGAGGCTTCCCCTGTCTCTCGGAACCCGACATAGTATCTACGTTCTATGGATGGCTCTGCATGGAGACCTGCGGAATTAACTCCTCCCTAATCGATAAGAACGCCACCGTTAGCTGGCTTTTATCGCTATATCATGACGATGAGGGCTCCTTTTACCAGGAACCCCCGGCAGAGTCGAAGGTTCTCACAACGGCCCTTGTGATCATGTTGTTGAAAATGCTCGGCGCCCTCGACTTAGTAAATAAAAGCAAGGTCGCATGTTTCCTTTCCTCCGCATATAACAGCACCTCCGGAAAATTTGCCTACGAAACGACGATAGATAGAACCATGGAGGTTAAGGCTACATGGGCCGCCATAAAGGCGCTCATGATACTCGGTGAAGTCAACGGAACGATGGCGGCTTCCGTCGTTAGCTATATAAAGAGGTTGCAGGTCTCCGACGAATCGTCCGAATACTATGGTGCTTTTCTGCCCAAGGAGGGAATTCCATCGTTCGCATACGGTTACTACGCGTATCGATTCTTCGAGTCGTCCTTCCTCGCACTAGACACCCTCCTGACCCTATCGGAGGTTCTGGGCCCCGAATATGTACTCGATATCGTGAACCTTTCAGCCACGGCCGAATGGCTCGTGGATTGCTACCTGCTGGATGAACTGTTCAACGTCACATCATATGATACGCTTTATCAGAACGCATACGCCGTCCTCTGCGTCGAAAGGCTACGGAGGTTCAACGACAGCAAAATATCGGAAATACTGGACAGGATCTTCCTAGCAAGAGTTATCGATTGGATAATGGAGAGACAGACGGAGATCGGCGGATTCTCATCCGATGACATAATATTTCCCACCGTATTCGACACCGCGGCGGCGCTTCTCGCCCTTCGCGCATACAATGTTCTCTCAGCGGTGAACATTGGAGCCGTAAGGTCGTACCTGGAGTCCTGCTGGAGAGGAAAAGGGGGATTCCTCCCATATAGCAAACTGGAGGGTTCCCTTGCAACGACGTACTTTGTGATCGAAACTCTGAGCGATATTGGGATGCTGGATGCCGTGAACAAAACTTCCCTTGCCGAGTTCTTGAAGAACACATACATGTCCGGGGACGGGTTCAGGGACTTCCCAATATGCCTGTTCTTCGGGACTTCCTCATCCTCCGGCACCCGATTCATGAGGATGCCCTTTGATATTGCAATCGACACCGGCCTCGGAAGTCCCAGTGTTGGGACCGCACTCTTCGGAATCAGGTCCTACAACATTCTCTTGCTGGAGTTCGAATATAGGGATGAATTGATGGAAAAGATCCAAAGGTGTAGGGTTACCGACGGAGAACTGGCCGGCGGTACCAGAAAATGGACATTCGTGCCCGCCGATGAAAGATATGTCACGATCTACAGCGCTACAATGGCGGTCCTCACGTGCGTGGAGATGGACGCGCTCTTCGATTACCTCTATAACTTCACCGGATTACTCCTCGAATACCTGAGAACCCACCAGAACGAGACGGGCGCATTCCCAGAGAGCGAGTGGATCCCGCCAGTTTTGTCCTCACCCCTGATCTCGGAGTATTTCGCCACAGAAATAATTATGACAATAGGGGTTGCGGGAGGCGTGAACCTCACATCGCTCGAAAGATATGTTGTATCGTGCAGGTGCCAAGACCCCCTCACATCTGCACTGAAGGTGCTAATAATTTCAACGCTGAATTCCACGCGCGCCCGGGAGGAGTCCTTCCTTCGAGAGTCCTTTGTCAAACTGAATGCCTCTTTATATTACTGTCTCTCCAGACTGAGAAACCCAGATCTGCGGGATCTGGTCGAATTGATGATCGTTGTGAGGGCATTGAAAACCTTGGGAGTGCTTCCGCTCGTTGAGAACTCATCAAGCACAGCACTACCTCCCGAAATTTCGATAACGGTACAGGGCAACGGAGTGATAAGTATTCGCGGCAATGGCACGGAATATGTCATGCTAAATGTGTCCGTAACGTATAACGGTCTATTGCTCGGCGACTGCACGGTCAACGCATCAATAATCGGGTACAATATATCCTCATGCGGAATGCAAACCGCCCCTGGCAAATATCAGGTGACAATTCCGCTGCGCAACTTAAATGCCGGAAATTACACGTTTCTCATGAAGGTTTCCCATCCGTTTCTTCCCGCGACGTCCTCCCTCGTAACAGTACGAGTGATGAGGGAGGAAACCCCTCAAACGGAGCAGAACGGAGAGGTAGCAGAGAGCAACTTTACTACGCAGACGAATGAGTCGAGTACCGAACAAGAGGTTGGAAATGAAACCCTCCACACCACTGAAATGAAGAGAGAAGCACCGTCTACTGAGCAGAACTGGGAGGTTATAGAGATTGCCGTGATAGCAACCCCCGCGCTGATAATCGCCAGTTCTTCCATCCTCTTCAAGAGAAAACTGGTAGGAGTGGTGAGGAGGCTTGGTGTGGGCGGCTAGGATGGTCCTCAGCACGGGAGTTCCGGAACTTGATGAGATTCTGGACGGAGGGATAGCTCATCCGTCGATCTGCATGATATACGGGGAGTCCGGAACCGGGAAAACGATGATTGCCCTTAGAATGGCGATACATGCGGCACGGATGAACATCAGGACCATGTACCTAGATGTAGATTTGAAGTTGGATCCCCGCGCCCTGCGTGGCCGCTTCATGAAGAATCCCGAATTGCTCAGAAGAATAACAGTCATAACTGGAAACCCGGAAGTTTCACGGTTGCTCTCAATACTCGATGGCATTCGTTCCACAGCATCCGGCTCGGGCATTCTGATAGTGATAGACACGATTTCCTCACTGATAAGGTGGAATATTTACCGGTACGGGTTCAAGGCTGCGTTTAAAGTTTTAGAGGAAATGATCCCCATACTCGTGCTGTTGCTCAGGAGAGGAACCTCAATTATCGCGCTGGCCCAATTCAACTCCTCCGAGTTGCACCACCAGAGATTGTTACTACCCCTGAAGAAGCTGGCACGTACGGTCATACGCTTAGAGAGGGATTCCACGGCCGGAGGTCATAGAGTGGCGGTCATTGAGAAATTATCGGGGAGGAGCGCGGGAGTGCGGATAAATTACTCGTTAGGGGGTGGCGAAAATGGCGACGAATGACGTGATCATCAGGTACATGCTGGGGGCAGTCTTCATCCTATGGTTGCTGTCGGTGGTGGAGGAGGGAATCGTATCGCTTATTATGCTGACAAGACTGGCGTTATTTGGAATTTGGAGCGCGCATCTTCCGATAATTCTATTCTATGTGGTGATGATCTTTGGAACGAGCGTGTATGCATCTTCTCGCAGGCTACCGGCGCTGATAATGTTGTTGTTCTCCGTTCACATAACGTTCCTCCTCATACGGGAAAACCCGCTTATCCTCCTGCCCCTGGTCCTCACCGTCGCGTATGTTATAGTGTACGAGATGTCCCGAAGGAAAACAGTACTGATTGCACGGAATGGAATTGCGATCTTGATGAGAGGAGACCACGGAAAGCTAGTGATACCGGTAGAATCCAGAGCCTCCGTAGAGGAGGTTCTTTCGATCGCGAGAGTGCTGAACTCAGAAGTGATGCTGATAAGGAATGACGGATGCGCCCGGCCGAAGGCCCTCCTAATACGAGATGTCGATAGAAATCGGAATATTTCGACAATAATGGAGATGATACTGGAAATCGTAGATGGCAGATCCGATTATAGCGAGGCGGAGATCGATTTGGATAATCTTATGAACCTGCGAGTGGTGCCAATAGATGTTGAAGAAATGCTCGCCCACCCCAGTTCCACGTTCCTGCTCATGAGATGTGATCGGGACTCCGAGTTTCATGTGATGTTCTTGAGAGCGGCCGACGGCCACGGATCTGGAAGCAAACTCTCAGAATTGCTCTTCGCAAAATCCAACGGCAGATATGCAAGGATCGGAGAAAGCATACTGCAATCCATTCTAAGGATTTGGGGAGGTGCGGAACGTGAGGGTTAAGGAAGCGGTAAATTACGGATTAGACGGGGAACTTGCCGAAATACTGACAGCGAGGGGAGTGATGGAGTTCAACGCGGTGCAGTCCACGGCAGTGAAACTGGGAGTATTTAGAGGACGCAACGTCATGATTTGTTCGCCGTCCGCATCGGGCAAGTCGCTCCTGGGCGAGATTGCATGTATAAACAGCGCACTGAGCGGGGGAAAGGCGGCGTATATAGTTCCATTGAAGTCTGTGGCCTACGAGAAGTACGATGATATGGTTGAGATTTGCAGGACGCGCTCGCTCAGGATAGTGATGTCGACGGGAGATTTCTACAGATTCCCCTCAGACATCCTCGACGCCGATGTTATGATACTGACCTACGAGAAGTTCGACTCCATGACGAGGCAAATCCCAGCCGTTCTCGACATGCTGAGAACGGTGGTCATCGATGAGGTGCACATGCTCAGTGACCCTGAAAGGGGTCCACGGCTGGAAGGCATACTGACAAGGCTTAGGCTCAGGGCCCGCAAAAACGATATCCAGATGATTCCGCTGAGCGCAAGTATCGGAAACCCACATGAGATAGCGTCATGGTTGAATTGTGCCTTGATAGAGTCGCATGCTAGGATGGTGCCGCTCGAGATAAGCATCACGGTCACGCGGCAAAAGAATGCCTTCATTAAGGAATTTCTGAGGGAGCGCTGTTCAGAGGAGGGACAGGTGCTGGTATTCGTTGCAAGGAGGAGGGATGCCGAGAGTCTTGCCGAAAAACTCGGCGAGATTCTAAAGGACCACGTGGACGATGAGGTTGGAATGCGCATCCGCAAAATTCTGGATAATGCTACGGGGGGAGATAGGAGTTCCCTTGCAAGGAGGGCCTTCAGAGTGGCCCCCTCCGGGGTATGCTTTCACCACGCGGGCCTCTCTCTGAATTTGAGAAGGGCAATAGAACTCGCGTTCAGGAAAAGGCTATTGAAGGTTCTCGTGTGCACCACCACCCTTTCGGCGGGAATAAACATGCCCGCACGCTATGTGATTCTGCGGGACTTGGTGGTAGTGAGGCGCACGCCGGATGGGATGGAGTACCGGAGATTAGGCGCAAACACGATATTCCAAATAGTGGGGAGGGCGGGGAGGCCCGGATTTGACAGCAGTGGACATGCCTACATACTCGTGTACACCGATCAGGAGAGAGAACTTCTCAGAAGTGTGCTGTTCCGTGATGGGCGGCAGACTCCTAGGTATGAGAATGTGGAGAGCCAGCTGGAGAACGGAGACCTTATGGAGGAGTTGCTCCTCGTTGCAATATACGACTCGGAAGGCGCAACAATCGACGATCTGGTGGAGTTCCTTAGAAGCACACTTTGGGGGCGCAAGAGACCCGCAATTGAGATTTCAAGGAAAATACTCTTAACGGGCAAAACGAGGTTCCTCGACTGGGACGAATCTCACGAAATCAGTGGAGAAATCGTGATCACGAAGGCAGATGGTAGGAGGATCGAGGGAATTGTGAATGGGAGAATGTGCACGATTTCACGTAACGGCGCCTGGTGCGAGTGCTCTGAGTTCTCGAAGATGAGACGTACAACCCCGTGTAGGCATCTGGTAGGCCTCGCAATGTATGTTGCAGAAAATCTTCGAGATCGCATCGGCATAGTTCTCGATGGACTGGGCATGGGGAGCGCTTTGGACTTCCTAATGCGTGGGGGCCTGGTCAAGCAGATTGAGGACGCCGACATTACCGCATTCGAGGTCACGAGGTTCGGCGAGCTGGTCATAAAATTGTACCTCAGACCGCGCACTGCGGTTGCGATGCGCGCTCTTTCCAGCAGGTTCAGCGGAGACGTTTATGACTTCATCAGAAGATTCTGCGGTTTCTTATCCGAGGAGGGCAGAAGAGTACCTCCGCAACTCCATGCCGCACTTCTGGAAGTTTATGAAGGGAGAATAAGCGTGGAGGAAATCCCGGTGAGATTCGAGATTCCGCCCGGCGACTTCGAAGAACTCATAGATTACATCAGGTGGTCCCTCCATGCCCTCAGAGCAATAAGCGAACTGTGCGGGTATCTAAACACCTCTCACCTTGCGGGAGAACTGCTGGAGGTGCTGAGTGGTGGAAGTGGACGCGATTAACCTGACAATTGCACTTTACTCCGCCGTGATGTTTTTACTCATCGTAAGATCGATCAGGGGAAGTACCAAGCGCCCTAATGATGTTTTGAGCGAAATATGCGTTTACGATCGGAGGACGGAACTGACCATCTGGGGAGCCGATGCGGAAAGGGTGAGGGGCGTTGTCGAAAGTGTAGTGAAAAACTTGGGTGCAGACGGAGTGACGAATGGAAGAGCTAACGATCCTGTTCGTGTTAAAGTTCTCCCGGCAGGTGACAATGCCGTCAGGGTGCGTATTTTCACGAGGTCTGAACTCTTGTTGAGGTGGATAGTGGGCGAGATGGCGCACGCTTGTGAGAAGGAGGGGATGGGATGGCGAGTTTCATGGAACTCGTAATTTATGTGATGCTGTTCAAGTTCGTGCTGGAGAATCTGTGGTTGTTTGGTAGCGCATGGCTGTTAATAACGGTAATTAGATCGAGAGGCAGGTACGGTCCGCTCAAGTCATCTTTGCTAATCGCGCTTGTGCTGGTCATAGACTTCATGCACCTACTTGTGCGGCCCACCGTATCCACGGATCTTCTCCTATCGCTGTCCGTCAACGCGCTGATTCTCTCCCTGATGATGGTTGTGTTAGTGGGGGTGGTGGCGGGTGGAAGGAGTAGCGGGTAGGATTCATATTCGCAAACCGAATAGTGGCGGGAGCTCTTCCAATTACAGGTTGGTATGTGTATGGGTAGGGTTGCTGATGTTCATCCTGGCGTCTTACGCGCTGGAGAATGTGCTTCCGGGTCCAAGCGCGCTTATAATAAGTGTACTGTTCGGCGTCTTATCGGCATCCGTCATTAACAGCATAATCAATGATAGGAGTGGCAAGTTTGCCATCTCCGGTACGGACGGGATGCCGCAGGGGGAGATTATCGAGGATGTGATACTTTTCAGACAGGGGTCAAAAGTAATTGCTGTGGGCGGTCTGGAACTTGAGAGGATACCGATAGGTGTGCGGGGGAACTTTGAATTTTTCATAAGGTCCGCGTATGCGGAGAGGATACCACTTGTTTATGTGTTCATCCAGGAGCCGCTGAGCCCGGAGGAGGCTTTGAGGGAGCCCGAATTATCGGATGAGTACAAAGAGAAACTGAAGAGAAAGATGTCGGAGGCGAGGGAGAGTTTGCTGACATCCATCGGAGGCGTCTGGAGATGTCGTATGCTTCTATTGACCAGATACGAAACGGGTAATTCGGAGAAGGGTCTCGTGGAGTGCGCGGAGAGGGTCAGGGAGAGGGTTTCAAAGATAAAGTCCCTGTTCCTGAGCGGTTTCCCTCACACAAAGTTGAGGGTTTTGCGTGGTGAAGAACTGAGGGAGGCGGTGTTATGCGTGGTCAGAGGGGTAGAAGGGGGATCGTGATGAGCGGAGATGAGGTTTTGAGGTTCTTTCAAATTCCGACGTTCTCTGTGAAGATGATGCCGCCAGAACTTCCGGTAGAATATGTCACCCCCTCTCACGTCTCATGCGACGTTGCGGTAGGCGAGATCATAGAAACAGAGAACTTTGAACCATGTGGGGCGGCGGGCTTTACACTTGAGGAATTGAGACACGGAACGCTAGTAATGGCGGGAACCTCCATCGAAAGGTATGCTCTCTGCGCGAAGATTCTTTCAGGGCTTCATGACCGAGGTTACAGGTTCATAGTGGTAACGTCGGATGCCGAGTACAGAAGGCTCCACGGACTGAATTCCGAGGTTGTGGTCCTGCGTTTGGGCGAAACGTTCGTGTTAAACCCCCTCGACACCGAAGGCGCAAAAAGGGAGGACTATGCACTGCATGTTGCGAATATCTTTGCGGCGGTGCTTCAGATGAGCCCCGATGCGTGGAGGATCTTTCTCAAAATTCTATATGATGCATATGAGGAGGATCCCACGCCGACTCTCCTCCAATTGAGGGAGAGACTGTCATCGCTATCCGGAGCCGAGGGTCCGAGGGTTGCATACCTCATCTCAGCATTAGAAAAAGAACTTCAAGTTTTAACGGTACCTCCTCTTGCTAGAATGTTTTGCCGGGAGCAGACAATCGGCATCAGAGAACTCGCCGAGCGATGCGTCGTTATAGAGGTTCCTAAACTTTCATCCAAGGTTTTAAGTCTCGTAGAGGTGATATTCATGATTAAAATCCTCGCCTCGGGTCTTCGTGAGAATATCGTCTTGTTGCTGGACGAGTGTCACCATTTGTTTTCAAGGGGCACCAGACATGAGAGCGCAGTCGAACTCCTAGGATATCTGGATGAACTCCGTTCCAGAGGGCATTTTGTTCTCCTGACAACCTCGTCACCGGGACTTGTCCACCCCTCACTCTTTGCAAAGATAGGGAACCGTATATCATTTAAGGTGGGCACGAGGATCGAGCAGAGGATAGTTGCGGACGTGCTGAACCTGAGGGAATTCGCAATAGGAATTCATGCGCCCGAGGGCAGAAGAAGGCTGTACCAGATGTCCTATCTTAAGAACTTGGAGCCGTATCATGCAGTGGTGTTCAGATATGGTTTCTCCGAACCGTTTTTGGTTAGGGTGGACAGATCCCTAGCGGAGATCCCAGCACCCACCGACGAACAGATACTTTCTCGGGTCACGTACTTGTTCCCGGAGGTCGTCGTGCAAAGTTGCTCCGGGCATCCCCCCGTTCCCCTTCTATTAATGGACTTTGGAGCAGATGCGGACAGCGCCGCGGAGGTTCTAAATCTCATTAAGGAGTACCCCGGCCTATCTCTGTTCAACATTGCGACAACTCTCGACCTTGACGTTCCGTATTGTGCTCGCCTCATTCAGAAGATGGAGGAGGAGGGTTACGTCCACCCGACTGAGCAGAAGATAGGGAAGCTGGTCAGGAGGGTGTACTATCTCACCGAGAAGGGTTCTCGCTCTCTTCACTCGTATTATGAGTATAAGGGT
>Ga0190367_1000156_pt1 | contig 53525 bp, 58 predicted proteins | sample 4872181011_MG_FD_171838 | JGI IMG/M metagenome (GOLD analysis project Ga0190367, IMG submission 171838) | Hydrothermal vent microbial mat bacterial communities from Southern Trench, Guaymas Basin, Mexico - 4872-18-10-11_MG | ecosystem: Environmental > Aquatic > Marine > Hydrothermal vents >... | reverse complement strand
GATCAGAATACCCCGAAGATACTTAAACAAAGTCAATTATTAACAAAAGAAAGAAGCAATGGTGGGCCCGGCGGGACTCGAACCCGCGATCCCCGGCTGGCCTCAAACAGGCTTTTTAGAAGGCCGGTGCGTTCTCCTGGCTACGCTACGGGCCCGGTATTTGTTCAATCTATGTTCGATCTTTTGTGAGTTTTTAAACGAAGATGTTAATAGGCCCGGCCGGATTCGAACCGGCGTCAGGGGATCCAGAGTCCCCCATGCTTGACCGCTACACCACGGGCCTGCTAGGGGTTTGGTGCGCCGGGCGGGACTCGAACCCGCGCCACCAGCTTGGAAGGCTTATGCGCATTGCCTGGCATCCTTCCACTAGACTACCGGCGCTTTGTTTTTCTGGTATTTTATTTTAGTTATTATGTTTGTGGATTTTAAAGGTTTGTTTTTGTGGTTTGTTTGTTGGTTTGGTTGTTTTGTTTGTTCTTCTCAGATATTCTAGTATTGTGTTGAGTATTTGCTGTTTTATTCTTTGTTTTTGGGTTGTGGTTGTTCCTCTTGTTATTGTGTATATCTTTGTGTCTTTTCTTTTTTGTATGGCTAGTATGAGGGGGTGGTTTACACGTCCTATTACACCTATTATTGGTTTTTGTGTATTGAGTGCTTTTTTGACGAATTCTTCGAATTTTTTGCTTAGTAGCTCCATTTTTCCTATTTCGTCGATTAGTAGCACTTTTGTTTTGGGGTCTGTTAGCATTTTATTTAGGTGGTCCTCAACTATCTTTTCAAAGCCTTGGACGTTAACCCCATATTTTGATACTCGGTGGGGGCTTTTTATTGTTATGCTTGCGAGAATCTCTTCGGGGCCTCCTGGATATACTATTACTTTGAACCCCCATCTTCTTCCACCGATACGTATTTCTGGACATATAATTCCTCCTACCTGTATACCCTTATCCAGTAGTTCTTTTGAGATGCTCATAATTAATGTTGATTTGCCCGATCTTGGGGGACCCATTACAAATATGTTCTTTGGGAGAAACTTTGTATTCATTTTCTATTACACCTTATTTTTAATAATTGTATATTGTGGCTAATATTTTGCTTGGTGTGGAGACTTGCTTAAAGAATTGAGAAATCTTGGTATTGTTTGGGGCGTGATCGTTGAGCGGAAAAAGGTTTCTTTGGAGGAACTTAGGGCTGCTGTTGCTGAGAGAGACCCGAAGATTTTAGAGTCCATCGATGAGATTGTTGAGGAGCTCTACACATTGGGACTCATAGACTATGAGGACAACAATATTGTTCTTAGTAATGTTGTTCCAGATAACATGGTTGAGATGCCCTGTATTCGTTGTGATAGACTTTCTACATGTAGAATTGGGGCGCGTAGCGATCCTTTTAAATGCGAGAAGTTTGTTGAGTGGTTCATAAAGAATTTCTCTGAGCATTCTTTGTGATTAGTACGTAGATTAAGGTTCTCAATGATATGCAGATCCGCGTGGGTAAATATGTTTTTAATGGCGAGCGGGTTAACAACTTTTTAGAGGTTTTTGTTCCGGTCAAAGTTTTAGAGCTTGTGAGTTTTGGAGAGATCCCTATAGGAGTTTGTATAATTACTGATATAACTCCTCTTCTCTTAGGTGATGTTACCAATAGGCTTATCTGCGGGTTTTCCTGCTCTACCGATGTTTTGATAATGAAGTCTGGTATCATATACATCTTCGATCCAATCTATATTATCATGGCTTAGTCTCCATCGGCCTGTTTTTCGATGCCGCTCTAAGAATTGCCTCAGCATTAGGATTTTGGATAAAAACCAAGAGTACTCACTATACGCCAGCAGAGCTATTCTTCCCGGCAAAGACTGAGGAAAATGTTCTTAGAACTCTGGAAAGGAGTGCTATTTTTGCTTAAACTTATCTTAAGGCTTGGCAGCTTCTTAGAAAAGAAAATTAAGAGCTTTCTCGAAGAGTTTTTGAAGAAACAGCTATATCAGTAGTTATGCTCTTTTAAAGGTAAGCTCAAAATACGTTATGAAGAGACCGGTCAGAAATCTTAATTGACTCAGTCTATCAGCCTCTACGAAGAAATCTACATAGCAAATCTTGTTTTGGGGCTCTAAGTGAGCATAGAATATATACGTTGTCCCTCTCCGTAAGCCTACTTCGGAGGTCTCACCTCTGATTGCGATCCTAGGGAAGTATGTCGCTGATAATCTTTCTTGGCCATCAGTTATTACTAGAATAAGTTTAGATTTCTCTTGTTTTATGTCTTCTAGCTTCCCCATAAACCTTACTGCGTATATATTTCTTCCGAGTTCTGAGAGAACCTCCATATCCTCTAGCCTCATAGTTAGGATCTCATGAATACTAGAAAATACATATACCATCACTTCTCAGCCTCTAGTTCTATTGTTATAGTCTCACCGTCCTTCAGACTATATTTTGCTCTTAGGTTACTTCTTGCTACTATCTCAACCACATCATCCCCATGAACACTCCTAGCAGGCCTTATTAACAATATCCTTTCTCCACGGAAAAAAGCAAGAGCATAATAAATTGCGCCATGCCCATCAGGAGGCGAATATTTATTGCGTTCTAATCCTATATTATACCATCTGGCATTTCTTAGTTTTATGTTGAGTGTACCTTCAAAAACTCTCTGGCCTAATAAGCTTTCAAAGAATTTTCTGTATTGGGGAAGCGAAACATAGTATGATCCTCGACCCATGCCGCTGGTCACTACGCCTCTTATTCTCAGTTTTTTTGGCATTTTTATCTAAACCCAGCTAATTCTACTTAGACAAAAGCTTTATTACAGTTAGAGACTACTGTGGGAATATACAGCCCTACTATCTATGATTCAATAACCGATAAATTCGATTTGATTAAAACACTTTCATTTGAATGATAAGTTATTTTTGAAACAACTTAAACCAACAATTCTAAATTAGTATATGTCCGATAACTGGTGAATTAAATGAATATAGGTCTTAGCAAAGAGGAAAAGAAGAAAAATTCTGATAGGAATACTGAGATGATACCGTTAACGTACCATGAAACAGCGGAACTCTTGGAGAAACTGTACAGGGAAAGAGGAGGTTTTAGGCTTACGGAACAACGTCGAGTTTACGAATATGTACAGAAATTTTTATTTGCATCAAAAGAGGAGATACTCTCTCTTGTTAAAAGTCTTGAGGAGGAACTAAAAATTCCAAGACAAGTAGCTATCCAGATTGCATATCTCCTACCTATCGCACCAGAAGAATTTGAGCCATTCTTCATCCAGCTTAGAAGAATGGGATATAAAGAGCTGAATCCTGAGGAATTCGTCTCTAAGGCTACCAAACTCATATTACCCGTGTGGAAGAAAAATCTAAATACAATACTAACACTAAGAAATATAAACATTACAGAGCTTAGAGCTGAACAAAAAAAGAAATGATATCTGTCCTGTGAGGTGTCCTAATGAGTATTGTTTTCTCAAGGCTACGAAAACTGTTTAATAGGATCAGAGGACGCTACATCGATGAAAAAGAACTTAATGCCATACTAATGGATCTTCAGAGGACACTTATTGATTCGGATGTCAATGTTCAGCTTGCGATGGGATTGGCAGAACGTATCAGAAAGAGAGTTCTCGAACAAAAAATACCTGAGGGCGTATCGCTCGATGTTATTGTTATGCGAGCATTGTATGAGGAACTAGTAAAGTTTCTTGGCGAAAGAAAATACACTTTAAATATACGTCCAGGTAAGAGAAATTTAATCGTCATGATAGGCTTGCAAGGTAGCGGAAAGACAACAACAGCAGCAAAATTAGCTCTATGGCTAAAAAAGAGGGGGCTTAGTGTTGGGCTGATATGTGCTGATACATACAGACCTGCTGCGTATGAACAACTAAAACAGCTTGCTGAAAAAATCAATGTAAAATTCTACGGGGATCCTAAAGAGAAAGATCCTATAAGAATTATTGAGAAGGGCCTAAGAGAACTCAAAAAAGTCGATATTGTGATCATTGATACCGCTGGTCGACATAAAGAAGAAAAAGGATTGATGAAGGAGATGCAAAAAATTGTAAATAAGTTTAAACCTGATGAGGTCATTCTTGTCATAGACGGTATGATTGGGCAAAGAGCATATGATCAGGCAAAGGCTTTTAGAGAGGCTGTTGGTAGGATTGGAGGAATTATCGTCACAAAACTTGATGGTAGTGCGAGAGGGGGAGGAGCTCTCTCCGCAGCGGTTGCTGCGGGAGCTCCAATCAAGTTTATAGGAGTCGGCGAACATTTGGAAGACCTCGAACCTTATGACCCACCTAACTTTGTTGCTAGAATTCTTGGTTTGCCCGATAAGGCATTCCTAGAGGAACTACTCCAAACAGTCCCAGAGAGGTTGTTAAAAACTAAAGAATTGACATTAAAGGACCTACGCGACTACTATGAGAATATTGTAAAAGGAAGATCTGGTATTCTCGGAAGAATTAAAGAATATTTTTCCGGTGCTATTAGTGAGAGAGAACTTCAGAGAAATATAGGTCGAACTCTTGCAGTTCTAAAGGCTTTAAATGGGGATGAACTTTATAACATAGAGCTTCTCAAGGATCCAGAACGCTTAGATAGAATTGCAAGGGGAAGCGGTGTGAATCGTACTTTTGTTAAGAAACTTATAAAACAGTTCTATAAACTTAGGAAGATGGTAAACACATTGATGCGTCAGCGAGGACTCCGAAAGGAGGAGGCATTAAGACAGATTATGGAACAGGGATTCGATGCCGAGACTCTAACGAAAATAGCTAAGAAAATCGGTGCATAGGATATGCGAAAGAGAACTAGAGACAGAGTGCTCCTACTCTTGGCTATAAAGCCTCCAGAAAAAACTGTAGATTTTGAGCACATCTATGAGAAGGTCAAACGTGATTGCGGTGCCTCACGTGAGGAGATAAAACAGGCATTAGATGAGCTTATCGCTGAGGGATTAGCTAAACGAGTAGAAAATAACTTTGCTATTACCGAGGAGGGAAGAAAAGCTGCCTGGGATCTAGCATTTGACCCCGAAATGAACCGCAGTTATCGACTTGTTTATGTTGCACGTTGGTACTACAGGTATGTCGAAGATCTAATATTACCTTTTATCGTTAACAGACCAGTAAGCTTGGTCAAAGTTTTTTCGGATGAATCAGATCCAATAGGTAAAGTCAAACCTATTTTCTCTAGATATGCAAAGCAAAAGCCTAAACAATACAATTATATTTATAACAAGAGGGATCTTTGGAGATATATTAATGCACACGCAATTGACTTTATTCCCTACGTACATGCGGATATCAACGCCAAGTATCCAGACTGGTTCATAATAGATATCGACGCAGGAGAAGAATTGAAATCTGCTGAGAATGGCTTCAAATTAATAAAAGAAGTAACCCTAGAGGTCTACTTAGTGCTATATGAGGAATTCGATGTGAAATCCTGTATCAAATTCTCAGGGGGTCGTGGATTCCAGATATGGACGACATTCGATCAGCCGCTTGGAAAGTTCGATGCTTATCGCGATGCTATTAAGCTCATTCAAAAGCTGGTCGAACAAAGATTAGAAGAGAAATACTATGAATTCCGAGAGAAATACGGGGCTATTTTTGATACCCCGATAACCACAAGCGATGTAGCACACGCAGATAGAAGAAAAAGGAGGATATTACTTGATTGGAGTAGTCTTAAGCCTGAAGGCGACGTCAGAGCACCTTGGTCAATTCACTGGAAAACAGGGCTCATTAGTGTTCCAGTGGACCCCCACCAGATATTGGATTTTGGTATAGAACAGGCAGATCCTCGTATGGTTGTTGAGAATCTTAATAAACTGAAGCATTTATTTGAGCTTCCCATATCTAGTTCAGCTATGCTTAGGAAGGCTTTGAAGCCGTCGTTAGACCTCTTCTTTGGATAACCAGTACTGACTGTCCGAACCTACTTAGGGAAATCAAAAACAACAACCTATCGACTTTACACTCACCACTGTTGTGTAATATTATTACATATTAATGAGGTATAACTGTGGATACCGCTCTTAAATGAAGATTAGACACTTAGAGATTCTAGGATTTTAGGGTGAATTAGGGTTGGACATTGAGCATATATTTAGAGCATATGATATTAGAGGTATCGTGGGAGAGGATCTTCTTCCTGATGTCATTTTGAAGGCATCAGCAATTTTCGCAAACATCATAACCGAAAAGGGAGGAAAAAAAGTAGCTGTTGGAGGAGATATCAGAATATCAACACCGTCTCTTGTTTATGCTGCGATGAGCGGAATAATAGCTGCAGGGGTTGATGTCTATCTAACATACCCCCTGCCTATACCCGTGTTTTGCAATTTTATTTGGCAAAACAAAAACGTTCATGGAGGAGCATTCATTACAGCTTCCCATAATCCACCACAATACAATGGAGTCAGGTTCAGAAGGGATGATGGTACAGGCTTTTCACACGAAAACATTGAGATCAGAAAAAGATTCTTCAAAAACAGAATCAAATTCGTTGGATGGGCGGATTATGGAACTTCAGAAACTATCCAAAATGATGAAGTCATCGATATGTACCTGGAGTTCATTGCATCAAGAATACCCAAACCCGACAGATCGATACGAGTTATCATTGATGGAAAACATGGAGCAGCAAACTTAGTTTCCTTAAAATTATTTGCCCAGTATGGCCACGAGACTATAGCCCTTAACAGCACAATAGATGGAACATTTCCAACGGGAATTCCAGACCCGCTTCATGGGGATGTTAGTCAAATAAAAAATCTAATGATTACCACTAAGGTACCGATAGGAATAGCATATGATGGCGATGGAGATCGTGCAGCATTTTTCGATGAGAAAGGTAGACTTGTCCCATCCGAAATTATCGGTCTATTTCTTGCGGAGAATCTACTCAAGGCAAATGATGTTATAGTGTATAATACCATGTGTAGCTCTGTGCTTAGACGAAGAGCTGAGGAGATGGGTTTCAAAACCGTTGAATGCCGCGTAGGAGATGTCTTTATGGCCGAAGCTACTAAGATCCACAATGCTAAACTTGGTATCGAGGAGTCATATCATTTCTTCCTGCCAATATTTGGTTTTCACTATGACGATGCGATTATGACTTCCATTATTGTAACAAACTTGCTTGCAAGTATGGAAAAAAGTCTAGCCAAGATACATGATTGCTATGGTCCGATATTTACAATAAGGCAGAATATTCAGGTTGATGATAAAGTGAAGTTCAAAATAATAGAAAAATTTAAGAAGTGGGCAACAAGCGAATATAGCGACATAAGTACAATTGATGGTGTAAAAATATATCTAGAGAACGGTAGCTTCTTAGCTCGCCCCTCGAACACCGAACCGTTAATAAGAATAGTTGCTGATGGAGAACGCAAGGATACTGCCGAAGAAATCCTAAGGAAATTCACTAAAAAACTTAAGGAGATAATCACGAATTTTTCAAAAGGTTAGATTACATAGACCTAGCTTCTTTTATTTTGAACCTAAACTGAACCTTAAGTTCACCATTAAATGCTTTTTCGGCGCCCTCAAGTATCCTACCTACGAGTTCACTAGCAACAGCATCAGCGTTTTCAATGTTTATTTTACCCTCCTTAAGATCTAGATAGAACTCGTAGAGAACCTTCCCAACATACTTAGCAAAGGGTGAGCCTCCCCTTACTTTTAGTACGGGTTTTATTACCTTCTCTATGAATTTACGTCCACGCTTAATGGCCTCAATTCCTATATTAATACTTACTTTCTTTATGAAATCATCTGTTATTCCGAGCTCCTTAAGCTTATTTTCTAGTCTTATAACCTCACCATTCTGTATAAATCTTACTCTGTAGAGACCATTCTTAAGTACTTGAATCCCTATTCTCTCTACAAGTTTAGATAAGATTCTATCAGATAATATAGATTCCTTTTTCATTTCCTTTATACTTTGGCCTCTTCGAGATACTATCACCAGATTTACTTGCCTCGTATATTCACTAAGAATCGCTCCTCGCACAGTTTTTTTGCGAGGAATACCTCGAAGATTGACATATCTATACCCTCCACCCTTTTTCTCAAGTTTATAGCGAGAAAATCTTATGCCAGGTGGCTCTGTGAGCACTATTTTCTTGAGCTCTGTAGTTTCAAGTGACGGATGGTGCATAAACCCAAATTTATCTGTACCCCCCGTTATCTTGAATGTATATCCTGGGAGCCCTATAATCTTGCCATCCAGTATCTGTCCAATACGCTTACCGTATAAGGCATTTCTAAGTTTTTCATCTTGAAGTAGTATCTCGAATGCTAATCCGGTACCAAAGAATGCTTTCCCGTCGCTTATAACTAATATTATTCCATCCGGCTTAGGCTGTCTCTCAGATCTAGCAGGTTTTTTCTTTCTATGCGTCAATATCGATCACCTATAAGAATACCATGAAATTCTCAACGGGATCATCTATAGTCTCATCAACCCCAAGCATATCCCGTTCTCGAAGATACTGATTTGCTAGTAACCAATATATAAGTGCGAGTGCTTTGCGTCCCCTATTATTGCATGGTATGACCAAATCAACATTATATGGCTCGTTCGAGGTATCGGCTAATGCGACTACTGGGACTCCTATTTTATTAGCCTCACGTATAATGTTGGCTTCTTTCATCGGATCGGAGACAAATACGATTTCAGGTTCAACATACTGTGGGAGAGAAGGATTTGTTAATATTCCAGCATAATATTTTCCGATGCGAGCTATAATTCCCGTCCACTTAGAAAACATCAATAAAGGCTTCTGAGCATAAATCCTCATAGCAAAAGCGAATATTTGTTCAGGTTCGTAGTTAGCCAACATCTTCGCAGCTATCCTTATTCGCTCATCTGTCTTCCTGATGTCAATCAAGTATACCCCTGCTTTTTTCGAATGTACATATTGTCTCATTGGTTCTGCAAGACTATGAGTTCCTATGTGTACACCAAACTTCATATATACCTTTGATGGTACTAGGAGCTCTCCCGACATCTTATCACCGCTCAGACCTATCTACTTCTCCTTAGTCTCGACACGTATACTCCTAAACCATTTTTGTTCATATAAAATCAGTGAGTCAATGAGCTCAATATGGCTAAGAAACATTCTTCTGCAACATTCCTTTTTAATACCTAAGCTATCTAGAACCAATCCTGGGTCTTCACCTGCTTTTACGCGTTTAGCAAATTCTTCCCATAAATGTCCTATAACCTCCCCACAACTAAAGCAACGAATTGGGATTATAATTTCTGTTCACCTCGTCTTTAATGTTTTACTGTCTAGCCCTAATACTCCGACATTGACACCTTCTTAACATATGATTATGACACTATAAAAGATAGCCTTCACTTTTAGCAAAATTAAAGCAACGAGATATACTATTAGCCGACTTACGTATTTCCGATACCAATTAATCTAACCTTAAATTTGTAGAAGTTAATGATAGGAATTGTTCGTATTAGTTGGTGTTGGCTCAATGAGAATAACAAAGCTAGAAGATCTACAAAAACCCCTTCATAGTTCTATTGAAAAGGCAGTAATGACAGCCCCACCAAGAAATTTTGAGGAGAGTGTCGAATGCATAATTGTAATCCGAGATATAGATCTTAGACGCCCAGAGAATAGATTCAGAATGTTTGTAAAGCTTCCTCATGAAGTTGCTAAGGTTGATAGGATAGGCGTATTTGCTGATGGCCCCCATCTTACACAGATACAGTCTGCTAAAATTGATGGCGTGATTTTAGAAGTAATAGACCGTGCGAAACTTGAGGTTATAAGAGCTAGACCGAGAATGACAAAGAAACTTGCTAAGAATTTCAGAATTTTCGTTGCAAGCGCACCGCTTATGACGGTTGTAGCTAGGTATATAGCAAGATACTTAGCACCAAGAAATAAGATGCCAATACCAGTTCCACTAAACAAAAATATGGTTGATGCCGTAAACGAAGCCAAAAAGACCGTAGCTGTTAGGCTTTCTACAACACCACAAATAGCTACGAAAATTGGATATAAATCTATGCCGGTCGATCATCTGACTGAGAATGTTATGGCGTTGATAAGCAGTATCGTTAATAAACTGCCAAACGGCTTCAGAAATATAAGCGACATCTATGTCAAGACAACAATGGGGCCTGCTGTTAGGATTTCGATAGATTAAGGGATTATCGATGTCTTCCTATATGGTATATAAGCGGAAGAAGCCTTATCCCGAGAAGAAAAAAAGAAAAATAAAGGAGATTGCAAATTTGTTTAGGGAATATCATAACATTCTACTTATTGGTATACGGGACGTTAATGCTAATCAGATGAAAGAACTGCGAAGGAAGCTTTGGGGCAAAGCTATCTGCAAGGTCATAAAGAACACTCTAGCTGAGTTGGCAATTGATACTGTTGCTAAGAAAAGAACAGAAGTCGCAATTTTGAAGGATTATCTGGTTGATATGCACGCACTAGTATTTACAAATGATGACCCATTTGAAATAGCACGAATAATAGATTCCATTAAGGAAGACAGACCTCTTAAACCAGGACGAGTATCGCCAGTTGATGTTGTTATAAAGAAAGGTTTTACGGGATTTAGGCCTGGACCAGAACTTAATGAGATGAGAATGGCAGGGCTTCCGGTCAGGATACTTGATGGTGAGGTATTCATAACAAAGGATCATGTTTTGGTGCGAGCTGGGCAAGTAGTATCACCGTACGCAGCACGTGTCATGGCTCTCTTAGACATCAAACCTTTAAAGATCGGACCTAAAGTAATTATGGGAATAGTTGATGGAATGCTTGTTAGTGGTGAGATTCTCCTTAAGCCATTTGAGGAGTATATTAAGGAGATTCAGATTACTATAAATGAAACAAAGACATTAGCTATTGAAGCGAAAATCTTCGTTCCAGAACTATTTGAAGACTTCGTAGGCCTCTCTATTAGAGAAGCTATAAGCTTGGCTACTATTATTGGATTTATCGCTCCTGATACACTACCAGAGGCGATAAGAGTAGCACTAAGTGAGATCTCCACGCTCCTAAATACCATAAAAGATGAGATTCCAGAAATCCCGGAGGATCTACAGAAACTAATTTCTGCGACACCCACTAAGGAGAAAAAGGAAGAAGAGAAGAATGTGGAGAGAAAGAAAGAGGAGAAAAAGAAGAAAGAGGGTGAAGAGGAAGCACTAGCGGGATTAAACCTACTTTTCTAAAACCCTTTTTACTTTCATAACGATACTCTGTATTTTTTCTAAGTCTAAACTTTTTCTAGACATCGCCGCGACAACAAGACTATAATCACCATGTCTCACAAAAAGCAGGGCCAAACCACTTTGTAAGTATATTGTGAAAAAATTTATTTTGCCTGACATCGAAGGTACTCTATTAAGAGCATCCTCCGCGCTTTGAGCAATAATACCTGCGAACTCCACTATTTTGTATGCATTTTCTAGGTCTAAGTTCGCCTTTACTATCTCTTGGTGCCTACATAAAACGACGTATTTTATGTCTTCTCGGTTTACTAGGGCTTCATATATCTCTTCTAAACTCAAACATACCACCTCATAGGAGTCTACGTATTTCCAAAAGCAACCTTAAAATTTCTAAGAGATCCTTGATGCTGAGTCTTCTAATTTCGAACTCGAGGGTATAGCTTATTTGATCCAAAATTCTTTTAACAAGTAGTTCTAGGAGCTTATCGATGTCTTCCATTTCGCTGGTTGGAAATCTAGGCTTTTCTTTCCCTGTATAAGCTCTTTCTTCAATTGTCTTATTCCCAACTCTAGGTTTCTCCTTAAATTCTACGATCTCTCCGCCACCAACTTCTCCTATAACTTTTATCCTTGATTTATCAATTCTTTTAAGCTCTTCTGGTGTGGCTAGGAATACCTCACAGTTAGGGCAATATCTTAACCCTACATCTTTTCTTAGAAATAGAATAGCTCCACAGCGGGGACATGTCTCATCGAGCATCCTGTGGCCTTCCCTGAGAAGCAAAACCATTTTTTGGATAAGCTTATCTTTAAGCTCTGGATTTCTTATCCAACTTTCCTCTTTATCATCTTTTCTCTTCAATATCCAGCACCTAACTAAGTATGTGGTAAAGAACTGCAAAATCAGATATCAGCATTAATTATGATTAAGTTAATATCAACACAAGATTAAAGAATTATCAAAGCGTTACCACATTATTTTTATGCTAACAATGTTAGTATGTATGGTATTCGAGGAGTACATGGTGATTCAAATGCCAACTAAGAGAGAGGCAAAATGTTATAGAAAAATACCTAATCACCTATACACGCGCAGAGAATACATAAAAAGTATACCACAGTCGAAGATCAGGATTTACAACATGGGAAATCCAAACAACAAATATGATTATAAGATATTCATAGTGTCCGATCAACGTACTATGATACTGGCGAGGGCATTAGAAGCTACAAGAATCACAGTGAATAGATACATGAATGAAAACGTAGGAAGAGGAAACTTTTTCTTCCGAATAAGACCTGTGCCACACCATATTGTTCGGGAAAGAAAATTCCTTGGAACTGCAGGAGCAGATAGAATCCAAAAGGGTATGAGACGAGCATACGGTAAGCCATCCGACCGAGCAGCTGTGGTTGACATTAATGACATTATTTTAGAGTTGTGGGTATATTCCAAAGACCTAGAGCACGCTAAACGTGCCGCAAAACTTGCGACATATAAGCTAGGCATAGATACCCGAGTGGAGATCGTTCCGTTTGGCAAGCAATAATCGCTGGATTATGCTGACCATATATAAGGAATCCTATTGTCTTTGTGTTTTTGGTTTAGCTTTTAATTCTAAGAATTATTATGAGAGATTGTTTGCTTAGTGCAAATGGGTGTTTTAATGGCGAAGAAAAAAGCCAAGATGACGCTACCGAAGACTGTCGTAAGCAAATTTATGAGACCTAGTGAATTTAAAAATGTTGTCCGTATAACCGACACGGATTTACCTGGTGAGATGCCAGTACTCTATGCATTAACTCGAATTGTAGGTGTGAATATCAGTTTTGCAAATGCTGTTGTTAAACAAGCTGGTGTGGATCCTAACCGGCTACTCGGCACACTCTCGGATGAGGAAATTGCTCGTCTTGATAGCATTATCAGGGAACCTATTAGACATGGAATTCCTTGGTGGTTAGTGAATAGACGATATGATCGTAAGACCGGTGAACATAAACATCTTATTGGTAGCCATCTTACTCTTCAACTTAAGAGGGATATTGAGTACCTCATAAACCTGAAGCATTGGAGGGGAATACGCCATGCAAAAGGACTTAAAGTAAGAGGACAAAGACTTGGGCGGAGTAGGCCTAGGGCTATAATCCACCATCTTAAGAGGTGATTAGAATGCGACGTTTAAGAAAGAAGTATAAATCTCCTAGAAAACCTTTTGAAAGGGACAGGTTAATCGAAGAAATGCGCCTAGTCGGAGAATACGGTCTCAGAAATAAACGTGAGTTGTGGCGTATGAAGACCCTCCTCTCGGAGATAAGAAGGCGCGCTAGAAAACTCCTTGCTATCCCACCAGAAGAAAGGAAAGAAGAGGAAAAAACCCTCATTGAACGCCTTTATCGGTTAGGAATTCTCGATGGGGACTCCACATTAGATGACATATTAAGACTTAGAGTAGAAGATCTGCTTGAAAGACGACTTCAAACAGTTGTTTGGAGACTTGGCTATGCTAGGACCCCTCATCAAGCACGACAAATGATTGTTCATAGACATATTATAGTTAATGGAAGAATAGTTACAATACCTTCATACTTGGTCAAAAGAGATGATGTGATTGAAATACATCCCCGATCACCATTTGCTAAAATGTTGGCCGGGGAGAGAGAAGCTGCTCAACAATCAGAAGAGAGTAGACAATAAAAATGTCTAGTGATAGGAAGTATTACTTACTTATTTTTGAGTTAGAAACTCCCAGCGATCTCTGCCGTGTGCTCTATTGGGATTTTCTTATATATCCATCACCAAAATTGTTGTTGAGGGAACATAATGAGATTTTCTTCTTTTCATCGTGTTATTTGAGGGGCCGAGATAGTAGCTATCTTTGCTTCGGGTTTTCTGTTGCAACTTCAAAAAGACAAAACACATACTTGGTTTGCTCGGAGGATAAGGGATACTTATCAGAGACACCAGATAGCAAAGCGTCGGCTTCCATCCGGATATTCGATGTAGTAGGTCTCTTTGGAGAGCATGTAAAAAAGCTTGAGTTTGATCACAAGCATTTCTTAGATTGGGCTTATTTCGTCAGAGCGGATGGAAAAGCTGTTAAGCATATAATTTCTAGGAGAAGACGAATATTACTAATGCCAGCATTGGGAGACTATCTGATATTCATTGGAAAAAATATCTTTAAGATCATTCAACCAAACGACAAACTCAACTTAGGAATTTCTCCAGCAATATTTCGTAACATAAAACTATATCAGATAGCCTCAAAAAATGAGGCAGTATGAATCTAAAATATTATTGTTGAAGAGATGATCGCTGGTTTTTACCAATATGTTATGTCCTCTTCCAACCCTTCTTCCTCCTCTTCCTCCTCACGTTCTAGTTTTAATAGCTTTTCTGATACATAGATCTCCGCTCCACACTTAAGAGCCACTAATATTGCATGCGACGGTATCATTCTGAAAACTTTTTTCTCATTATTGCTACTAGGAGATTCCTCAAGCTCTACATCTGCTACGTAAACTCCTAATTCGGGAATTATATCGGATATTATGACCCTCTTTACTTTAACAAGTTCGCATATTAGGTCTGTCACTGATAAGCGAAAATCCTTAGTGGGTTTTTGTTGTTTGTTATTTGTTATAAACCAGATCTCCATGGCCACTTCCACGGGGATTCCCATTAATCGTAATGTCCGATTATCCTCTAGACGGAGTTCGATTATTGGTCTACTCAGCTGCTCCCTAAGTTCTGGTATCAATGAGAGAGGAGCACGGGTATATCCAACGGGAAAGAGAGGTATTACCGTCTTAACCTTTATATATCTTTTGGCTGTTGCTTTTCTTTCGGACAATTCAGACTCCCAATAACTTTGACTATAATTATGTAAGACTTCATCAGCTATATTATTTTTTATTTTTCGGGTGGGATACCCAATTTTCATGAAGGATCTCTGGGATTCAAAATGACTGTGATTCAGCCAGTAAATATCCTGAAAGCTTATAGAATCTTAATCTCGCTTCCTAGCGGAATGGCGAGGGAAGAAATATTAGAGTTCATCATGGAGAGATTCAAACTAAGTAAGACAACGGCAAAGATCTATCTTCGCGCCCTTAAATCTTGGGGTTTTCTGAAGGGAGAAAAAGAAATCTATGTTGAAAAGACAAAACTTGAAAGCTTTATTCATCGATTACGTGAACTTATACTTGATGAGCTTGGAAATGATTTCATTTCCGCGCTTAAATCAGCTATTAATATGTTACCCAGCAGCTCTATAGAGGGTATAGCACTAATCCTTAAGACCCACGGTTTTGACATCAGTCTCTGGAAGTTAAAAAACATTATTCGTATCCTGAAACAGACGAATTTGCTGTCTAGAAAATACTTATACGAATTCCTAGAAATGGGCACTTCATTGTCTGATATTGCCTATAATATGATTGTAGCACGAGGTCGTTACCAGTTGAACAAATTTTTGGAAATTTTCATATCGAATCTTAGCTTGGATTGCTGTGAAGCCAAGAAAATTGTTGTTCAGCTAGTCCAACATAAAAGAATCATGCTTAGTGCACCTAGAATCCTAATAAATTTATGGATCGAGGCTATCCAAGAGGGCATCTGCGATGTACTAAGGATTCATAGGGATAGGCTCAGGAAATATGTAGATTTAGACGAGTTAAGAAATTTATCAGCTGAGTATCCAGATATCGTATCCATCGAGGGAGACTTCATTATTATCAGGATTCTAGAGGGAGACTTCCTAATGGTTCCAGTATATCCACATAGTGAGTTGAAGTCTAGCTGAAAGTTCTAGTGAATTTCTCTATAGCTGCTGCTGGGCCTCTTAGTATTAGAACATCCCCGGTTTCTAACCGCATTTTATCCTCGAAACTGAAATACCATGTTATTCCACGCCTAATTCCGAGTAGAAATACGCCGAAGTTTTCTTCCACATTAAGCTCTTCTAAAGTTTTACCCACTAGCTTGGATGATTCCTTGACTTTAAATGATATTATTTTTTCGTCAGCGACATCAAATATTATTCGGAAGAAAGAAGAGACTTCTATACCTTTCTTCACTATTTGGGCTAATTTATACGCTGAGTCCGTTATACGCTCTGTAGCATCGATTATTGTGAAAAAGCCTCTTAATGCATCAATCTCATCAAAATGCCTACTGATCCGCAAGGTATAGAGGTATAAGACCTCACGCATATAGTCTACCCACTGTTCTAAATGCTCAACTTCCTCGGCTAGTTTCACGTCTTCGGTTAGTAAAGCAAAATAGCTGAGAGCCAGACTTGTTTCAGCCATATATTTGAGTGATATTAATATATCGAAGAAATTCCTAAGATGTTCCGCGATGTTAATTTTTGAATACATATCTCCTAGTTCTCTTCCTACGAGGTATTCATATGCGTCATCTATTCTCTCTTCGGGTCCTGTTAGGTATAAGGTATCGCCACGCCAGATCTTAAAATCACCCTGTGGATTTAGAATCCAATGCTTAGCTCTTTTTACAGCAATGACCCTCATACCTGTCTGATGTTCTATCTGGTCTATCTGCATACCAGAAACTTTCTCATTTAGAATCTCAATCCGTATTGTCACCTCATCAGCATGTAGCAGAGCTTCTTTGAACACTCCAAGAGATATATCTTCTATCGTGAGTTTCGCTATATCTGCAGCCGCATCTGATATCTCTTCTAATGCACTAGCAAAAAGTATCAACGCATACATCTTCTCTGCGAGATCTAAATCCCTTCCTGCCATAACTGCTCTAATAATAACGTATCCAAGATATTCCGTGATTTTTGACTCAAGTCTGAGAGCTTCCTTAGCTGCTTCTTTATCATCATATATCACTGCTGAGTATGCTAGGTCAAGCTGTATTTCTGCTAGATCTTTTATTTGAACCAGAAGCTCCTTAAGCGACAAACTTGGTGTTTTTAATTTAGACATAGTGTTTTGACCCCATAGTAATTACGGATGTTTCCTTAATAAAAACAAGTATTAGAAGATTTAGAAAAATCAGGTTTTTGTGTTTCTGATTTATTCCCCATGTTCTTTTATTCCTACTCTTCGTTCTATTAGCTTCTTTAAATCAAAATATTGTGGACGGGGATAGTTTGATGCTTCTAATCCTCGCGGGATGTCTCTAATATATTTTCTGACGGTTTCTGGCCATGAATCCCTTTCGAAGCCTTTTTGAGCAAGAAACGCTAATACCCAACGCTCTATTCCAAAACCGCTACAACCAGTCCACAATGTTTTTTCTGCTGCATGGCGGATTCTAAAAGCTTTTGTATATTTCGCTCCATGTATTGAGATATTCCCTATTTCAAGCCAATTTCTATGATCCTCTCTATCGCCTTTATATGGCAGATATGCCTCGAAGTCTATTGTTCCCGGTTGATTAATATCAATTTCCTCTTTCATCTCTTCTGTCTCCCCCGCATGAACTAAGAACCATGGTGTAACCCAAGCCCATCGCCATTCCAAATCTAGCGCTTTATCCATGAAGTATTCGTATCGTTCAAGTAACCTATTTCTAATTTCTATCACCTGTTCTGGAGTACCTAACCAGACAATCTCAACTCTATGGAATTCAACTAGTCTTTCTATTCCTCTTAATCCCCCTGCTCCTTCCCATCTAAAAGATGGACCTGACCTGTCAAACCATTTCAAGGGAAGATGCTTATCTGTGAATATGGTCTTTGATAAGAACCTATAGAAGGGAGGGCATTGAGCGAAGCATAGGTAATATTTTGGAGGCTCAACGAATTTTTGTAGAAATTCTAAGTCCGCCTCGCCATAGATTGATACATAGTCTTGCCACGCCTCAAATTCTTCGATATTATAGGATATTGGAAGACTTGCAAACACCATCTGGTTCGGCGTTCCCTTGAGGTGCCCAGTTTTGAGGCCTATCTCTATGGGTTCCATTTTCGGGAATATTGCTTCAACGAAGCCTAATGGTTTAAGAACAATATCAATTAGCATTTCCTCAAATTTCCTGAAGATATATGTGAATGGAGGAGTAAAGAACCATTGGCCAGGCGCGATATTGCTTATCCATCCTATTCGTTCTAAAATTACGTTAGGATCATCTTTGAATATTATTCTCTTTTTTCTACTTTCCTTGATTTTCTGCCAATGTTCTATCTTTCCACCCCATCTTTTTCGCTGCTCCTTTTCTTCGATTAGGGATATTAATCTTTGAAGTATTGGTTTCTGCAATAAGGATTCTTCAAGGGGTTTCAAGGTTATTACTGTTTGGCCCTCCTTAGTCTCAATTTTCTCAACTATCGGCACCTCAACACCAACACTGAATTCCTCATCTAGCTCTATCCTCACATCTTTTAGGAGAAGGGATCTTATTCCAATTTTATACTTTCGACCAAGTATTGGAGCTAGATTATTTTTTATTCGAAGTATAGCCACATGTATAGGCACTGCTCTCCCAGATTCCATATTGAAGAATATTTCATCATCCTTTATAACAAAACTTGTTATCCTTGCTCCGTCTTCTGGGTGCTTAGCACCTTTCAGTAAAACCTCCTTATTCAGTTTCTCCACGAGACTTTTTAACTCTTCGGCAAAATCCCTAGGCGGTTGTTTTGAGAGTTTAAGAACAGCTTCCCCATAAAACCTCATTATTAGTGCACCATATCAGCCCGCATCGGAATACTAAGTCCGGCCATCGACTCTAGATATCCCGCCTCAAGGCGAGGCTTGCTTCATCATATATACACTATTCGGCCAGACAAACCCCCTCATTGACAAGCCCATAAAGCCTCTGGGGGGCATTTCATCCACGTCAAATATCATAATATACCGATTCTCACATTTATAAATTTTGTGTCTTATTCTTTAGACCTAATCACTCTTGGGTTAATAACTACTATTATTCAAAAGAATAGTTCTATGATTTTCCTATGATCTCTTTTTTGGAATTCTAAAACAATTAATTGAAATCTTCTTAGACTAATAAAACTCAAAATTTGCTAAATCCAATCGCCGATCTCGAGTTTAGAAGGCAAGTATTTCTGAGTCAGGAATCTAAATCCCTTTGATGCTAATGCCTGTATCTCTGCTTTTTCTCTTGTTCGTAACATAAGCTTTATTTCCTCAACATATTTAGGTCGTGCTTGGATAAATGGTTCCTCAAGCAGCTGTAGAGCTCTTTCTCGGTCTTTAGGAGAAAGCGGTATGCGGACATCTTTAGGTATTTGATACTTATCAAGATCGCTAGGTCTAACTCCTAGCCATTTTATGTCTGGCGTTACTAGGAATTGTGATTCATAAGAGAGTCTCTTTGAGCCTACAGCATATACAAGGAGTATGTGGAGACCATAGGGATCCGAGTCTACCAATCCGAAGACTGGTAGTTTGAGTTCTTTTACTAGAAGTTTCAGGAACGCTCTTGTTCCTATGTCTGCCTGTCCTTTGCCAGTTATTATTATCGAGGGAAATCTATCGTAGAATCTATCTTCCGCCAATCGGATAAAAGCTGCTTCTTTCTCAACAACTAATATAAATTCTGCATCGGAGTCTAATATCTCTATTGTGTCTATAAGTGGTGTTATTGCTTTTCCACCCGTTCCCATTTTGGTGCAGTCTATTATATCCCTTCCCTCTCTAAAAACTAGTCGGCCTATGACCGCCCCCTTGGCGCTTGCAACCACATGCAATGACCATCTATCGACACCTAACATGGCTGCGACGTCTTCTAATGCCTCATCACTATCCCTTTGTTCTTCAAATAAAACAACATCATTATAAAACACTTCTCTCTTTGTTGCATGTATATCTTCTTCTAGGAGTTCATGGACTATATCTAATATGCGCGCTATTATCGTCGCTTTTCTTATTGATTGAAGAGAACCTAATGAGCTATGCCGGTATATCTGCTTAAGGAAAATAACATCTTGTATTGCATCGTATATGACGTTTTTAGGATCTCTAGAGGGATACACAAACTCAGGTACTTTGCCCCTGAGAATTTCTCTGAATATATTTTCTATTAATGCATGAATTTCCTTGTGTAGAATTTCCCGAGGTTTTCTTTCAACTTTGATAGCATCGGACGGCACCACTACTTCATGTTGTTCTATTTTTCTTAAAATCTCTTTCCGCAATTTCTTTACTTTCTTGAGAACTCTTCTTACTGAAGCTCCATCGGTCTTTCTTTTTGACATAAATTTTCACTCCGTGACACTCACGGTTCATAATAAGTATTCCTACTTTTAAGACATAAAATGTCTCAACACATAATTAGCACTTTAATTCTGAGGGAAAATTATTTTCAATATCATACCACTTCACCAAACTACTTCCCTCGAAACACACTTTTGTATCTATACTTTCTGAGTGCTACCTTATAGTCAGTATGAAATTATTAGGATAGGGGTGAACATCACTATGAATCGGATGATTAAACGATTAGTTAAATTTCTCCAAGATAATAGGGGATCCCCTCTCGTCGAAGAGGGGCTTTTGATAGGATTAGCTATGATACTTTTCCTCGTAATCGTGGGTATCGTGGGCAATATTATCGATTGGATCAATAGCCTTGCAAGTGAGATACCATGAGCACATCTATGTTACACAATATTATGAGGCTATCAGATACGGACAACGTAAAAACAATTGAGGATCTCTTGGAGGGAATCCTTAGGTTACCGCAGATTATCACATCATTAATTACTGAGGCAATCCTATTGATCGTACATATGATCCTATTCATCGGCATTCTACTTATTATGTGGGGTGCTTTGGAATGGTTATCGGGTTGGAATGAGATTTCTGGTAAGAAGAATGTGATTAGAGGCGTGGCATTATTGCTACTTGCCTCAGCACTAGGGATTTACCTATGAATTTGTTTCTACCGACAGTTTCTACCAATACGATATTCTTTGGAATAGCCCTAGCCCTATTCTTATTAGATTTAATAGTCGTCCTGAAAAATATGACGTCTTTAGGCACATATCTAAAAATGAAGTCTCTTAGTAACTACAGACACAATATCGATTTTCTACTTTCGCTTATTGCAGTAGAGATGAAATCTTTAGGACATATAATAAGAATGTTAGATGAATTTCAGATACCAGAGGCTCTTAGAAAAGAAGTGGTAGCTTATATTAATGATGCCATATTTTTTCATTCCAAAAGGGAAGAATTTACCCGCATGTATCCCTTTTTATCCTCCCTAATATGTTCCGACAACATATTTTTCCGAGTACCAAGCAAAATCCTAGATGACATGTATCTTTCTAAGAAGAAAGAATTGATTGAAAAACAACGGATATCCCTAGATGAACTAGATGAGATGCTAAGTATCTATTTTTTCTTCCTATTTTTATTTCCACTAGTAATGTATCAGATAGCGCTTCTAACAGGACGGTATTTCTGGCTTCTGATCCCAACTATCTTTTATTTGCTAGTTTCTATACATCAACGTAAAAAACTATTTGCTGAAAAAGATTACGAATCGAGCAACTAAAACTGGTCATTCTATGCCTAGAGAAGGTATTACTAGGCGTAGAATGTAACCTTCATTTTGTCATATGCCTTTTTCACTCTTCGGACAAGACACCATCCAGAGGCTTTCTAGCTATTGAATATATCGTAAATGAATACACTTAAATACGGCTAATAATTTTATCGAACAAGGGGTATAAGGTGATGGTCTATGGCTGGTGCAGAAACACGTAAGGCTATCCCTGTCTTAGTATTAAAGGAGGGGACGCGACGTTCATATGGTACTGAGGCCTTAAGAAATAATATTCTTGCAGCAACAACACTCGCAAGAATGATGAAGACTAGTCTTGGTCCACGAGGATTAGACAAAATGCTTGTAGATCAGTTTGGAGATGTTGTAATAACTAATGATGGCGCAACTATACTCGATGAGATAGATATTGTCCATCCTGGAGCCAAATTCCTAGCAAAACTTTCCAAGTCACAGGACATTGAGGTCGGAGATGGAACGACAACCGTTGTAGTCCTTGCCGGCGAACTACTAAGCAAGGCCGAGGAACTTCTGGATAATGATATTCACCCAACAAAGATCATAGATGGGTACCTAATGGCTTTGAGAAAATCACTCGAAATTCTTGATAGCCTGGCAATAAAGATAGATCCAAATAAGAAAGAGGAAGTATTAAAAGTCGCTAAGACCTGCATCGCATCTAAGACTATCGCTCCGTACGCAGATCACTTTGCAAGCATCGCATACGAAGCTGTAAAGACAATCAGGTATGAGGAAAACGGTCGACTTAGGATTCCACTTGATGAAATAAAAATAGAAAAGAAAGAAGGAGGAAGCTTAACAGACACAGAGCTTATTTATGGCATTGTACTCGATAAAGAAATAGTACACCACAGAATGCCTAGAAAAGTTGAGGATGCAAAAATTCTTTTGATAGCATACCCACTAGAACTTGAAAAAAGCGAATTTGCCGATGTTCATGTATTCGCAGGAAAAACTTCAATAGATGCGCTTCTACGCTGGGAAAAAGAAAAACTCCAAGAGATGGCAGAAAAAATTATAAAGACGGGAGCAAATGTCGTTATTTGCCAAAAAGGTATTGATGATATAGTACAACATTACTTAGCTAAAAACGGAATACTAGCTGTCAGAAGAGTCAAGAAAAGCGATATGGAAAAAATCGCTAAGGCTACTGGCGCGAAGATTATACAAAACGAAGAATTTTTAAGTTCTGATGCCCTAGGCTACGCAAATATTGTTGAGGAAAGGAAAGTTGGCGATGAAACAATGATATTTATCCGTGGATGCAAGAATCCGAGAGCAGTCTCGATTCTTATTCGGGGTGGCTCAAAGTTAACTGTAGAAGAGGCAGAAAGAAATCTAAAAGATCTGCTCCATGCAGTGAAAAATGTTATGCTTGACCCACGAATACTTCCTGCAGGCGGAGCACCTGAAATGGCCATTGCAATAAAGCTACGTGAATTTGCTGAAAGAGAGCTAAGTGGTCGACAAAGCATAGTTGTCAAAGCATTTGCAGACGCCATTGAAGCTATTCCAAGCACACTCATAGAGACAGCCGGCCTTGATCCTATCGAAGATCTCAACAGACTTCGAACCTATCACGCGCAGGCTAAACATACCTATGGTGTCGATGTTATAAATGGCGGACTAGCTGATATGAGAGAACTTGGATACTTTGACCCCTTTGTCGTCAAGAAGAATGCTATTGAGTCCGCTGTCGAAGCTGCTGTAATGTTACTAAGAATCGATGATATAATCGCAGCAAAAGAGGCCTTTGAATTAAAGAAGGAAGAAACAGAAGCAGAAGAGAGAGAATCTGAAGAAGAATTCTAGCCTTTTTTATTTCTACCATTTAATCTTTTCTGGCGAAGTCTCGAAGGAGATCAGTTACCACCTACCAGCTTAGAAAGTTCTACTATAGGAGCCCAAGAAATCAGTGTAACTATGATTCTTCATCGCATTTTCGCTCTGGCTTGCCGGGTTCTCATCACCTGAAGGATTATATTAGTCGTTACAAATATTTTTTAACACATTTTAACACAAATTAATTTATATGTTTTTAGGATTTGTTGAACTGTTGAGGGTCTTGATAAGAATGTCGGACGATGAGCTAAAGGAGCTTACTCCCGAGGAAATAGAAGCTCTAAGAGCCATGTTTTTTAAGGAAATCTCTGCGGGTCCTGCTGAGGAGCTTAGATTGATAGTTCATCCAGAACTCGAACAGCTACTATACAATAATGTGGATATTATGGCTGCACTCTTAGTAGATTCATCGGGATTTCCAATAGATTTTGTTACAAAATACGAAACGAAGCTTAAACAGGAGGACCTCCTGGTGATTGCAAGTGCAAATATTTGGGGATTATTTGCTGCATCGGAACGAGAAAGCATGGGTCTTAACTTAGGGCACGTTAAAAGAATAATTACTAGGACTAAAAATGGTTTTCTGTTCATAACAAGATGTGGAGAAAATTTTGTCTTAGCAGCAATAATTAGGCCGCGAGCCAGATTAGGAGTAATAATGCGCGAACTCGCAGTAACTGCTAAAAAAATTGCAGAGAAAACATCAAATTATACGCTATAATAAAATAGAATTTTGGAATTCTGCGACCCCTCGTTTTTCTTAGCTATATTTTCTCAGCTATAAAGCCTATGTATCTCCCAACGCTCCGTAGAATTGGAGCTGACGAGAATTTATAATCGACACCTGCCAGAAACTTATGAAGTATTGAAAATCTCTTCGATTTAAAATCCATTGGAAGTGTAGAGAAAATTCCCTTCAGGTATATAAGCCTTAGGCTATTTTTTCGTAACAAGTTATCTAGTTCAAAAATTGTATAAAAGTGTGTTGGTATCCTTACATAGCCCTGTCTTATAGGCACTCTAATTTTTGCAAATGGTCTATTAGCATAGCGTAGGGTCTTCACGAACAGAGAAAAACTACTAAGAACTTTGAATATCCAATCTAGAGCAAATTTGTTAAGAACGGTACCTATGAAAATCCCGTTGGGACGCAAAACACGAGATATTTCCTTAAATGCTCTTGGAAAAATTATAGAGTGATCAAGAGCACCAAACACTGCTAAAACAACATCAAAGATCGCATCTTTGAACGGCAAAAACTCCGCGGGGGCGCAGATAAAGTCTATGTTTCTTGCAGATAGAGCTTTAGATACTATCTTAGCTTCAAATAGGGCTTTAAGAGAGATGTCAATCCCAACGGCCCTAAATCTAATGTTTGTACTCATCCGCTGGAGGTACTCTCTTATTAGCCATAGTTCCCAACCGCTTCCACAACCTACGGACAGTATGTTAAGCTTTTTGATATTTCTGCTACCAATCAGATATCCTAGTCCATGGATAATAAGCTCGGCTTGTTGTCGCCTTAAATGCCTAAACCAATCACTTCTTGATGCTCTCCAAGTATTTGGGGGGATCCGCCTATAAGCAGAGATTACTTTTCTAAGATGCCTATGAAGGATTGTTGGATAGATTATTGGAACTCCGTGATATATCCTATAGATGCGATTTGAAGATTTTATGTATCCACCTAAAATCTCGCCATCAGACTTCGCTGCATATAGCTCATCAACTCGTATGAGAAGAAAATCAAGGATCCATTCATACATTACAGCACCACACTTTTGCTGTTTTTATTCTGACATCACAATTTCTGTTTCAAGAACATCATAAAATCTCATTATGTAGATCTCCTCATCCTTAGAATAGGCCTTAATAATTACTTCCTTATCCTTCAGCCGATCTTTGGGTGGCTCTTTAAAGTATATGGCCTGAAATACTCCCGAACTGTCAGCTAGAAGATATCGCCATATGCGTTCTGTTACTGGTTGGTCTATTTGACCATGTTCTGGGCAATACCAAGAATCTTCGACCATCTCAACACCCTTGCCACACAGCGGACATGCGGAATATTCGCTGGTGATCTCTTCTAAAACGATAGCTTTCACTAACCATGCGCCTCTGTGCTCCATTACAAACTTTAGTGACTCAGCCCAAGCAGGTTTGAGCTCTGTTATCGGAGGGAGCGTAGTATCGTCTAGAATCTCAATGACAGAATTCTCTGTGACTTTTATTCCAGAATACTTTTCGAGCCTCATCTTAGTATAGCCACGTATCATTATGACATTATCCTCATTACTGCGAAGAATTTCAACGTTATGTTCTCCGAATGCCACGCCCAGAACACGCCTTCGCTCATCAACTATGCTAAAAAGAACGAATGGCGTTCTTTCTTGAGTACCCTTCGTGTATCTCACTGGACCTACTTCCACAATCCTACCTATAATAGGTGGGTAAAATAAATCGTATGACTCTACACCAAAACGCCTAGCAACAATAATTGCTGCCGCTCTAGGGCTCAGTTTCCCTTCCGTCTTATTCATTAGATCCCTAACTAGGTTATCAAACTCTTCTCTTGATATATCCGAACGCATTTTAACAAGCTTATACACATCGTTATATTCCTCCGAGCTCACCATGAATATTACCCATATTAATCAGCGAACCACATCATCTGATAAGTCAAACTTTAAAAAGACATAAATATTAAAAGACAAACTTCGAAGAAAAAAGCCCCGGTGGTGTAGAAGGCCAAGCATCCCGGCCTTTCAAGCCGGGGATCGCGGGTTCAAGTCCCGCCCGGGGCACTAACACTATATTCTTTCTGGAAGATAAATTCCTCAAACAATAAAATATCCTTGTCATTAAGGACGAATAACATCATATTGTTTCTTCAAACGTATTGATATACTCTAACTCATGTATATCATTTTATAAAAGAGATAATGAAGTAATATTCGGTGAAATATCAATTTAATAATAATGCTAGGAGGTGTCAAGTTTGGCAGGAGCAGCTCCAACTCACAAAATTCCTGAACTAGAAAGACCAGCAGTAGTAGCAGACCTTGGAACAGGATTCACAAAAGCTGGATTTGCTGGAGATGATGCACCAAGAACCGTATTTCCGACAGTTGTGGGGTACCCGAAGTACTCAGTCGTAATGCCAGAAGCCGAAACACTAGAATACTATGTAGGCCGCGACGCAATACACATGAGAGGGGTACTACAACTAGTATGGCCTCTGGAGCACGCTATCGTTGCTGATTGGGATGCTTGGGAGAAACTTATGTTTCATCTATTCTATAAGGAGCTTAGGGTGAATCCACAAGATCAAGCTATTCTCATTACTGAAGCCCCCTTAAGCCCTAAAGATAATAGGATTCGTATGGCTGAGATACTCTTCGAGACTTTCGGTGTTCCTGGGATATACGTTGCTACGCAGGCTATTCTCTCTCTATATGCAGCGGGTAGAGTTACAGGGTTGGTAATAGATTCTGGTGATGGTGTTACCCACATAGTTCCCGTGCAAGAGTCATACTTATTAGCCCATGCTGTTAAGAGGCTTAATCTTGCTGGACGCGATGTTACGCGATATTTAGCTAAGTTGCTTACGAAGAGAGGCATCTACTTTACTTCCTCCGCCGAAATGGAGATTGCTAGAGATATCAAAGAGAAGCTATGTTATATTGCTATCGATTATAAGGCCGAATTAGAGAAAGCCAAGAAGATTCCTAAGGCTGTTGCAGGAATGTACGAACTCCCAGATGGACGCGTGATTGAGCTTGTGGAAGAGAGATTCATGGCCCCAGAGATAATGTATAACCCTATGCTTATAGGGCTTGAAGCTAGACCTTTGGATGAACTAGTTCTCGAGAGCATTTTCGCTACGGACTTGGACGTCAGACCTGCGATGTATTCAAATATTGTGATTTCTGGTGGTAACACTATGCTACCTAACTTCGCTGAGAGGTTAGAAAAAGAGCTCAAGGAAATCGTCCCTGAAAGAGCTAAAGATAAGATCGCTATTGATGCACCTGAAGAGCGTATATACGGTGTTTTCATTGGTGGATCTATACTGGCTTCATTACCTGCATTCAAGAAAATTGTTGTTACAAGAAAAGAGTGGTCTGAAGTTGGTCCAGACTCTGTTCTCAGGACTCTATAGTTTTTTCGTTTTTATTCCTACAAATACATACTTAAAATTATCTTTATTTTTCAACAAATGTTGTTTTTTGATAGTAATGGCTTTAGTGGTTTTTTGTACTTTATTAGTGTACTTGTAGGGTGCGGTAGTCATGGTTTTTAAAGATAAGTATGGTCACTATCGATTTAAAATTGTACTGTATGGACCCTCACTAAGTGGGAAAACAACAATGCTAAAAATACTGTACAATAAGATAAGGGGCCTCAAAAAGGGGCGGTTACGCATGGTTGCTGACCAATCTGGACGAACAATATTCTTCGACTACTTACCACTTAAAACTTCTGGCAACATATTCTTCGATTTATATACTGTCCCAGGACAGAGAAGACATAAAACTCAGAGACGCCTAATACTTAAGGGTGCTGATTCTGTAGTATTTGTTGCGGATTCCGATCCAGAAGCTCTCGAAGAGAATATTTATAGCATTCAAGAGCTTAGAACTTTTCTGGGCAACGAATGGGGAGAGATACCAATAGTTGTCGCTCTAAATAAACGTGACCTGCCTGATGCACTCCCAGAAGTCATGATGTTACGTGTTATGCGTCTCGATGGTCCATATCCCGTATTTAAAACTGTAGCCATAGAAGGGTTAGGTGTAAAACGTGTATTCCAGGAAGCTTGTCGTCTAGCAGTTTTGGCCAGAATATTCCCTGAAGCTTTTAGAAGAGAGATCAAAATCTTGGCTAGAGAAACCCGACGAAAACTTGGTCTCTGACACTTCTATTTTAACTTATTCCTATTCGATAGCAGATCTAAGTTCTTTGGCTATATCTCTTGTGTAAGTAAGGATAATAACATTTTTTCCTAATCTTCTAATCCTAACAAGCTCATTCGAGAAAGACATGTTTGTTGATGCTTTTTTATCGAGTAGTTTGTTAATAATTTCTGGGTTAACGTTATAGCTTAATAGCAAACTCCGCACCTTTGAGCAATCTCCTAGAGCCTCAAGATTGAACATGACACGAAAATCATCAAGTAGCTTATACGCTCTCTCTTCGAGATCCTGAACAATATAGCGAGGAACCCTCTTTAGTTTCTCTATAAACGCATTTATCTTATCAAGAGTAAGATTCACGTTGCTCTCTATTTCCTCCAGCTCATGTTTTAGTATCTCTCTTATCCTCTCAATCTTATCTAATACCTTCCTCTCGACATACCTATATAGCTCTGCTACTACTAGGTCGCCTCTCCCCAACTCGCCATGAGCCAATTTTTCTAGTTCCTTCAAGTAGCTTGGAGTATCATTTTTTCCATAAATTCCTATAGCGATCCTTTCTAATTCCTTCGGACCAACACCAAGAATTATAGATGCTAATGCCAGAGCTTTAAGCCAAACACCCGGCGTATCAAAAGACCCTATTTTCGTTTCCTTAAGCCACTTAACAAATTTTTTAAAAAACTCCCAAGGATTATGATATCGGCTTTTCACTAATGGTTTTAGCTCAGTTCTATGTGCAAAAACATATGGTATCGCCCAGAGAAGGTCTTCTATATCAACTGCTTTTCTCCCCCTCAGCCATGCCCTTGCTCGAGCATAAGCAAAAAGCGCTATTGAAGCTCTCTCGTCAGGAGGTTCTTGAATCTTACTGCAAGGCTCATTAGCATATTCACATTCCGTACATGGAAGCCTCATATATCCTGGCATAAGGTCTAATCTACCAAACTTACATATACGGAGGGATGAAAGTATCATTATCCCCAAGAGTTTTATATGTTCGGGTATAGCTATAGACATTACATCATTCCATACACATTCCAGTTCTTCGAAAGACATAATTTTGGGCATGGTTTCGACAATAGCAAGTTTACCAGATGTTTCTTTCTCACTTTCTAAGAGTCTATCAATTATATTCTTCGATTCCTCTAAGCCTGGAAGTCCTATATAGCAAGACCCCCAGAACCTAGATTTTAAGGCCCGATCGATTTCTCCTCGGAATGGATTCATGTCAGCGAAGCATATGTAATCGGGAGTCTCAAAACGCATACCCCCATATTCAATATATCCTTCCTCCAACAGACTTAGAAGAGCATCTTGAACACTCTTAGAAAAGCGATTTATCTCATTGATAAACTTTACTCTTGCTTTTACTATGGGACGTACTATGATTTCCTCCTTACCAGTAGTCAGCAATTTAACAAGATTCGTACTAACCAAAACTTTTTGGAGAGTCTTCTCAGGAGCCCCTATCACAATTCCTAAAATGTCCTTCTGCCCCATTGAAAGCGCTCGGCTTATGAGTCTTACAAGAGTTGACTTTCCCGCCCCCGGATATCCAACTAATAGGACTTTGTTATTACGTATTAAGAGAGACGCGATAATAAATTCTTTGAGTGAACGATCCTGCGTAAACCATCTCTCGAAGAGTTCCTTATACAAAATTGCTATTTTGTCACGATATTTCTCAATCTCCTCAGAATTTTCCTCCAATGCTACTCCCCAAGGGCATCCATGCATAGTCTAGACATTTTGTTAACAACAATGTTTACTTCCTCCTCCTCAGTAGCATCAGGTGATACATATATTATTGGGACGTTAAGAAGATTTAGTGTGGTTTCGGCTTTTTTCCACAGCTCGTGTGTAATTGCAAAGATTACTAAAAAAACTCTTTCTCTTAGACCCATCAGATTATTTATTACTTCTGGGAACGCAATATCATATATTGCAGTATCCGTTATTATCGCTACTAACGCTTTCTCAAATAACACATTGAGGTGCTTTTCAATAAGCTCAAATACGTGTCGAATATTTGTTCCCCCTTCAGAGTCCAATCTCAGCAATAGTTCTTCAATAATATCATAATCGAACGTTGGGGGGGATCCCTCCCATGCACCTGAAGAAAAAGTTGAGATTCCGACAGACATATGAAATTTCTTCGCAATTTCAACAAGAGCAACACCAAGATCTATGGCACGCTCAATAGCATTTCCGTCCATGGATCCACTAGTGTCTATGCAAAGTTCTATATGACGTAGAGTTCCCCTTCCAAAGATCCTTTCACCACCCCTCTCATAGACGTCGCGTAGAGTTGATATCTCGGGTATCACATAACCAAATGTATCAGCCGATATTTCAATATTTAGCTTTTCTTCGTCGTCTCCAAGAAACCACTCACTAAATCCATATTTCGTCGCCCTAGGCTCTATGCTTATTATTTTCTCCTCGATTATCGAAAGTAACTTCTTTATACGAGCCCTCCTAGCAGCAGCTAAGTATCGTCTCTTATCAAGCAATTTCTGAATTAAAACTTTATTCTCAGAGAAAGCTGGTTGCTTACCTTTTCCGCCGAATTTAGCATCCAATTTTTTAGCAATTGTTTTTGCAAAGTTATAGTCTATCTCACCTAATAATTCCAACTCACGGGGATTCAAACATATCTTACCGCTACGATCTATGATTTCATCGGCTGATATCGGAAGAATATATCTCCTTAAGTTTCTTTCATGGAACGACCATGGACTCAGAGAGCCCATCTCAGATAGAAGTTCCTTGAAGAAGATTTTGGCCTTGGCGTAGAGTGGGATTCTCAGGGAGACTATCCTGATAAGACGCTTAGTTCTTTCCGAAATTTGTCTCCCGAGCAGACCCTCATAGAACTCCATTAGAATCCTTCCTAGTGGGCTGTAGAAAGCTTTTTTCTGCTTAACGATCTTACTTATAGAATCCCTTACTATAGGTCTTATGCTCTTATGATTTGAGAATTGAGTAAATATTGAGAACAAACACATTAAGGAGACAAAAAACCCATGTATTTTCTTATCGACATTTCCTAGGATTTTTCTAGAAGCTGCTAGCATTATGAGTCTATTAAGCTCAGTTGCTGGAAGAATAGCATGATACCCAAGACCAAGCAATAGGAGATAGCGATCGAAGTCGTATAAAGTGTCTCCTTCTGGATATTCAGATAGTATTATTGTGCCCCATGAATTATACCATGCTGACTTTGGCGAATCTATGCGTATGGTAAAGCCAGGAAAAAGATCGTATTCTCTAGAAACCGTTAGGACAAGATTCCTTAGTTCGAAACATCTTATTTCGTCAAGGCTATATTCTTCCTTCATGGCTTCAAAGCCTATTATTACTTATTCCGCAGATTCACTTGGTATGGGGATGTTACCAACACCAACAGTATTTCCTATTCCTAGGATAACTACCTTACCGCCCTCTGGCACCTCCTCGACTATTATTTTTTTAACAATATCGCATGCTTTGTTTACAGCTTGAAGTAACGTCTCGTTAAGAGGTGTTAAGGCTTCAACATAGTTCTCCTTTATAACAATAGCGAATAAAGGAATTTTATATTTAGATGACCAAGACTCAATTCTATATTTCTCCGGGCCCGGATCGCCAATCGCGGCTCCGTAACCCACGTCTACCCGACCGGACCTTTCCGATTCTAGGCGAAGAGCAGCATCAACAGTTATTATCGCATTCACACCACCTCCTATCTTCTCAAGAAGTTTTTCTAGAAAGCGACCTGGATATCCTACTTCGCTACCGGGCCCCCTAGCCTTGACCGCCAATACGTAGCGACCATAAATCTCAGAAGAGCTAAAAACAACTTGTAGCTCCTCATCCGTATCGACCTCAGTACCAAAGAAGTTGAGCGCTACGAGGGCACCTACACTATCCCCTATGGGAACGCCCTCTATAAATCCTTTGAGAGCATCAAAATAGCTTAGGCAGAGCTCTCGGAGAAACGGAACAAGCAACTTCAATTGAAGTAGATAATAGATATTTTTCGTCCGGTACCCTATCTCATATATATGGGATGTTATTTTCCAGAGATATCTTATCGCCGCGGCGGCTTCTAAAGCGCTTTCCAGATCTCTTTGGACATATTCTGGAGCGTCAGGTATTATGTGTCGTGCTACATTCCTCAGCCTGCTACGCCTAACATCGAGTATGTGCTCTAGCCGTTGCAAAACACCAGTTGGATCTAATGTCACGGGTTCAATAACAAAACTATTTATAATCTCATCAATCCACCTTAGGATCCGTGCGAAGTCATCTGATTTCTTCAGATTTTTTGCGATCACATCCACGTTCGTTGCAACTTCTGGTAGTATGTCCTGTCGATGCATCAAGATTAGACGCATAAACATTCTCTTCGAAAGCTTCTCATACAGCGTGATCTCATTAATAAATGACCTTAGGCTCCAAACAATGAATTGTACCTGTATTTCGTTGATTAGAAATATGAATAATAGGAATATTATGAGCGATATCAAATAGTCTATGCTCAATTGCACGAACACCCGCACAACACCAAAAATCCTCTTTCTCAAATTAAGGACACAAATAACTTAATTTTATTTATTCGAGTATCAAAAAGGTATTTGGGGGTATCAATGGGAGTTAAATTCGGACCCCTATTCAGAGAAAAAGGAGTCACAGGCCAGATAGTTGAGAACCTAACCATCTTAGAAGGAAAGATCATTGCTATAGATGCATTAGTGACGCTATATGAGATGCTTTCGATTATCAGAGACCGACAGGGAAAACCATTGAGAGATTCCCGTGGAAGGATAACATCACATCTAGTTGGGTTATTCAATAGGACATGCCGCATGTTAGCCTTAGGTATAAAACCTGTTTATGTCTTTGATGGTCCACCTCATCCACTTAAGCTGAGGACTATACAGGAACGCCATATAAGAAGAGAGGAAGCAGAACAAAAATATATCGAAGCCTTAGCTCGTGGAGACTTTGAAGAAGCGAAGAAGTACGCAAAACAGGCTGCGCGAGTCGAAGATTATATGGTAAGCACAGCTAAGACATTACTAGAGTATCTCGGTGTCCCAATAATTCAAGCTCCACATGATGGAGAAGCACAGGCAGCTTTTATTGTTAGGAAAGGAGATGCATACTCTGTGAGCTCACCAGATTACGATTCGTTTCTCTATGGATCCCCTCGGGTTATAAGAGGACTCAGGATCACCAAGGGGGGAGGAAGAAGGGGCGAGGAGGAGATAAAGGAGTATACCCTAGATGAGGTACTTACCAAGTTAGAACTCACATATGAGCAACTAATCGATCTAGCAATACTTATAGGCACGGACTTCAATCCAGAAGGTTTCCCGGGAATAGGGCCTAAACGTGCATACGAATACATAAAGAAGTACGGTAATCTGGAGAGAATTGTTAAGTTGGGTTTAGTTAGATGGCGCTATCCATTCGAAGTGGATGAAATCCGAGCGATCTTCCTTAACCCACCAGTAACAACTAATTATAAGATAGAGTTCAAGGAGCCTCAGCGAGAAAAAATCATAGAGTTTCTTGTGGAAGAGCATGATTTTAATCCAGAGCGTGTTAGCAATGAATTAGAGCCCGTCTTTAAACGATTGGAACGCGAAGAGAAGGCTGGGCGCCAGGCTAGTCTATTTGATTTCTTCAGATAGATCTAAATACCTATTCGGCATAGATCCTACTATTCTTTGTCGCCAATTTGTCGAAAAAGTTTTTTAGCATTTTTTCTATATCTATCCTCAGTAGGGTAGCTAGGATCACTATCTCTAACAACGCTCCTTCCAAATATTGATAAATCATATGAACATCCAGATTTGCCTCTACTAGGAGTTCCTCCGCCAAACGTTTCGCATCTTTCAGAAGGTCACTTATATCAGGATCTTTCTCAAGTATCAATTTTTTAATAACTCTTTGAAGTTCACCTAATCTCACTAGCATGCACCAATAGGCTTCAGAGCTGAGCAATAAAAAAGAAAAGTCATATATGGCCTCTATCCCAAGATACTCCCAGACATGTATCATTGTCATACAATCTTTAGTCTGCGCAGCTTCAGACTCACTTTAAACCTTAATGTGCTTTCAATGTTATAGTAAACTATGTTTCCATCTTGATCTATTATTGCTAGAACTAATATTTTTCCTCGATTTCTTGCCTTCTCAAGCGCGTTATAAAGTATCTGAACCGCAACACTTTTTTCTGAGGGAAGTATCATCACATAGTATTTAGACTCGGACATGAGAGGGTCCGATCCCCGCCCGAAGACCTCAAAGCTTATAGGATACTCATCTAGTACTCTAACTATGAATCTCCTTTCTCGCAGATCCAGATATACCGAAAATTTTAATGGGAAAAGAGGGTCACTCTCAGAATACCTATATATTATGTCCTCAACAGTCATAGTTGGTTGCAGGCAAACCTTGTTTTTAAGGATCAAATACGCAATTTCGATGGGACTTAGAACTATATGTTCTCCTTCTATATAGCCAAAACCTTCCGCTATGAGGATACGCCAATTCAGATTCTCCTTTTTATGCATTAGGAATCTATCATCCTGTAATCTCACAACAAACCTTGGCAATGAATGTCACTCCCCACAACTTATCCTATCCCTAACCATCTTCCATATGTCCTCGCCGACCGCCTCAGGATCTCTATCCGCATTGATGACCTCAATTTGTCCATCGAAATTTTTCAATATTTCTGGTATTCTCAGATATATTTCTCTCACACGTTCTAAAAACTCTCTGGTTTCGAAAGTATCTTTTTTCTTTAGCCTACCTAGTGCTGTTACAGGATCTATATCGAGTATTATTATTATGTCTGGTTGTGGAAGGTTTTTATGATCGTTCAGAATCCTATCTATAGGTATCCCCTGAGCACCTTGATAAGCTATTGTTGATATATAATATCTATCTAAAATCACTATATACCCCCACCTAAGTAAACTTTGTATATTTTTTGCGTTTAACATACGGTCTTTAACGAATAGCTCATAGAGCTCTTCAGCTGTATAATTTCCTTCTCTAAGTTTTTCTCTGATTTTCCTACCATAAACACTTCCCGTCGGCTCTGCAAGTAAAGCTACTCTGTAGCCTCTTCGGATTAATTTCTTAAAAAGCATCTTCGCCTGCGTGGTTTTTCCACTTCCGTCGATACCCTCTATCACTATGAATAGACACAATCTCACACACCTGCTCTGAAATTACTAAAAAGCGTTCAAAGTAATCTTGTTAAATTGACGGGCGTTGACTCTAGTGAGTGATTCTAATGGTGGAATACCTAGACGAAACAACAAAATTTGATGGAATTTATCTTAGAAGAATAAGAGAGGGGGGAACACTTTACTGGATACCAGATCCACAACACTATGCAAAACCAGGTTACTATCTCCCATTTGAGCTACCATTATTTTATAATCCCATGATGGAGATCAATAGGGATCTATCAATAATAGCTCTCGCAACATTCCTAAGAGTGTCTGATAAGGAGCCAGAAGAAATTACATATATAGAACTGCTTGCTGGGACAGGGATACGAGGTTTCAGAGCGCTAAATGAAGTTGGATTGCTTAATGTTATTATGAACGACATCAACTCCAAGTGCGTGAAATTTATGCATTTCAATGCAAAATGTTTTTCCCCAGAGATACAAAGCCATGCGACGATACTAAACTATGAGGCTAATCACCTACTCAGCTCAATTAGGCTCTGGAAAAAACCAATAGACGCCATAGACATAGATCCCTTCGGGACACCCACACCATTCATAGACTCCGCGGTAAGAATACTTAGGAGAAAAACAGGCCTATTACTAATAACAGCAACAGATACCTCGGCTCTCATAGGAAAATTCCCTCAGTCAGCCCGTAGGAAATACGGAGTCTACACAAAAATCACACCTTTTGGCGGAGAAATAGCCATCCGTACATTGATCCATTATGCTCTTAATACAGCCACAAAATACGGAATAGCACTCAAACCGCTATTTGGATTCTTCTTAACGCACTTCATAAAAATCGCACTTATCACAATTCCAGGAAGAAGAGTCGCAGATAAGTTTCTTTGGGATAGATCAGGCTGGATTGCCATCGAAGATGACAAAATACACATACTCAGAAAACCAAAAAACACACCCAAAGGTGACCTCATAGGCCCAATATGGCTAGGACCCATATACGATGAAGAATTCGTAAATGAGGCCCTAAACATAACAAACAAGCTACCCATAAATAAAAAATCGAAAACAAAAATTGAGACATGGCTCAAAGCAGAACTTAAAACAGCTCTTATCCCCTTCTACTACAATATAGAACTAATAGCATCAAAACTCCGAAGAACAACACCACGAATCAAAGACGTCATAAACGAACTACAGAAACAGGGCTACATAGCAGAAAGAACACACTTCCATCCAAAAGCTATAAAAACAAATGCCCCTTTCGAAATCATACAGAAAATTATTAAAAAACTCTAACAGAAAAGCTCAGCTTGCCCATCGGCGCTCATGATTTTTCGCACAAGGCTGAATTCATCATCGCGTATAACTACTAGTCAAAAACCTGGATCATCAGAATGGTTGACCCACGCAGAAGAACTGTTCCCCATTTACGTACAATTTCTCCTTTTTCATTAACTTCTTTCGTATCCACAAGCATTATGTTCATTACCTCATCCGTCGACATTACTACGCCATCCAGTATCGTACCATCTTTAAGCCACACTTTTATGCGTTTGTTTACTGAACGCCTAAGAGTCGCTAGGGGTAAATTCGAGGATGACATTGAGAAGCCCCCCAAGGAGTAGTATTTAGCCGAATAATGCTGCCAAGCCTGCTAGCGCTTCCTCTTCCTTCTTTTCCTTCTTCTTTTCTTCCTTCTTCTCTTCTTTCTTCTCTTCTTCAGCAGGTGGCGCTGCTGTTGTGGCGGGTGCCGGAGCTGCAGCCACTACTGGTGCTCGTTTTGCTTGCTCTATTATCTCATTGAGATTCACTTTACTTACAGCGCTCACAATTGCTTTTATGTATCCCTCTTCATAATCTGTTATGCCTGCCGCCTGAAGGATATTCTTGATATTCTCCTCATTTATCTCTTTTCCCGCGTAGTGTAGTAGCATGACGGCATGCAGATATACCATCCCAGATGTCATGTCGATCCCCATTACTAATGTTAATCTCAGTTAAATTCAGCAACAATTATATGTTTATTTGACTTTATAAAAATACCACAATACTAAACTTAGGAAAGAAAAAAATTCCTTCTAAATCTTACATTAACAAGCGGTGGTATTTTCTTTGAAAATTCCCGCCTCTGGCTCCTAGTATTTCCACATCAAATCTATGAGGATATTACCCTTATAATATCAGGTGTTAATTATTTCTTTGGGCTTCCCATTTCACGCTGAAATGGAGAGAATTATGTCGGTAGATGAGATAAAGCTTTTTCGATGTGAGAGTATCGAGGGGGTCATTGATTATGTCAAATCTTCAGAAATAGATGAAAAAGCAAGACATCAGATACTTCTATTCGTGGACGAACTCAGGATGAAGGGATTTAGCCCATTCCGTATAATGGCATATGCTTTCACACTAGTTGAATTAGCAGATATAGTGAAGAAAGATTTTGCTGAGCTCACAGCAGTAGATTTCAGATACTATGTAAGCTATCTACTCAACAAAAAGCATAATAAGCATAGCACAATTCGGGAGAAGATGATGAGAATCAGAGTATTTATGAGGTGGCTTCTTGATTTGCCGCCTAGAACTACTCCAGAGCCCATGCGCTGGTTCTTTACGATAAACCCAAAATCGACAAAGGGAGAAAGAAAACTCGAAATACTTGAAAAAATAATTAGCTATAAAGAATATGTAAAGCTTCTACAAGCAGCCAGCAATCCAAGAGACAAAGCATTGCTTCAGTTTATGTATGAGAGTGGAGCGAGGATCCTTGAGATACTTAAGGTTCGCATAAAGGATCTGCACCTAGATGAGAACTATGCTGTGGTAGGTGGAGGAAAAAGACTAGTTCCTCTCGCAAACAAGGAATTTATCGAGGAGTGGCTCAGAATACATCCACTAAAAAGCGAACCAGAGGCATACCTATTCTGCAACTTAAGAGCCCCAAAAAAGCCTCTCAGTTATCCCGCGGTTAGAAAGCTTCTAAGAAGAATATCAAGAAAAGCTGGGCTTAGCCGAAGAATAACAGCCCATATGTTTCGGCACTCACGAGCGACGCTTCTAGCTAAGCTAGGGGTTAGCCCATACACGATGAACCAGGTGATGGGATGGAGCACATCTACGAGAATGTGGCAGGTATATCTACATATTACACAAAAAGATGCAATACAGGAGGTACTTAAGAAATATGATGAACAAGTAGCAAAACTGAGTTATAACTCTAAACCGGCTCGTATGTCTCCATGAATTTTTAAAAGGTCTGATTGTTATCTGATAAATAACTGGTATAATTCCTTAAGCCTTTTCAATCAAGCGGGGGTTCCGGAGAGGTCAAACGGGCGGGACTTAGGATCCCGTGGCGTATGCCTTCGCGGGTTCGAATCCCGCCCCCCGCACTTATTTTTTCACTCTTTATGGGCCGGTGGCCTAGTGGCTATGGCGTCCCGCTCACAGATATTTTGAGACACGGGAAGGTCGGCGGTTCGAGTCCGCCCCGGCCCACTTTTCTGTGTCTTTTGTGTATTACTTCCATGTATTACACAAAACTATATGCCCATCGCACCAGAATCATAAAAAGCATTAAAATACCTTTGCTTCCTTTGCTAGATAGTGTTCAGGTGCTAGTCTTAATGGTTACCGTGGTAAGTATGGAAGAAGCTGATAAACTAGATGTAGCTCTAAGGAAGATCTATGATAAGCTGAACAAGCTCATTAGGGAAATGGCTAGAAGTCTTGGAAATGTCGAATTAATAGTTGTAAGCGCCGACGGTGTTCCTATAGCCGACTATAGTGCTAAGCCGAGAAGCGATGAGAGAATAAACGAGATAGCATCGCTCCTTAACGGATCTTTAGAGGGGCTTCAAACGCTCTTCACGGAAATCTTAAAATTGGACATAAGTTTTGGTAGGGATTTTCTTTTCCTCGAGACACAGGACTCTATAATTGTTTTGCTTCACATAGGCAAAGCAACATTACTCACACATGTCCGTAAGCCAGCTTTATTAGGAACTGTTCGTGCTATCATTAAGAATTATCTACCCAGAATCAGTAAGCTTATAGAAGAGCTTCAGAACGTCCAGAACAAACTCCTTGTCGCCGAGGTATATCGAGATATAATTCCGCAATCGAAGTAGAAATAGATCTGTTTAGGACAACTCTTTTATTTGTGCTCCTCTCCCAATCAGCAATTCATAGTTTTTCGTGGGAATATTCGCAATAGTTCCTTTTCTCAAACCTCGATAAACCAATCCATCCATCCCGACAAGACTCCTTATTTCAGTTTGCACTATTACTGGTTGGCGTTTGATTTTTTTGTCTACTCTTTTTTCTACTCGTATAAGCTCTAGGGGATCACCAATAATTTCTTTTTCTCTTCGTGTTGTCTCTATGATTTTTCTAAAAGCATCGGCGAACACAGCTTCTTCTGGCAATAAATTTTTTGGAACCTCATTATGTGCTATGATAAACGCTACTATTTTTAGTCTTCTTAGAAGCTTAATATCGTCTAAAATCCACCTAAGAAAAACTCCATACATGGAAAATATTTTCCTATGTATATCATCAATATCCACGGATTCCTGTCTCTTAAGCTCCTCTAGAAAAAGATAGATATCAGATAATGTCTCGGGGCTTATGTTTTGTAGTTCTGCATTCTCATACTCTTTTGTCCAGATTAACACAAGATTCATGAATGCTTCAACGAATTTCTTCTCTATTGTAACCCCCTATTTACTGGCTATCTCTCATGTTATACCAAATTCCTCTGTTTCTGGCTCAAAACGTTCTTCTTTTCTTTGCCTCATTTCTTCTCGAGCTCTCATCTCCATGAGACGAGAAACCTCAAGTTGAATCCTCGTATCGAAGGGAGACAAATCTAAACCAAAATCGAATGTTTTTGCTATCCTCTTTGCTAGTTTCAATGATGCTAGACTATCAACATATCCTGCTTGGGCATACGTAGGAGCTAATAAGCTCACTGCAGGAACCCCCTTCAGTTCGGCAAACATCAGGAAAATAGCTATGCCTCCAGACACAACAACACCAGGTGGAGATTTCTCTATATCCCATTTAAATGCACCGGAATTCAGCATGGTTTTAAATACCGAGTTACTGGTATAAACTATATCCGCGTTTTCACGCTTAATGGAAGGAAAAACCTTTATGTCTATTCCTCCTGCAAGTATCAGTATTATTTCGTATTTCTTCGCAAGATCTGTTATTTTATCTGCAATGCTCACATGAAGACCGCTGGGAACTTGGTATCTGAAGAGAAGAACACTTGCTCTATCGCTTATCTGACAGAGCTCCACAGGATAATTAAATGTCCCATTATTATTTACTTCGACGATTGGTGGAAGGCTTGCTGACCACACGAGGCCTATTCGACGTAGGCAGCCGAGTTCCTCCGCCACTTCACAAAGATATCTGGAGGTTAAATATCCACATAAGCCAAGGCCGTAGAAACCAGTTACCATATACTTTATCTTTTGTAGAGCTTCATAGTTTTCTACTATTAGTTTGATTTCGCTAGTATTCCCTAGCTCCAATAAGCAAACACCTATTTATGCGAACTCTAACTCGGAGAGAGCCTTTAATATGTCCTTCTCTTTTTTCTTAAGCTCCTTAGGGGATACAGGTTTTCCCTCTTCTGTGTCTGGAGACACCTCAGGTATTGCTATTTCCTCAGCAGACGGGACCTCGGGCACTTCTAATTTTTCTAATCCTTCCAATTGTTCTAATCGCTCCAGATATTTTTCTAAGTCGAATTCCTCCTCAACTTTTCCTTTCTCAGTAGAAACACTAACTTCTTTTCGTTCCTCGGTGATACTTGGTACCGGAGGAACAGGCAAACTTTCTGCTTTTTCTTGGGCTTCGGCGCCTTCGATTTTTGCTTCAGTTCTAGGGGCTTCCAATTCCTCGATTGACGGGACTTCGGGTAGCACCATGTCAAGCTCTGTTCCGATCGCTTCTTCTGGGGCACTGGGTGTAGGAGGTATAGCGGGCATAGCACGCCGTTCAATTCTTGATAATTTAGCTTTTATTGTGTCTACCTCAGCTTTCAAAGTTTCTACATTTTTCTCTAATCTCTCAAGATGCTCTTTTTGTCCCTTCAATTCCTGCACTATTATTTTTAGGTACTTCTTAACTCTCTCAATGAATTCTTCAAGCGTAACCCTTTTTGTTTCGAATTTTTTGGGCATTATTTATAACCTCCTAAATAGAACAGTAATGCTATTTAACACAAGAATAATGCAATAACATCACTTAAAAAAGAATGCAATTTATGAATTATGAACAGTATACAAATCAGCTTTTTCTCCCAATAAGATTGAAAAACTAATCTATTTCATCGATTACTTCGAGAATACCCAAAACAAATTCTATCGCCGCAAGAAAATCATCAATTGTCCTCAAAATACTGCGTATCCTATCATCAGGTCTTTTCTCTACCCGTACGTCTAGCGTAATTATATCTCCACTAAGAACTTGTTTTATTTCTATATCTTCGAACTTTATTAAGCTCTCTGGTAGAACTGCTAGATTTATTAGCTTTGTGCATCTACCTTTTGTTTTTATTTTTGCTGTAGCTTTGATTTCTTGGATAATATACGCATTGCTATATTTGCTATTCATGATAAGATCTCCTTGCTTAGAATACTTAAGAATAGGTCAAGACTTTCCTCTGGTATATATGCTCCTGCTGCTGATTCATGACCACCCCCAATAATGTTTGGCATTTTCTCTGAGATTTTCTTAAGTATGTCTGTTAGGCTTTTTTCGAGAAGGTTCGTCTTTCTTAAGGAGATCTTTAGAGTACCTTCAATGCTTCTAGCGATTGCAATTACGACCTTAACTCTATCTTTTAGTGAGGATGCTAAGATGCTCGATATCGTGCTTGTTAGCTCCTCATGAATCTCATCCCTACCATCATAGATAGCCACCTCTCCCATCAAGTCGATTTTAGTGTCCAGATTCGAGAATACTGACGACAGGATTGCTCGGTATCTCTCATATAACTGGAATATTCGCTGAACCGCAGATTGGTCTGAGGGATTAAGCAGACCTTTTATCGCTATTTCTGGAGCCCTCATCTTACCACAAGCATTAAGAAGTATTGACATATCCCTAGCATATCGGCAGAAGAACTCCTTATCAGCTAGAAATTCATATACATAGCCCCGCAATATGTTGTTTAGCTCCTCTATGGAGTATTTCCCAGAGTATTTCAATACTAATGCTTCAAGAAGCTTTCTTCGTAAGACATCTTTCTGCTCTGGAGTAAGTTTCTCCCAAAATATCTTTTCGGGATCATCATCGTGACTCATTATTCCGATTCTGATAAGGAAGTCTATTGCTCCGTCATAGCTTCCAGATACTCCAGGAATTTCAAAAATAAACATTTCAGCGAGAAGTCTATATAGAGGTTTAAAGCCCCTTCCGATTAGGATGTAGTCCTCATAACTACATAATATGCCATGTCTCTTGCCATACTCGACAATTGACCGATTTAGCCCCAGTAAGGATCTCTTCGCACCGATATCTTGTGCGTCACCCAGAGCTCCAACCACCGCGCAGAAGAGAGAAATTGGATTGTTTGCGAAGAAATTGCTAATGGTATTTGCTAACAGAAAAGTCATCCCTGCTGAACTTATTTCAACTCCTCCGTCGAGCCCCCAGAATCTTGGGTTAATGACTAATGACTTCGAATAGCTATTGCGAATGCTAAATACATGATGATCTATAACTATTCCCAGAGATACACTAGGAGTCTTCTCAATATATTCTAGTGGGGCATCCGTACCTAGATCCAAAAATATGGCATAGCGAGGTTCAACTTCTTGCCAGAACTCCCTAAAGCTTTCTACAGATATCTGCGGAAAGAAGTTTAACACAAAAGGCTTATTCATTTCGATAAGAAGCTCTATGATTATTGCTGCGGAGCAAATGCCATCTGCGTCTATATGGGAGAATATGAATATGGGGTCATCTCTCCCCATATGTATCAGGACTTTTGCTATCCGTGCCATATCACTTATTATTCCTGAAAGTCTACATGTTCTAACTGTGCTTATTGAGACTCCCCCTATCCCCCCAGACAAATTACATCCCAACAAACACAAAAATTTATTTTTACTATTTTTTGACAGAATTGCAACAAGATATATTAACAATCGACATTAATGAGGTGATGATTTTGGGAAAGAAAAAGGCTAAAGCTGAAGAAAAATTCGTAACTTTGCAGGAGGGAGATTTAGTAGGACTTCTCTTGCGCATGTTGGGTGGTGACTGGATTGAGGTTTATTGTAGTGATGGACTAATACGCAAGGTTAGAATCCCTAGATCAAAGAGATCCATCCGTGTACGTCCTAATGATATAATCATTATTAGGCCTTGGTACGGCATAGATGAGACACGTGCCGATATGGTAAACAAGCTGACTTCTCGTGATATTAAACATCTGCTTAAAACAGAACATGCAGACAAAATAAAGAAAGTATTAACTGAAGAACTCAAAGAATTGTATGGAATAGAGGAATGATTTTTGTGCGCTGATGTTTATGGGGAAAATTATTGTAGCACCAGAAACATTAGATCACTCATTCATTCCAGAGAAATTACCGACACGAGAGAATATCCGATCTGAGCTTTTTTTAAAGATTCGACAGTTTTTTTCTCAGTCCTCTGGGAAGGGATTTAAGGGCATCCATATCTCTGGAAGTGTTGGCTCTGGAAAAACAGTCTTATCACGTAGGGTTGCTGCTGATTTAAAGACAGTGTTTAGGGAGAATCTCATCATATGCTATGTTAATTGTAGGTTTTCTAGGAGAGTCTATCGCGTACTCGCACAAATAGCGTCGCAAATATCATCTTCCCTCCCCCAGCGTGGTCTGTCTAAGGATGAGTTTTTAGAGCTAATATTTCTTGCAACAAAAGAAAGAGCGCAGAGACTCCTCATAATATTAGATGAAATCGACTCTCTATTTTGGGGAAATGAAGGTGAAAAAGCTACGGATATGCTTTATTCTCTATCGCGGTATCTTGAAAAAACAACATTCAGCAACTTTTTTGTCGCAACTATAAGTATCAGCAGAACCGAAGAATTCATATTTAGCTGGCTTGATCCAGCAACTAGGGCCTCGTTTATCCACGAGAAAAAACATCTTGAGGCATACGGTCCAGGGGAACTTGTTGAGATACTAAGATATCGAGCCAAGTTGGCCTTCAGAAATGGAACTATTAGCGAAGAGAGTCTGTCATATTTAGCTAACTTTGTTGCTAATCAAGCATGGGGCAATGCAAGAACGGCAATAGACCTTTTGCGACTTGCTGGTGAGATAGCAGAGCATAAGAATGAGGATGTTGTTAGACCAGAACACATCAGATTGGCCATAAAGGAGTATGCATTAATACCTGCACTCGACATGGAAAAGCTTATTGGGCTAGGACGACATAAACTTATTCTGCTCCTAGCAACAATATTGGCGCTAAAAAACAGTAATAGGAGCTATGTCACAAGAACTATGGTTCAGGAATACTATCGAGAACTCTGTGCCGAATATGGCGAAGAACCAAGAAAGACAACACAGATATGGCGCTACCTGAGAGAGATTGAATACGAACTTAGTGGTATTGTTGAAGTTACAGTAAGTGGAAAAAATCAGCGAGGACGTTCAACCAGGATATCAATAAACGTGCCTCTGGATACCCTCGAAAAAAATATTGTTAAAATTCTAAAGAAAATCCCTTCAGGGTTGGGGTAATTTCGTTCTATTTTGTCCCCTTGAACTGCTCCCTTATTTGCTCTATGGTTACTCCCTGTATTCTCTTGAGCAATTCATTGAGTTCCTCCAACTGAAGAAACTTTGGTTCCCCTATATCTGGTAAAAATAGGAAAGCTGGGATGTATCGCCCATCTTCTCTTAGTTTCTCACGAATAGGCTTTGTTATATCAATGAATTTTTCTGGCATGAGTATTATCGCGTATTCGGTTTGTTTTGCCTCGAGAATTTCTCTTAATACGGCTAGAAGCTCCGCATCATCCTCCATTATTTTTGCTTCCACACCAACAATTGCGAAGATTTTTCCTAGGTCTTCATAGTCCTTGGTAGCGGCAAACAGAATTTTGTATGCCCCCGCACTCAAGTTTATCCTCTCAGATAATTCTCTATAAATTCATCCACAACATTTTCTAGTGTATATCCAGAAACTTCAACAATATCATACTTGACCTGCACAATAGGCTTATTCACATTTAAGCCATATACTTCAAAAATCCTACTGAGCGTCACCGGTGTTCCCGAGACAATCACATCTGCCTTCACATGATTTATTACATCAAGAAGCACTTTGACCTGCTTCTTATTGTAGCCTATTGTAGGTAGAATCTTACCTAGGTGGGGGTATTTTCCGTAAATCTCTTCCAAAACAGAATCTTTAGGTACATAGGGACGAGGATCAACTACTTCTTTCGCACCAAACATTCGCGCTGCAAGTAGGCCTGCTGCTAGATCGGCTTCTCCATGGGTTACTGTTGGTCCATCCTCTATTACTAAGACCCTCTTATTGCGTATCATTGATGGGTCCTCAACATGTATCTGTGATTCTGCAAGTATTATTCTAGCTTTTGGATTCACTCTTTGAACATTCCTGATTATCGCTTTCCAATTGTCGAACGGCGCCGGCCCAATCTTATTTATTAGTACAACATCACACATCCTTATGTTTACACTACCTGGAAAATATGTTAACTCGTGGCCTGGTCGAAGAGCATCGGCAACAGTTATCATCAAATCTGGCTTTATGAATGGAAAATCGTTATTGCCTCCATCCCAAAGAATCACATCGGCATTTTTCTCAGCCTCTCTGAGGATTTTCTCATAGTCTATCCCAGACCACACTTCGAAACCATTCTGCAAGTAATGCTCAAACTCCTCTAACTCTTCTATAGAAAGATCTCCTGTTGCCAATTTTTTGTATGCATCATCCATTGTCTTGAAGCATTCCACTACCTTCTTACTTAGATCCTTCGCATATGGCATGGGATGTCTTATAGCTGCGATCTTTATTCCCTTCTTACGGAATATCTTAGCAAGCTTCCTTGAGACTGAAGATTTACCTGCTCCTGTCCTAACAGCTGTAACTGCTATGACAGGTTTCTCACTTTCTAGCATAGTATCCTTTGGGCCTAGCAACATAAAAGACGCTCCATTCGCTAGTGCTATCGATGCGCGCTCCATCAAATACTCAAAGCTTATATCTGAGTATGAGAATACTACTAGGTCCGCTCCTTTCTCTCTAATAATTTTGGGAAGGTCCTTTTCAGGAATTAAAGGTATTCCTTGAGGATACAGTTTTCCTGCTAGTTCTGGGGGGTATATCCTATCCGAAATCTCTGGGATTTGAGTCTGTGTGAAAGCAACGACTTCAAAATCTGGGTTATCTCTAAAGAAGACATTGAAGTTATGGAAATCCCTACCTGCAGCGCCCATAATCACTACCTTACGTCGCTTAGCCATGCTGAGACACCTCTAAAAGAAATTAATATCATTGAGAATGCATTGTTGATTAACAGGATTAAAGATAAGTGAAAATATTCTGGAAAGAGTAATGAGGGATAAGAATATGTTCTACCCCCTAGCAATATATCTTTCCCCTGAGAAAAAATTTATCTTGGAATTCAAAGAAGCCATCATATTCCTCGACCCACGCAACCTAGAAAATATAGCTGAATTTACGGATAAGGTACATAAACCTGTAAATATAATGCTGAGCGGAAAGGAATCGGATCTAAGCATATCTGACCTTAGTGAGATGTATAGGGTCATAGCGCCGCCCATACAGAGCTTCTATCACCCTCTAGTATCAATATACAGGGAAGAAGAAACAGTCTTCCTAACAAAAAATTTACTTGGATATTTTCTTAACCCACCTACCATAGATAGGGAAAACAATACTATAAGCTACTTCATCTTCCTAACGACTACACAGTTGGAAGTATTATATGTGCCGAGAATAACATTTGTCGCAAATCCACCAAACGTTGATATAATATTGACCTATGAGCATGTATTGGACCAAGCAAAAAAGTTTTCAGAAAAACCCAATAACATTCCAAAATATCTCGGAGGAACCCCTCAATGGTGTATAGTATTAAGCAAGAAAGACAGCGTCGAACCGCCCATCATATACATAAATAGGAAGAAGTATGGGGTGTATAGACACCTCCTAGAGGTTCGTATAAGGGAGATTAGAAGCTAATGCATATTAGAAACATCCTAAAATCCCTTAGAATAACCAAAGATTACCACTAAAAAATAAGCAATAGGTCAGAGTGGTGCACGTTCATCACTAATCAGAGCAGGTCAGACATCATCATCAGAATTTATAATAAGCAATATTATGCACTTAAAGCCATCCATCTAGAACTTAAGAATGCACCTAGGATCTTCATCCCACCTAACGAACAAAATCACCTTGGTCTTCATTGAGATACCCCATGGCGTCGGCTCATCTGTCTGAGCAATAGCCCAACGAGCAAGAGGAAGGAAGATAGGTGTATACCCATACCTCCTAGCAAAAACCCTCAAGTCGGTGAGATTGATAGCATGCATCCAAGAAGACTCAGCACTAGGGCCTTCCCCAATATCTAGAAAATACCTGACGAAAGGAAAACGCAGAATTTTAACTCCGTATCCCTCATTTGCGGGGATCCAACTACCAATAACCGTTGAGGGAGCATAAACCTCGAGAGCTTCCTCAATGCTCATTTTCTCCACACAAATCCTCTCTCCCCATAACCGCCACGAGTAGTCATCCGTAGCAATAATATCCACACCAAACTTCCTAAGCCAAAAAGAGAGCTTCCCACGACCAGCACAAACCTCAACCTTTGGATCTGGAAGCTTCCTAAGAACACTAGACAAAGCAACAACAAACTCAAAAGTCTCAACATTAAACAACGAAAACCTTGAACAAAAACGAAGCCAACCATCTTTACCCAAATATCTCACTAGATCCACAACCTCAGCATATCGCGGTATTGAATTGACGTCGAGAATCTTGCCAACAACAAAGCCATAAGATTCGGAATTATGACTAATGTAGTATGACTCATTCATTCCCCAATAACCCACTTTGGGAACCCAATTCTCATTTCTACTTCACAGCATGTAGCAACACTTCTGTTTCGTAGAAGGTCACTTATGAGCATATAGTCAAAAACTTATGTTCACAGCTACTTCTATTAGTATGCTTTAAAAATAACTAAACCTAAGATACTATAGCTACTCAGATAATACTGGGGTTTGCCCCCGTGGTGTAGTGGCTAGCATGTGGGCCTGTCAAGCCCGAGATGCGGGTTCGATTCCCGCCGGGGGCGCCAACACATCTATTTTACCTTCTATCCAAAATGATATATAGCTCTGCGAATATTGGCAAAGTCCTCTATATGATCATTCGACAGAACAAATATGCTATACTCTATATCAGCTTGCAAGGTCCCAATCTTACGTTTTATTAATTCTCTACTGTTGAGATTTATTTATTGGTCTTAGTTGAGAACAAAAATTGGCCGCATAAAAGCAAGAGCAAGGACACGTGTTGGAAGGATAAAGGTGCGGGAGAGTGGCAGTAAGACTAAGAATAGAGATTAGGAGAGGAAATAAGAAGGTAGACACAGTAGCGTTTCACTTTGGGTAGATATTCCCAAATTTAGTTATATTTGACAAGGAATACCTACCCCCTCATCGCACATATCATCCCCTCCCACGGGCACCCATCGGCGGAGACGCTCCGCCTTTGGTGCCTAGCTCATCGGGGCTTCGGCCCGCACGCTACGGGCCACATCCCGCAGGCCCAGCGGTCTCTGGGATGCTCCCGTCATCGGTGCTTTTTGCTCATCAATATATAATATTTGAGTTCTACTTAAAACATTAAAAACTAGAACCAACAATAGTTGAGGTCATAATTGGGTAATTGATGCATGAGAGAGCTCTCTGATAACTTCTCTATAGAATCTGTCGAATTTATCGATTATTGGCACTAGAATCCTTGATCCACGGTCTTTTCTCAATATCATTCCGGGGATTCTATATGTATCAACCATAATTTGCTCTTCGAAATATCTCAACGATTCCATATTGATGAAGATCCATGCAGTAAGTAGATCGTGGGGGTTGAATCCTCCGAAGACTAGAGTGTTTATTAGGGCCCATCTGAAAGTTCCACGCAACACATATCTGACAGTTTCATCTCTGCATTTCTCTTCAAGTTTCCTTATCCAGAAGAATGGTATTTTAGCTCGTTTTGTTACATCGAGAGGAACAAGAATGATTTTTCTCCAAGAAGTTTTCAAGACAATATCCGCGGCGATGGGGTCTTTATAGAAATTGAACTCTGCTTTTAGAACGAGTGTGTTTCCCAGTGTATCCAACGCTCCCCCCATGATTATAATCGTTACCTTACTCAGTATGTCCTTATCTACATCTTTTATGGCTAATGCGATATTAGTTAGTGGACCAGTAGCAAGAACATATTCGATTTTGCCAGAATTCAATGCTTGCATTATGAATCTTGATGAATCATTATGTATGTCATGACGTGATGAGGCCCCCTTAATAACTGGTATCTCGCGTATAAGCTTGGCTCTAGCCAGTATATTCCTTGCGGTTCTATATGTATTCTCCACTGAGTCATTACCAAATACTGTCGTTACACCAACCAGCCCTATCTTCCCTCTTCTATGCTTCGACAGAAGATACAATAATGCGAGCGAATCATCTATGTCCCTAAATCCATATAATGTTGGGTCGCAATCAAATAACACTTTCCCAGACATAGTCATCAATGATGCTAATAGTTCACAGAAGAATACAAATATAGCAGTCTTTGAATTTTTTGCCGATTTTTGAGGAAAAACTGCACAGAAACTGCACATTTTTTTCGGTGTTTTGTTGGCTGGAATGAGGATGAACTCATCTCTCAGTTGTTGTTTGTTTCTGTTCCTCTTCATCCTCAACGCTGTATGCCCATCCGATCCCCCCAGTGCTGATCGCCACGTGTTAGAAGCAACCAAAATTTGCTAGCGAAACTAGTTTTGCGACAGAAACACCAAAACACTAACAACAACAGCCCCAAGCGACCAACCAAACAACCTAAAGCCCAAATTAGAGAGACACCTAAAAAGAATCTCAATACTCCACCTGACCCTATAAAGCCTAAGAACCAGCAGAGGATCCCCCAGCGACGAAAGCAACTTAAAGGTAGACCTGCCATCATTGTAAACAAACAGGTGGATGGAGACCTCACCAACATATTTTGCCCACACCTCAATTCGCAGTCTCCTAACCTCCCGCACATCTAGGAGAACATCACCCCTCATGTTGGATCTCGCCCTACAGACAAAGTCTATGCCAGCCACCATGAGTCTTCTCAGTTTTTCCTTATCAATAAAGCCAGAATCCAAAATCAGAACGCCACCACGCCCATTCTCTTTTATTGTTTCCTCTAAGTAATCGAGAAAGTTAACATCATGGCTGTCACCTTTTGAGACTCTAAAGTCTATTGGTACGCCGTTTGAGGTTAGAAGTCCGAGCTTAACGCCTCTTCTGACGGCATTCTTAATGTACCCTAAAGCTGCGATGCGGATCTTTGTCGGTATCCCTTTCGTGTCAAGCACGAGGATCCTTGCGGCTTCTCTCGGAACAAGGTTTCTGCTGAGCTTCCCCGCATAGTACTTGAATACCCTCCATAGTGGGTCTAGGAGATTCGGGATTGTCCTGCTTATAGTGCTTGGACTTGGTGGTTCTGCCTAAATTATCTTTCTGTAGATGGCTTCTAGGGTTGCTTGGTAGGCTCCTCTTTCGAGCTGTATCATCGCTGTGAGTATTAGTGCTTTGGCTAGTTCTGCTCTACTGTGTTTTTGGACGTATTTCTCGGCTTGGTATTCGTTGATTGCGTCTCTGAGGATTTTGTTTAGCTTTGTTTTTTCTGTGAGTTTTCTTGGGTCTAGGCTTTCGTTTTTTCGGTTGAACTTTTTTGTTTGTTTGGAGGGGTGGCGGTCATTTTGGTTTGCCGTGGCTCATCATTACTACTTGTTATATCTGTCTTTTATGGCGCCCCAGTTTGGTTCAGTCTTGGCTAGAAGATTTGCAATTTGTGGTCTCTAATGTATCTGTAGCCCAGCGAGGTTTTGCAAAATTAGAGCCTAAATATGCTAGTACAAACATTCTCCTTTTTTGGAAACCCGAAAAATATTTGTACTTTCATTTGTGATACATTCGAGAAACTTTGGGACAACAATAGGCTTATCTATCACTCTTCCAATATCTGTACTGGGGTGCACAAAAAATACGCATCTCTCCGGTAGGAATACAATAGGACTCTGTGTGAAAAAGCCTAATCACAAGTAATCCATACTTACCAAGATACATAGTTTCTCATGAAGCATCAGCAAGAGACCCCACCAAGACACACATATTTTCACACGGAGACCACAACTCACAGACCACGCAACAGGAGCCCCCAGACACAACAAAACTCTCTCCGTCTTCCATAACTGGTGTGTCGTATCAATAAAGATCACCGTTTTCTAATCCCAGAGTGCTACATTCAAATTACGCGCTCTTAAAAGTGAATATCTTGGTATTTTTTGTATCAAAAATAGCTAGCGAGTCTCTCCTATGGGAAACACTAATTCATTTGCTGAGGTGCTGTTCATCTATGTCTATTCTGAGGAAAAGTGGTTTTCTTGTGATCGTGGTTGGTGTTCTTTTTTTTGTCAGTTATGTGCTGTGTATGCTTTCAATGAAAATGGAGAGTTATACCATCTTCAATGTCACAGTTCTAATACTTGCAATCGTAAGCATCGTTGTAGCGGTGTTCCTTGATAGGATCCGGGAGAACTATCATGAATACTTCTTTAAGTATGCCGCGAATCTGTTTGGTGCTGGTGGTTCGATGAGCCTCATCGGAGTAGGTCTATCCGCATATGCTATTCTTGTCGAAGGCAGCGGGTCTCCTAGTGATTTGAAAATGGTAGGTCTAATACCGCTGGTAATCTTCACAGCCTTCTTCGTCTTTGGCTTGCCATTCTTCGGGAAGGCTATTCGAAACCTCGCTAGGAGGGTATATTCGAAGGTGCCACGGGTTCTAGGGACTGTTGCTCTTCTAGAGCCACTAATCGTGGTGGTTCTCTTTGTAGTGGGTGTGCAAATAGGTTTGAGTTTCGATCTGATGTTCTTCGTTGGTATGCCACTCATAGTCTCTGCGAGTATTATTTCTGGCGGTGTTGCCCTGATACTGTGTGCTGATAGCTTTTCCTAGTGTTGATTTGTGTGTCCTAATTACCTTTTTTCTATACGTCATTTTTTGGTCTCCTGTCTTTATTTTTCCCTAAAAATATGTTCACTCAGACCAAGCTAGATTTGATAGCTCCGCCCTCAAAGCTACTGCTATAAGCCATGCACACACAGCCTAATACTACTTAGGTTAAAAGCGATAGAGATCCCGCTGATGACAACTACAAGTCAAACATTTAGAGGGATTTTGGAGCATGGGAAATACATAGATTGAAGAAACAGCGTTGACGACGTGCTAAAGAAAATAGCCAAAATAACAGCTTGAGGGCATCCCTTAGCTATGGTTGATAGGATGCTTCTCCAGCCCAAAACGGAAAGCAACATGTGATAGAAGGTGTCAAAAGCCCCTCTTTCGTCCTCCGAAGACCCCCTAGCAAGCCGAACAACACCACCAATAGTTAGTCCCCCAGTCTCCCTAATATAGCGATCCAAG
>Ga0190367_1000155_pt1 | contig 53999 bp, 59 predicted proteins | sample 4872181011_MG_FD_171838 | JGI IMG/M metagenome (GOLD analysis project Ga0190367, IMG submission 171838) | Hydrothermal vent microbial mat bacterial communities from Southern Trench, Guaymas Basin, Mexico - 4872-18-10-11_MG | ecosystem: Environmental > Aquatic > Marine > Hydrothermal vents >... | reverse complement strand
TGATTTCTAATCTTTCTCTCTTTAATGGATATTGGAGATTTAGTTTGGTTATTAAGTCTACATCATACGTTATGAAGGTTGGACATTTGCCTTTCTTATCCTCAAATATATGTGCAGTATGATTTAGACTCGTTACGATCTTTAATAGTCTTTCTAAAATTTCCAAACTTCTTGACGTTATTCTTAGGGTTATACAGTAACGTCTTGTGTTGACGTTGTAGTAATAATGTATGTCTCCATCAGCATCCACATAACCTGACAGAAATTCATACAAAACATATTCATAACCTTTTAATGTTAAATCACATATTAATTCTATGATCTTATCCTTAGGTAGTAATGAGTATAGATATGGTTTCGTTTTTGGAACGTAAACACGTAAACATACGTATAAATCTTTTGCAAATTGGTATTCTCTAGGCATTCTAACGCTTATACGGACTTTTCCTAAGTTTGAAAACACACTATATGCCCATTACAATCCGTAATAATTTGATGAGCCAAATGTGATCCTTATACCTCTTGTTCGCTCTTCAATTGAACAACCACCAACGCGCATACCCAATAAATACCATATCGATATGTTCCCTATAGTATTGATCTTCTCTTTAGCTCCACTTCGGGTTTTTCCTTTATTGATTCTTCTTCAATTTTCATAATCATAGACATCTACCTAACATTTCTTGTTTCAATTTCTCCACATCATCCTTAAACCGTTTTGTGAATTTGATAGTCAGAGGTTCAATTTTACCTGCGATTCCATGGTAGGAGTTCTCAATTTCTTTTATCCTCTTATTAAATTCATTAATTAATTGACTTTCTAACAGAATTTTTTCGTGAATTACATGTTCCATCATTTGAAGTCTCAACGTTTTATAAAAGTATTTTCTCAAAACTTCTAAAGTTGCTTCTTGGAAATAGAGGGGCACGCTTGGAAGATCTAAGTTTGTTAAGTAAAAATTCAATATGTGAAAAACCATGTAGTTAAATAACGAGAACATACTTAAATACATTATCAACACAAAATCATTCAGTAAAGGGAAATAGAAAAATTAGGACATAAATAGAAAGAATTGAAATTTATATGATCTTAATACTTCTCACGTCTTTTAGTCATTCTTAAAACCTAATTAACGAGACATTGACATGAGAGATTCACGGATTTAACTAAGTGGGAGAGGCGAGAGAACATCATTAATCAGAGGGCCCCACCCGCTCGCTCTCCCAGGCTGAGCTACCGGGGCTTTAAGCTTAAGGTATAATGATTTGACTAATTTATAAAGACTACGCTATGGATTATTTTCTTCACGATTCTTAATGTTCAACTTCATCTATCTGTTGATAATTTAGTCTTAACTCTCTTCAAAGAATGTATGTCGATACTGTTCATTAAATGATTCTGTGAGATGTTGCTTAAAGTTTATCAACTTCTTTAAGTATTACTTCTTCTCTAGATACATCAACATCTCTTATGATAACGTTCTTTACAGTGTATGTTTTTCCTGTAATGTCGTACATGACTAGTGTATTGTCATCTTTAAGTGTTAATTTAATTATATCTTTTGCAACTATCTTTCCATTACTTAACATCACCTTAAATTCACACATATCATGTATTAAGTAACTTCTTATCATTAATTTTTTCTTCAAGATTAATTATAATTTTAAGTTAAAGTTCATGAGCTTCACTTTCAGGTAACTTACTTGTTAAGACGTTTCTATTACTAAACCTTGAAATTAAGTATTTCTCTCCATAACTTGAAATAGACTTACCTAATAGTATTTTTGTAAATTCGTCAATAAGTCCTGGTCCAATCTCTACACCATAACCATTAAAACCACCAATGATGTATAAGTTATGTATTACTCTACCCATTAATGGTTTAGAGTCTGGTGTCGTTTCGCAAAATCCTGCTCTACCATATATGTAGTGTATCTTTCTAAATCTCTTACTAATCTTTTCTTTAATTTCCTTAATGAACCAATCTTCAATTTTTAAATCATTCTCATCAGGATCTAGTGGTGGTGTATTTCCATTACCAGCAATTACGATGTATGGTAATCTATACCATAAAGGTCTTGTATAGAATTTTAAGGAATAGTCATAGATTATGTGATCTGTAATTAATCTCTTTCCGTAAAGTATGCAGGATTGACATTTATATGTTATTAACGGTAATTCAAGACCTAACTGTTTAAGTAACTTTCTATTACCCGCACCTGCACATAGAACTACATAATCCGTATTTAGCGTGTCGTTATTAACTTTAACACATACCTTACCATTATGGAAAGTTAATGATGCTTTCTTCTTAATTATTTTAAAATGCTTCCAAACATAGTTTACTATTTTATCAATTCTTACAAGTGCATCACTATTTCTTGAATATACTAGATGCTCATGATCTCTAATAATTAGTGATGTAGGATTTTCATTAAGTAACTTAACATCTATACCATAGTTTGACCATGTCTTCATCAAGTTCTTAATGATGTTTAATTTAGTGTTTGGCACTATTGTTATTGATGAGTAATTACGTAGTAATTCTTGATTTAATTCTCTTGATAACTTCTCATAAAGTCTTCTAGACCTATAAGCCATCTCTATATCTTCAGGAAACTTCATGAGTAAGGATTGGATTAGCCCTATCCATGGAGTTCTAGATTTTAAACTAACACCAATAGTTTCAATACCTTCCTCTTCAAGTTTGAGCATTAATAGTGAACCAATAATGCCTACACCAATAATGGCAATTTTCATACATTATCTTTCAAGTTTTGTAAGTTTTATTGATAAAGATTTCTTCAAGAGTTTTCCAAATACCTAGTCTTGTACTTACGGATCTTACCCAAGACCAATCAATATATCTTTTTCTTGCTTTAACAATTTTTTTAACTAGATTTACATACCAGGAATTATCTAAATTGTAGGCTGTAGTTATTATGGCATCTTCAATAGATATGCATGGATAACCCATAATCCATACAGCTCTACTTTCAAGGTTTCTAAGACCTGTACCTATTATGACTACTTCATCATTATTAATGACTTGTCTAGCCTTCTCAACATCATTAATGTAGGTTATAAAGTCTATAAATCCTACTTCATTATTAAGTATGTTTAGATTTCTAGATAAGATTGAAACTCCACATACAGCATCAATACTACTATCTCTTAACTTCCAATAATTCTCTTCGATAATGTGTAAGATGTTATTCATATTCTTCAGATTTTGAAATTTGAAGAATTTCTACTTCATCACCAGGCTTAATACCATACCTATCTCTCACATCTTTAGGTATAGTAAATTGTCTAGAATCTGTATGCTTTGTTCTTAACAACTTAACTCTTCTAAGTGTAATGATGTTTCCTCTATAGTTAAGTACAACATCAGCATACTTAAGATTAGTAATACCGAGACTTCTAGTTAACTTGGCAGGTATAAGTACCTGATTATTGACATAGACCTTAATCCTATACGGTAACCTATCAATATCGTAACCTCTAGTAGATATCTTCTCAGCACTTCTCATTCTCTTTCTCAATTATTAGTAATGAGTTAATAAATCCTTCTCTAAAAATTAACAAAAAATAGAATATAGAAATTAAGAGTAAGTACTAAAAAGTGAATAATGACCAAAACTATGACCAAAACTTGAACTCTTGCACCTCAAAATTTTTTATCATACTGAACGTGTAGGTAGCATTGTAGTATTATAGTTTTAGAGAAACCTTACTGATGCCCCCGCCGGGATTTGAACCCGGGTCACGGGCTCGAAAGGCCCGCTTAAGCGGGGGAGAGGACCCCTATACTTGACCGGGCTATACTACGGGGGCTATGATTTATGTGTATGAAGTTCTTTTTAAGTTCTTCTGATTATGTGCTTAACCCTAGTTATTCAGTAATACTTAAATTTTTATGTAAGCTTTCTTGACTTAGTTTTTAGTAATGAGTTTACTTTATAATTCTGTCAATGCTTAACTTTTGAAAAGTTATGTTACGTAGTGTTAAGTTTATTCTTACTTTAGAAGCTTTCTTTAGTGGTTTTTACGTAACAATTACTAGAAACTTCTTCATACTCATGCTTGCCTATACAGGTTATGATCTTAGGTTAATATCTTACGTTATGGTCTTTTCAGCACTACTTAGTCTACTCATATCTTACACCATATATGGTAAGGTTCATGTACTTACAAGGAGAGCCCACATTAAGTTAATAATTACTCACGGTTTGGAGAGAATTCTTTGGTTAGTACTTCCATATCTTGTAGGTACTACATATCTGTTAATGACTGTGTATGCTCTTGCAATATCCATAACTATACCTGTAGGTATCTTAATTAACATGGTTCTCTATACTCAATTTAAAGAACAAGAACTTGTAGATGTTGTATCTAAGAGATTTGCTTTTGGTTCTGTATCCTCTATTATTGGTGGTATTTTTGGTGTCTTCATGATAAATATCTTGACAGGAATCTCAGGATACATAACATTATACTTAATTGCAGGACTTGTAGGTTTAACATCAACAGTTATATTACTTTTCTCAAAAGTACCTAGAGATGTTGAAGATGTAAAAATCGAAGAGAAAGATGTTGAGATAGAGTTTCGAAGAGTTAATGTCTTCACCTTTCTATTCCTCCTAAGTGCTGGAGTTAACATTTTAGCTATTGCCTGGATACCCTACTTAAAAAGCATTGGTGCTAAAAGTGATGTAGCATCTTTTATAGGTTTAGCCTTTGCTATAGGTGGTGTTTTAGGTTCCTACTTATGGAAGACTGTACATATGTGTAGATTAGCCTTAATGATGGGTACCATGCTCGTAATGACAATACCTTTCATCACGATCATACATGCACATCCAGTGCTAGCAGTACTCTTATCTTCAGTAAATATTGGTGGTTACATTCTTGCAAATATAATATACTCAAAATACGTTACAAGAATTGGTATTGTGAAAACTTCAACACTTTTAACTTCAGGATATGCTGCAGGTCTACTCCTAAGTTCAATATTAGGAATAACTATTAATAATTACTTAATTCTCTTCACTATAGCAGCTTTACTCTTCTTAACAGCCACCTCAGTAACTTCTATAGCTATACCTGAGTCTGCCATGATCCCTACAGAAAAATCGCTACAATATGCAAGAGTTGTATATTCTGCAAGTATTATTGGATATTCGGTGATGATTTTAGTTTCTAAAGAAAGTATAATGCTCATACTTAAAGTACTTGCACTAACCTTGATAATAATAATACTATACGTGATATATAGGATATTGATACTACTCTTAACAATTTAGTTTAAAAAATTTAAGTAGAAGGATATGAAGAATCCTAACTAGTGAAGAGCCGTGTACTGCTGATGAGTTGATGATATGAAACCCGTCTGATCAGCTTATGGCGGACGATCATCAATCACCATAGTCTAGCCTCATCCTCCAAATAATCACTACATCAAGACTTAATATGTTTTGCTTAATAAGTATTTGATCTTGAAAAAGATTATGTTTTTAAGAAGTTTATCTAGTGAAAGTATAGGTACCATCCAAAACCAACAATTAAGCTAATGATAGATAAGGTGAAGAGTCCTTTCCATGATAATCTGAGTGTCTGGTCAAGCCTAATTACTGGATAGAATGCTCTTAAAGTCACCATGAAGAGCATGATTATTAGGGTCTTAATAAATACCCATATAGGTGCAATTACGTAATTACCAATAAAGTCGTTTGGTGCTGGGTATATAGGTGCCCAACCACCAAAGAATAGTAAAGTTGCTAATAATGATAATGAGTATAGTTTAACGTATGAACTACCCATAGATAGAGCAAATAATATACCACTATATTCTGTATATGGACCTAAAATAACATCTTGTTCATACTCAGCTATCTCGAAGGGGAATCTACTTGTAGCCATGGCCATACCTATGATGAAGGTTATGAAGGCTATAGGATTCATTAAGGCTCCAGGTATGAATTGCTTGTTAACAATCTCGAAAGGATTAGCTGTACCGTAGGTGATGATCATGGCTAAGACTGAGATGATTATAGGTATCTCATACGCTGTACACATTAAGGCTTCTCTAACCGAACCAATATATGTGAACTTATTATTGACTGCCCAACCAATAATGATGGCAAAGATTGATGAGTAGAGAATTAAGGCTAAGGCTATGAGGACTGCAACATTTATAACCCCACTTTCTAGACCAACAGCAATTACTTGAGGAGAGACAGGAATAAAACAGACTGGTAATAGGGCTATAGTGAAGAGTAGAATAGGACCCATAATGTATAGATAACGTTCAGCATCTCTAGTAATGATGACTTCCTGAAAAACAATTCTTATACCATCAGCAATAAGTTGTAAGTAACCACCAATAGGTCTAGAAACATATAGTGGACCATACCTCATCTGTACACGTGCAGCAATTTTTCTTTCAGCCCAAATAATGGTTAACAGTACTATCGTAGCAGCTATAAGTCCTGGAATAAATATGGCTGCGTAGACCTTATAGTTTAGAAGTACTTTAATGATTCCAGTAATGATGTCTGAAGCACTCATTAAGCTCAGTAATTAGTGATCTTGAAATTTTTAAAATATTACCTTCAAAGTAATTGATTGTGAATCTTTTAAGATGCTTTAAGTGTATAATTTCTTTCTTCACTATACTACCAGTACGAACTTACTGTAAAGTTGAAGATATCTTTAAACATCAATACATCACACCTCTAGTAGTACCATTAATTACTGGTCTAATACCTGCAGGACTTGCCTACACATTAATCGTTTATGTCAAGTTACCAAAACTACTCGTCATAGTTTTAACATACACCTCACTACTACTACTTACAGGTTTCAATCATATTGATGGATTTGCAGATACTGTAGATGCATTAATGTTTAGAGGTAGTGTTGAGGAGAGATTGAAAATTCTTAAAGATCCACATATAGGTACTGCAGGTGTAGTCTCTATCATAATCATACTCTTAACATCCATAACAGCATTAACGTACTTAAATACTTACCTACTAGTAAAGACACTCTACATCTCTGAAGTTCTTTCCAAAACTACTTACTGTCTATGTGCAAGATGGGGAAAATATCCATCCTATACTGGTCTAGGATATCATGTAGTTTACTATGCAAGAAATACGAAATTTTTTACCCTCCGAGCTTTGGCACTGTCGATTCCTCAAACATGGATTGTACTGGGCATTTATGGTCTTCTAGTCTACACCATAACGTCTATCTCATCAATTGCTATATTTCTAAAAATTCAGAAGTATTTCAATGGTGCTGTTGGTGATGTTTTTGGATTTATTCTTGAATTTTCGAGAACTTTATGTATTGTTTTAATTCTCATATGTCTAGGTTAGTGTTATTTTTGGATAATTACCTGTAAAACATCCCATACATACCTCACTCTCCTTAACTCCAAATTTTTTGAATACTTTAAGTAAAGTTTCAATATTTAGAAAGTGTAGACTATCTGCATTTAATATACTTGCAATCTCCTCATCTGTTAGATTTGCAGCTATCAATTCATCTCTAGGTGGTACTTCCATACCGTATGGACATGAATGTGTTACTTTTGGACTACCAACTAGTACGTGAACTTCTTTAGCTCCAATTCTATTCTTAAGCATAGTCACTACATTCTTAGTAGTGGTTCCTCTAATCATACTATCATCAATAATTACAACTTTCCTACCTCTAAAGACAGTCTTTATAGGATTAAGTTTTAATTGTACGCCTACAACTCTCTCAAAGATTGATGGTTTAATGGCTGTTCTATACTTTCTACCTGTAGATATGAAGCCTAAATGTAGAGGTTTACCTATTGCTTGAGAGTAAGCTATAGCGAAAGGTATGGCGGTTTCTGGAATACCTATAACTACATCAGCATCTACGGGAAATTCATTGGCAAGTTCAACACCTACACTATATCTAAACTCGTAAATTGAAATATCATCAATGATGGAGTCGGGTCTTGCAAAGTATATGTACTCAAAGGCACATATCTTTCTCTCACAATTATATAATCTACATCTTTCAATGCTGTATGGCCTGAAAATGAAGAGTTCTCCTGGCCTAATATTTCTCTTAGGATCAGCACCAATACATTCAAGTGCTGCTGATTCTGAAGCAATAGCACCAAAATCAAAACCATAGGAGCCAATACATAGTGGTTTAATTCCAAGTGGATCTCTAAAAGCTATTAATTCACCATTAGCATTTATGGCTGTGAAAGTTACTGGTTGATTATATGTCTTTAAAACTTCATCAATAACTTTAGAAACTTCCTCATTATTTGCAAGTTTTTGAGCAATTATTGATGCAACTTCTCTAGTAACTTCACTCTTCTCTAAATTACACATACATACTACAGCTTTTCTAGGCTTATCAATACTTACCATACAGGTACCTAAACTTCTAGAAGATACGTAACCAAGCGATACCCATCCTGGAAGTTTCTCAATATCTTCTTCACCAATAGCAGTATCTACAAAGCCTTCCTTTTCAATAATTTTAACATCATGCTTATCGTATGATGCTATACCAACACTTTCTTGACCTCTATGTTGTAGTGCTAGTAAGCCGTAGTATGTAAATTTTGACATTCTCCAAATCTCGTCAAAGGCATATATACCTATTATGCCTGTCATATTCTTACCTAGAGCCAAAAATTTTCTCTAACTCTTCCTCTGCGTATTTAAATTTCAAGGGGTACTTACCTGTTAAACATGCTAAACAAAGCTCATTCTCACTATAGCCAATACTTTCACATAAGTTCTTGATAGTATTGTAGATTAGTGAATCTGCATTTATAATTTCTCTAACCTTCTCTACACTTCGATCTGAAGCAATAAGTTCTCTACTTGTTGGAAAATCAATACCCATAAAGCATGGCTTGATAATGGGTGGACAACCAATTCTTACATGAACTTTCCTTGCACCTTTACTCTTCATTTTAGGTACAAGTTTTCTTAATGTTGAACCTCTAACGATAGAGTCATCAATGAGGATGATGTCCTTATCTCTAACTAATTTTTCAACAATGTTAAACTTCAAATTTATAGTTTCAATTCTAGTCTTCTCATCAGGCATAATGAAGCTTCTACCAACATATCTATTCTTCATAATAGCTTCCTCAAAAGATATACCACTCTCTTCAGCATAGCCAAGAGCAATACTCTTACCAGAATCAGGTACAGGCACTACAAGATCAGCTCTTGTAGGTGCTAACCTATATAGTCTTCTACCAAGTTCTTTCCTAACATTATGTACAAGTCTACCCTCAATGATAGAGTCAGGTCTTGCAAAATACACAAACTCAAACATACAGAAAGCTCTTCTACCAATACCATTAATACAAGTCCTCTCTACAATCTCACCCCTATGAACTACTAAAACTTCTCCAGGCTTAACATCCTGAAGCTCGTAACCTTCAAGAATATCAAGTGCTGCTGATTCTGAAGCAAAAGCAATACCATTATCAATATATGCATAGCATAGTGGTTTAAAGCCTAAAACATCTCTAATAACGTACATAGTTCCTTCACTTGTAAGTAATAGTATGGAGAATGCACCATCAAGAATATCTATACACTCTTTCAAAACTTCAACCATGTCTTTATATTCACGATAAAGCTTAACAATAAGTGCACCAATAGTTTCAGTATCAGTATTTGTTCTAAACTTATAATCTTTAAGAAACTCTCTTCTAACTATGTAATGATTAACAACATTACCATTAAAAGCAAGTGAAAAGTTTAAACCATTAACTTTAAAAGTCATGGGTTGAATCTCGTCAAAATTTTTCTTTGAACCACTTGTTGAATATCTTACATGACCAATGCCTGAACTATAAGACTTAACCTCAACAGCTCTAAGTGCATCAACTACCATACCAAAATTCTTAAACGTACATAACTCACCATTGCTTAAGCAAGAAATACCTGCAGATTCTTGACCTCTATGCTGTAATGATATGAGCATGCGAATGAGATTAGGAATTAAATCACTACTACATCCATCTAAACTAATTCCAGCAATACCACACATTTCTATGATGCAATATTCCTGAAACCTTTTAAAACTTCTTCCTAAACTACTCCAAATACTCATGTATAGAAGGCTTAATAATTACTGAATAAGATAAAGAGCTTTCACTATATCAGAAATTTAAGAATAAAGTATAAGTTAATCAAGAGTATAGATAATAGATAAAGGTAAATGATGACTAAGTCCCGAACAGAAAGATGAAGAAGACTACCGACGCTGAAGATAAGCCTCCAAATATCATCTCTATTCTGGATGACATGATGAGCTTAAAGAATTATTAAAAGATTGAAAAAAGATTCAGTCCTAAAAATTAAGCTAAAAGCCTGTGGATATTTCTGAGAATGATAATGCATAAAATCGTAAAACTACTACAAGACTTACATTATCAATTCTAATTCTTTCCTCTCTCAATTTTTAATAGGTATGGAAGTTATGGAGTATCGTAATCATGATGTCATGGAAGTAATTACGCGATCATTAACTCTCGGGACAGATTAAATGTGTTTACTGTTTCTTAAATGTTGTAATGTATTAATAGTGCCAAATGTCCTACATATTTTAATTTTCCTGTTATTGGATCTACTTCTAATCCAAGTGTTTCAAGCGTTGTTACTCCAAGTACTTCTGCATCACTTTCTTCTGCAAATACAACTTCAACATCGCCTTCATAATCTTCATACTTGATCGATACTATACCCGTAAATCTTTCAATAACCCTACCATCGATTGTTTTGAATTTTCTAATTCTTCTTGGCTTTACATCAAGTTCTTCAAGAATCTTTCTACTAACCCAAGTAAATATTGAACCAGTATCTACAATTAACTCAACTTCTCTCTCCTTACCACTTTCAAGATTTTTAATGAAAACCTTAACTCGCGTTAAACCGCTCCCCCGAGTAGGTCATTCTTGGTGGTTTAAGTTTGTTTAGGTCACCTACTCGGGTTCATTGCGGTTTCTCTCCGCCAGAGGCAATAATGCCCCCAGCGGAGGTCACTAAGTGTAAGATGTAGGAAGTATTTATAAAGCTTTTTGGATATATATCCTAGTGATGGAAATTCCAAACTATATAACGGTTTCACTACCTTTTCATTGTGATGGAGATGTTGCTAAACTTATTCTTTCAACTGCTTGGTTAAGTAAAATATGTGCACATAGGATAATAAAGTTAGTTAAAGAAAATCTAGCACTAATTGATTTAAGTGAATACTCATTTCTTAAGAAGTTTAGACAATATTGTTATGATATTTTACCAAATAGAAGGTATGTAGATGGTATATTAAAACTTATTTGGAGTACTTTACAATCAGCCAAACAGTTAGGTGTAAACATTAGAGACTTAGAGTTAAGCTCATGGCTTTTATTTCAAAGTGATGGAGAAAAAGGATATGCAAAAGGTAACATAAACATTAGATTAACAACACTTAATAAAGTTCGTATACTAACTTTCAACTATAACCATGAGAAGCAATACATTGAACTAAATGTAACTACACCTAAAGGTTACCGTAGATTACTTGAGAAGTTAATACATGAAGCAAATATTGGTAATATTGGTTATCCTGCTAGAGTATATATTACTGATTACGGTATTGGTAAATGTGGTTTTCATGTAGTTGGTAAAGTTCAAGTAATGATACCATTTAACCTATATGTTGATGTTATGAGAAGATATGAAAAACCACTTAGTGATTTAGTAGCAGGTATAGATGTTAATGTCGATAGAATAGATATAGCTGTGTTGTCCCCTCTAGGTACACTTAAACTTGTTAGAACATTTTCATTAAAAGAAGCTACATTCATGGGAGTTAGAAGAGAACGAGCCAGATCAATAATTGGTGAAATAATCCATAAAATGTTAAAGTGGTTATACCATTGTGGTATATCAACAATTGTTTTAGAGAATCCTAAAGTAATTGGTTATCTCCGTTACTACTGGATTAAAAATGGAGAAAGAAGAGGAAGTAAATGGAATTGGAAAGTCTCCATGTTTAGAAATAGATTAATTCAATATATCTCGTGGAAAGCAATACTCTACGGTATAGATATTAGATACGTTTCTCCAAAAGGAACTACTCATTCAAAATTACATGACGAAATTATGAGGAAATATAAAGTTGATAAACATACGGCAAGTGCAATAGTAATTGCCCTAAAAGGACTTAAACAAACTTAAACCACCATAGAAACCGGTACAGCCATTGAAAAGACACCAATTAAAGGTTAAACCAAGACTTTAATAAAGCGTACGTAACTTTTCAGCAATAGTATCTAGCTTCATAATCAGGAATAAGAACTATCTTATCGAGATTTAACACTTCAGCTATTGAGTCATGAAATCAACACCACAGAGTACAATAACTAGCATCACTCTCCGCAGCCTTAATTGAAAGTTCAAGCGAATCACCTGTAAAGTCAGCAATTTCTTGAATTTCAGATGGTTGATAATTATGTGCAAGTGTAACAGCATTTTCTCCTTCTTAATTTTTGAGATAAGCTTGATCAGCTTCTCTACATCGAACAAGTGTTCGATGACCTATAAACCTACTGATTATACATTTATATATCATTCCATATCTTCAAAAACGTAGAGATTAACTTCCCATGTTAAATGCCTAGTCATGATTTATGAAGATATAGTTTAGATAGTAGTGATTAAGTTATGATTAACTTAGAGGGATTCTGTTGAGTAGGGGGATACAACATTCAAAAATCAACATACACTCATTCAACATAACCCTTAGAGGTAAAACTTATTAATAAATACTTCAAAAGTTTAGGAGACTGGTTATGGTGACTGGTTTTCTTGTACGATAACTCACAGGAAAAGTTAAAGACCTTTGTGGTGGAATTATCAGTAATTAATGGTTTAGATGCTCTTGCTAGACTAATCATAACTTTAAGAAAAGGTAGAATGGAAGTTAAAGAAGTTAATGTTAGGTCAAGTAATGGAATTCTTCTTGTAAGAGTGATTCTTCAAGGACTCGAAGATGATGTTCAACAGATAGTTAAAAAGATTGAAAATATGTACGAAGTTTCAAGTGTAGAGTGTACACCTTACACTTAGTAAGATCTTCAAAATCTAGGTCTTCTTAAGAGACATAAAAGTTTCAACTTCCTTACAAATTCATCTCTCCTTCTTGACTTTATTGTATCTATTACGTTAATTGGTGTAGCATCGTATATACACGCATATAACACTCCATTAGATGTTAATCTTACTTGTCTACAATTCATACAAAATTTCGGATTACAATAACCTTTAACAAACTCTATAGTGATGTTGTTAATCTTAATTAAAGGTCTATAATGTAAGTCTCTTCTAAACTTAACATTCTTAACATTATACCTTCTTTTCAATTTTTCAAGAACTTGATAAATATCTACATGATACTTATTGAAGATGTACTTAGCCTTACCTATAGGCATTAATTCTATAAATTGAAGATCAATACCTAACTTCTCGGCAAGATTTACGAAATTAAAAATCTCGTGAACATTTATAGTTAAGACCAGTACATCAAGTTTAACTTGACTAAAACCTACACGTGAAGTCTCTTCAACATTACTTAAAACCTTATTTAAAGCGTCAATACCTGTAATATATTTATACACCTTTCTATTAAGTGAATGTACTGAAATATTTATCCTCTTTAAACCAGCTTTTTTAAGTTCATAAACATACCTATCCAGATAATAGCCATTAGTTGATAATGAGAGATCTCTAGGATCGTACTTACTTATAGTTTTAACAATATCAATAATGTCAGATCTAAGTAATGGTTCACCACCAGTGATTTTAAATCTATCAATTCCAGCATCCATGCATGTACTTACAATAAAGTCAATATCATCAACAGTTAATAAATCGTTACTTTCTTGAAAACCCTCATTATGACAGAAAAAACACATATAATTACATTTATGAGTAATCTTAATTCTCAATCTATTAATCTCCCTACCAAAGTTATCTACAAGTCTATACTGCATATCTATTCATAATGACTAAATCTTCAAGACTCTTCACATTTTTAAAAATATTACTAAACTTTCAACTAAAACTTTGCATTAGAATATGTACATAAACTTAATTATAGCTTAGCATTGCAAAGGTTGTAATGAACTTTCTATTCAAGAATTATGCTAGTTTCTCTTTCCTTAAGTTTATTTATTTCTACTACTTCAAAACTCATACTTTTACCTAATTTATAGGTTGATTGTATCTTAAAAATACCATAATCGATGCAATCTTTCAATTTTAAGTACTTGATGAGTCTTACAGACTTAAGTCTAGACAAAACAAACCTTATTCTCTTTCTTCTCATTGTTTCTCTAAGTGTAGACTGTTCACTTTATAATCAGGTAGCTTGTCAGGTTCTATAACACCTTCAAAAAGACCATTAATGAAGACAGTATCAAAATCATAATTAATTATTGATAATAATTTAGAAGTTAATAATTTGTGACTAGACCATTTCATAAAAGTACATAGAGTAAGAACTTATAATAATTTCTTAAACCGAGATGCAACTTAACACTATTACTAATATTAGTTAGTAAGTACTTCTCAAATAATAATTTAAGAATGACTTCTTCATAAGTTCATGTAATGCTGAAATGCTATGAAAGTAAGTATAGATTTGAGGGTATAGATGGTTGTGCTAATTAAATAATAATCATGCTGTATCTGCGATTGATTATTTCTCATTTTGATATAGTTATTTAGAGAGTAAGAATTGATCATAGCGTGGGCTCTCTCATCAGTTCTCAGTTCCGTCCCCATTTAATCATTACAGTACTTAGTTTCCTTATCCTGCTTTTTAAAGGTATTTCTAAAGATTATCTTGATCTTCTTAAGGGATAATCAACAATGTAGTCTCCAGCTACTATTTGATCAACTCCTCTAATAGCTGCACCCATATCTTCAAGTACTTTTTCAAGTTCTTGAAAATCTATGTCTTCACCTTCAACAATGACTACAAGTCCTAAAACATCAACATCCGTCTCCTCTACGGTAATGTTTACTGCTTTTACTCCTCTCACCTTCATAATTTCTTTAGCTAATTGTACAAGTGTGAGTCCTTTAGATGGAGTATCAACATCAAGAACAACTCTTCTAATTTTACTCATAAAACTGGCCTAGGGTAATTTTTACACAATAATCATTAATAAATATTTCTGAAAAGACTGCTCACATATAGTTGAATTGAAAAATTCTTAATGCAGTTGAAAATGCATTAATAATTAAGACTTAAAGAACTACGTCTGGAACTTACTTAAGTGTACTTAACGAAGGAAGAGGAAAAGATACTGAATGGTTATTACGGTTATGAGCTTCAAAAAGTCATGAGTATCATTGTAAAGGTTGGTGAGATTATGAAGGCAGATAGATTAGTAGATATAGATACTACACACATCTCAGGTATATCTTATAGAAATATTGGAGATGCTGGTCTAGAATTTCTTGAAGACTTATCAAAAATGAATATTAAATTTCAAAGCTTCACCACATTAAATCCTGCAGGTGCTTGTAATGATTGTCCACTAAGCTACTTATTTAGTAGGGAATTTCTAGATAAACAATCGAGAATAATTAGCATCTTCAAGAAGTTAAATGCTAACCTATGGCTTACATGTACACCATACGAGTATTTAAGAATTAGACCAAATACATATCATGCATGGTGTGAATCTAATGCCATAGCTTACCTTAACAGTGTATTTGATGCTAGAAGTGAGAAACTTCCAGGAATTTTTGCAATATACTGTTCAATTATTAAAAAAGTTCCAAGATTTGGCTTGTATAGAGATGAGAAGAGAAGACCAAATGTAATAGTTAAGGTTAAAGATTGTGATAAATTTAAACAAATACACTATGATATTCTTGGAAAAGTAATTGCTGAAAAGATTGGTTATAATATTCCATACCTAGTTGGTCTTAAAGTAAGATCAACAACTCATTTAAAACATCTACTTGCAAGTTATGCAACGTACTCACCCATACCATTCATGATAATTCACCAATTGACTAGAAATTATGAGAAGTACGGTAAGGAATTGAAGGGTGTAGAAAAAATTGAGATTGATTTTGAAGAACTAGATAGAGATAGAAAGGATATGGAGTGTGGAGAAAAACCCGAACTAATACTTATAGGTTGTCCACATGCTAATTTAGAAGAACTTGATCCTATTATTAATAGAAAGTTTAATGTGAAGATCATTGTAAGTACTTCAAGATTTGTCTTTAGAGGACTCTCAAATGTGCAAAACATCGATTACTTACTAGATACTTGCCCCGTAGTTTCACCAATTCTTGAAAATCTAGACGTCCAGATTATCATCACTAACTCACTAAAACTTGCATATTACGTGAGTAGACTATTTAAAGTCAGAGTTTATATTTCTAGTCTTGAAGATATCATACAGCAGTATAGTATTTCCGCTTAACGAAGTTGAGAAGAAGATAAAAATACAGAATACATAATTAATAGTTGCAGTAATGTCTCGAGCAAGAGTTTTAGATAAATTGATAAAGTACGAGAATGATAAGATCAGGACTAGTCTTGAGAAGGATGGTACTAAGTACTATCTTGATGAGGTAGAGCTTAGTAAGGCAGATCTTGACTACTTAATATCTAAAGGTGCCATCTTTAGTGAAGGATTTATAAGCATAATTACTTGTCCTAAATGTAATGAACATGCATTAGTAGTATTGCCAGTATGTCCAAAATGTGGCTCCAACAATATCGATCTTGTAGAACTTATAGCACATATAAAGTGTGGCTATATAGCTCCATCTACAGAGTTCAAATATGAAGATAGACTATACTGTCCTAACTGCAATTCTCAAGTTGGTAGTGACGAACTAATGAACTATGGACTTGTCTTTACCTGTAATAACTGTAACGCTAAGTTTGACTTGCCATTAATAATGCTTAAGTGCACATCTTGTGGTATGGAATTTAAAATTCATGATGCAAACGTTAGGAGGGTTCCATCATATAGCGTGAATAGAGCTAAGATTCAAAATCTTGAAAGAGAATTTGTAACATCGATAGTAATTGATGCATTACAATCACTTGGCAAGATTGAGACGAACTTAACCATCTCAGGAATTTCAGGATTTCCACATAAAGTACCAATAATGCTTGAAGTTAAAGATCAAAAATTCGGTATATACACCATCATTAATGAGAATGATTTAGCAGAAATTTCAAGTGCAATACTTGATATACCAAAGAACATAAACATAATTGTATTATGTAAGGAAGCTCCTGAGAGCTATAGTACAGGATTTAATTGTGATAATTTAAGAAATAGTGAGAAGGTAGCTGTCATTAAGTATAGAAACATCACTGAGCTCTGGGAAAAAGTGAGAGAACTTGCTAAAAAGATAGAATCACTATCAATAATAACAGCAATTCAGTAATATTAAATTGTTGTACTTCCTGGAAACATTAACTTAATAACTTCAGGCATTATCAAGTAATTCATGATGGTCAATATGCTTATGAGAAACACACTATGTATGAGTCCAGACTTTGGTTTATCATAAACACTTCTACCAATAATTAACCCACTAACTACAGATTGAACAATACCAATGTATTGAATACATGCTTGTGCAAGTTCTGAAGGTAATGTAGATACCACAATAGGTGTTTCTACTCCAGGAATGGTCATTTTTGGAATTTCAACCTTACCAAGTATTGGTAATAATCCATAAATAACTATTGAAGAGATTAAGATATAGGTTATCAAGATAGCATAAACCAGTGATACGTATGGTGATGTTCTTGCCTTTCTTTCCCTTCTATACTCATCAATAATTTCACCAATTCTACTAGTCATGTACAGTATCTCATCAACTCTAGAACCAGACTTCACAGCACTATCAAGAATTACTGCAAATTTTATAAGTTCCATAGATTCTAAACTATGAGCTATACGTATTAATGATGCAGTTACTGGTTCGTTATTAATTCTTGAGAGCGTTAATGCTCTATTCATAACTAAACTAATAGGACCAACATTACTCATCGATACCATCTCAAAAGCTTTACTAATAGTTAATCCTGCATTTAAAGCATCAGCAAGAATTCTAGAAACTGTAGGTATTTGAGCCTCAATAGCACTAACAAGTCTATACCTTCTATACTCAGTCACAGCTATAGGTAAGATAAAGAGTAGTAATGTTAAGGTTATTACAAGAACCCAGAAAGTACTAGTAATGACTGGGAAAAGTACAACTCTATCACCAACCATAAGTACAACACTCTCCTTCTTAGCTATGAAGAGTAATGTAAATACTGTAGGTATGGCTAGAAGAAGTACTAAATGTTCAAGTTTTAACTTCTTAAACTTTTCAAACATCATCACAGTTTTAAATAGGAAATTCTAGAAGGATTTATTAAACATTTTTACAATCAATTTTGCAGAAGCACATGAGTAACACTATTAGCATTAGTGGAAAAAATAGTAGCAACAGTAGAAGAGTACTCAAAGACTATTACGAAGTTGTTAAAGGACAAGTATACGTAGCTATTCATAAAGATGAAGACGGACTACTACTATATGAGGTTGTAGAACCACCATTAACTAGAGATGACGAGAAGATCATAAACACTATAGTTAAGTATCTTCAGGAAAGAATTTACAAAGAACCTTTAAGCATATACCTTAACGGTAGAATTAGTGAGAAGGAATTTGAAGAAGATATTAAAGATGCTATCAAGAAGTTGAAGTTAAAGATTGAAGAACCAGTTTTAGAAAAGTACATATACTACATTAAGAGAGATGTTCTTGGATTTGGAAAAATAGATCCATTGATGAAAGATCCATACATTGAGGATATAAACATTAATGGTCCAGGAAGACCTGTCTATGTATGGCATTCACTTTACGAACATTTAAAGACAAACATTATCTTCGAAACTTCTGAAGAACTCTACAACTTTATCATTAAACTTTCACAAAAAGTTGGTAAGCAAATATCATCATCAAATCCCATTCTTGAAGGACTACTTCCAGAAAAGGCACGTGTAGAGGTTGTTCTTAGTGATGTAGCTGCACAGGGACATATGGTTAACATTAGAAAATTCAAGTCTGAACCCTTCACCATTATTGACCTAGTATTAAGTGGAACTCTTAGTCCTGAAGCAATAGCTTACTTATGGTTAATGCTTGATTATAGAAGAAACGTAATCATTATCGGACCTACAGGTAGTGGAAAAACAACACTACTAAATGCTCTACTATACCTCATAAGACCTGAAGTTAGAATTGTAACCATTGAAGATACGAGAGAAATATACATACCCCACGATCAGTGGGTACCACTAGTTTCTAGACCATCAATGTCGCCACAGATTAGAGATGTAACGCTCTTCGACCTCGTTAAGGTATCTATGAGAATTAGACCAGACTATGTAGTTATTGGTGAGATTCGTGGTGAAGAAGCCTTTGCTCTCTTTCAAGCTTTTGCTAGTGGTCATGCAGGATTAACAACACTACACGCAGATAGTATTAATAATGCTATCAAGAGACTCTTATCTAAACCTATGAACGTACCACTACCGCTACTCACACTTGCAAGCATTTTCGTAAACATACAGAGAGTTAAAGTTAATGATGCAGTAGCTAGAAGAGTTGTTGAAATACATGAGTTGATAGGCTTTAATAAGAGAAGACCAATACTCAACACAGTCTTTAAATACAACATCGTTAATGACGAGATTGAACGTGCAAGTGAAAGTAAGCTTTTCGAAGATATAGCCAAGATAAAGTTTACCTCAGTTAAAGAACTTAAACTTGAACTTTTCAAAAGAAAAGAACTCATTAAAGCTATGGTTAAATACAGATTCAGAGAGCCAGGAACAGTATTCAGAATTATTAGAAACTACTATCTCAATCCTGAAGGAACATTACTTAAAGTATCTACAGGAGCCTTACCATGAATTACTTAAAAAATGCTATAAAACATGTAGTAAATCTTTACCATACAGTCGATAGAAGAATTACTAACTTAAACAATACCTACTATAGACTTAGTGGATATTCATACAATAAAGATCTCATCTCCAGAATACTAACTACGAGTGTAAAAAGCGTTACAATACTTTCAATCACTACTGCAATACTCGCAGCACTCAATCTCCACTCACTCATAATCTTTCCATTAATCGCACTCATAGCAAATGGTCTTCTCCTCTCATCAACTATAATCTACATTCTTCATCTAGTTAATGTGAGAAGAAAAGTTTTTGATGAAAAGTTCATGTATACCTTATCCTACATAATACCTATGATATCTGCTAACATACCACTAATTGAAATTCTCAGAACGGTTTATGGAACTGAAAGAGATAAGGTTATCAAGAGAGAGTTTGGACTAATCATTAGAGATATTGTTGAAGGTGGTTATGATGTACTTTCAAGTATTAGAAATAGTATCGATAGAGTACCATCAACCACTTACAGAGATGTTATGAATCTCATACTTGAAGGTTATAAACTCACAAGTGAACTTGGTTCAGTACTACTTACCAAACTTGAAGCATTAATTAGAAGTAAAACCATCAGATTAAGACAACTAATCACATCGATAACCTTACTCTTCCAGATGTATGTAGTTCTAGCCTTCTTACTACCTGTACTTGTAGTCATTATTGCAATCTCATTATCACCACTTGGACCACTCTCCCTAGGCTTTATACAGCTTGATGCTGCAGCTTTAATAATATTATTAACCATTGTTTATTCACCTATAATTGCATACATCTTCTACATAATTTTCGATACTGTACTAGCCTACGTTTAGATAAGTACTACAGCAATTCTTCTAATAATGTCTGCAGCATCTTCACATTTATCAGTAATACTCTCTAAACATTCAATAGCATCTTTAATCATTAAAAGTAGAGGTATATCAATTCTCTCACTCTCAGCTAAAAGTTCTTGAAGTGCTTTCACTCTTAAATTATCAACTTCCTCTTCAAGTTGTTCAACCTTATCAGCATATTCTAAAGCTCTTCTTGGATTTGAGATTAAGCTTTCAAGTGCATCTTTAACGAAGGCTGCAGCTTCAATACTGTGTCTACATATTCTTAAACAGTAACCTGAAAGTGATCTAGGTATGGTATATTTAAGGACGAGTAAGAACCTATTAGCTGCACCTTTAGCAGTGTTGGCGATATCATCAAGTGCTAATACAAGTCTTAAAGATTCTTCTCTATCGATAGCGTGAAAAATGCCTTTAGAAACTTCGGCAATAATTTTTCTCTTCAAATCATCAGCCATCTTCTCAGCATCAATAGTCTGCTCGTAGGCACGTAATGCATCTTCAGAATTACCTTCACAGTACATGGTGACCATGACATCTAGATGTTCAACAACTTCAATAATCTTGTTCATATATGTGGTGCATAATGAGATGATTTCTTTCTGTCTCTCTTTGCCTATCCAAACCCATGCACGAGCCATGACTAGTATATATGCTTGAAACTCTCTAATAAACTATTTGTAAATATTAATATAAATGAGTTGTAGAAGAAAAGCTACTTAATGTATTCTGAAGGTAAGAACTTATAAGTCAAGACATGAATTCCCGTACTTAAACCACAAGCTACAGGTAGAGTTAAAGTCCATCCGAGAAAAATCATGAGAAAGAGCTTCCAACTAATACCTCTAAATCCATAAGCAGCAATACCTGCACCAACAATTGAAGATACAGCAACATATGTTGTGGATATGGGCATACCATAACCAATCAAGAATTTAGGTATGGTTGTGAATAGCCAGACAACAGCAGCATATGAAAGTATTGCTGAAGCTGCTGTTACATAGTCAAGTCTTGTTATTCTAAAACCAACAACACCAATTACTCTATGACCCCACCAGAAACCGCCAAGAGCAATAGCTCCACCACCAATAGCTGCAAGTACTGTCATGGCTGTCTGACTTGGAAGACCTAATACCTTGGAAGCTACAGTAATGTATACACCTGTGGCATTTGCAATATCGTTAGCACCAAAAGAGTAAGCACCCCATAAATGACTGGCAATAACTATTGCTGAAAAAATTTTACTAGTACTCCATCCTCGATCTATCATGTAGATTGCTAATCTTTTAAAGAATTGATAAAGTAAGTATGCTAAAGCAATACTTGCGGCTGGTGAACATATCCAGCTAAGTATTATCTTCTCAATAAGACTCCATCTAATAATCAACTCACTTGAAGTATCAATAATCATTTTAGCAATACCAATACCTAAAACAGCAGATACTATGGTGTGAGATGTAGATATAGGTAATTTTAACCAAGTTGCAAGTGTTATCCAAAAAACAGCAGCAATACTTGCAAGTAAAGCATCAAGAGCACCTATAGGTTCAACTACACCCTTACCAACAGTTATCATTACCATTCTGCCTTGGACAAGAGCACCAATAGTTGCAGCGATTCCAAAAGTAGTTAAAGCTGATTTAAGACTCATAATTCCTGAACCTACAGGTTGCGAAGATGAATTAGCAGCATCATTAGCACCCATAATGATGGCGTAATAGATTGCTAATGCAATGCCAAGACCAAGATATATAGCTTCAAGCATACATCTCTAGTAAACATAAAGATTTCTCTATAAGTATGTTGGTTGTAAAATACTAACAATACCTTAAAATAAATAGATCTATATATTTTGATGTAGAAAGAGTCAAAAACTTAAAAATCACTTACTAGACATGCTAAGCGATTACTTCAGAGGTAAGATAGTAATCAATGTTGATGAAAATAAAGCAAAATATATAAGTAAGATTAAAAGCATAATTGAAAGAGATCTAAACGTAAAGATAACGGTAACTAATGATAACTCTGTCATAATCGAGCCTAAAGAGGACACAAGAATTGACGAATTAATGAAGTCCAAATCTATAATTGAAGCAATAAATTATGGATTTCAAATCGATGATGCGTTACTACTCAAAAACGATGACTATATACTAGATGTAATAGATCTTAGAGACTACATCGATAAAAACAAGACTACACATTTAACAAGAATTAAAGGTAGAATAATTGGTGAGAATGGTAAGGCTAGAAAAACTATTGAAGAACTCACAGATACCAAGATAGTAATCTCAAATAAGTGTATAGCTATGATTGGTAATTTTGAAAATGTTAGAGCAGCTAGAGAAGCAATTGAAATGCTTATAAGAGGTAGACAACATGTAACAGTATATAGATGGTTACAAGGTTGGAGAAGAGAATTAAAGAGAAGAAGAATTGAACATATGCTTAGAAGTGAAGAATTCGAATTACCCTAACCTTCACCCGTACTTGCAGTCTCTACAATCTTTTCCTCAACAGATCTCATCTCTTCAAGTCTAACTTCAGGATATTTAAGAACTTTAATCTTAGCAATTTCAACTTTTCTTAATGGATAAATCTTCTTAGCCATTAAGAATATGTCATTAGATATCTTACCAAAGACAGAATCAACAATAATTTTTGAAAAATCGCTATTTACAGCACATTCCTCAAGTACTTTTCTAGTTATAGCTCTAATAACTCTCTTCTGACTAGTTTTACATCTAAAAGCAGTAACTGCGAGTACTGTAACTCTTAATTTAGCACCATCTCTAGTAGTTACATCATGTATAGTTGTGATCTTTGAAGAACCTCTTCTAACAAGACTCTTAATGTAGTCTCTAGTTAATTCAAGCATTTTAAATCTAGTATATGCATGCTCACCTTCAACACGATCTATCTGAAACTTCAACTTTACATGAATATGAGATAAATCTCTAGTCAAGTCGAAAAGAGTAATTTCTAAAGTTCTATTTATGAGTTTTTCAGCCTCATCAGCAGGTACCTCACCTACCTCGACACTGTTAAACATAGGTGGAGCATGAACAGTAAACCACTTCTTATAAGCCCATCTACCAAGTACAGCTTTAGATGTTGAAGACATCTCTTGACAAATTACCTATAGGGTATAAATATCTAACTATTCAAGCTTCAAGACATTAATAATGACTTTTAAATTTCTTAAAAAATCATCAATAGTATTAGTAAGACTAAGTATCTTCTCACAATTTTTAACATTAAAATGAACTTCATAAATTAAAGTATCATCAAGACAGTAAATGCCGCTTGATAAATCTTCAGGTAGATCAATCTCATCAACACTTAAGGATTTATATAAAACTTCACAATCTGTATGAGGTATCTGTAGTCTTACTCTTCCTTGAATATTCATCATCAATGATAACGTCTAAATTTCTTAAAAACTTCTCTACATTATCTTCAATTCTAACAACATGATAATTCTTAAAGAATTTACATGCATAATTACCATCAACTTCACTTAACGTTCTTAAAACAACTTCACGCTTAGTTACTATACCTAGAACATCATAATTATCATCTTCATAATGAATAACATAGCAATACTTTCTAGAACTTGTTAATTTTGAAAGTAGGTAACATAACCTTACCAGTAATGTCTGACTCAATTTCTTATCAAACTTGACAATTCTTAAATACTTAAAATCATCCTCAACCTTATAAGTAAGAACCTTACTAAAAGCTCTAGCTAAATCTTCAATATATTGATGACAAAGCTTCACAACACTACTACTTCTAATCAATTCTTTACCTTTAACTAAGATACTTAACGGATGATAAGCACTATCTTGAATCCCCATTATAGCTTCAAGAGTAAGTAGATACTCTAGAACATCAACATCATCAAGAAGATAGTTATTTGAGAGTAGTAAATCTATGTACTGACTTGTAAATCCCTTATCAAGCATGTGAAGAACGATTCTTCTAAATAAATTATTAAGTAACTCATCATTAAGATCTAGATACTTAACATCATCACTAATCTTTAATTCTTTCAAGAAATTTAAAACATTATCAAAATTACCTGTAACTTCATGAATGTATGGCCATAAAGATAAGGTTAAAGCTTCACATAATTTTCTCCAAGTAATACCAGGCAGTGGAGGTGCATCTAACATTTTAACGTAATTCTTCTCAACAAATTCCTTAACTAAATTTTCATCAATACTACTCTTCTCTTCAAAATATTTCCAGAAAATACCAATCATTAATACCTTACTAATAAGCCTATTAACACCTCTTCTACTCAAAACATCATATACTAAATGTGAAAGTGAAGAATCTCCTATAGTTAAGACTTCAATTAAAGTGTCTTTAGTAAAATTTGAGTACTTGCTAATGACTATAGTATTTCTTGAACTTAATTCATGAGCAAGATCTTTATACTTAACGTGATCTTCAAGACCAAGAATTAAAATATCATCATACTTCTCAACTAGATCTAAAATATCATCACTAAGTAGAGTATCTATAAATGCTGTATGTGTAATTTTCTCATTAAGATATCTATAGAGAGTTAAGGCGATACTTGAAATTACAGAATCAACATTATACGTTCCAGTTAAGATAAGTAAGTAATCCTTATCTAAAATACTTTCAAACAACTTTAAACTCATTACGTAAATGTTAAGAAGAAACTTTTAGTAATTTTTCTCAAACTTACCAAGCCATCATTACAAACTTCTCAGGCTTATACTCAAAATCTTGAGGAAGAATACCCTCCCTCTTATAATACTTCACAAGTCTATGTATCTTAGATTCAGTAAGAATAAGACCTCTCTTAGCAGACATATCTTTAGGATGCTCTTCAAGATGTTTCCTAATCTTAATAGCCTTTCTAATAAGTGCTGCCAAATCTTCAGGAATGGGTGGTGCAAGACCATGACTACGCAAAACATCAGTAATACTCTTACCAAGAATAGGCTTAACAAGAGGAATACCATATTGATCTCTCAAAATAATACCAATCATAGAAGGAGTAAAACCACGACGAGCAAGCTCAATAATTAACTGCTCAATCTCTTCAGGACTATACTTAACCCAACTAGGAGGAACCTTAGCAACAGGCCTAGTAGAGCAACTCCTACCCTTCTTATGCCTAGACCTATGAGGCATCCAGACAATAAAGAAACAAAACACCCTTAAAAAACTAACCGCTCGCCTCAAATAACAACAAGAAAAAGAAAGATGATAAGTAGGGGTGTGCTGAGTTTAGTTAATTGAAAGTAGACACCTGTCCTCTTGTATAGAGGTTAAACTGCATGAAGTAATGATTAAATTTTGTAGAGGTCTTGATTTAATTGTTTAAGGATTTCTCTTACTGCGTTATCTTTAGGTTTTTATGGATTTGGGCTTGTTTTATGTGGAGGTGTTCCTGTTCGTTCTTTAGGGATGTTGTTAGTTGGTGTTGATGGTTAGTTGCGGCATTTACATGTTGTTGGGCATTTGCCTTGTTTGTGGAAGTGCTTGATGTTTTTAGAAATTGTGATTGCCTCTTGGGCATGACTTTAATAGTTCTAGAAATCTAGTGTTTCTTCATGTACTTCATGCTCTATATGGCATGCATCTTGTTCAGTAATTTCTTCAGGTAGGTTTAGTGCAAGTATTAAGAATTCTTTTAAAGCTGTATGTCTCTTGTAAATTTTTCTCAGCTATTTCTAATCCATCTCTAGTAAGTTTAATTACTTCATGCTTAATATAGTGGGCAAGGCATTTTCTAGACAACTTGTTGAGAAATTCAACAACACTTGAAGGTTTGATATTGAGCATAGCCGTAATATTCTTAACGCGAACAGTACTTTTCTTTTTCGATAATATGTAAATCACTTCTAAGTACTCTTGCTCTCTTCTACTTAACTCGTCAATATCATTACTAATTATAGTAAGTGTTTTTAATTTCTTGTGCTATAGCACATAATTAACTTTAAAAACTAGGTCTGCCTACTAAAATTCGGCTGACCTACATGTTTAAGAGTAGATCGGACAGAGTGAGATTATCTGACGTTAAAGATGGTACTCGAGTTAGAATGCTTGAGTACAAACTTCCTAATGAAGTTGAGAAGATGCTGAAAGAGCTTGGACTACTACCCAACTCGACAATTAGGGTTGTTAAGAATTTTGGAGGTGCTACAGTAGTTGAGATTCACTTCAGCAATGGATCATTAAGTAGTAATGCTCAATCGTCTTGGAAAACAATTCTAAGTTCACTACTTGCAAAGAGAATTTATGTAGTTGAAACCACTAAAAGTCATACATAATCATCAACACCACCATACCTGAAGTATCAATTACAAACTTTTAACCCAAATAAATTAGACATGAATTAACACGTGAAAAATTATGAAATATTAGAAGAGATTTTAATAAGAATGATAAGATAGTACTTACATTTTGAGAAAAATATAGATGAAGGTATTAGAGTTAAAAATCTGAAAGAGCTAGAAAAATACATTACTTAAGTTATCCAAACATTTCATCTCATAAGTTTTGAAAGTATTAAGATGAACAACATCCATATTGTGATCGTGTAACACCTAATACATGGTCACGTAGATACATAATATTCCAAATACTACACCTATAGCAAATAATATCCAAGGTAATACTGAATACTTTTCAACTATTGTCTTAATACGTGATGTTTTAGCTAATTTTGTAGCTATTAATCCAATAGCTGAAATTAGAAAAATATATTCAATAACTAACAAAATTACTTCAAGCGTTTGATTAAAAAATATTCTATACTAAGATTAATACCTTACTACAACTCAACATACATATGGGATAAATTTTTAATAAGGTAATGTTAAGTTTTATGTACATTCACTTTCTTTTTAATTCTTGTAACAACTTTAGTATACACTACTGAATCAATTGTAATAGATTTACTTTCAATAATTATTAATGAAAAACTAATTCAGTATTCATTAAAGCTTCATAATAAATACCAAAATGGTCAAGACCACATCAATTACTGCAATAACGTTTAATAAGATAAGAAGTTAGTATATAAATTCATACTCATTACATGTAGGACTAATAATTGAGCTATAAGCTTTATAGAGTTCTTAGTCCTAGTTTAGACTTCTACATCGAGTAAGTTCTATTTAGGTTAAGAGTAGTAACTTAGAAGGACTTGAAGTAAAAGAGGGCAATGTTTTAAAAGTAGGTTTCTTATCCTAGATTATGCCTAAGATAGTTCTTTACTACATTACTGAGAAATGCGAAGTTGGTTATAGAGTTAGAGCTTGTGAATTGAAAGGTAGTTGGTTTGAAGAAGATACACTATGTCCATACGTTCAATAACGAAAATATTTAACATAACATATTATGAGCGTAGTAAATTACTATACGTTAGATTTCATGGATGTAATTTTAATTGTATATTCTGCATTAATAAGAAGAGTATTTACGATACACACTTACCTAATTACATAATTAAAATTCTTGAAAATCAAGAAATTAAGTTTCTAAATTTAAAAGATTTTGAAAAATTAATTCAAGAAGTTTTGAATGTATTTGATGTAGATGTTGTTTCTCTTGGAGGTGGTGAGCCAACAATTGATAAGAATTTAATTAATGTAGTTAATATCTTGAAAAAACATAACTTAAAAATTAGACTACTAACTAATGCTTACTTACTTAATGAAGAGTATATCAAGAAATTAGTTCACCATGGATTTGATGAGAATGATATTATCATAGTCAGCATTAAAGCCATTGATTCTATTAAGCATAAATTGATAACAGGGATTGAAAATTCTACTGTTTTAAGTAATGTTAAGAAAATTTACGGCATGGGTTTGAATTTGATTATTGAAACAGTTTACGTTCCTGAATTATTAACAGTTGAAGACATTGTAAATCTAGCAAAATGGATTTCAGAGAACTTAAATTCTGAAATTTCATTAATAATTGATCCTTACGTTCCAATACCTAAACAGTCGTTTAGAACTCCAACACTTAAAGAATTAGACTTCTTAATTAAGCATGTTAGGGAGTATCTAGGTAGTGCTGTTTGTAGACAATTAAGTACTGAATTCTCTCATGGAGGATATGTGTTATGTAGAGGTATTAAGGTAGGTTTCAATAGTAAGCTTATTGGGAATATTCATCTAGTACATCCTGAATTAACCATTTCAAAGGTATGAGATCTAACGCAATAATATTCTGGTTTTTAGATTTAGAAAAGATTAAAATTATAAGTTTTCAAGAATTGAAATATACAATTTAAATATATATCGAATTGAGTACGGTCTCTTAACTTAAAAATTGATGAATTTCTTAAATGATTATGATTAAGTATTTAAATTCATTGTAATGCTCATAATGTATGACTCGTAAGGTGTTTAATGAATATTTAAGTACCTATGTTGATGTTCCTGATAGAGTAAGTAGAATTGTTAGTCTTTGTCCATCAATTACTGAAGTTTTAGCATTATTAGGTCTTGATGATGAAATTGTTGGCGTATCTGCATGGTGTAAATATCTTGTACCAAAGTTTTCAAACAAGCTTGTTATATGTTCGTACTCAAACATTACAGATGCATGTTTAAGAAGAATTAAACAAGTAAATCCTGATGTCATATTCACAACAACAGGAGCTCAAGAAAAGTTAGTAAAAACTTTACTAGCTCATGGATTTAACGTATTTCCAATACCATTACCTAGAAACTTATTTGACATATTCAAATTAATCGAAACTGTTGGTATGGTAGTTAGTAAAGGTCAAGAAGTTCAGGAATTGAATAATAAGTTACTTGACGAATTGTTAAATTTTAGAAATTATTTATCAAAATTGAAAACTCTTGTAATTCTTGAATTTCATAATGAATATAGGACAACTGGTTATTTTACACACATTAGCTCGGCATTACGATTTATTGGTCTTAAAAATATTTTTGATAACTATTTAGGAACTTTCATGGACATTGATGTAAATTATGTTAATAATGTTAAACCTGAAGTTATAATTTATGATCGTGAACCATTTTCTAAAATTGATAGAAGTGAAATAATTACTAAACTTAAAAACCTTGGAATCAATCTTGACATACTTAGTAATGCAAAACTAATAATCGATATTGATTTACTTAAAAGATATGGACCATCATTTATAACACATAGTTTACCACAAATAATTTCACAATTAAAATGATCTAATTTAGTCAAGAGTTAAGAGTATTGGAAATACAATATTTAAATCCTATAATTAAGACCTTCCTACTTTATGAAGTGTTTAGCTTTTTATTCAGATGGTAAAGTTTGTCATTACCTTATTTATAATATCGTATTTTTGATCTTTTCAATAATTAAGTCAGATAATTCTTAACGTGATTTGCATGATCTAAAATTGAATTTAAGGTTCTATAAGGAGTTGTTAGAGCTAAATTATTTCAATTATTAAATTACTTAATAATTTTTGGTAAATACCTCTTGTACATAATTATCAATATTAGCGTGCTTGGAATGCCAATTACAATTTCTGGCTTTAAACAGATTAAATGAATATTACAGATAACGTATTCTTGAAGTAAATTAAGTTCAAATTCACCATTAATTAAGATATTTAGTGGTTGAACTAGAAGTGTCAATATCACTATTGCGAACATAATTGATGAAATTAGTGAAGCAACAAAAATGCAGGAAAATAATTTTGTAAAATCTCTCCTAGCGTAATAAATTGATGATAAGTACGTAATTGATATTGTGTATAAGAGTATTAAGTAACCGATGTGGAAGATTCTCTCTTCAATAACTTCAGGTGTTGTAATGACTTGAGTAATCCAATTAATTGACTCAAAAATCGATAATATGGATCCTAAAGTGCCAATTAAGATTCCTAGAGAAGTAATGACTCTACTAGCCACATTATCACCCTACTCCAAGCAATTGACCAACTTGTACAATTAGTAACGCTAGTACGTATGCGAGTAAAATTTCGTAAGCTAAAGCAATTCCTGCATATTTGAACCCATACTCACCTCTAAGTACTGCAATTGTTGCTAGGCATGGCACGTACGTTAAGACAAAGACCATATACGCAATTGCTGAAACTGGAGTTAAAGTACTTGCAACCATTTCGGAAATTGCAAGTGGTTCTTCACCAACACCGTATAGAATTCCAAGTGTTGAAACTACAATTTCTTTAGCAATAAATCCAAAGAAGAGAGCTGAACATAGTCTCCAATCCCAACCCATTGGTTTAAATACTTGTTCAAGAAAGTGACCAAGATGTCCTATGAAGCTTTGTTCAAGAAGTTCAGAGTTCTCAAATACTTCAGGTCCAATCCAGCCGCTTGGTCCTGTAACTGAAAGTAGCCATACAAGTACTGAACCCATTAGAATTACTGTTCCTGCTTTTGTGAGAAATCTTCTAGTTCTCTCCCACGTCTTAACTAGCACATTCTTCCAGTACGGTATCATGTATGGTGGTAATTCCATTGTAAATCCAATTGAAATACCTTTATAGATAAGTGACTTTATTAGAAATCCAACTACTAACGCTAACAATATGCTAATAATGTACATGATTATCACTACAGTACCTAAGTATTGACCAAACAAGATTAAACCAATTACTATGTATACGGGAAGTCTTGCTGAACAAGTTGAGAGTGGTGCTATTAGTGCAACTGTTCTCCTATCACGATCATCTTCAAAAGTTCTAGTTGCTATAATTCCAGGTATATTACAGCCAAAACCCATTATGAGTGGTATAATTGTTCTACCAGGTAGTTTAAATTTGGCAAAGATTTTATCAACAAGAAATGCAATACGTACAATATATCCACTATCTTCAAGAATTGAAAATGCTAAAAAGAATAGTGCAATTACGGGTAGAAATACAAGTATAGCACCAACACCAGGTACTATACCATCAGCTAATAATGACTCTAGAACCTCATTAATAATACCTAGACTAGCTACGTAATGAATAGAATCAGCTAACCAGGAAAATGACAAGTCTATAAGGTCTGAAAATGGTGAAGAGACACTAAATGAGAACGTGAATAGTAGATAAATTACGCTGAGTGCAATAGGTATGCCAAGTACTTTATGTGTAGACACATAATCTAAAATGTCAGATATGGTAATTGAGACTTTCCTAACAGGTTTAATAACTTCTCTACAAATTTCTAACACTCTTCTCCATCTACACTCAATAATGTGTGTCTCAAGATCTCTAAATTTCAATTTGAGATTGTTGACCAACATTTCAATTTCACTGAAGATATTACTCGATAATTTCGATTTAACAATCTCAACTATTTGTCCATCATTTTCAAGAATCTTAATTGCTAAAAATCTTAAATTAAAAGTTCTACTCAATTCTTCACTAGTTTTGAGTAGTTGAATTATCTTATCTATAACATCTTCAACATCATCACCATAATTGACAATTCTTGAATATTCATATTTTCTCTCCACTACTTTAACTATCTCACTTCTCAACTCTTGAATTCCAATACCTTTAATTGCTATTGCTGGCACTATTGGGGTTGAAAGTAGTTTACTAAGTTTCTCATGATCAATTTCTAAACCCCTACTTCTAGCAACATCAATCATATTGAGTACTACTATTAACTTAACACCCATCTCAATTAATGAAATAGTTAAGTATAGACTACGTTCAAGATTTGAAGCATTTACAACATCTACTATAACATCAGGTTTCTCGAAAATTATGAAATTCCTCGCAATTAACTGATCAATCGAGTATGGAGTTAAACTATGCACACCAGGTAAATCAAAAACTTCAACTTCATAACCATTCAGCACTAACTTACCAACTTTCTTCTCAACAGTTACACCAGGCCAATTACCTACCCAAGCCTTACCACCCGTTAACTGATTAAATATTACCGACTTACCAACATTTGGAGTACCAATAATACCAATCCTCACCCTCCTCACTATTCGGCACCCCTAACTCAGTTAGGCTACCCTACTTTTTAAAAATTACCACAAACTCCAAACCATAAATCACTCCACACACCATAAACATCAACCTTCAACTCAATTACTTAACAAGCAAGGTAAGATACAATACTTCAATTCTGGATATGTTTGTTTCTTTACTTATTTCTTTAAGAGGACAGGTGTCTACTTTCAATCAGCCTTAGGTGAGAGAGGGTATTTGCTTTTAACTTTCTATTACTCTTTGTTTCATGTTTGTATTTGTTCTGTTATTCTGTACGCTATGTATATGTTTGATTGTCCTCCTATGGTTGTTGCTAGTTTATGTATTGTTATTGCTTTTTTGTAATCGCTTGTCATTACTACTGATTTTGTTGATGTTACTTTGCTTAAATTTGCTCCAAGTATTGACTTTATCTTTTTGTAAAATGTTTTTCTCTTCTCTACAGGTATGTCGTAATCGACTATGTATATCTTTTCTGAACTTGTCTGCATGTTTTGTAGTTTTCTCTACCTCTTTTTAAGTTTTTTCCTTTCTTTCGATTGCTTTTGAATACTTTTGTTCTAGTCTGTACTTATGCGTGTTTTACTGATTGTCTATATTATGGGTTTAGGTTTATTATCTCTATCTCAGTTACTTTACGTTAATGATGAGGATTCTCTTTCATGGTGCTGAATCTATTCTCTATTTAGAGTATTGGCTTGGTAAGCTTGTACTTGTTAAGGAGAGGTATAGAAAGAGGTATAGGTTAGAAGAGATTGATCAATATATTAGAAGGTATAGAACTATTAATGAGGCTAAGAACATGATTAGAGCTAGACTTTTAGGCGTTAAAGTACCTATAGTCTATGATGTTGATGTTGTCAATTGTAAAATACGTATGCAGTATATTGAAGGAATAACCTTGAAAAACCTTACAGATAAGGAAGGATTGAGCGATAAGGTGTTGAATTTTTATGAAATTTTTGGTCAATACTTAGGTAAACTTCACCTTAACGGTATTATTCATGGAGATCCAACAGTAACTAACATATTGATTAAGGATAATACTGCATACATGATTGATTTTGGACTTAGTGAGTATGTTCTTGAATATTCAGTTAAAAATCCTAGAATTCTTGAAAAAATTGCTATTGATGTAAATATTGTTCTTAGGGTAATTGAAAGTGCATATAGTCAATATAAAGAACAACTCTTTCAAGCTTTTCTAAATGGTTATTTAAGTATTATTGATGAGAAAGATGTTAAGATTATTCTTAATAGAGTTGATAAGATTAGAAAAATGGCTAGATATCAAGTACGTTAATATTTTCACTTATAACTAAGTACTTGATCTTGATGAAATTCTTTCTTCTAGATAATTCACTAATGAAATCTTAACATACATTTCCTGACGTATCTATCTCTGCTTTAATATTCTAATTTTTGAAATAGTATAAGCATTAACATGTCTTGTCAAATTCATACTAATCCTAGCTGTAAGTTCTTATTTTAACATGTAAGTAATGAGTCTATTGTTGAATAGCTTAATCAATGAAATTAGTAAGAATATGCAATTGTAATGTTAGTTTGAGCTTTTAAGTACATTATTTAAAGAATTTAAAGGCTAAAAATGTAGGGGAAGGTCATGTTAGGAAGAGCGTTGATTTAGTAATCTATACATTATACTAAAAAGCCTGTAAATTTAAGTTTATTTAGGAAATACGTAGAGAGTATGAAAGACTATTAAAAATATTATGAGTTCTAGCAATGCATGTATATTTGGCGAAGTTGATCTACTATGTCTAATTTACCTGCAAGTTGTTTACCATATTTAATAATTTCCTGTACTACTTTTCTTTTCTCTCTAGCCATTCTAATCATCTCGTCTAGAGTGTAAACTCTTGGTTCTATATCAATTGGAGCATTTTGATCAATATATTCAATTACTCTATCGTGAGGTTTTTTATGAGAATTCTCATTAACTATGATGACAATATCAGCATCTGAAAAAGCTGTATAATCACCTCGAGCAAGTGAACCAATTAAAATAACTGCTAAAACTTCTTTCTTTTCACTAACAATCTTTTTAGCATAACTTTGCAGATAGTTAAGTACTTTTTCTAGATCTAATTTGAATAATTTTACTCCTGCAGAATTCCAGAATTTCCTCTGCATACTTAATTACTCTCTCAGCGTCGTTTTTAGTGTAATAATCAAGTGGTGCACCTTCTGGATGAAGATTTGGATACCTAGTCGGTATGTAGTGTCTATCTAATTCCTTAGCTTTATCTATAAGATCTTGTGTAGGCCTATATTCATCAGGTAAGTGCTGTAACATTCTGGAAATTGAATGTCCAAATACCTCAATACCAAGTGCTTGGTAAAGTGCTTTAACAGCTTTTTCTGCAGCTTGTTGAGCAGCAAAGCAAGCCCACTCGTAATCTCCCCACTGCATAGATCTTTCAGCATGTTCAAGATCACGAATAGCTTGTCTTAACCAATCATCAACTCTTGAAACCATGTGATAAGTACTGTATAACTTACTTAAATGATTTTTACACATCAATCTATAAACTTAGCGAGGTTTTTCATCCTTCACACCTCTTCAACACATTTACTAGAATTTCATTAAATCATCTATTAATTGAATACTTCTTTAAGTGATAAATCTTTAAGTAAGAAGTATACTTTCAATCCGCAGATTTAAGAATAGTACTTGAAATTATAGCTGAATTAATAGAACTAAATGATTATTCAGGTATTGTTGGTGAGAGATTTTAAAGCTATTCTTAATAGCGTAAATACTTAATAACACGTAAGCTGCAGGTATTGAGATGTTGAGAATTTTTGAAATTCTACATTCTTAACAATTAATGAGAAATCTTCATAACTTCTAGTCGTGGAGAACTATTTCAGAATTTTTACCTCTCAACTTCAATTACATGTTTTACTCTATTTTTAAATCTTCAATATCTATTCTTCCTGGTATTTTTGCTTTTTCAAATTTCTTAATATCTTTACTTAACGGTTTTGTTGCATCTATACCTATCTTAACCGTAAGTCCTGTATTTTGATCTATAGCTGATGGGTCAAGTGTTGATCCACGTACATACTTAATTATTACTAGATCCTCATCACCTCTAAATCTCGTTGCTATTGCCCACTCAACTTCTTCAAGATTATCAGGATCTACATCATCATCTACAATAACTACGTGTTTAAGTGATGGGTGTGCTGTGAAGGCTGCAAGTATGGCATTCTTAGCATCACCGTCGGTGTACTTTCTTATAGCTATAACTGCATGTAGCCAGGATCCAGAGCCTGAAGTAAGTCTTACAGCTTTAACTTTAGGTACAACATTACTTACAAACTTCCATATTTTAGCTTCTTTCTCAATACTCATAAGTACTTTATGTTCAGAAAGTGCAGGTACTAAGTAATGTGCATGTATTGGTTTTTCAGTATTTAGGTAGATCTTCGTAACCTTAACTACTGGTTGTCTTCTAACCTCATCATACATTCCTAAAATATCAACAAAAGGTCCTTCTTCAAATTCTAAATCTTTTGAAATATAGCCTTCCATGACAATTTCTGCCTCTGCAGGTACGTAAATTCCATTACTTAACTCGTAAAATTTTAATGAATAATTCATCAAGATATTAGCCATATTGAGTTCTGAATAACCGTAAGGTGGTGATGATGAAGCAGCAATAAGTATTGCTGGATGAAGACCCCAAACTATAGCTATAGGTGTATCTTTATCAAGTTTCTTATTCTTCATGTAGATATTGTAGAGATGTCTAGGTACAAGTCTGATAACAAACTTATCCTTATCGATAATTGATAATCTATGTATAGACATGTTTAGAAAATTTTCTTCTAAATCTAGACCAATCACAACAGCACTGGTTAAGTAATTTCTAGGCTCGTACTCGTAATACTTAGCTATAGGTAATCTTGTTAAATCAACGTCATTTAAAGCTTTAAAAGAAACATTACTAGTAAGTTCAACTTTACATTTCGGTATCTCTTCTTCAGCTTTTAAAAGCCTAACATAAAGCTCCTCATCACTTTTAACATTTAAAGCAAGGTAAAGTTTCTCTCTAGTATTTACAACATTTGCAAAACCTACATAATCATCATAACTTCTCAACTTCTTAAAAATTAAAGTGTATTTAGACTTATCTAAAAGCTCAACAACCTTAGCAATCTCATAATTTATAGACAACTCATTAAGAACTCTCCTAACCAATCCGTACTTCTCTAGGACATTTATAAAAGATCTAACACTCATTCCCTAACCTGACGAACAAAAATAGTATAGCCACACTTACCACAATGCCATCTAGAAATAGGTTCTCTATGAAAAGCCATAACAGAACCACATCTAGGGCAGAACCTTCTAAGAAACTCTATGGTACCCTTCTCATAATCAACTCTATACCAAGTATGAGCACGAGCCTTAACCTTACCCATAACAAGAAATCGTGAGAAGTAAAGCTATTTAAAAATTTCTCCAAAACCCAATTGAAAGACATACCCCACAACTCAATACCACACACCAGTCATCCTGACACACCAATCAACAATGTGAAACCGTATGCAAGAGGGTGCTGTTGACTGAGGGCATGTTGATTTTTGGATGTTTATTTTGAATGCCCCCAGCCAACTTCCCCTTCATCCCCTCTTGGGTATGCATCTGGGTCAGGGGCAGTCGGGGTGGCACCCAGCACCCCCCACGTGTAGTTATCTTATTTGTCTTAGTATAAGAATTAAATCTAAATTTTTAAGTTTTTATCGTTAGTTTTGTACTAGAGTGAAACGTTAATTATTCACATAGAGAACGTTAATGAGTAATATTACCATTCAAAATCAACATACATTTATTCAACAGAACCTGCAAGAGAAAAATTCAAAAAACATACAGTACAAGAAGCAACTTCAGTAATGACATACTTTCCAAGCCAGAAAACCTATAAAGAAAACTTAACTTAAAAATCCTACATCCTTCCTAACATACAATTACGTGAATAATAGGTGTTGTAGTTGTTTTGAGCTTCTCTTAGGGACACCTGTCCACTTTCAATAGAAAATGAAGACTCTACCTTCTTCCTGCAAGTACAAAGATTGTACTGTAGAGTCCTCCTTGTTCTATTGTTCTTTTATGTAGTATTTCTAGACCTATTCTTTGGCATGTTTTTTCTATTATTCTTCTTCTTATAGTGATTATTACTATTTTCTTACTGTTTATGGTTTTTTTAAATTCTTGAAGTATTTTTTCGTAGAAGATTTTTAATTGTTCTATGGGTTCTATTCTTATACCGAAAGGTGGATTGGTTATTATGTTCATTTCTTTCTTAATGATATTGCTTAGTTTTAGTGAGTCTGCATTTATGAAGTTTATTCTATCAATTACTTTAGCTTTCTCTGCATTTACTCTTGCACCTTTTATGTGATTTTTATCGATATCTATGCAGGTGTAGATTGATTTTTTATATGCATAACATCCTTCGATAGGTATTGTTCCTGAACCGCAGAGTGGATCGCATATGTCTTCACCATCATTGCAGTTTAGTATTTTGTTCATAGCGTAGGCTATTATGGGGTTAATAGATGCTTCATGAATGTATGTTCTGTATGGTCTATTTCTTAGTGATTGTCTTGTTAATTCTATTCCTAGAAAGTACTCTCTACCAATAATGTCAAGTATTATTGTTAAGTCTGGATTATCGAGATTGATTATTGGTCTGTATTTTAATTTAGTTTTGAAGTAGTTTAAGATTCTTCTACCCATTATCGATGCTACATCGAGACTTGTATATTTGTGATTACCAATTCTTGTACATTTTACAGCTATCGTTGTGTTTGGTGTTATGTATTTGGTTAGAAATTCTAAATCAATCCTTTCAATTACTCTCTCCAGACTATCCTTATCCTCATCTACATAACCTTCCTCAAAGATTTGATAAATCTTTTCAACACTTCTCAAACTTACTAAGAGTTCTCTATTTACTTTTCTTGATAATTCAATAAGTACTCTTCCTGAATGTTCTTTAAGTCCAATAACTCTATAATTGAATTCTCCATCTATTTTCTCACTAACTTCATTAACTACAATATCTTCAAGTCCTGGTACTGTGGTTAAGAGTAATTTCACATATCTTTACTTTCTACTTAGTTTTTCTTTAACTTTTCTTAAGAAGTTTGGTAGTTCTTCAAGATCTACTTTGTACTTTGCTTCAAGTTTTGAATTTCTATTATACTTGTGGAGGACTGCTACGGAGATGGTCACTTCTTTAAATGCTGGATTATCATTTTCTGAGTCTCCAAGATACATTACTGGTTCTTCAATTTTTAAGAAATCTCTCAAAAGTTTTACTGCAAATCCTTTATCAATTTCTGTGCTGAAGATATCGATAAAAGGATGTCCTGAGTATTCAATTACGTGTAGTTCTTTCTTCTTAGCTTCATTAATTATTATCTTTAACTTTTCCTGATCTATTTTTCCTGTGAGTCTCCAATCAATACAGAATCCTGCAAGCGTAGATCCAACCCACTTCTCTTCAATATATACATCTGTCAGTAATTGTCTTGCCAAGTTTAATATTTCTTTTATGTTTCTCTCCTTATCATATACTTCACATGGTACAAATCTTCTACCTTCTCTTGTAATTATTTCAACACCATTACTACATGCCCATGCGTGTGCAAAGCTTTCTGTTCTAGGCTTAATGAAGGAGTAGGTCTTTGTAGTAATTACACATACTGGTATGATTTTAGATATTTCTATTAATTCCTTCTCTACCTTGGGATATGGTTTTGATTCTTCTCTAGAAACATCTACAGGTGCTATAGTTCCATCATAGTCTGTAAATATGGCGTTTACTTTCTCAAAATCTATACTCATTAAGCTTTTAATTATGTTAAGTTATTTAAAGATGACTATTTTAGAAAGAGTTCTTCAAATTGTTTAACATATTCAACACTTTCCTTAACGCTTATGAAGAGTTTCTTAACGTACTCTACATCTTCTTTAGCAACTTTTTCTCTACCATTTTCTTTAGCTCTTAAACTTGCAGGTGCTAGTAGTTGTATTGCATGTCTTAAACTATGCTTAACACCTATTTCTGTTAAGTATTTTAAAGCGTCTTCTGCAAGTTCTATCTTTTCTTCTTTAGCTCTAATCTTTATGATTTCTCTAATCTCATCTTCATTATATGGTCTAGTCTTAATGATTACTAATCTATCAAGCATATCTAGAGGTACACCGTGTGGTGATTCTATGTCTGTACCTCTAATCTTAGTTATACCTCTATTTGTAGCTAGTATAATTATGGGACTTAACTCGCTCTCCATAGCTCTAGACATGAAGGCCCAAGCCTCAATATCTAGCATATGTGCATCGTCTATGAAGAGTACTCCAGGAACTAGTTCACCTTTATCTTCATTAATGACTTTACTTACAAATTCATCAACATTTCTTCTAACTTCGTTAGGTATTTCTCTTTCTTCTACTGCAAAGCCGAAAATCATAGCGCTGATGAGTCCTTGTTGTCTAGCATAGTATAGATCTAGATCGTGTAATGTGAAGAATCTTGTAATTTCTTTCTCTTTATATACAGGTCCTTTAGGTATTTCTAATCTCTTTTTAACATATATGTCGTAAGTTTCACCTTCTTCACTCTTACCTTGAACGATGACTCTACCTGTCTCTTCATCAATCATTATTACATCACCTTCTTCAACACCGAGTTCTATTAATTGTACAGCAATTTCTGCAGGTACTCTAAGTGTTTTTTCATCATCTTTAGTTTTTAACTTTATAGTAGCTCCTGTAGGTATCTGTGCATATGGATTGTATGGATGTCTACCATATCTAAAATCTATACTCTTAACTACACCCTCATATACTCTTCTCCATTCTCTAATTCTTACACCTATAGCTCTTCTCAAAGCTCTCATTAAGAATTCTGTCTTTTTAATCTCTACACTGTATATCTCTGCAGCACTAAGTTGTACGAAAGGTGTGTCTTTACCTAATTCTCTAGCGATACCTATAGCTAGTGCTGTCTTTCCTGTACCTGAAGGACCTACTAGAAGTACTCCTTTACCTCCAAATTTTCCTGTCTTTATTAACTTGACTACATAATATGCCGCTTCTCTAGCTTCTACTTGACCTACAAAGCCATCGGCAATGTATTCTACTTTTCCATCTCTAATACCTAGACCTTTAATGTGACTGTGAAGACCTACTCTTTCAATTCTTGGTCTAATCTCTTCAATCTTTATGGCACACATATTAAGAATATTTCAGTAATGGGAAGGTTTAAAACTCAATCTCAATTACACCTGTAATCTCTACTTAAATACAAGTATGTAAATCATAAAATCCTCAATATGAAAATTCTAATCCTTGATTCTAAAACTATTAATCAATTAATCAATGTTGAGGAGCTTGTAAACTTTATGAAGAAGATCTTTAAACTTCATGCTCAAGGATTAAGCATTATTCCTCAAAGATTAACTGTAAGTATTGATGGTAATTGGTGGGGCTTGATGTATGGTTATTTAAAGAACTTAAATGTATGTGTTAAGATTGTTAATGTTTATCCTGAAAATAGAGTTAGAAACTTACCATCAACACAAGCCTTAACGTTACTTTTCAAGAATGTTGATGGTTCACTCTTAGCCATCATGAACGGTACAGTACTTACAGGTTGGAGAACAGCTATAGTTTCAGCTATTTCTGTAGAGATAGTTGAGGGTTGTACTGATGAATTATCGATTATAGGTACAGGAACACAGGCGCATTATCATTTAGAAGTCTTTACAAGACTCTTCAAGATTAGTAAGATCTATGTAACATCTAGAACTCGTGAAAATGCTGAAAAGTTTGTTAAGAAATGTTTAGATAAGGGTATTGATGCTTATGTAGTCGATCTAGATACTTGTCTAAATAGAGGTAAAACTATCCTAGCCTTAACAACAAGTAAAGTACCTGTTATTCATGGTAGAAAAGTTAGAGAAGGTGTACATATCATCTCTATAGGCGCTCACGAGCTAAACGCTAGAGAAGTTGATGATGATGTTTTTCTTAAAGTTAGGAAAGTACTTGTAGATTATAGAGAAGGAGCTTTAAGAGAGACTGGAGATCTTGTTCAACCTTTAAGTAAAGGCTTGATAAAGTATGAAGATATTTTAGAACTTAGTGAAGTACTTCTTAAAAACTTGAAAGTAAGAGAAAGCGATGATGAGGTAACGTTGTATAAAAGTGTTGGTTTTGCTCTTGAGGATTTAGCTATAAGTCAATACTTGTACAGTAAAGTTATTAGCTTTAAAGAGTTGAATGTTAATTACGTAGAACTCTAACCATGTGTTTAAAAACCGCTAATGCTCTATTTGGACCCTCTTTTCGAATTTTGTAACTGAGAAAACTTTTATATAATTTAAAGAAGTTGAAAAAGAATAGAGGATTCACGTGGTATCTCTTAACATAATAAGAGAAAAACATCCAGAAGAGGTTGTTAGGAACATAAATCTTAGCCAAATTATGAGATGTATTCTTGGTCTCTCACCCAGCGAGATTGAGATCTACAATTTCCTGAAGAGAATTGGTAGTGATGATGCCTTAACTGTTAATGAGATATCTAAGATTATGGGTAAGTCTAGAAGCACTGTAGAGAGAGCTCTTATTAAGCTTGTACAGTTAGGACTTGTTGGTAGAAGGGCTGTACTTGCTAGAAATGGTGGATACACATACATATACTATGCTAAACCTATGGATCACATTAGACAGAGACTTCTAGATTTACTCAATGCGTACTACGAGAAAGCTAGAGACGTAATACTTAAACAATAGCTTCTCTACCTTCCCCTCCCCCCTTTTTCTACATATAGTTATCATACATGTTGGTTAAACTTAAATACTCTCCAGATTTAATCTTTCTAATGCATAAAGATAAAGTTGTGGGTATAGCATTACTAATTGCAAGTATTGCCATAATTCTAATCTATGGCTGGCTAGTCTTCTTCACACCTTGGTCAGCCTTTGTGATTCAGATAACAGCTTTCATACTAATCGCCGTACTTTTCGGTATTTTAGCTTGGGTTGGATATACATTAGCCACTACACCACCACCTAAACCTATTGAAGAAATTGAGAAAGAGATTGAAGAAGAGTTGAAAAAGTTGGAAAGTGAAATTAAGAGTGAAGCTAAATCTCAATAATCACATTCCCATCAATTAAAGCCACAACGTCACTTACCTCAGCATAGACTGTGAGGTACTTATAGACATCATCAACATCTACCTCACTCATAGTCTTAATAACTATTCCATGAATCTCAACTTCCTGCTTAATAATTCCATAATCAATCTTCCAGAATCTTGATGGATTTACAGTACATAATTTTAAAAGTTCAACACAATTTATAGGTATTTTCATTAATTTTGATACATGATAAAGATAGTGTATTTCCTCAATAATATTCCAACTTGTAACACCTACATTATCTGTGCCTAACATGATGTAAATATTCTCATTTCTTAAAAGTTCATGAAGAGGTGGTAACTTGTTTATAAAGATAGAATTTGCTCTAGGTGTAATTACTACTCCAAGACCTTTAGGTAATCTATCAAGATCTTTACCTCTCAATTGAGTTAAATGTATGGCTAGGTCTGGCTTCAAGTACGTTAAAGCTCTTGATAGATCATCATCAAGGTATGTATCTTCAGTTTCAGAGATGTGAGTACCTATCTTGACTTTGAAGTCATGTGCTAACTTAGAAATATGTTCAAGTTCTTTAATTGTATAGTTTAATGGTGATATTAAGGCTACGTTAAATCCTCTCTTTACAATATTTTCTACTTCCTTAATCAACTCATCATGAACTTCATCTTCATTACTAACGTGAAGTCGATAATAACTTGGTTCAAGAAATGGAATTAAGTTTAGTCTATACTTTTCAGCTAATTCAATTACGAAATCCACATACCTCAATCCATACTCTATAAAAGGTACTATACATCCAGTTCCTGAAGATTTAATTTTCTTAAAGAGCTCTTCAAGATATGTTAGTTCTTTTCTTCCAACTTTCTTTAAGTACCAATACTTTATGCCATATGGTGTACCTACAACATCATCAATCCAGTACTTATCGTAGTATCTACTTAAATTATAGTCAAGTATGTGTATGTGTGAGTTTATGAATTGAGGTGTTAGTATGGTGTTTTTTCCAAAATTTATACTTATACAGGAAGTCTGTGTACCTATACCTACAATTTTACCCTCATCATCAACTTCAATTACAGCATTTTTAAGAACATTCAACTCTTCACCTATAAGTGCGTATCCAAATCTATAAGTATTCATTACCTACTCCACGAGTACTGTCTTATCTATGTACTTTGCTTCTTTAAGCATCTTCACTCTTCTTGCAAGTTTAACTGCGGCCTCCACAGCTCTTCTTGAGTATTCTTCAGCTCTTTCAAGTGCTTGAATCCTAGTTGCTCCCGGACCAATTATACCTAGACTTACAGGTTTACCACTCTGTACGGCTAGGTCTAGTATTTTTCTTGCTGCTTGATGAGCAACAACCTCATCATGTTTAGTCTCTCCCTGAATAACTGCACCAAGAACTACTACTGCATCAACATCATTCTTTAAGACAAGTTCCTGTACTGCAAGTGGTGTATCGAAAGTTCCTGGAACTTTAACCACGTACCTAACCTCAACGTTTAGAAATTTTGCATGTTCTAGAGCCTTTTGAAGCATTATGAAAGTTACATCATAATTAAACTCTGAGACAACAATTCCTAATCTAACTTTTTCACTCATTATCTTAGCCTTAACGATAACTAAATATAAATGTTTGTACTTAATAACTTTCTCTTCTCTTCTTTGCTCGCTTAAATAGTGTTACTATGAAGAAGATTAGAAAGACTAGAAAGAGAATGTAACCTAAAATGGCTAGTAGCGTTACTAATTCACTATCTGTACCAAAAGTGAAAATTACAGGTATGGGAAAGATAACTATAGCTCCACCAATCTCTGTCTTGCTTATAGTTTGAGGTGTTGTACTTATCGTACTTAAGAGTATTAATGGTATAGTAATTACTGGAACAATTACTGCAAGTAGTATAAGTATAAAACCTATAGTACTGAGTCTCATAGCCATCTTAAACTACTCATAATCATGAAGGTGAAGATTAGGAAAACTACAACTACAATTACTGTCAATACTATTGCCCACTTAATAATGTCTTTATCTGTACCGAAAATTATTGGTAAAGGACCTATAAGAACAACACCACCAGCTTTAACTTTTCTTTTCCTCTTCTCTTCTTCATCCTTAACTTCTTCAATTTCAGTTTCGTAACTTCTTAAACGTACTGAATCTATGAGTATCAAGGCTACACCTACTACTGCAAGTATCATTGTTATAATCATTATTAAGATTATGTACTCAATCACGCACTTAATCACTACTTAATTATTTATATCGTTAACTATCATGGAGAAGAGCTTAATTTCTCAACTACATTAATTATTTTAAGTTATGGATGTTATAGTTAAGACTCCTAAAAGAGTTGAAGATATTGTAGCTTCATTAATTAAGGAGTATCTAGAAGAGAGGGGAATTAAAGCTAACATCATGGTTAGACCATGGGGTTATCTAGGTATTGTTATAATCGATGGTTTAGGTAGTTATAAAGATGAAGTTGTAGATTATGTTAAGAAAAATATTCCAGAAGCGTCAAAAGTACTTACTGTTCATAAACTTGTTAAAGCTGAACTTGAAGAGATTAAGAAAGCCATTTCAGAAATTGCTAGAAACTATATCTCAAGTAATGAAACTTTCGCCATAAGAACAACTAGGAGAGGCGAACACAACTTCACATCTATTGATGTTAATGTTGAGGCTGGTAGAATTGTTCAAGAAGTTACAGGTGCTGAAGTTGATTTAGAAAATCCAGATAAAGCCATCTATATTGAGATTTTTCAAGATAGAGCAGCTATATGTGTTGTTTCAGGAATTGAAGAGTATAGAAAGATGTTTCCTGGAAAACCTATAATACTACCTATACTTAGAAAGTTAAGTATTGTTCAGATGCCATATACAGGACCTTTAGAAGCTGTTAAAAAGATGGGTGTTAGAATTGGTCGTGCAGCACAAACTTTCGAAATTGGTGAACTCTATATCGCGCACTATAAGCCAGTTACTGGTGATGAATTATTAACATTTCTACAAGGCGTTAAGGAAGGTATTGAATCGAGATATGAAATTCAGAAGAGAAGTTATGGTAGACCTGTACATAAAGTTCCCACATACGTTTATGATATGTATCAATATGTTCGTGAACATAGAGATGAACCAATAATTGTTACTGATCCTAAAGGTGCGTACATAATGCATGTTAAGGATAAACTTGCAGAGATCTTCACAAAACATGATAAAGTTCATGTACTCATTGGTGCACGTGAAGGAATACCTGTAGGAATTTTTAGAATTGCTACACTAGTTATAGACCTTATACCACAAGTAACAATAGCTACAGATTATGCATTAACATCAACAGTAATAGCTATACTAGCAGCTCTTGAAGAAATGAACGTACTTGAAAAATATGAAGTTAAAAGAAAAAGAAAAAAGAAACAAAACACAACACAAAATTGATACCTTCACTAAATTGAAAGTGATTTCAATATGAATCATATCAGTAAGATAGATATTATCAAGTACATATCAGGAAACTTTTACAAAACCATTGATGAAGTATTAAGTACATGTAGTGTAGAAATTACTATTAATGATGAAGTAAAAGCAAAGTATTGCACAATCGAGAAAGACCTAGACTTACTAGCTTTAGGATACTCACACTGTAATAACTTAACAATACAAGAATTACTTATCAAAAAATTAGATGCTAGTATTGTTAAAATCATCATGAAGTGTAATTATAGAGAGGATAAGTATTATGGAGAAGAGAAAAATAAATTATTCTCAATTACATGTAGTGAAATTCTTCACTTAATTGACTTATTAAATAATTTTGAATTTTTTAAAAGAACAGATGCAACACATACAGCACTCACTTATAATCTTGAAGAAAAGAGAGTAATCTCAACATATGAAGATTATAGTAGATTATGTACTATCTATAAAATCGTCGGATTAAGTCTAAGGAAGAGCATTAATTTGAAGAAATGTTTCTTAATTATCAGTTGTAGAATTGATAGTTACATTATGAGAATGATTATAAATGCTGGTTTTTCTGGTATTGCCACAATATCAGCCATAACGTTGAATGCTCTTAAACTTGCAAAGAAATTTAACATCACACTTGTAGGTTTTGCAAGACCTTCAGAGAAGAGATTAAATATCTACCATATTGGTAATGTAGTTATTACATAAATATGGAAGAACTTATAAGATATAAATTACTTTAGTTATGAATCTAGAGGTTGATACATTTGATGATTAAGAAAAACATAACCGCTCTAGTACTTGCTGGTGGTCATTCTAGAAGACTAGGTATTTACAAACCTTTAACAAAATATTCTAATAAGTACATGATTGAGCACATACTTAACATTCTGTTAAAAATCTTTAATAGAATATACATATCTGTAAAATTTGATAAACAAAAAGAATTGATAAATAATGTAATTCCTATCTGTTTAAAATCAAGAGTTGACTATATAATTGATGAGTACGTAACTCAACATCCCATTATCGGTATATACTCAGGTTTAAAATACTTAAAAGATAAGTATGACTATACCTTCATAACAGCTTGTGATATGTTAAACATTAACGATAATGCCATTACGTATATGATGAGTCATATTGATGATGAGCTTATAGATGCAGTAATACCATTATGGAATAATGGATTTATTGAACCACTATTCGCAATATATAACACTGAAAGGACATTCAAGACTATTAATGAAATTATTGTACATAATCTTCACAAGCTAAACCAAGTTTCTCTACGACATGTGGTAAAGAAATTATCAAAAATAATTTATGTTTCTGCTGAGTATATGATTGAAAGATTTGGTAATGTTTTTAAAAATGTAAATAGTGTAAACGATACACTTAATTGTTGATACTATGCTTATTGATAATTTTAGTAGAATTATTGATAGATTAAGAATAGTAATTACAAGTAGATGCAATTATCAATGCTTTTTCTGTCATAATGAGGGAATTCGAGAAAATGTTAACGATATGTTAAATACCGATGATATATCACTTATTGTTAAGGTCTGTAAACGTCTTGGAATTAATCGATTTAAAATTACTGGTGGTGAACCATTAATAAGAAGTGACATTATAAATATTATCAAGACAATTAATAGTTATGAACCTAGTGATTTTATCATTATCAACAAATGGTTACTACTTAAATACCCATCTTCATGATTTAAAAGGAGAGCTTCATAGATTAAACATATCATTACATTCGCTAGACAAGAAATTGTATAAATATATTACAGGTATTGATGCTTTAGACAAAGTATTAAGTAACATTGAGAAAGCTGCACATGTGTGATTTAAACAAGTAAAAATTGATTCTCTAGTAATGAGTATTAACGTTCATGAAATTACAAGATTAATTAATTTTGCAAGAAAATTACAAGTAGATCTTCAATTAATTGAACTTGTACCTGTTAATAAGGCAGAAAGTAGATTCAAAAGTTTTTCATGTAGATATTTATCAAATATTTAAGAAAATAAAAACGAAATATAATGTTAACAATATCAGTATTAGACAAGACCTACATTACAGACCTTAATTGAAATTGATGGAATAAGGATAGAATTTGTTAAAGGTTATTGTAATCCATTATTTTGTAAAAATTGTAAACAATTAAGACTAAGTCCAGACAGATTATTCTATACATGCATATATGGTGGATTAAAAATAAACGTGCTCGAATTAATAAAATCTAGAAATGAAACTGAACTTATTGAAAAATTGAAGAAAATATATACATTAAGAAAACTGAGATTTCGCATATAATAGAAAATACTTAATCATAAATCAGCAACCTACCCTATCTTCATTACAAGAATCTGAAAACTGAGACATCATCATGATTATTAGGGGAAGGGCCCAAAGCAAGCCTAGTCATAGACCCTCATTAGAGGGTCTCCTAGGCTCTAAAGAATTCTTAAAGAAGGTATAGAGACTTTAAAAATCAAACCGATGCTGAACACATTTGCGTAGAATTTACTAAAGGAAAGATCCATGGACAGGGTGAATAAATACATGATGTAAGGACAACTATCAGAGAGCATGACACTCACGATATTGATTATCAAAGCTAGTTCATTACGCTTATCGTTAGAGATTTCTGAATTTTTACTTACAATTTCATTTCTTTTTACTTGGTAGTGCTGATATTTCTTTAGTAACTTGTTAACGCTTAGTGACTTCATAATTTTCTTCTTTCAGTTTTTAAATTCATTTCTAGATCTTTCAATCTTCTAAATAACTTCATTTGATGGGACGATCCTCATAACATTATCATTAAGTTTAATGATTACTTACTTAAAAGATTAGCTCTTCAACACTAGTGATTATTAAAGTAGGTAAAGTTCTATTTTCCTCTAACTTTCCAGTTTTTGAATCTATTTATAACCAAGTTTTTCAAGTACCGAAATACCGAGAAGTACATCAACACCTTCAGGTAATTAAGTCATTTAGAACTTCTAAATCACCCTAGTTACACTACCATATAACTCAATCTCATAAATGCCGTATCTAACCTTACTCCTCTACCATCAGATAACCATCTAGATCTTCTATATCTAAGCTCAATATTTAACTTTTAAGGGTTTAGTGATTACATCACCAAAAATCCCGTATTAACTAATGTCCTTAAGTCTAAAAACTTAGACCTATCTGTAGGATTGTAATTCTAAGTTCAACGATAATACGATCCATGACATTTTACCATACTTTAATGATATTAATAACTTTTCAATATGTGAGAGATTATATTTTGAACTAGCCTATAGTTTATGTCATGCATTAAAGCTATCATCTCTGCTTTACTGTCCAAATATTATTCTTACTCTAGAACGTACTTAACTGGAGAGTTGCATAGTGCCCTACGTAAGTCGTTTCGCAGTTGCATTGTTGACAATACTTAAATAATAGATGCCTATAATTACTACATGGCTCTCGAACATTCTTATGTTAAAGATGTTCAGGAACATGAATCAATTATCATAATGCTTAGGTTATTAGCTGCAATGGATAATTTCTCATACGTTGATAGATTAAGTAATGCTGTCGATATTGAAACTGCTAAACAGTCTTTAAGAGAGGCTTTAAGGGTATTTCAATCACTTATACGTGGAAGAGATGTCAAGAAAATAACTTTAGACGATAAGGAGTATGTAGTTGTTTATGAGAGTATTGAAAATGCAACTACTTTAGATATTAAGAATAGACTATATGGTGGTGGTAAGTACAGAGTTGTAAAAATTGAGGAAAATAAAATTCAATTTATATATCCTATAGATAAACTTACATTTCTTGAAAAAGATGTTGAAAAATTAATCAGCAAAATAGAAGAGAAAGGTATCGTTATTGCTAATACTTTAGCAACTCTTGCTCTCGCATGAAGTGATAGTATGGTTTATCTTTCTCTTTCAACTAGAGTTAGAATGAATGTAGAATCTAGAAATATGGTTGAAAGTGCAGGTAACTATATCAGACATAGGAGAGCACCAATCGTTATATGGGATAGAACAACAAAGCAATATGTCATAAGGTATGTACCTGCCATATCCGGCGAATCAATTGCACATGGATTTCAGAAAAATCTTGCAGAAATTGCTAAGAAAATGGGTATTAAAGAAGTGTGTCCGCTATGTGAACAAGGTATCTTCATTAAGAGGGGAGTTCCAGATCATGCAAGAGAAATAAAGAAAAGTCTCGGTAACATAACAAGTAAGGAACTTGCTCAAAGATTCGAGGAAGAAGTAATTAAGAGATGTATTGTCGAGGACATTGGAGGCTTTATGTTCCCAGGAGAATCTGATGATAGATTTCCTGTAAAGAGAACTTCAAAAATTTCATTTGGTTACATAATTCCTGCTATTGAAGATCTTGTAGCTACTTTAGAGCCACAATTTCATGCACGTCAAGATCCTGACGTTCAGAGGGGTCAAATGATTTATTACAATGAGGTTGGTTCTGCAATATACGTGATTCAATCTGGTATTGAACTTTCAGGAATAGGTAAAACATCGATGTTTGAAGTGAAGCAAGTAGTTTCTAATGAGGATCTTAAGAGAAGAGTTAATGCAACACTTAAAGCTTTATACTTAACGATCGGTCTTGGTAAGTTCGGTGCTAAAAATGCTAGATTTGAACCTGATTATCAAATAAAGTCTATCGTAGCAGCTATAAGTGAAGCTAGATTGAACGTAATTTCAGGACATAGTGTGAGGTATCTAATTGAGAATTATGAACAAGTTGAGAGATATGCAAAAATTGTAGGTACATCAGTAACTTTACTGTACTATGCTGATAGAGATGAAGAAGAACTTTTAAGAAAACTTAGAAAATCATTACCTGAGTCTAGAACCATTAATATCAAGAGTATTGAAGGTAATGAGGTTTCAGTTAAAGTCATTAAGACAAATTCAGTTAATGAATTTTTTGAAAAACTGTTCATCGAAGTGATGAGTATTATGAAGTTCTAGGTGAACTCATGACCTTAAAAGCTATTAAAGTACTCGCTGAATTTCAATGGGGATTCTCAGTTAGAGTAGCCGGCACATCAGCAGCATCATTAGTATACTCAATACCACCACCAACTACACTAGTAGGTGCTTTCATGAAAGCATTAGCTCAATATCTAACTGACAAAGGAGTATCAAATCTTGGTGAAAGCTATCTTGAAGGACATAGATTAGTCAGTAGTGCTGAAAAAGCACGAAAAATAATCAAAGCGGCAACTGCTAGATACATACCCGAAACTACAGTACCACTTGATCATGGTGATATTCTAAGAATGGAAAGAGGGCCATATACAAGATGGAAAGATGATATCTCGAGATGGTTTGGAATTTCAGCTTTTGGTAAAGTATATTATCCACGAGGTTTAATTGAGATAATATATGTTATTGATCTAAGAGAAATTGAAAAAGTTTTTAAAGTCAAGCTAGAGGATAAGGATCTATTTAAAGCTCTATGGAACATTACATGGATTGGTAGTAAGGAAGGTATTGTAACAGTTAAAGATGTTGAACTTGGTAGTATCGAACCGGTAGTGACTATAACTAAACCATTATATCACTATTTTCCCAAAGTCGCTATTTTAGAAGAGGGTATATCAGGAAGCTATATAATCACAATGATGCCGAGGCTTGATGTTAGAGCATATACGTTTGGTGAATTAGCGATAACGCAATTGCTTGAGGAATATATAATCCCAGCAAAATCATTAAGACCATTCATACCTGACGCTGTATATGTTACAAAGTTATCAAATAGCGGAATAGCATATAAATGTGCATTTAGAGGTGAAGAGATATTCGTAATATGGAGAAAATGAGGTGAATTTATGACAGTTACTGTAAGAATTGAATTACCACCCGATGGTTATCTACTAAGATACTACCTGGCAACAGCTCTAACATATCTTGCATGGTATTCCGAAAGCAAGATAACGATACGTGGAGATATAATAAAGATTTCCTGTCTTAATGATAACGTGCTTAAAGTTGGGTTAGAGATGCTTATATATGATGTTATTGATAGAACTTACGGAATTGAACCTCCCATACTTGTTGCAGGAGATAAACAAAGACTATTGAGAGGTGAATTGTCAATAAAATCACCTAAAGGACAATATCTATACTCTAATGCTATTGTTCTAAGACCATTAATGGAGGAGTTAAGATTTGAGAAGATAGTTGAATGCTTAAAAAGGTATGTGGATTATGTAAAGTACAGTGTAAGTAGTTATTCAGAAGAACTCAGTAAGTGCTTGGGAGTATTTAGTAAACAAATCATTAAAATTAAGCAGAATAAGGTAAGTTATGATAGAAAGAAGAGGCAAATTAATATCAAATCCAGTTATGATGAGATTTGGGGTTACATAAATGATGTACCTGACCCTAAAAATCTTGATTTAATAGCTCCATTAAGTTTCATGACTTTAGAGTTTCTTGAACATATACGATCCCATGGCGCTACTGATCGTTATGAAATACGAGACATGAGAGTTGGCTTACATTCAATATGTCTATCGCTGCTAGGTGCATGGCTATCTAAGTTTTACAGAGATAGGCAGACAGGAATAGCGCATTACGTATTCATCACACCTGAAAGGATAAATTATGTACCTCTTCGAATCATTATTTCAAATCATCAGAAAGCTACACAAGAGATCCGTACATTAGTACGTGAACGCGAACTATCTACTTACCAATTACTGACATATTGCTGTTTGAACATTCCAGGAGTTGAAGATTTAATATACGTCACGATTCAGGAGGGTACCGGTTATAGGAATGAGGTTTTGAATGTTATGAGTTTAGACGTTAAGCCGTTGGTATTGTTTGCGGAGTTATTAAGATTAAGTTCAAGAGATACACTTGATAAGTTATTGAGTATAGTTAAGAGTCAAAATGTTGGTGCTTATGTGAGTTCAAAACTTATCGAAATACTTCAAATTCCTGATGAAGTACAATTTGTTCAGAGACTGTATGACATTTATAGAATTATCGAGCAATATTGGAAAGATAATGAAAAGAGGAATTTTCGTCTCTTAACTACTTATGATAAGCAAGTATTAATGGAAGCTCTTCAAAATACTAGGAAGATCTTAACTAAGATAGGATTATGAATTGACGTGATGTCTATGTTATGGATTGACTATGTTAAGCACTATTTCCCTCATGGTAAGCTCAGATGCGGAATAGAATATCTCATTAGCCGTATTGAGAAGTGTGTAAATGAGACTAAACCTTTCGTTATAATTTCCACGTTACCTACAGGTTATGGGAAATCCACATTAACGTTACTTCTTGGTTCAATAATTGAAAGATCTGGATTTAATGAAATGTTTGAACGAATAATTCATTGCATA
>Ga0190367_1000154_pt1 | contig 54020 bp, 52 predicted proteins | sample 4872181011_MG_FD_171838 | JGI IMG/M metagenome (GOLD analysis project Ga0190367, IMG submission 171838) | Hydrothermal vent microbial mat bacterial communities from Southern Trench, Guaymas Basin, Mexico - 4872-18-10-11_MG | ecosystem: Environmental > Aquatic > Marine > Hydrothermal vents >... | reverse complement strand
TAGTTTATTGTGGATTTCGGAACTCTTTCCTTGCAAACAAGTTTTGAATAATTATGCTTCTTTTACAATTATTAAAGCAAGATAGCCCTTCAAGCTTCTTTTTGGTTTTCTTCCTCTTTTTCTAGCTCTTTTTATCTCAGAAATAAGCTTTTTAATTGTTTTGATCAACAATTTTATATCGTTATGCACATTATTCCATCTGGGGCTTCATAATTAATATTATAGTTTTGCATTAATTTTTGGACACGCCCGTGGATTTATCTAAATACTTTGGGTGCATATTATTTCAAGCACAGGTGTCCTCTGTGCAAGGAAAATGTGCCACCCATCAAAAGACCTTTGCTTTGAGGAAGGTGAGATAGTGGTATCGGGGGACCCCAGCCCAGTGGCGTGTTTATCTGGGAGAAGTCACCGTTCTATGAACAGTGGTAGTTCACTACTGCTCTGTAGGACTATAATTCTCTAGAAGCTTTTTAATTTCTCTAAGCTCGTTTAATATCTTCTTTTCATATCTTGCCTTTAGAAATGTTGAGATTATACTCATAGCTATAGAAACAACAAGAAGTACAATAAAGAGTTTTAAGGAAAGAGTTATGTATGGTTCATAAGGCTTCATAAGTTCTTTCACAATATCTCTGACTATAGGTGTTACTTGAGAATAGCTTGTAGCAACTTGCGATTCACTACCCAAGGGTGTTATACGAGATAGCACAGCATCCATATCTTCATTAACCTTCAATACTGTTGTATTTTCAAACTCCCTTATTATATAATTAAGTTGCATCTTTAAGGTATCCTCTGTAAACTGGGGATCTGGAGATAAGACAAAGGCAAGCGAAACCTTCTCATTTTTTTGCGTAAAATTTATGGATATATCATAACCCTGCACAAAAATCTTACAACTTCCAAAATTTTCAGTTACTTCGCATCCCTTAACATATTTTAGCTTATCAAAGTCAACACTGCCTAAAAATTCAACCTTCGCTCCATAATAACAAAATGCTACACTAGGAATTAGAATCAACAAGATTAAGAAAATCACCAAAAACTTTTCCTTGATCATCATAGTTTTTACTAGCCAGATCCCCCGTATAAATGATTTATTTTCCATATGGAAAATAAATCATTTATAAATGCTATGCAAAAAAAATTTCATAGGTGAAAATAGATGGATCTCAAGGACCCAAAGGTTATTGGAGGAATTATTGCAGTGATTGCTGTTATTGTTGTAGTTTTGCTAGCTCTGGGTAAGATCTGATTTTCCTTCTTTTCTATTTTTCTCTATCCACCTACCGTATTTATATAGAGCATTTATAGCCTTTGCAGCTCTCCCTGGTGTAGAATAAACGGGAATCCCTGCTTCTTCAAGTATTCTTGCCTGAATCCTTGTAAACTCCCCTCCAGCAGCACAAACAACAATAGGCTTGCTAAATTTCTTTTGAACGCTTGCAAGCACATCAACAATATCAGAATGCAGGGTAGGAACTTGGAAAAGGAGGATTACCAACAAAGCATCAACATTCTTATCTTTTGCAGTAATATTCAAAGCAACTTCATAACGCTGGCTGTCCGCATCTCCAGTCAAATCGATTGGGTTATGCACGGAAACCCTTTCGGGCAAATTTTTTCTCAATTGCTCAACAGTTTCCTTGCTTAGCTTCGCAATTCTAAGACCTGACGCCACACAAATATCCGTTGCAATTATACCAAAACCACCTCCATCTGTTACAATTGCAACCCTATTATTGCTTATTGGAGGTTGCATAAGCAACGCCTTTGCAAAATCAAAAAGCTCTTCAGAATCATAGGCTCTCACTATACCGCATTGTTTAAATGCAGCACTATAAATTTCATCTTTTCCCGCCATTGAGCCGGTATGAGAGGCAACAGCTTTTGCCCCTTCTTCGCTTCTCCCTGCCTTAAGCACAATTATTGGTTTCTTTAACGAAACCTGCCTAGCAATTTCCATAAACTTCCTACCATTTCCCGTTTCTTCGAGATACATAACAATAACCTTAGTTTCCTCATCATCCTTAAGATAGCTTAGCAAATCAATGTCATCAACATCAGCCTTGTTTCCATAACTAACAAATTTGCTTATTCCTAAACCTTCACTTGCAAGCCAATCGAGCATTGCAGCGCCATATGCACCAGATTGAGAAACAAAAGCTATTTTCCCCTTTTCGGGCCTTCTAAGCCTGTATGTTGGGAAGAATAGACTATCTACTTTATCGCTTAGCACGCCTACACAATTTGGACCAATAATTCTTAAGCCATACTTTCTTGCGATTTCCTTAATCCTCCTTTCTAATTCAAAATTTCCAACTTCGGAGAACCCTCCCGAGATTATTATCGCCCCCTTAACACCTTTCTTTCCACATTCCTCCAAAGCCTCTGGCACGAAGTTTGCTGGTATTGCAATTATTGCCAAATCAACTTCACGAGGAATTTCAAGCACGCTTCTATAGCACTTAACTCCCTCTACCTCTCCAGCCTTGGGATTTACAGGAAAAACCTTCTCATGCCTTTCAAGCATGTTCCTAAATATAACATTCCCCACCTTCTGCCTATTTCTACTAGCACCAATAACCGCTACTGCTTTAGGATTAAAGAAGAAATCAAGTGCCATCTTCTAATAATATTAATGCATCGACAACTTTTGCCTCTTTATCATTAACTATTAACGGGTTTATATCGAGCTCTCTGATAGGCTCCTCATTGCAAAGCTTAGCAATTTTTACTATAGCATCAACTATCTTTTCCTTCCTTACCCTAATTCCCCTATAACCCTCTAACATTTTCCTTGCCTTTATTTCGTGAATCATATCATAGGCATCCTCCTCACTTATTGGCAAAACCCTAAATGAAACATCCTTTAAAATCTCGGTGAATATTCCCCCCAAACCAAACATTATTACTTTTCCAAACGTCCTATCCTTAACAACCCCAATTATAAATTCCAAGCCATTAACCATTTCCTGAACAAGTATGCCTTCTACGCTCTTCGAAACTTTTCTTGCGTTTTCTAAAATTTCATTATAAGCTACTAGCAAAGCTTTTTCATCTCCTATCCCAACTCTAACGCAACCAACATCAGTTTTGTGCTTTATCTCTCTGGAAACAACTTTTAAAACAACTGGATATCCTATTTTGCTTGCAAACTCCAAAGCCTCATCAACACTCTTTGCTATGAATTCTCTTGTAACTTCTAAACCATAATCCTTCAAAACTTTTTTAGCCTCAAACTCGCTCAAATACCTTTGCTCAGCCAAAGCCTTCACTATTAGCTCATGCATAAATAATATTATTGATTTTAAGCTTAATTATTAATGGTGATCGAGATGATTGAAAGGGTTCCTACAGGAGTTCAAGGATTAGATGATTTAATTGATGGAGGATTTCCCAAAAATTCAATAGTTATAGTTAGCGGAGAACCTGGTACTGGAAAGACAACATTTGCTTTGCAGTTTATTTATGAAGGCGTGAAGAAGGGAGAACCCGGCGTATTTATTACCTTTGAAGAAAAAGTTAATGAACATTATAGCAACGCTTAGACGAGTTCTTAGGATTAACATATACTACACAAATCTCTTCTAAATTAGCTTTGTATTTAATATATTGCTAAGCTTCCTAAAAGCCCAAGAATGGAAAAATCCTTCTTTCTCTTCTCTAACTTTAGCCTATCCCCTTTCTTTTCCAGAAAGCTGTTTGAGTAATTTCTTATGCTTTCTAAAAATTGAATTTCTTTTATTTTACCAAGAGATATTGTCCAAATAACACTAAAATCAGCTAGTTACTAACAAGGTGCTTTCTACCATTACTTCAGAATCATTAAAAGTAGAAAATATGTAAAGAGAAGAAATATGAAGGGAGAAACCTTTCTAAATTTCATAAAATCTGGTAAATTAGACATTTAAATTTTTATAAACTTATACTGCTGCTTGATTAAATTTTTATCTCATCAAGATGATAGAATTTTATGGGAAAAATAATTCAGAGGTCGATGAAAATCTGATAAAGGAAGTTGTAAAAGCTTTGGCAATATTAAAAGAAGTGAATGAAAGGTTGAAGCTAATCGAAAAGTATTTGGAAAATTTAGGATTTCTTAAAATTCAAGAAGAATCTTTGAAAAAGTTTTTGGAGAAGGAACCTGAACTCTATACACCAAAAGACACCAAGGAAAAGCATGAAAGGGAAGGTAGTTTTAATTTATTTTCCGTTTACTGACCTAATAAGAAGAAAATTGAGACCGGCTCTGGTCTTGTATGAAGAAAAAGAAGATGTTGTAGTTGCTTTCATTTCTTCCAGGGTGGAGAAATACAATCCAGAAACAGATGTTTTGATAACAAAAGATCATCCAGAATTCAAGCTAACAGGTTTAAAGACAGACTCCATAATTAAGCTTACAAAAATAGCAACTTTACATAAAGGATTAATAGCTGGGGCAGAAACCTTTAAATATTTCAAAGTGTATCATACTGTATCGGAGAATAGCAGATGATGGAAAGTTTACTACCGCCAAGGGAGGCATGTAGGCGTCTCGGGATTAGCTTCATTACTTTAAAGAGGTGGATTTACTCAGGTAAGATTAGAGCTGCGAAAACACCTACTGGTAGATGGATGATACCAGAAAGCGAGATTGAAAGGATTATAAGGGGAAAAGAGGAAACAAGAGAGATGAGAGCAATCATTTATGTTCGTGTCAGTTCTTCAGACCAAAAGGGAGACCTTGATAGACAGATAGAGTACCTGACACAGTATTGTTCAGCGAAAGGATATAGAGTAGTTGATGTTCTAAGCGATGTAGCTAGCGGGTTGAAGACTAACCGTAGAGGCTTGATGAAGCTCTTCAACTACGTGGTAAACAAGCAAGTAGATGTAGTAGTTATCACCTACAAGGATAGACTTACCCGCTTTGGATTCGAGTACCTAGAGTACTTCTTTAGACAATACGGTGTTAAAATAGAAATTGTTTATGGTGAAGAGCCTAAAGACGCTTATCAAGAACTAGTTGAAGACTTGTTAGCAATTGTTACCTCCTTTGCTGGTAAGCTCTATGGCATGAGGAGTCACAAGAAAAAGAGGCTCGTTCAAGGTTTCAGGCAGTTGTTGCAAGAGGTAGAGAAGAATGACTAGGGTAGCAAGGACAATCATCGTGAAGAGTGTTAAACTACCGAGGAAGGTGTTTAGGGTCTTAGTTGAACTTGAGGGTATGTACCGTAACATGGTTGAGCAACTAACTATGTATGCTGTAAGGAACAACATCAGAAGCTTTACTAGGCTTAAGGCATTGAAGTACCGTGAGATGAGGAACTTATATCCACAGCTACCATCACATTACGTCTACACTACTTGCCAAGACGCTGGTACGAGGGTTAAGAGTTTCTTGAGGCTGAAGAAGCTAGGATTAGCCGAAAGTGAGTACCCAGAGGTTAGGAGAGTCAGTATATGGCTCGATGACCACCTATGGAAGCCTAATGGATATACATCAATAAAGATAGCAACTCATAGAGGATGGGTAATAGTGGAGTTTGAGCCTCATAAACAATACTGGAAATACATCAATAGAGGATGGAAGCTAGTTTCCGAAGCTAAGATTAAGCTTGATAAGAGGAATAGACAGCTTATAATCTACCTCATCTTTGTTAAGGAAATCAAAAAGTGCAAGCCTAGAGGTTACCTACCCGTAGATGTAAACGAGAACAATGTTACAATGCTCGTCGATAATATTGCCTACGCCCTTTGAAACCAGTACAGAGAAGCTCGTTCTCGGTTACCATTATCGTAGAAAAGGAATTCAGGAGAAATATGATAAGTACTATGGTAAGAAGTCAAGAATTAAGAGGAAAGCTATGAGGAAGCTGAAAGAGAGGAAGAAGAAGCTTGATATTAGATGGAAGATAGCGAATATAATTGTTAAAACTGCCTATGAGAAGCAATATTCTATTGTTCTTGAGAGGCTTGGTAAGAAACCTGCCAATAACATGATAGCCAGAATTAAAGATAAACAATTACGACACAGAATATTCCAAGCTTCTTTCAGGAGTATTCAGAGAGCAATAGAGGAAAAGGCAAAAGAACATGGCGTAACAGTGATCTACGTTAATCCAAAGAATACATCAAGACTATGCTTTGTCCATGACACTCCAATAAACTACAACAACAACTCTAGGATAGGTAAATGTGGTAAAGGTGGAGAACTATGGCATAGAGATGTTGTAGCTTGTTGGAATCTTCTCCTGAAAGCCCTACGAGGTGATGGGAGCAATGCTCCAAGCCTCGTAGGGTTAGACGTAGATGTGAGGCTCGTTCCGTTAGTCTCGAATGCTACCCATGACCCCATAGGGATACCCAAATCTCTATGGGCGAGGTGGAAGTCCCTGCCGCAAACCACAAAAAGCTATAGTTTTAAACAAAATGAAGCGGTAGGGACAAAACGGAGATAGGTTAATGAAATAAAGAAAGAATTGAGAAAGAAGCTTGCAGAAATATACATATGACAAGGAAATGACAAGGAAAAATTATTTTTCAGCCTTAAAGTATCGAAACTGGAAAACATCTCATCAAAGCTTTTATCTCGTCTTTTAAACCTAGCCAAATTTTTTATTTGACATTGAAGATTCAAAAAAATATATTTTACGAAGAGATAGGTTTCAGAAGAAACTTCTGATCATGGTCATGGTCACAAAAATATAGCTGCAAACATAAAAGCATCTCTTATTTCTTCTTCTCCTCTTTCTTTAAGATTTTTAGTAGTTTTTCCTTAAGCAAAGGAATGTCTTTTGTTGCTGTATCCCAAACAGCACCCAAATCTACTCCAAAGTATCCATGAATCAACTTATCTCTCATGCCAGCTATTTTTCTCCACGGAATTTCTGAATATTTGTTTTTGAATTCTGATGAAAGATTCTTGGTAGCTTCTCCAATAATTTCAATTTCCCTTATAACCGCATCTCGAAGCATCCGATTCTCTTCAAATTCCTCATAACTTCTATCCTTCAGATAGCTCTCTATTAGATCAATAGCGTCTAACATGTGCTTGAGAAATACAATGTCGTCTTTATTCATCCCAATACTACTTTGGACTCTTTTTTGATTTTTTCTATTAAATATGGGCTGATGAAAGCTTCTGTAAGCAAATCTACCTTTATTCCTAAGCAATCTTCTAATTCTTGTTCTATTCCCACAAGTTCAAGTAAACTTTTTCTTTTTTCAAACTCTACAATGACATCCAAGTCACTTGTCTCTCTCTGCTCACCTCTAGCATAAGAGCCAAATATCTCAATTTTCTTAGCACCATGCTTCTTTAGGATATATATTAACTTTTCTATTATCTTATCCATTTATTTTTAATAAAACTTATTATTACAAAAATATAGCCTATCAACTACACTAATTCTCAAAAGTCAAAAAGTTAATAGGAGAGCATTACCTAACCTATTTTAAAGAAAAATTATTAAAAGAATAAATGGTACACAAAATTCTGAAGTTTTTCTTTATATAGGTGTCAAAAGAGTTATGAGCTAGATGAAACTTGTAATTATAGCCTCTGGCCATAAAAACATAACTGCAAAGCATAGCACTACCATTGGCATAACAAAAGATGCTGAAATAAGTAAAAGGGCAGATTGCATTATTGCCGTTAATGCAGACAAAGCACCTTCAGATTTTCCCAATGATTTCAAATCGTTGCTAAAAGACGATAACGCTATTATTAAAATAAAAATAAAAGCTAATGATTTAGAGGATACAATAATTGGCAAAGGCTCGAGCAAGCTCATGCTTACGCATCCTAAAGAGATTGTTATTAGAAAAAGCAATTTTATTTGCGAAAAAACTCTTTGTATAAAGGCAAATAAAGCAGCCTCTGATCTGAATAGGAAAATAATTAGAAAGTTACAGAAAGGTTGCAAGGTTTTGATTGAGATATCTGCTGAAAATTATTGCTCTAAAGCATAAATTTTGAGCTAAATTCTGAAAATCAAACATCAACCAAAACCCTTGCGACCCACTTATCTTCCTCTTTTTCAACTTTAAGTTTGTGATATGTGCACGCCTTAACCTGTGTTCTTAACTCATGCCTTTCAGGATCTATATTTTCTCCTTTGCATTCCGCATATAATTTGCATTGTTCTTCATTGATTTTAACTTTAAATTTGCTAAAAAACATATTTTCAGCGTCAACGTAAAAAATTAGCTCATTGAGCCAATTAAAAAGCAATTCTTCCACATTACTTCCATCAATCTCTATTCTAACGCTTTTTTTAGCTTCAACCTTATTTATATCTGTCATTATTTCAAATAATGCTATTGCGGCATTCTCAAAAAGCTCGTTTAAATTTTTACCGTAAGCCTCAAATGCTATATCTGCAGTTGCAAATTCTAAAAATTGGAATTTCCTCATAGATCGTTATTAGTGTTACATAGATATTTTGCAATTAAAGAAGCGACAGAGACCTTACTTGCTTCGCTTTGAATAGTATCGGTTGCAATAACATCATCGACAATCTCCTTTAGTTTTTCATAAGAATTCCTTAAAAATAAACCATGTGTACATGCAGCAAATATCTTCTTAGCCCCTATTTTTTTAACAAGCTTGCAGGCCTCAATCATAGTGCCACCTGTACTTATCATATCATCAATCACTAAAACATTTTTTCCTTCAACATCAATATCTCTTTTCTTCATTATTATCTCATCACCGCTTATCCTTTCCTTCTCAAAGTATTCAGCTTTTCCCAAAGCTTTTGCTTGCCCTATATCTGGCGCAACAGTAACGAAATCTTTACAATAATTCCTCTTAACATAATCAATCAGCAAATCTGTTGCAGCAATGTTGTAGCCTTTTACCCCAAAAAAATCGAACTCTCCCTCTTTTCTATGAAAATGAACATCAATGGTAATTATTTCCTTAACATTAAACTCCTTAAGGATTTTAGCAATAGCCTTAATACTTATAGCTTCCCCTTCTTTAAACCTTTTATCTTGCCTTGCGTAGGCAAAGTAAGGAAAAATAGCTTTTATTCTTTTTACGCCGTAGTCACAAGCAGAATCGCAAGCCAAAATAAACTCGACAAGCTTGTCGTTTTGATTAGGGTAGAAGTTTTGCATAACAATAACATCTTCTGGCAGTTCTTGCTTTGGCAACCTCACATAAACTTCCCCATCTGGGAACTTGTATGATTCTACTTCCATAACCTCTAAATTTTTCAATTTAGCAACCTTTTTTGCAAGTTCATTAGCACCGCTACATGCAACGATCATCTTTGGTTTAATTAAATATATGCATAAAAATTTTAAGCTTATTACCTTTCAGGGCAACGAGAATGTTCTATTTAACACATTTTATAGAAATTTAAAACTATTTATATAGGCAATCATCAATAATTTCAATGACAAAGAAAAAAGATGAAATAGAAATTGAGGTTGATTTATCTAGAATTAAGAATGCTTGTAAGAAACTAGGAAAGTTCGCAAAAAATAGAGGGAAGCTTCTAACCCTCCTGCTTTTAGTCTTGATTTTTATTTTTTCCTTAGAATTAAGATTATTTTCTGCAAAATACAAATATCTTTTAGCGTATGACCCTTATTTCTGGTATAGACATGCCAAATTTATTGCGGAGAATGGTTATAGACCTGCATGGGACGACCTGAGCTATTATCCTGCAGGAAGACCTTGGACATTTAACCTATTTGAATATGTTCTTGTATACAGCTATAAACTTGCAAATTTGTTTACACATGTAGATTTTCTGACGGTATGCAAATATGTGCCAGCAATAATTGCAAGTCTAGCCGTATTTCCAGCTTATTCGATTGCTAGGGATTTGAAGGATGAGAAAGCTGGATTATTCTCAGCTTTGCTAATAGGCACAGCGCCAATATTCCTGCAGAGAACAATGGCTGGTTTCTGCGATACCGATTGCTTTGTTATATTGATGCCCCTTGTTTTTTTTGCATTGTCTATAAAGGCTTTCAAAAGTATTAAGGGAAATAAATTAACGATAAAGACGTGGACTTATTGCTTGCTGACTGGATTATCTTTCCTTATTTTCAAAATGATATGGCCGGGAGATTATGTACTTTTTATTTTGGGAGCATGTGTAGCTGTGGCATTAGTTTTAAAGACTATATTAAAGAGATATGCGAAAATAGAGATAAAGTTTTTCGATGCAAATGAAAAAGGGATTTTATTCACATTCCTTTTAATATTATTATTTTCTATAGCTTTTTGCTCGCTAAAGTACCCCAAATACATTTTTTCACTTATGAATTACCCAATATCTGTATTGAAGCTAAAAACACCTACCGGAGGAGCAGGAGCTGGGAAAGGTCCCAATGTCTTCATATCTGTTGCTGAAATGCAATCCCCAACATTTTTGTTAATAGCAAAAAATGGTATTAATTCAGATTACATACCAAGGCTAGGATACGTAGCATCCCTCTTACCTTTTATTTGGTTGCTAATTGCAAAGCCTATGTCATTGTTAAAAAGAAAATGGGAGATTGAAGATCTGATTTTAGCTGGTATATGGTTCATTCTAATATTTCTTGGCACATTCAAAGGTATAAGATTCATACTTCTGCTTACAGTACCAGCTGCAATTGTTTCTGGGGTATACATTTCAGAATTATTGGATAAGAGTTTTAAGAAAAATTATTTAGCAATAGCGTTTTTATTAGTCGTTGCTTTCCTTTTAGTTAAAGATTTAAGGATTTCTTATTCAATTGCTAAAAGCACAACTCCTAGTATGGACGACGCTTGGTATGAAGCCTTAACTTGGCTGAAGGAAAATACTCCAGAAGATGCTTTAGTAGCTACTTGGTGGGATCCTGGGCATTGGATTACTGCAATTGCCGAGAGAAGGGCTTTTGCAGATGGCGCCCACTATGGAGGTCCACCATATCCAATTAGCCAAAGAATTCAGGACATGGGCTTCGTTTTTTCAACAGATAATGAAAGCCTAGCAATTCAAAGGTTGAAGAAATACATGGAGCTTAATGAAACGATCTGTAAGAAGTATAACCTGAGGGATAATTGTCCTACAAAAGCAAGTGAAATGTATTTTATAGCATCCGCCGACCTCATAGGGAAATTCTATTGGCTTTCGTATTTTGGCTCATGGGATCCTGAATTGCAAGCAGGAAAGCCAAGGGTATATCAAATTTTATATTTAGCTAACAAGCGGCAGGAAGGAAACGTAACATACTACTTCTATCCTGCAACAGCCAACTCCGGCATAATTCTAGTTGTCAATGAAACCTCCAAACAATTCCTAGCTCAAAGAGTGATAGTTAATGTTGAAGAAAATAAAGTAGTTGGTTTGCAGAACATTAGCGAGGTTGTTGCTTATGTGAGCGGTTTGCCCTTAAAGTTTACAAGCGATAAAGCTGAAGATAAAGGATTACTCTGGGTTTTTCCAGGATATCAGGTGGCTATCTACATGGACGAGAAGCTTAAGAATTGCATCTTCACGAGGCTCTACTTCTATGATGGAGCTGGTCTTGAGCACTTTAAGTTAGTTAAAGTTTTCGGAAACGGGGAGGTTAAGATATTTAAAGTCAAATTCGATTGAATGAGCTACCGCTTAGCATAGATGCTATTACTGCCCTGTTGTAACTCTTCATCTTTCTCAGAGGAAAATATGCGCATATCAGAAGAAACTTGCAGAGGAAGAAGAGAAATGATTTGGTTAGAAAAATTGGAAGCAAAGAAGGAAGAATTGTAAAACAGATGCCTCACACAATAGCCAAGGGGAAGCTCCGTCCGTAAGGGACGGGGTAGTTCACTTTAAAACAATTTTCATGAAATCCTTCGCAATCTCAGTATTTTTAAAGATTTTTTTAGCTTCTTCAAGCAACTTACTTGCATCCTTATATCTTGCTGAAATATGTGTTAAAATCAGTTTTTTTGCGTTCGCTTTTTTAGCAATTTTTGCAGCATCTATACAAGTGGAGTGCATAACCTCCCTAGCCTTCTTCTGCATGTTGCTAGCATACGTAGCCTCATGTATAAGTAAATCTGCATCCTTTGCAAAATCAATTAATTTTTCGCAATATGTTGTATCTCCACTATAAACAATTTTCTTACCCTTAACAATTTTCGTAACGTCATCAGGCTTTATTAATTTACCTTCGTAGAGTACTTCCTCACCCATCTGCAACTTTTTATACCAAGGCCCCGGTTTTAGCCCCATAGCCTTAGCTTTTTCGACCAAGAACTTCCTTTTAGGATTTTCCTCATAACAATATGCTAGTGTCGGTATGGAATGGTTAACCTCTATTGCCTTAATCATGTAATTTTTTTCTTTGCAAACGACACCCTCATTTGCCTCGATAAACCTAATCTCAAAATCTAGCTCATAACCAGCCAACTTTAGAATTACTTCACCGATTTCATCTATTCCCTCAGGACCGTAAATATAAAGTGGTTTTTTTCTATTAAGCAAAAGCATTGATTGCGGTAAAGCCATTAATCCAGCAAAATGATCTGCATGAAAATGAGTAATGAAGATTTTTGAGATTTTCATGATGCTGAGGTTTGCAAAAGTTAATTGCCTTTGCGTCCCTTCACCACAATCAAAAAGCAGAATTTCACCATTTCTGACTAGAGCAATTGCAGGGTGGCTCCTGTACTTCGTTGGAATTCCCGAGCATGTGCCAAGGAAGATAATTTCGATCATAAAATTATATCATAAAATGTTGCTAAGAAAATTACTTAACTGTGAACTCGTGAATTTTCTCATCGTACAGTTTTTCTTTCTCATATAACAAAAATTTCAGTTTATACACACCCTTCTGCCAGTTTGGTAGAATTGTGAATCTATGCGAGATATTAAACGTCTCTCCCTTCTTAAGCTCTTTTTCAAATACCTTAGAAAAGATATGTGATCCGTCGGGATTATACAGCTCTATTATAGCCTTTGCCAGAAATCTCGTATTTCCTGTATTTTCTATTGTTGCCATAGCTATTACTCCTTCATTTGCCGTAAATGTATAGTCATTAAGCGTAGCGTATTGGATTATGGCGGATTTGCGGGGAATAGCATAAGTATAAACGAGCTTCGATCCTATGATTATAAAAGCAATAATAAGGGGTAGATATACTACTCTGAAAGGAAGGCTGAAAGGTAAAGATGAAAATTCTATCATCACGCTATCAGGATCCTCCCAAACAAAGTACTCATTTTCTTTTTTTGGTGGTGGGTCAAAATAATATGGGACTTCGTCCGTTCTTAGCTTAAGGATATAGTAGCTATTTTCATCTTTGAAAATCGGTAAATAAACCGTTCTGTAAAGCTTTCTATCTACCTCACATCCCTCAACAATTAGCTTGAGAGTAAAGCTTTTGTTAAATGGCTGTATTTTGAATATGGTTTCGGTTGGTAAGGGAACTACACCAATGACCTTACATCTGCCACAATAAATATCTTTAACCTTCAAACCTTCCTTAGATTCTGAAAAAAACCCTTTTCTTACAATGTGACTGCTCAGGTAATATATATTCTCCAAAGATGGGGCTTCAACGGTAACCTTCATTCTCAAGTAACCTTCTTCTAAGGTTACCTCATTAACAATCAAAACCCTTGCAAACGCATCTGAAAATAGTAAATTAAGAAGTAATATGACAAACGCAACACCAAATTTCAGCTTCATCATTTCTAATATTTTAATTTCTAAATCTTATTAGTTAATGGAATTTAAGAATATTTAGAGGTTCGGCGAACACGGTCTTTCGTAGACACATGTCCGCCTTGGGACACATCAACCTCAACTCCCTCAGGGTTCATCGGAAGTACATCATTGATCTTATCCCCTTTCGGGGAAGGAAAACCCCACATCCTTAGTCCGTTAGTCCGAATCCATCACATCACCCAACTTCAAGCTGTTGGGTTTCGATGCTTCAGTCACGGGCCAAGTTATATTTGGAAGAAAGAATATAAATATGTTGCGGCTACAAGCTACAAGGTGTCTATCAATGTCTACGAAAAGTTTTACTGTATGCAAGGCTATAAAAAATTTATAAAAATGATTGATGAGAAAAGATTGCTCAAAGATTTGATTTCCGGTAAATTAAAGCTTTACGAGCTTGAAAATTATGTAAATTCCTTCAAAGCTTGCGAAATAAGACGAAGGTTTGTAGAAAAGGTAACTAAAACCAAACTCAGGCATGTAGGACACTTTAGCATTGACGCGGAAGGAGCTATGAAGAAAAATATTGAGAATATGATTGGCGTTGTGCAGATACCCCTTGGTATTGCAGGACCTCTGAAAATTGATGGTAAATATGCGAAGGGGGATTTTTACATACCCTTGGCAACAACTGAAGGGGCCTTAGTTGCTAGTGTAAATAGAGGATGTTCAGCAATAACAAAATCTGGTGGGGTAAGAACTTTCATAATCAAGGATGCCATGACCAGAGCTCCAGTATTCAGGTTTGAGAGTGCAAAAATTGCAATAGAGTTCGTAGGATGGATTGAAAAGCATTTCAGCGATATTAAAGAGGTTGCAGAATCGACAACAAAGCATGGAGTGCTTTTAAACATAGAACCATGGGTCGTTGGGAGAAATGTATTCTTGAGATTTAGCTACGATACCAAGGATGCCTCAGGATTGAATATGGTAACGATAGCAACAGATGCTGCTGTTCGATATATTGAGGAGAATTTCAAAGGTGCTGTTTGCGTAAGTTTATCTGGCAATTTATGCGTTGATAAAAAACCTGCTGCACTGAACTTCATATTGGGAAGGGGGAAAAGTGTTATTGCTGAGGCTATCATAAAAAGAGAGGTTTGTAAGGAAATTCTTAAAACTACACCTGAAGACATTGTTGAGGTTAATTATAGAAAAAACTTGATTGGCTCGGCATTATCTCTTAGCTACGGTTTTAATGCTCATTATGCAAACATCATTGCGGCATTATTCATTGCCACTGGGCAAGACGAGGCGCATGCTGTGGATGGTAGTCTTGGCATAACAACAACGGAGTTGTATGGTGATGACCTATATGTGAGTGTTTACTTGCCCTGCATTTATGTTGGAACTGTTGGTGGCGGTACGAGGGTTGAAACGCAAAGGGAATGTTTGGAAATCTTAGGTGTAGCTGGTTCTGGAGACCCTCCTGGTGTAAATGCTAAGAAACTTTCAGAGATAGTTGCTGCGGCAGTTCTTGCAGGTGAGCTAAGTTTATTAGCCGCGTTAGCTGCTGGTCACTTAGCCAAAGCTCATAAAAAGTTTGGGAGAGGAAAGAGCGTTTAAATTTCTTAGCTATTACTTAAGCATATCTACGAACCTGTCGAAGAAAGGATAAGTATCGTGTGGTCCCGGTGATGCCTCAGGATGGTACTGCACGCTTATAATTGGCAATTCTTTATGCCTTATACCTTCAACGGTACCGTCATTTAAATTTATCTGCGTAACCTCCAAACCAGTATATTCTAAGCTTTTCTTATCAACGGCAAAACCATGATTTTGCGAGGAAATAAAAACTCTTCCAGTTTCAAAATCCTTAACAGGCTGATTTAGGCCTCTATGACCAAATTTCAGCTTAAAAGTTTTTGCTCCAAATGCTAAAGCAAGCAACTGATGACCAAGACATATACCAGCAATTGGATATCTATTTATTAATTTTCTTAATGTGGTTATTGTGGGCTTAACCCTTATAGGATCTCCAGGTCCATTTGAAACAAAGATACCATCTGGCTTGTATTCATTGATTTTTTTATAGGAATAATTGTAGGGTACCAAAATTACATTAACATTCCTTTCTAACAATTGCCTAATAATGCTAAGCTTTACTCCGCAGTCTATAAGCACAACATCATACTTAGCCTTCTTAGCATGAAAAACCTTAGGTTCCTTAACGCAAACTCTATCAACCAAATCTTTTTTGGTAATGTCAACTACTTCTCTTGCTTTTTTAATCGCATATCTTTTATCAGCATCCTCTCCAACAACTAAGCAGGCATTCATTGCACCATAAATCCTGACTTTCCTTGTTAGCATTCTTGTATCAACACCTTCGATGTATGGAATATTATACTCCTCAAGCAACTCAAGCAAGCTCATTTCACTGCGCCAGTTGCTTGGGTGCTTGCAAAGCTCTCTAAAAACTGCACCTTCCACCTTAACACCATCACTCTCAAAATCCTTCTTGGTAACCCCATAATTTCCGATTAAAGGATAGGTAAACATCAAAATCTGCCCAGCATAGCTAGGATCCGTTAATGCTTCAACATAACCAGTCATTGCCGTATTAAAAACCAATTCACCTTCCGCAACACCCTCAATTTCTCCCTTTCCCTCAACTACTGTTCCATCTTCTAAAGCCAAAATCGCTTTCATATTAAATTATTCAAAATTAACGCGTAATTATTAGAAATTTTAAATATATTTAAATGTATTTTAATAAATTAATGAAAGTAATAACGATTAGGGATGATGTTTATTACAAATTGCGAAGGTTAAAAGGAGAGAGGAGTTTTTCTCAGCTTCTTCAAGAATTGGCAGAAAATTATGAAAAGGGACAAGAAGTAAATAGAGCTTTAGCAGTTGCTATAATGGATAGGATTAGAAAAAAAATTCCTGGAAAGAAAGCAGAGGAAATTATAAGGGAGGATAGAGATGCCAGGTAAAATAGTTCTTGACGCTTCAGTAATAGTAAAGTGGTTTATAGAAGAGGAATTGAGCGAAAAAGCACTAGAAGTTAGAGAGAGGATTTTGGAAGGATCGTACGAGGTTTATGAGCCAGAATTAATGTTTTTGGAGGTGTTGAATGCTTTAAAAAGGAAAAATTATGAAAATATCAGGGAAGCGGCAAAAGCTTTAATATTGTTTGGTTTTAAAGTCATACCCATCACTTTGAATCTTTTACTTACTGCTGTAAAAATAACCAAGGAGACAAACTTGACAGTTTATGATTCGATTTATTTAGCCATAGCTAAAGAAACCAGTAGCATTTTAATTACAGCTGATGATAAATTAGCGAAATTTGCTACACATTTAAAGGATTTATAAAATCATTTATATAAGCGGCGTAAGGAGGAAAATACGAAAATTTTACTTGGTCTATAACTACTCTAAGCAAATTTATGCACTCCTAAGATAAATAATCTCTGTACTCCTTTGCAACATCCTTAAGCTTAGGAACGTCAAAAAATTCTTTGCCAGTTATTTCATTGGCTAATGCTTTATATATCTTCGAGGCTAAATCTCTAAACTTAGAATCAAGCCTCGGCGGTATGCTGCAGTACTTCCTCCAATCTTTTTCTCCTTTAGACTCAGCAATTTTCTTAGCTCTCTCAACCTCCTTATACCATTCCGTTTTCCTGTAATATTTCCTTAGTAGTTCTTTACTTACGCTCATCCCTTCATATTTAAATCTACATTCATCTGGTGTGCCTATAGCATCAGCAACCATTAGCTCCCTGTTCTCATCAAACGCCAACTCTATTTTTCCATCCACATGAATTATACCTAGTTCCTCAACCCTTCTGGTTATAATATTATCTACCTTTCTCAAAATATTCTTAATCTCCCCGATTTCCTCATCGCTAAGTCCAGCAATTTCCTTTGCCTCGCTCCAGCTTACATATCTATCCTTCTCCTCAAATTTTGTGCTAACATCAAATATTGGTTTTTCAAGTTTTTCATCTGGTTTTGGCATGCTTTTTAATCCAAAATCCTCTAGTGTTACCTCCCCACTTCTTATCCTTCTAAATAAACTTGATTCCTCAGGCAAATAATTCCTGTAGATGAATTCAAGGGGGATAAGGAAGTTTCTGAGATTTTTCGGAAAGTTATAAATGTATTTGCCATCTCTAAACTCTGGCTTTATAACCCTTACCAACTTTACCTGCATAACATTGCATGGCTCCGCAATTTCCTCCAAGCTTTTAACTTTACCATCCTCAACCAAACCTTCATAATGAGTTTTTATCCCTATATCATTAAGTTTCTCAAAAAAATATGCAGAAATTAAACATAAGGAAGTTCCTTTTCCATCAATTTTATCTGGCATAACTCCATAGTCAAAAACTGAGTATCTATCAGTGAAAATAAATCTTCCAACCCCGAGTTTGCAATTTTTTGATTGCTTTAAGACTTCAATATCTTTAACACTACCCCTTATAACCATCATCTTAATATGTTAAAACAATTAAATTTTTAAATGAAGATTAACCTTTCGGAGAAAGAGCTTAAGGATCTGATACTTTCATGCATATGCCTAGCATTAATTATTACAATAGCTTACTCTGTTAAATCTAAAGAATTGCAACTATTCATGTTTATTCCTGCATTATCAATTGGAATTACAGCTTTTTTACCCCATGAGCTTGCTCATAAGTTTGTTGCTCAAAAATATGGACACTGGGCTGAATATAGAGCATGGTGGGAGGGTATAGCAATAGCATTTTTAATAGCTCTGACAGGGGTGATATTTATAGCTCCAGGTGCAGTTTATATAATCCCTAGAGGTATTGGCGCGAGCAGGGAAGAGAGCGGTAAAATTGCTGCTGCTGGGCCAATTACAAATCTTATAATTGCATCTTTATTTGTTGTTTTGATGGAGCTTGCTCATAACATGCTGTTAGCTAGATTTTTTGGCCTGTTAGCATATGTGAATGCTTTCCTTGCAATGTTTAATCTAATTCCTTTTTCCCCTTTGGATGGTAGTAAAATAATTTTTTGGGACAGAGGAATTTGGTTAACAATGCTTATTATCAGCATACTGCTCTTCATTGCTACTATGTAGAAGTTTTTTTTAGTAGCTTGAGTATCAAAAAACAGCAAAATAGTAGATTGCCAAGATAAAATTTTGAATTAGAAAATGTTCCAGTAAAAAGTAAGGCATCGATTTTGCTTAATTTATGAAGTTTACAATACAAATATACTGGCTAATTGAAGGTGTTTGCTCGAATTTTATAAAGAAATGGTAGAGATTTGTTTTAGTCAAGAACGATAAAATACTTGCTGCGGTGTTAGTTTGGTGCACCGGCCGGGATTCGAACCCGGGTCTACGGCGTGGCAGGCCGCCGTCCTACCACTAGACTACCGGTGCTATATTTAATATTTTATTTTGATGTTCTTAAATCCCTTTCTTAGAACTGGCAATATAACAAAAAAGCTTGCTATTAATAAAATAGCTAGAATCTTGCAGATTAATTCAAATTTCAGATTTTTAAAAAAGAACGAATAAATTGATGTACCTAAGCATGAAGAAAACCACAATATGCTTGTTATGCATGAAATGTTAACGCCTTTAGCAATATCCCCGATTATTGGCATACCTAAAACAAAGCTTATCGAAAATGCTAGAGAGATAAGGATTATAGATAACATTGCAAAGGAAAAGGAAAATCTATAAAATAGCAGGAGAAGGCCTGCAATTCCTAAAGCATAAGCTAAATAAATAAAGCTTTCTCTACCAAGCTTATCTGAAAGTTTTCCAACCACATAGCTTGTCAAGATTGGTGTAAGGTATAGAGGTGTGCTTAATACTCCTATGAACTCCTTACCAATTTTCTCAGTTATTTCTAATGGCAGGGTTGAAATTCCAAAACCAAAAAGAAACCCTGCTAGAACAAAATTATGCACCAGGATTCTTTGAATATCTCCATTTATAACAATCTTTCTCAAATCTTTTGCTCTTACATCCTCTTTAAAATTATTTTTAAGAAATAATAATGTAAATACTGCAAGAATAGGAAAAATCGAGAAAAATAAGAACAACTTTTCTAAAGAAATGAAGGCTAAGAGAATACTTGAGAAAATTAAGCCTGAGGTGCTACCTATGTTTTTCATTGTTGCAAATACTCCAGAATTTTTTCCAAACTCGCTTGGAGATGAGGCTTTTAATAAATGCATGGTTTGCGAAACCCAGAGGAAGGATGCCATTATGCCTAGAAATGCTGCAAATACTAGCGTTAAAATGTTCTTTAAAAGGACTGAAAGAATGAATAATGAGTAGAAGATTGAGGAAAGAAGTAGCATTTTCTTGGTTCCAATTCGCGAAACTGGTATGAAGGCTAGTAGATTTGCAAATGCGAAGGTTAGGTATATTAATGAAATTGCCGAAAATCCCAGACTTCCTAGATATGTTGTAAGGTATTGCTGAGAGGCATCATAACCAAAAAATATTAGAAAAAACGCTAGTGAAAGTATAAGTATTTCCCTATTCTTTAACATCTTCCTTGTGCCGCTGATGACTCACTTGAAAGCTTTTCTTCACATTCCTCTGGCTTTGTTTTAAAGTACTTGCAAATCTCCTCCTTCAAAGCCTCTGGTGTTCTTTCGCCAGCATACATCTCCCCATTTATAAATAAAGTTGGAGAACCTGTAACACCGTATTTCTTGTTTAGCTCATAGTCCTCAGCTATTAATCTTATGCCTTCATTTTGCATGCATTCAAGCACATCATCAACGCTTATTCCTGCTTGCTTAGCACAATCTTGCCATGGGCTTAGAGTATCATTGTGCCACGGGTTTTTCCTATACTTTGAAATCATGCATAATGCGTAATCCCACCACCTCTCAGGGTATTGGCTAAAAATGCACTTCTGCCTGATATCCTCCTTTAATTCGAAAACTCCATGCATTGAGCAATATCCATCTATGCAGAACCCTCCTGGATTGTTACTATACCACTCACTCGGATATATAACAAAATGCAGATTAAATTTGATATCATTTTTAAGTAATTCATAAACTGGTTCTAAAACTTCAACCATCTGCATACCAAACGGGCAGAAAGACATTATGTAAAGATCTAATCCAACAACATCGGTTTTGTTTATTGATTCCTCATAGAGCTTACAGATTTTCTTGTCATCTGTTGCAGAACAAATACTTCCTAGCATCTGCCTTTTGGACATTAACTCGATGATGGAAACCTTACCATTATGCAACAATAAAGCTACAGGTCCTCTAAGCCAGTCCCCTTTAAAGCTTCTTAATGAAATGTTTGTACCTTCAATCCATTCCTTATATTTATCTGGAGAGCAAGGTTCTCCGCATGCCTCCGGATAGAGGTATACTATCTCGTATTTACTTTCATTTTTTCCTAATCCTGCAACAACATAGCCGGTTGAAGCTAGTTTTTCGGCTCTCAATATGAAAATTAAGGATATAATTAAGAGTATTGCAAAAAGGAAGGATGTTACCTTCCATTTTTCCTCGCTCATTTGAGTTAAATTAATTGCAAAATTATATTAAAAGCGCCGAAAGTTAACAAATTAACTTAGAATCTGCTAAAGAAGGGCTAGAAAAGGTGTTGCTATAGTTAGTCCTGACACTCTAAATGTTTTTCATGAGGGAAGATCACTTGGTTAAATATCTTTCAGGAACCTCTTGAGGGAAATAAAGCTTGTAGAAGATAAAGAGAATGGCAAGGATTATTACAACAGCTAGCACAATGACTATGCTTTTTCTTGAAGTCTTCATCTCACCAGCCTTAGTCACATTTGTAGTTACATTAACTTGCTTTTCCTGCTCTACTTCTTTCTCTTCAGTTACATTCTTAACTTCCTCCCCCTCCATCTCCTGCTCTTGTTGAGTTATATTTTCCTCTATTTTAACAGTGAGCAAGTTTTTAGCTAATGCTTTGGCATCTAGAAGCATAAATTCTGCCTCATCTAAAAGCTTCATAGCCTTATCATAATCCTTTTCCTCTATACATTTTTCAGCATCATCTATCGTTTTATTAGCCGATGCGATAACATTCTCTATGTCCTTCACATCCACCTCCTTGCTTTTAAGTTGGTCAACCAAACCTAAAACCTCCTCAAGCAACTCCTTAACTTCCTCAAGCTTCTTCTCAGCGATTTCTCTTTCTTTTGGATATGGTTTTATTTCAAGGTAGAATTTAGCCTCATCCTTGTAACCCTCCTTGCAAGTAACATTAAAGTAAATCTCAAACTTTCCAGTTAAGCTATCCTTAGGAGCAGTAATCGTAACAATAAAAGTATGCAAGCTACTAGGATTAATAGCAACATCATTTCCTTCTATACTCACCCAATCCTTTGGTAAAACCTCTGAAAATGCTAGCTTAACATTATTTAGTTTTGTACTTCCAAAATTTGCAACAGTTATGTTGAATGTTACGTTTGAGTCTTGCTCAACACTTATCTCGTCAGGATAATTAAATATTTTCAATGGTTGGGAAGGAACTACTGCTCCTCCACCATCCTCAGATTCTTCATTGTAACAATTTGAAGTATCTATTGTGCATGAGGATGTGCAAACCAAATAACCAGCATCATAACCAAAGCTACTACATGTTTTCCCACCAAAGTCACTACCATCACACTCCTCTGTTTCCTGATTTAAAACACCATCTCCGCAGTATGGCTCTTGCTTAATTGCAAATGCTGAGAAACCCGTAACATTAAAAGTTACAATATCGTTGGTGAGATCCCATGAGCAATTTGAGCTAGAAGTATTGCAAATGAAGCTCCATGAGGAATCACATTTACTCTGAGCGAAATTCCAGTTATCGCACCTATATAGGCCTAGAAACTTATCATTTTTATATCCCGTACCTTTGTAACTTAGCGTGAGAGTTGCGTTTGCATTAATGTTTGGTTTTATGGCGTATGTAACTAGATATCCCTCAGTATCGGTTTTCTTATCAAGAGAAACTGTTAAATTTGAAGTTGCTTCAGCAGAAACTTGATGGAAGTTAACAATTAAGCTGTTGCTAAATGCTTGGAGAGTTACATTGTATGTGCCATTGAGTAAAAATATTGATGCAGTGGTGTTGTTAAGAGATAAAATAGGGATATTATTGTAATTTACAATTATAACAACATCACTTATTCCAGTAATATTTATCTTGATATCTTTAAGTTTGAATGTTATGTTCTCAACTTTAACATTCCTATGGTTTGAATTAAAGAACTTGTCAACAGCAAAACATGTATAGTTAAGGGTTATATTGCCATTAGTTATATTGAATTTTTTATTAACAAAATCGATAATGCTGAGAGGTATTGTAAAGTTGACCAAAGTCTCCGTTACATTACTTGTTATATTGAAAATGTATGGAACTAAAGTGTAAGTAACGTTTTCATTAGTTGCATTTAGTGCACTAACATTTCCCAAAGCTAAGTAACCTATGAATAATGCATGATTGTCTGAGAAGTTGCATGAAATCTTTATGCTTGTCAAGTTATAGATATTCTCAACGACAATGCTATGGTTTAGGGGAATTGATTTTGGAGTATCTACATCTACGTAAATAGGTAACCCTCTATTTGTTGCTGTTCCTGTAAGCAGGGTTATGTTCATTGAACTAAGATCAGGGGCAATTACATTCCAACTTTCATTGACATAGGTAAGATAGGAGTTCTCTGTTTTAATGAAAGCGAGATAGGATGATGTGGTGCTATTGAATGTTAAGTTAGCTGTTATGTTACCTAGAGGTCCTGTTTGCAAAGAGAAAACTTCAACTCCATAAAGAGCATAGGAGAGGGTATAAATTAGTCTCATTAACTGCTGTAAAAGGGCAAGTAGAAGATTTATAAATTCTTCTAGGCCATTCTCGCCTTTAGCAAGTACTGAAAACTTTGTTTCATTTTCACTAATGTTAAGATATCCTATACTTACATTTACATTTGAGATAGGATTACCTCCGCTAATATTCAGTAGAGTTATGGGGAAATATCTCTCTACAGTAGAATTTTCCAAAATAGCATCAGTTATATTCACATATCCCTTTATACATGCAGATGAATTTTCTAAATGCAAAAAGTCTATCACGCTCATATTACATGTTAGATTAACATTTTCTTTTCCGAAAAGTTGGCTAACTCTGGTATTATTCAAGAAAATCGTAGCATTAAATGCGTCTATATCTACTTCAGAAACTGTTAGGTTAGACATGTTAACTGAATAATTGCTTGCCAAAGCTGTTAAGTTGTTTAAGCTAGTTGAGATATTAAGGAAATCATTGGCAACTACAAATTTTATTGATAGAAGATTAAGTAATTTGGCCGTAACATTTGAGTTTGCCAAAAGAATTGCTATGTTATGCAATGTAGCGTTGTAAATGTCTAAAAGAGTATCGCTGATGTTAAATATATGCCTACCAAAGATAGTTATATTTTCAAAGGTGAGATTAGCCTTGTTAAAGGTATATGCTCCTTGAGGATAAAGATAGATGGTAGCGTTCCTTAAAATCAAAGTGCTATTAACATTGAATTTGCTACAGTTTAATATTAGAGAAGCATTCTCAAAAATTCTTGTTGAATTTACTGTACAATTTGCAGGGTTATCCCATATTTCATCAGCACAAAGAACATAGCCACCAAATATTTGCCTTACATAATTTGTTACGTTTTCCTTAGCTGTGAAGTTGAATTCGTATATGCCTGGCGATAACGTTAAATTTACGTAATAAATTTTACCATCTGCATAATTTGTGTCAGAAGCATTAGTCCCAACAAGAGATTTGGTAATGATGCTCCCCGTATATATGTTAAATAGGGTAAGATTTACCCAAAGGGGATCTTTATTTAAAACGCTTGTATAATTTACCGTAAAGTTAAAAAGCTTTGTAGTATTGCCTTTAAGGATGGTACTTGTAAGGGATTGGAGAACCATAGGCTCAAAAGGTATAACGCTTGTAGCATCTTCATCACCGAAGTAGTAAAGCTGAGAGAGAATGTTATTCGTTTCATTCCAAATCTCAAATCTAAAATTGTATATGTCAAATATATCAGGAAGTTTTGAAGTATTTAGTAAAAATTCTATTCTATCATTTCCTGTTGCACCAGAAATTTCTCCAGAGACATTTCCAACATAAACTTCACTGTTCTGCTCTCCTTTAGCAAATATCTTTACAGTAACGTTAATGGGGTTGGAATAATCAGTATCAACATCTATAGTGAAATTGAGAAATTCGCAAATGCCATCATTTGCACTATCTATGCAAGAAACATTAATATCATACAACCATATTCCTGCTTGATTATTCTTAATTTTCTTTAACAATTCATCCCATTGATGGTGAAGTGACATATCAATACCAAAATATTCACTTTCAGAACCATCGTATATCGAAAGTCCAGTAGCATTGGGATGTTTACTGAGATGCCCAGAATAGATAATTGAGGAACTGATCGCTGTTACTGCTTCAGAAATCAAACTTTTGGTGGAAATATCTGAAATACTACTATTTAGGTGTCTTAAAAAATCTATAAAGTCTCTTGAGACAAGAGAGTAAGGAAAGTCAGGATGGGGAAATTGCTCAGCGTTGGATAGGCTAGAAGTTATTTCCGATTCATAGGTAGTATAATTTCTTAACAATTCGCCAACTACTCTATTTAGCTTCCCCAAGGAATTTTTAACAAACTTGTTAACATTAACGGCTGACTGCGTTTCAGTATCATAAGCAGGATGTTCAGTATAGTATTCTATATACTTTTGAGCTATTAGTTTTGCAAGTTCCTCAGATTGCATATCAGGATTTGCTGTTAAATTGCTAAGAATCATATCATAGGGCCACCCATCTCCAGGCTCGACTTCCTCCGAAAATACGATGTAATCAGCATAATCTCTAACAGCATAAACTACTTCAGCCATACCCATTAAGCAGGCATCAAAGCCTAAAACGTCTATTTTTCTTCCAGTAGCATTATACACCGCTTCCAAAGCGACTCTTACCTCATTCAATGTTAGTGCATCTGAGTAACTATCGCCTGTATCTCCGCTGGGCTCATCCATACAAGCACCATTTACAACACCACCACCGTGATTCCACAGAACTAATGCATAATGCTCTGCGGGGAAATTATTAATTGTCCAATTAGCAAAATTAAAAAGCGTGGTTTCATCAGCCATATTAACCTCCCCCCAACACTCAATAGCATTTGTATTATAAGGCTTTATATTAGTTGTTATATTGAAAATACAAGCCTCAGTCCAATCTCCATAGGATGTGTCGTCTCCTGCTGTTCTATCAAATAAAGCAACTATTGCAACATCACTTGTTGAACCAACGCTTGACATTTCAAGAAAATCATCAATTGCGCAGTCTTCAAGATCGTTATCCCCATCTAAATAAACCATAAATACCCATTTATAAGAAGGATTCTTGAGAACTTTTAGCTCGCTATATGCTTTGGGAACAGTAAGATCGACGGGATCTTTAGCAAAAATACTGGGCACTTCCTCTGCCAAACAGAAGAACGTAACTTTTGAGAAAATTATAATTGTAAATAAAAATATCTTAGGAATATCAGAGTTTTCAATTCCTAGCATACAATAATACTTATTGCATAATGTTACTTAAAAATGGTTAATAAAAGTAAAGGAGACGCGTCAATAGGACTGTGGATTACCAAGCAGATAACGTGTATATTTAAAATAAAAAATGAAGAAATTATGAGAGGTATTTCTACAAAGATTTTTGTAAATGCTAATTCTGCTTTTATTTGTGAGAATAACATTTTTTTGAGAAAGATTAGAGAGCATAATCAACTATATTTTGCAGGATTAAAGATAGGAGAAATTAATAAGAAATTTAAAGCTGCACTTCCACTACTTTGGATAATAAAGGATTACGCGAAAAACAAAGTTTGGGTTAATGAGAAAGCTGAGCAGTTATTTTTGTATGGTAGAGATATATTTGCCAGTTCGATAATAAAAATTGAACAGAAATTAAGAAGGGGGGATCTAGCTATTATTCTTAATAAGCTTGATGAGCCTCTAGGATTGGGTAAAATGCTTGTAGATGCTAAGTATATTTTACTAGGAGGTATTAATGAAGATTTCGTTGCTGTAAAGAATTTGATGGATATGGGTTGGTATATAAGAAAGGAGAAGGAAATTTAGATTATGAGAAAGGGATTAAATGTTAACACAATTAAAATAGAAAAGGAATGCTCAGTAAAATACGAAATAGCTAGAATCGCTAAGCATAACGAAACCAAAACACTTCTCTTTAAAAACATACGAGAAAGCGAAATACCTTTACTTACAAACTATTTCATACCGAAAAACGTGGAAAAGTTTTTCTCAAAAGAGTGTTTAATTAAAACATTTGAAAAAAGGGGTAAGCTAAAAATTATCAATGAATCTCCTTTCGCAGAAATAAGTCTTAAGGATTTGCCAATCCTAACATTTTGGCACAATACTAAGCCTTACATAACCTCTGGCATAGTTATTGCTGAGGATGAGGAATTTGGAATAAACGCTTCCTTTCATCGCCTGATGGTGATAAATGAAAAAAAGCTCGCAATTAGAATTACAGAGAGAGACTTGCATAAGTATTACCAAAAAACCCAAGAAAGGAATAAAGCGTTGAACATTGCGATAATAATAACATTAAACCCTTGCATATTACTTGCAGCTGCCACGTCTTTAAAAATTGATGAAAATGAGTTAGAATACGCTGCAGCTCTCCAAAATAAGCCATTAAAACTAATAGAGCTTGAGAATGGGGTTAGTGTGCCAGTGGACTCTGAAATCATTATCGAGGGTTATATTCCTCCAAAGGAGAGAGTTCCTGAGGGTCCTTTCGTAGATATTACTGGCACTTGGGATATTATAAGGGAGCAACCAGTTGTTTACGTCGATAAGGTTTATTGCAAAGAAAATGCTATTTACTACACAATAATACCCTCAAGCCTTGAGCACAAATGCTTGATGGGTATGCCTAAAGAAATAGAAATTTTTAATGCCTTAAAGAATGCTGGTGTTGATGTTAAGGATGTTTATTTAACTGAAGGCGGGTGCAAGTGGTTGCATTGTGTAGTAGCAATAAGAAAGCATAAAAAAGATGATGCAAAGGTTGCTGCTGAAGTTGCTTTAAAGACCCACAGAAGTATTAAGCATATAGTCATTGTTGATGATGACATAAATGTTAGGGATATGCAAGATGTTGAATGGACAATTGCAACAAGAGTTCAGGCTGATAAGGATGTTACTTTGCTAAAGAATCAAGTTGGTTCTAGTTTAGATCCTAGCGCAAAGCAAGGAAAAACCTGCAAAGTCATAATTGATGCTACTATCAAAGATAAAGAGGAAAATTTCAGAAAAGTTTTTGTTTAGTTTTTGCAGTTTTTACTAATAAGCTGCAGAAATTCAAAAAATTAAATATAAATATTTAAATAAGTTTGAAGATAAAATATACTATGCTTTATATAATAGCCTTTATTGCAGGTATCATATATGGATATGCTAGTCCCGGTAAGGAAGATAAAAAAGCCTTATTAAAGAAGGGATTCCTCATTGGATTAATAATTGGGGCGGCACTTGGATTAGTTTCCACTTTGTATGGTGTGTATAGATCTGGATTCTTAGCAGGAATTGCTGGAGGTTTTGCTGGACTTCTTTTTGGTTTAATTTTAGTAGCTATATTTACTGTAATATTCCTAATAGGCGTTATAATGGGAGATTTTCTAGAAAGCAAACTTAAAAAATAGATTTTCTGATTTTTATAATGAAGCAAAAGTGGTTAGCTATTTTACTAGAGAGGCTAAAAAATAAAGAAAATCCTGGGATAATGCTTGAGCAATATCCCTTACCTTCTGATATAGCTGCTAGTATGCTTAACTATGCTTTTTACTACAAGGATATTGAAAATAAGGTTGTTGCAGATTTTGGTTGCGGTAATGGTAAATTAGCAATTGGTGCTGCTTTGCTTAATGCTAAGAAGGTTTATGGTATAGATATCGATGAAGAGATGATTAAAATAGCTAAGGAAAACCAAAAGATTGTTGAAGAATTGATAAACAAAAAATTAAGCATAGAATGGGTTTGTTGCGAGATAAGCAAGTTTGCAATGAATGTTGATACCATCCTGCAGAATCCGCCTTATGGGACAAAGATAAGGCATAGTGACATTTATTTTTTGGAGCAAGCAAGCAAAATCTCAAAAGTTACTTATTCACTGCATAAAAGCTCAACAAGAGATTTCATTCTTAAGTTCGTTGAAAAACTTGGAGGGAGAGCAAGCCTGCTTTCTCAATATGATTTAAAATTACCGAGAATCTTTGAATTCCACAAAAAAAGATTCCATGCTGTTAAAGTAGATTTGTTTAGAATAGCTTGGATTCAGGGTTCAGCGGACATATCTTTTGAATAAATATCCTAATACAGTAACTCCTCCTGGATTCATAAGGTAAATAGGTTTTGTCCCACTTTAAGGACCTCAGAATCTACATTTGAAGGGTTTTGCTAGCAGATTAAAAGCAGCTTATGTTAAGGGGTGATAGATTGACAACCTTATCAAATTTAATCGTATACATACCTCCAGCAACAACATCTAAATGATTCGCAAGTCGGACAGACATCGTAAAGATCTTTATCACAACCCCACTCTACATAAGGCATTCCTGTGCAACCACCACCTGGATATAGTAGAACATCTGGCTCAGGTGCACAGCGATAATTTCCGTAGGAATCTCTAGGCCCGTTATCGCAACCTTCGTATCCAAGCCAATTTTTACATAACTCCTCACAGTTCATATTAAAAACTGGTGCACGTTCATCGCAGGGAGATAATTCATAAATCCAAGGAGCCCAACAACCTCCTTTACCATCGCATACATAATGTTTAGCATTACAGGGTGTGCCTGGAGAATCGCACTTTGTTCCCTCAGGTGCATAGGTGCATCCACCGTTACCATCACAATACGCACAACAGGAACCACCGCAGTCGCCTTTTGGATCCTGACCATAGGGTACAGGTTCGCATTTTAAAGTTGTCCAATTCCAAATATAGCATGGATCGCAAACTGGAACTGTAACATTCGGATCGTTATCATCAAAATCGTCGCCGCGAACTGTGCAATTAGGATCAAAACACCACCAATATGAAACATGTCCATCGCCGTCGCAATCGTTACAAACAAAACCACTTGATTTATTATCTAACATCTGCTCTAATGTTTCCAGATTGACAGCATCCTGAGGATTGGAAGGAGTAGCAAGTCCTGTTATCTTATTTCCCTGAAGATCTAGATCTTTGTTTATCTTTAACCGATCTTCTTCAAAACCCATCCATTCTGAGAGTTGGTGGTATTGATTGTTAATCAAAATGTAGATATCACTAATAAGATGAAAGGCAGGACTTTGCTGAATAACCTCATCCAAGCTTAAAGCTTTTGCAAAGAAACTTGAACCTAGACACAATATACAAAGTAGCAGGATTGCTGCAATTAAAGCATGTATTATTTTCATAATTATTTTCTATAATTAATAGTAACCTAATGTAATTAAAAAAGCTTCCAACACAAACATCTGGAGATTGTTGAGTAGAAGCTTATTTTAAAGAATTATTTTGTTTTCCTTCAAAATTACTTTACCATTACCTTTTCTAACATAACCTATCCCCGCTGCGTCAAATTTACTAATAATTTCCTCCGCATCTTCCCTTGCAACAATCAAAATCATGCCAACCCCCATATTGAAAGTTTTAAACATCTCCTCATCACTTATTTTGCCGATCTTTTGAATCTCCTTAAAAATAATTTGTGGTTCTGGCAAATTTTCGATAACATAATCAAAGCTTTTGTTTAAACGCTTTATATTTAAAAAACCACCCCCCGTTATATGAGCAACTCCTTTAACATCAAAACTTCTAATTATTTCCAGAATATCCCTAACATAAATTTTAGTTGGTTCAAGCAGATATTTCCAGAGTTCTTTACCATTCAATTCATCGTATAGATCGTACTTCGCTAGAAGGACTCTCCTTGCAAGAGTTAGCCCGTTACTATGGATTCCCGATGAAGGCAAACCAAGAATAACATCCTTCTCCTTAATTTTACTACAATCAATAATTCTATCTACAATTCCAACACAAAAACCTGCAAGATCGAAACTCGCATTGAGCATCTCAGGTATTGTTGCGGTTTCTCCTCCTATTATCTTAACTCCAGCTTGTTTAGCACCTTTTGCTAAACCTTTACCAATTTCCTCAAGCAATTTCGGCTCGGGATTTTTAACAGCAATATAATCGAGCAAATATAAGGGCTTGGCTCCAATGCAAAGCAAATCATTAACATTCATTGCCACAAGATCTATTCCAACAGTATCATATTTTCCAACGGCCTCGGCAACTAGAATCTTTGTACCCACACCATCGCAAGTGAAAGCGAGCTTAACATTATCAAAATCCACGACATTCGCAAAAAATCCTATATTGCTTTTTCCTGATTTGTCTATTACAGAAATTAAAGATTTTATGGCTTTCTCCTCCTTATCTATATCAACACCAGCCTCTGCATAAGTTTTTGGTATCCTTTCCATTTATTTTCAATATTGAAAAAATTTAAATAAAGATTTATTTACCATATTGAAAGTAAAATGAAGGGAAGACCAGCAGGGAGTTTTACAAGAGAAAATATTTTAAAAATCGTGGCTGCGTTGGGAATAAGCTATGGATACGAGATTTACAAAATTTATAGAGAGTTTTTCGGTAGAATAACATTAAGGAATGTGTATTACAATCTTAGAAAAGGAGTGGAGCTTCTTCAGCTTGCTGAAGTTGGAGCTCAGGAAATTCTCGGTAATTTCACTTGGGGAAGGGTTGTTGAGAGGAAATACTACATTCTTGGACCTTTAAGCAAAATCAACGATGCAGAGGTTGAGGAGTTGAGAATAAGAATTAAGGGGGAGAACACCGCAAATTTGAAAATTAATTGGGAATCCCTCTCGAAAAAATATTACAATTTCATTTTAGAAGAATTAAGGAAAATAGAGGGGAAGAGAAGATTGCAAAGGGGAGAGGTTAGAAATTTTGAAGAGAAGGTGAACTCCATACTCAATTGGCTAGGATATCATGATATTCGTATAGAAAACTTGATAAAACAAAATTTGGAGAACTTAAAAGGTAGGTTCAGACTTTAATTAGACCACTTTCAACATTATGTAGATTTCTGACTAGAAATGCTAATTTCGTGGAATTTGTAGCTATTCTCTCAACATTCAAATTCCTTAAGATAGGAGAAACTGCTAAGCAAGTGTCACATACAAAACACTCCTTTTTTTCGATTTTTCTAGTTTTAAGAAGATCTCTTGCTAGAAATATCCACTTCCTTCCGCAAATTCTTAAATATCTTTTCATTTCGTTTAGAGATGCATGAGGGCATCCCAAGCATATAAGTTCAGGATTGTCTACATAGAACTCCTCGTAAATCTCCTTAATTTCCCCCTCCTCAACCTCCACAACTTCAATTTTCTCCTTTGAATCCTTATTGCAGATAAACATAGCAATGTTTCCTGCTATGGCTAGTCCCGCTCCTAAAGATTTGAGATTTTCAATTGTTGGTTTATCTTTGAAGATAAAAAGAGGTATGTTTGATTCCTTCAACTCCCTTCCTACAAAAAATCCTAAAGCGCTGTAATCTGAAATACTAGTTAATTTCGTCCTAACTATAATTTTAACGTCTGGTTTCCTATTTTCATCTAGAAGAAAACCATATTTCGGTGTTTTACCGATCAATGCTGCAGCTAATGCCGTTATACCTGATTCCTTATTTGTTTTTGCTCCTAGAACAGAATTCGCAAATATAACCGCAGAAGATTCGCTCCAAGCAATAATATCGTTTTTACTGGGTTTATTACCAACTAAGTAGGGTGTGCATGTAAACGTCGTGCAAACATTCATTTTTTCGAGAATCCTCTTTATTTCAATCTGCCTGTCATAAATTTCCTTGCCAACTTTTTCCCTCCAGAATTTGCTCTCGAGATCAAGACAGGCCGGGTTGCATGTTGTTCTTACCTTAACTTTTTCCTTTGAGAAAGAGCATAACAGGTTTACACCAACATCGCCTATGTTCGTGTAGGATATTCCAGAAATATGAGCGCTTTTTATTCTAACTAAACATTCAGCATCATAGATATCCCCAATGCTGACGAGAATTTCCATAGCTTTTTGTAAAACCTCTCCTTTTTCACCATCAAGAATTTTTTCCTCTTCCTTAGTCAAATACATTTCCTGGATTATTTAAAGAAAATTATAGCTAATTTGTAAACCGTTTCCTTTTGTTTCTATATTAATCAGTGTTGCCTCGCCTTTTGGTAAATTTCCAACATTTATAATTAAAGTATCCCCTATTTTATCTGCCCCTCTTATTTCATGGATATGACCGCAAAGATTCAAAGCTGGTTGATACTTTCTTATAATTTTTCTTATAGCTAAGCTACCCACATGCAAGCCAGAGGTTACAACATCAATACTTGTATCCTTCGGAGGGCAATGTGTAACTAAGATACTTTTCCTAGTATCTCCAACTTTTGAAAAAAGGGATTCAAGCTTGCTCTCTATAAAACTTTCCTCGAACTCTATGTTTGTGTTGAAAGGTGTTATGTTTGAACCTCCAAACCCCAAGAACTCTATATTGTTATATCTCTTAATACTTTCATGTAAATTTACTTCCTTTGGAACAATCTCGGAAAAATTTTTATTATCACAGTTGCCTGGTACAACAAAGAAGGTTTCTATTATCCTTTTTATTTCATTTAAAATAGTTTCTGTTTCAGAAACTGTGCCAGAATCTGCGACATCTCCGCATATGATTAGTAAATTGGGTTTATATTTATCAACAAATTTCTCAAGAATATCGAGAGCTTGTATGTCTCCATGTATGTCTGAAATTGCTAATATTCTCATAATTTCTATAACCTTGTAGGTTAAATTTATATTTATTTTCCATATAGAAAATAAAACCACCCCTTTATTTCATGTGGAGATGGCATTTTTCTTATGGAGAAAGTCAGCTATAAATAATTTACTAATTAACTTTTCCAACATTTAACACTATTTTCCATAGGAAATTTCCATATGGAAAATAAATAATCTAAACTTAATTTTAATTAATTCTAGTTTTTCCACAAGAAATAAGGGGGTGGGTATATAAATGCAAAACCAATATATACCTCATCTACAATGGAAATGATAACCAAAGTTCCTGTGAAGGTAGAAGAACTTCCAATGGAGGTGCTAGCATGCAGCTTACGCTCTCCCAGTTGTTTGAGAGTTTTCTTGATAGGAGTAAAATATTCAGAGATAAATCTGCGCTTAGATCAAATTATATTCCAGAGGAATTACCACATAGAGATGAGCAAATCGAACAACTTGCTAGTATTCTAGCCCCTACCATCAAAAAGGAGACACCTTCTAATATCTTTATTTATGGAAAAGTTGGAACTGGAAAAACAGCTGTTACTAAGTATGTTAGCAGGGAGTTAGAAGCTAAAGCGATTGAAAAGGGAGCTCCTTTGAAGATAATATATATTAATTGCAAGATGGAAAAAATTACAACGGAATATAGACTTCTGGCAAGAATATTAAGGGAACTCAATGAGGAAATACCTTTTACTGGATTACCCACAAGCACGGTCTATAGAAAATTTTTTGAGAAGATTGATGATGAGAGTAAGGTATTTATTGTTGTTCTAGACGAAATTGATAGTATAAAACAAGCTAATGATTGTCTTTATGATCTAACTCGCATAAATTATGAGCTGAAGGAATCCTCAGTAAGTATAATAGGAATTTCCAATAACATTAACTTCATAGAGGGGTTAGACCCTAGAGTTAGGAGTAGTCTGGGTGAGGAGGAGATAATCTTCCCCCCTTATAATGCGTTGCAGTTAAGGGATATCCTAGAGCAAAGAGCAGAGATAGCTTTTTATGAAGATGCTTTGACTCCCGAGGTTATTCCCAAGTGTGCAGCTCTTGCTGCTCAAGAACATGGTGATGCAAGAAAAGCATTAGATCTGCTGAGGGTTGCTGGGGAAATTGCGGAGAGACGTGGTGATTATAGAGTTACAGAGAAGCATGTGGATATGGCTGAGGAAAAGCTTGATATGGATAGGGTTATTGAGATAGTCAAAACTCAACCAAAACAATCTAAAATTGTTTTGTATAGTATACTCTCCTTAACGATGTTGGGTAATAATGGCAAGGAAGTCTCTACTGGTGAAGTTTATAATTTGTATGAGGAAATATGTAAAAGAAATAGAGTGAAAATATTAACGCAAAGAAGAGTTAGTGAGCTTATATCCGAGCTTGATATGCTTGGCATTATAAATGCAAAGGTTATAAGTAAGGGGAGGTATGGTAGGACAAGGGAAATTTCTCTTGCAGTTTCTGAAATAACAGCTAAGAAGCTTATAAATATGCTAAGCACATTCCTACAATGAAACTTGAGAAAATAGTTGAAAAATTTCTTGAAAGAGGTGTGCAGGTAAATGAGGATATGGTGATATACCTAGCTACTCAGAGTAATACCGAGGAGCTCGTGGATAAAATATTAAGGAAGATAGATGCACTTAGCGAGAAACCTTTGCTAGTAACTGAGGAAATGATACCTTTTCTACTTAACGGGGAAGAAATAGAGATAAACTGGAACGATTTCGTAGAATGGAAGTATAAAGCTGAGGTTGGGGAGACTACTGAAACGTTTAAGAGGTTTTTGGAGAGATATAAAAAATTGAGAAGAATTGAAGTAGCTGGCAAAAGAAATACTGTGGATTTTAAAATTTTGAAAAACTATGACAAATCTAAGGGCAGAGGGAAGGTTGAGGACTTCCTTAGCTATTTTTTAGATAGATATAATAAAATTAAGAATTTGATTGGAAAAAGACTTTCTAGGGTTGTTTCAATTAACAGACTTAACAACAAGTTTGATGAGGAAATATCGGTAATAGGAATAGTTACTGAAAAAAGAGAGGGAAATCAAAGCTATATATTGGAAGTTGAGGATCCAACTGGTTTAGTTAGGGTAATTATACCTAAAGACAACCCTCAACTTTCAAGATTTTACGAAGAGATCGTTCACGATGAGATAATAGGTATAACAGGTATTGCTAAAGGGAAGATCATCTACGCGAACAACATAATATTTCCAGATGTCTCCATAACTAAAGAAAAAAGAAAACTTAATGTTAACGAGGATGTGTATGCAATATTCACATCAGACATTCATGTCGGAAGTTCGAAATTCTTAAAAAGCAAATTTGAAGCATTTATTGAGTGGCTTAACAGTGATAAGGAAATTCCATCGAAAGTTGAATATATATTCATTGCTGGGGATTTGGTGGATGGAATTGGAGTTTATCCTAATCAGGAGGAAGAACTTGAAATTACCGATATTTATGAACAATATACTGCTCTAGCCGAGTATTTGAGGAGAATACCTGAAGATATAAAAATTTTCATAATCCCTGGCAATCATGATGCAGTTAGACTCGCGCAACCCCAACCTCCTGTACCAAAAGATATCGCAGGAGCCCTATATGATCTGGATAATGTTGTTATGCTTAGCAATCCAGCCTACATAAGGCTTGAGAGTAGCAATACCTTTATAAATGTTCTCATGTATCATGGCGTAAGCTTTGATGCTATGATTGAGAAAATCAATAAGCTTAGCTATGAAAACCCTGGGGAGGTTATGGTTACATTGCTTAAAAAAAGGCACTTATCACCAATACATGGCTTAGACATCCTGCCTCAGGATTACGATTGCTTGGTTATTGATGAAGATATAGATATAATACACACAGGTCATGTGCATATCAATGGGTTGCTTGAATACAAGAACATACTTTTAATAAATTCAGGAGCATGGCAGGCCCAAACTGATTATCAGAAGCTGATAGGTCATGTTCCAACCCCTGGTCAAGTTCCAGTAGTAAATTTAAGGACAAGGGAAGCTAAAATTGTAAAGTTCTGATGAAGTGGTATCTTGATTCGCTTAAAAAAGAGGTTAATAGAGCATACGAGATTGCAAGGAAAGCAAGAGCTAGGGGAGTAGACCCCTTAAGCTTTCCTGAAATAAAGATAGCAAGTGATGTTGCATCAAGGGTAGAGGGTTTGATTGGTATAGAGGGAATTGCGGAGAGAATAAGGGAGCTACAAGATAAAGTTAGGGATGATGAGGAAGTAGCTCTGTTAATTTCTGAGGAAGTAGCGTTGGGCAAGTTCAGAGAATTTACATCGGAAAGGGAAGCGATAGAATATGCTTTGAGGGTTGGTTTAGCTTACTTAACGCAGGGTGTTGTTGCAGCCCCACTGGAGGGGTTAGCTTCCGCTGAAATAAGGGATAATTACCTAGCACTAAATTTTGCTGGTCCTATAAGGAGTGCAGGAGGGACTGCCCAAGCATTTACCGTTGTTATAGCGGATTATGTAAGAAGAAAGCTGGGGATAGGGGAATACGAACCAACAAATGAGGAGATTGGAAGGTATATCGAGGAGATAAGCTTATATGACAGATTTGTAAGGTTGCAGTATTCCCCAACACCTGAGGAAATAGGACTTATTGTTAGAAATGTTAAAGTTTGCATAGATGGGGAACCTACGGAGAATATTGAGGTTTCTAAATTCAGAAATTTGAAGAAAGTTGAAACAAACAGGCTTAGAGGAGGTGTTTGCTTAGTTATTGCCGAAGGTCTTGCATTAAAAGCCCCGAAACTGCTAAAAATTATTAGCAAGATTGGAGAGAAATATGGATTAAACGATTGGTTGTGGATCAAGGAGCTTGTCGAAATACAGCAAGGTATCGGGAGAAGGGAGGAAAACGGTAAAAATAGGCTGCCAAAGTATTTGCATGAAGTTCCAGCTGGTAGACCTGTATTCAGCTTAGCCAATAAACCTGGAGCCTTTAGACTTAGATATGGCAGAAGCAGGACTTCGGGATTTGCTGCGGTTTCCGTACATCCAGCAACAATGATATTAGTTGACGACTTCTTAGCAATTGGCACACAAATAAGGCCGAATATACCTGGTAAGGCGGCTGTTGTTACCCCCTGCAACACCATTGAGGGGCCAATAGTTAAATTAAAGAATGGAGATGTCATTCAAGTAAATACAGCTAGTGAGGCAAAAAAGATAAAGAAAGATGTTGAAAAAATTCTATTTCTTGGGGATATTTTAATTAGCTTTGGCGATTTTTATCATAATAATGTTAGATTAGCACCAGCGGCTTGGTGTGAGGAATGGTGGAAGCAGGAAGCGCTTAAGAAAATAAGGAGTAACAATCTTCAATCCCTTTCTTACCTTCAGATTATTGAGAAGGAGGATATAAGTTTTGAGGAGGCTTTTCACCTATCCAAAAAATTCGATATTCCTTTACATCCAAAATATACTTTCTTTTGGCACGACATAAGCAAGGAGGAGCTTGTAAAATTAATTAATAGCTTGAGAAATGCCAGAATTGAAAAAAATAATTTGCTTTTACCAATCGAAGCTAAGGATGTTCTTGAAAAGCTATGCGTTTTGCATAGGGTCAAAGGAAACAATGTTATTGTTGAAAACGGGTTTGCCAAATCTCTATTAATATCCTTGGGAATAGAGGAATTGGGTACAGAGGAAATTGAGAAAGCTATCAAAAGAGTTGAAGAAAGCGAGGAGGATGACGTTATAAGGATTGTTAATTCCATTTCGAAAGTGAAAATCATGCCAAAAGGTCTTACAAGAATAGGAGCAAGGATGGGAAGACCTGAGAAGGCTAAGGAGAGAAAAATGAATCCACCTCCAAACATACTTTTCCCTACGGGTGAAAAAGAAGGTAGGAGGAGGGATTTGGTTAAAATTGCAAAAGAAAAAGAGAAAATATATCCAAACGTTGCAAGATATGAATGCGTAGCATGCAAAACCACAAGTATCTACCCAGTTTGCGGGAGATGCGGGAAAAGGACAATATTGAGAAAGATATGCCCAAGTTGTGGGAGAATAATTGTTGCGAAGGAATGTAAGAGATGCAATATTAAGGCAAGGTTTTACGAGAAGAGGGAGGTTAATATAAAGGAGTTGCTTGAAAAAGCTTGCAGAAATCTCAACATAGCAATGCCAAATGCCGTAAGAGGAGTTCTTGAGATGAGTTCCGAATACAGATCTCCAGAACCGTTGGAGAAGGGAATACTTAGAGCAATCTATAACTTATATGTTTACAAGGATGGTACAATAAGATTTGATGCAACCAACGTTCCAATAACCCATTTCAAACCAAAGGAAGTAGATGTTAGTGTTAAAAAATTAAGGGAGCTGGGTTATACTAAGGATTACAAGGGAGATGAGTTGAAAGACGAAAACCAAATTGTTGAGTTGCTGCCGCAGGACATTATAATTTCTGAGGAGGCAGCAAGGCATTTAATTAAGGTTGCAAAGTTTATCGATGATCTCCTTGTTAAATATTACAAACTTGAACCCTATTACAATGTTAAAAGCAAGGAAGACTTAATTGGAAAACTTGTCATTGGATTAGCTCCTCACACATCAGCAGGTATTATTGGTAGAATAATTGGATTTACCAAAGCAAATACCTGCTTTGCTCATCCATATTGGCATGCTGCTAAAAGAAGGAACTGTTTAGTTGGAGATGAGCAAATACTTCTTTATGAAAAAGAAAATAAGAAATTTATTGTAAGGAAAATTAAGGATTTGGAAAAGGAAGATTTAAGTAAGTATCTTGCAGTTTCTTTGAACGAAAAAGGAGAAGTTGTTTTTAGAGAGATTGAAGATTTCGTGAAATTAAAGGTGCCTGAAAAAATTTATGAAATTGTGACGGAGACTGGCAGAAGGATAAAAGTAACAGCAGATCATAAAATGATTGTCTATGAAAATGGTAAAATTAAGATTAAAAAAGTTGAGGATTTGAAGAATGAGGAGTATTTGCTTGCTTTAGCAAAGTTTGATGTTAATGATGAGATTAAGGAAATTAATCTTATAGATTATTTTGCAAATTATGAAGATGCTAGTAAAATAAGAGTTAAAGGTGTTAAGGAGTTAGTGGATAAGAAAATAAAAGAAATAGGAGGTTATTCTGAATTTTGTAAAAAATTTAATACACCATTTACTTACAGACAGCTTTGGAATTATGTTAATAAAGATGCTATACCTCTTCCTGTTTTCTTGCTTATAAAAAAGAAACTTAGCTTGGAGGTTGACTATAAAAAAGTAAAGATCTCTTATAGAAAAAATAATGCTTCTTTACCTGCAATTTTACCTTTAGATAAGAAATTAGGATTCCTTGCAGGGTTGTATGTTTCAGATGGCCATTCCAGAACAACTTATAGGAAAGACAAGGAAAAATATGTTTATCAAGTAGTATGGTGCATAGGGAAGGAAGATAGGGAAATTTTAGATTTTGTAAAAGAATGTTGTAAGGAGATATTCAATAGAGAACCTTCTGTTTCTAAAAGAGAAGATGAAAATGTTTATATATTAACTCTTAGCGGGAAAATTTACTTTGAGTTGTTTAGAAATGTGCTAGGCTTGAAGACGGATGCCTATAAAAAGAGAGCAGATAATATTATCAACTTTTCTAGGGAATTTAAGGAAGGATTTATTGCTGGAGTAGTTCATGGTGACGGGTCTGTTGATAAGTCTATTATCATTACAACTGTTAATAAAGAATTGGCTAATGATATCTCTCTGATTCTTTTATCTTTAGGAGTTTATCCTCATTTAGAAAGAAATGATAGGCAAACTAACTTTTCAAAAGAAAAGATAACATTTTACAATATAAGAGTTTATTCAGAAGATTTAGAGAAACTAAAGGAAATACTTATTGGTAGGAAAGGCAGAGAATTGAAGAAATTGCCAAACTCAACTTTCATAAGAAAAAAAAGACAAAAAATCTTTGGAGATTTCAAACTCATAAAAATTAAGGAGATAAATGAGATTAAAAATCACACTGAAAAATATGTTTATGATTTGGTATTAAAGGGAGAAAAGACATTTATTGCAGGATTTGGATGGTTAGCAACATATGATTGTGATGGAGATGAAGATAGCATAATTTTGCTTATGGATGCGTTGCTAAACTTCTCTACGCGATTCTTGCCGGAGAAGCGCGGCGGTAAAATGGACACCCCCTTAGTCCTAACCGTAACGCTAAATCCTGAGGAGGTTGACGATGAGGTATTTGATATGGATATTGCTGAAAGTTATCCTCTCGCATTTTATAGAGCAACGTTTGAGGAAAAAGATCCCTCAGACGTTAAAGAAATGATAAAGACTGTTTCCGACATTTTGGATAAAGAAAAGTATTATGGCTTTAAATTTACACATGACACCTCCGATTTTAACGATGCGCCTATTGCTAATAGATATAAGGAAGGAGCTATGATCGATAAACTTAAAGCTCAGCTGAATATTGCTGAAAAAATAAGAGCTGTTGATGAGAATTTAGTTGCCGAGTTGGTTGTTACAACCCACTTATTGAGGGATATTAAGGGTAATCTGAGAACATTCGCAAATCAGAAGTTTAGATGCATAAAATGCAATGCAAAATATAGGAGAATACCTTTGCTTGGGAGATGCTTGAAATGTGGTGGAAACATTGTACTAACGGTATCTAAAGGTACTGTTGAGAAGTATCTCGAAGCTTCAAAGATGCTTGCAGCTAATTATAATATTGCGAAGCATATAAAGCAGCAAATCGAGCTGATTGAAATGAGGATATCAACAACGTTTGGGGAAAGGCAGGCAACTCTTGAAACCTTTGCAAAATAAATTTTTCTTCGGATAGAGAGAGCCACGCAAGAAATGTTAGAATCTGCTAACAGAGCTGGTTTGCTGTTAATGAGATTTATATAATTGATGAAGATGGTTTCTAGAATCGATGCATTCAGATTTGAATGATTAGAAAAGAGAGAAAAGATTGGAAAAAGAGCAAAAGCTTGAGGAAAAGATAACCTCTTTGTCTATTACCCTGTATATTTCTTCAATTAAAGTCTCGTTAAACGTATTTGGGCGAAGACTTATAAAAAAGTAGCCATCTATACTATATATCCATAACCACTCACAGTCTCTTCAAATTTTTCAAGACTCTTAAAGAATCTCCAAGCTCATCCAATTTTTTAAACCACTCTTTCTTTTCAATCTCATTTTTAAATTCAGTAATCTCACTTTTACCAGAGGTAATAAAAAAGGTGCCAAAAATACTAAACACAATAGTAATTTTCCATATGGAAAAAAACAAATTTTACTTAAAAGTAGTCAAAGAATTTTTGTGAAGATATTAATAATTGAGGATTCGGAGTTCGAAAGGAAGTACTTAGTAGATGTTCTTAGGGAGTGGGGATATGAGAATGTTGTGGAGGCAGAGTGTGGTAGGGAAGGAATTTCTAAATTTGTTGAAGAGAAGCCGGATGTTGTCTTGCTTGATTTGAGGTTGCCAGATATGTGGGGTGTTGATGTCCTTAAGGAGATGAAGAATATCAATAAAGATGTAAATGTTATTGTTGTCAGCATTGTTAGGGATGAACAGACGATAAACGAGGTTAGAAGTCTAGGCGTCGTTGACTATATAATAAAACCAGTTATTGACGAGAATAAAACCAGATTACTTGAAGCTATAAAGAGCTGCGAATCCGAAAGATGATTAAAGTTCTTATAGTTGAGCCTAAGAGCGCTGAAAGACTAATTCTTAGTGTAATTCTAGAATCGGCTGGAATTAAAGTTGTTAAAGTTAGAGAGGAGGAAGATGTTATGAAAAAATTAATTGAGTCCAAACCAGATGTTGTTTTGCTTGATATAGAACAAAAGAAGCTCTCTGGTTTGGATATTCTTTATAACATAATGCTTCACCATCCTGTACCAGTAGTTGTCTTCGGGAGAAAAGAAGTTATGGTTGAGAAGGAGATGGTAAGAGCATTTAGCTATGGAGCAGTAGATTTCTTTGTTAAACCAGATATTCCTAAGAAGTTATTTGGGGTGAAGGATGAAATCGTAAGTAAAGTTGTAGATGCCTCAAAAGCCAGAGTTTACAGCTTGAGGAGAATACCTTTGGAGGAGATCCATATACATAAAGATAAAAGTGACAAGGTTATCGGTATAGGCGCAAGTTCTGGAGGGCCAGGAATAATAGAAAAAATTTTGATGAGCTTTCCTCACAACTTTCCAGCACCTATAATAGTAGTTCAGCATTTACCTCCATATTTTTCTGAACTCTTTGCAAAAAGGCTTGACAAACTTTGCGAAATAAAAGTCGAGGAAGCAAGAAACTTTACAAAGCTAAAACCTTCAAAAGCTTACATAGCACCAAGCGATCAAAACATTGAAGTTATAAGAAAGGAGTGTGAGAGCTATATAGTTTATAGTAACAAAGAAAGTATGTCTAAGCCAAGCATAGACATAGCATTTGAATCTCTTGGAAGGGAGTTTAGGGATAAAGCTATTGGTGTTATTCTTAGCGGTCTTGGGAATGACGGAACTAGAGGGGCTGAGGTTATAAAAATGAATGGTGGAATTGTTATTGCCCAGGACGAATCTACAAGCGTTGTTTTTGGTATGCCTAAAAGTATTATTGAAAGAGGTTTGGCAGACTACGTACTACCATTTGAAAAAATAAGTAAAAAGATTGTTGAACTTCTTTGAGGGTTATTCTCTGAGACTTGTCAGCAGTTTTTCAGCATAACTTACTATATGCTTTGCGTTACTAATAGCATCCTCTGCATCGTACTTTGAATATATTTTGAAACGCGCTTATCTTATAACGAAGATATAAAATATATTCTTTGTTGCTCTGGAAGGATTAAGCAAAGAGCTTATGTTGAGAGAGGCTCTGCGGTAAATACAGACGATTTTCCTATTTATACAAAAGAAATAGGAAAGAATGGTTATAAGCATAGAAGAAATTTGCAGAAGGCGATGTTCATATTAACAATGCAGAGAATAGATTTTCTTTCTCAAAATCATGGTATTGGGTGTTTAGGGGGATAAGCAAGAATTTTTGCTTAACTTAAAAACAAATTTAATAGGGAAAACTCTGGCAGTGATGGAGAAACTATGTAGCCCTTATAAGTGATAAGAGCGTTTTGAAAATCTTAGATAAACATAGAGGAAGAAGTAAAGCCAGTTGCTGTCAAGTTATTAAATAGTTTTTTGAAATATCAAAAATTTTTTAAATAATTGATATTCTAAATATCAATATGGAAAATCAGAACCCATGGTGGAAAGGTAAAGAACATATAAAGGAGGATGAAGATTTTAGAAAATGGTTAGATAGCAAAATAAAATGGGTGCCTGCTCTAAAAAACAAAATAAAAATAAACTTAAAGTCTTTTTCTCTTCATATGCTTTTTGGACCAAGACAAGTAGGAAAAACAACATTACTCAAGCTAATAATAAATGACTTGCTAAATAAAGTTAAAAATCCCAAGGAAATTTTTTACTTCAGATGTGATAAATTGGCAGATTTTAGAGAATTAGATGAAGTAATTAAGGAATACTTGAATTTGAAAAAGATAGAGGGTATAAAAACAAGCTACATATTTTTAGACGAAATTACCTATGTTGATGGATGGTATAGAACAATAAAATGGCATATTGATATGGGAAACTTGAAAAACGATGTTCTTTTACTCACAGGTTCATTAAGTATGATTGTAAGAGGCGAGGTTGAAACATTCCCAGGAAGGCGAGGTTTTGGTAAGGATTGGATTATGTGGCCCTTGAGTTTTAGAGAGTTTGTCAAAATTACTAAGCCTGAAATTGTAAATGAGTTACCTATTCTAAAAAATTTTTCAGAGGAAGAATTTAGGATGCTTTATAGCAAAGCAAAACCTTGGTTAGAAGATCTAAACCTCCTTTTTTCTATTTATCTTAAATGTGGCGGTTTTCCTTTGAGTTTAAGGGATTTTCTACAATTTAGAAAAATAAAGCAGGAAACTCTAGATACTTATTTAAGTTGGATAAAAGGTGATTTGGCAAAGCTTAAAAGAAGTGAAGCTATTGCAAAAAGAATTTTGAAAGCAATAATACAAAAACTACCTTCCGCTTACAGTTTTCATAGTCTTGCCAAAGAATTCGAGATAAAATCGCATAGAACAGTATTTGAATATGTAGAACTTTTCGAAAAGCTATACTTATGCAAAGTTCTTTATTACATTGATTTAAATAAAATGGAGGAGATTTTTTACAAAGAAAGGAAGATTCATTTAATGGATCCTTTTCTTTATAAACTTTTTTCTGACTGGTGTATGATTGAAGAACCAAAAGAAGCTTATATGGTTGAAAGCATAGTTGCTAGTCATTTAGCTAGGAAATATAGAATAGGTTACTGGAAGAATAGAAAAGAAATAGACATAATTATTCCTGAGAAAAACTTAGGAATTGAGATAAAATGGCAAGAAAGACCAAAGCTTGAAAGCCCAAAAATAGGGAAAATGAAAAAGTTCATAAATTTGACTAAAAATGAATTTAGCAAAGATAAATTTGCCATTCCTGTAAGCATATTTTTAGCTGGTTTGGAAATTTTTTAGATTCTAGATAAGAATTTTTTCTTTTTCACCTATAAATCTCAAATACCATCCTTTCCAAACCTTTTCGTCAACAACATGAAACTCAAAAGGACTATCAGGAAATTTTCTGCAAATTAACTCAATAAATTCAATTCTTTTCTCGTTCGAAACTTTTTCCTTCAATACTATTGCAACATCAATATCTGAAAGTCCAACAGAGAAATTTCCTTTAGCAACACTTCCAAAAACAACCATTTCTTTAAAATTCTCCCCAAAATATTCTCTTGCAATTTTCTTAACTTCGCTTAAATATTTTCTCCAATTCTTAAAATAATTTTTCCTTGCTATTACCCATTTCCTAATTATTTTTTCTTCCATAGAATCCCCCTTATTCTAAAATACAAATTTATGCTTTCCTTTACCTCTTTTTCATCAAACTCCACAAGATAATATCTACCTAAAAAATAAGCATCTTCAATTCTTCTAAGCAAATAGTAATTATCCTCTTTTATTTTCTTTAGCTCTTCCACTTTTTCAATTTCCAAAATTCTATCAATGAGAGTAACTAGGGAATGGGTTTTAGGAAAGAAGCCTATCAAATCCAAAAGTTTTGCTTTTAAGATCAGCTGGATTGCCTGTTCAACATGAACCATAGCTAAATCAAATCTTTTATTTTCTAGATCGTAAGTTGCGTCTCTAATAAAACCTTCAGCTCTTTCTAAAAACTTTTCTATTATTTCTTTAGTCATATTAATTTTACAAAACGCAAAAAATTAAAAAGAATATTAATCTTGCTTCTTTATTAATTCAGCTTGTTTAACATTGTAGATCCTATGCAACATTGGAAAGTTGTGAAGGGTGTAGAAGAAAAGATAGGTTTGGTTTTGAGCGGTAATCTGTGAATTTGAGATTTTATCAAGGATTTAGCAAGATATTCCTCTAAGCTAACATTAGGTTTCTCACCTTTAATTAAAAGCTTAAATACTTCAATTGCTCTATATTTAAGCGAAAATTGAAAATTTTGAATTGATTAATTACTCTCTAGTTACAAAAACCAAAACTCAAAATGTAAAGATAGAAACGAAAGTTCATAAATCTGCTAAAAATTTAGCAAAGGTTTACAAGTGATAAAATATAAGAAATAAAATAGGTGATAAGAATGCTTAAATATCTTTTAGGAGATTCAGCAATAGTTAGAATTTTAGACTGTCTTTTGGATGAGTGGGAAATAGATTTTAGCAAAGCAATGTAGCGAAAGAAACAGGGCTATCTTGGAGATCTGTAGATGAGGCTTGGCCAATACTTGAGAAATTTGAGCTTGTTAAATATACAAGAAGCATTGGCAGAGCGAAACTCTATAAAATAAACACAAATAGCGATATATACAAATCTTTGAAAGCTTTAAACATAGAAATTTTGAAAATCTTAGACAAACATATTGAGAAAGAGGAAATAAAACCAATTGCCATTAAAAACTGTTAATCGTCTGAAGAAACATTTCATAATCAGATAACTGTAGAAGTTAAGCGAAGTAGTAATCTAACATGAACCTTCTAGATCAGCTTTTTGTAGTATTGTACCATTCTCGTCACAATACAGTACATCTGTAACTTTCTCTACTCTTCCACAAAAATCAAAAATACATATGAAATCCGCGCTATTGAATCTAATTTCAAAAATAATTGCAACTACCTTTTTTGGAGGATCAATAGGAATATATTCATATTCTAAAAAACCTTTCTCAACTCTCTTTTTCTTGCAGATTTTATAGTTGGCGATTGAACTAACATAGTTTTTTGCAAAGTTTTCTGCTTCCTCTCTAGAGCTAAAGTCTTTAACTTTGATAATTTTATATGAAAAATCGACGGTTGATCTTAATCTTTCCCTTTCTATGTAGTCTTTAACGTTTCGAAGACATGTAGAAACATAACTTGGTTTTACTATTTTGTTATAAGTCTCATTTAGAGCTGAGGCATTTGAAGATAAGAAATACGTCTTAGAAATAATTACATTACTAAATCCTGGTATGCCAACAACTTTATCGGAAATTTCTAAAATAGTGTAGTCTTTTGTTGAGTGAATATAGGTTACTAATATAACCATACAAGCAATGCATAACCATTTATACGGTATTAGACTTCTCGTCCTTTCATAAAAAGAGAACAGTACATAACCTAAGAGAACAATTCCAAAGGATCTCAAAATTATAGATAATAAATTAAATCTTCCAATAAATAAAAAGTGCAGTAAAACTAGACATGTTAAAGTTATTAGAAAGTATTTCGTAAACTTGAAACAATAATCTGAATAATCTTCAATTCTAGTTATTACACCTAAATATTTTGTCACTTTATTAATCGCCCTTTGCTCTGCAGGTATTATTTTTTCTTTTTTGGATTCCTTAGGCTCTCCATATATTTTCTTCTTACAAATTTCCGCTCCCATTTCTTTCTCAAGTTTTAGTTCCTCCAAATATTTTTCAGTCCAAATGGGATCAGGATGTCCTTCTTCCTTCCTCCATTCTTGATAGATTTTTTCTTTTAACACAGGATCATCAATACTATCTATATATCCTCTTGTTGCAACTAATTTTGGAGGTAAATGTCGCTCGCAGAAATATTTTCCACAATGTGGGCATTTATAAAGAGGCTTTTCAGTACAATCACCATATCTTACCTTACATTCGGGACAAACACCTATAGAAGTATCTTTATTTTCATTCCTCCTTTCAGAACGATTATGTGATTCTGGGGTGTTCAATTGCTACCCTCCTATACTAATTTACTTTAAATTCTATTTTTAGTTATTTAAGGCTTTATTTCAGGCGAATTTACACTTACACCACTACAAGTTATATTAAATCTGGAATTCTTGCCTAAAATTAATTTTACACTTTCTCTTGGTTTAACGCAGGTTACATTGATGATCTCGCTTGTTTTAACATTGTAGATATCTATGCAACATTGGAAAGTTGTGAAGGGGTTGTAGAAGAAAAGATAGGTTTGGTTATGGGCAGTAATTTCATGGATTTGGGATTTGATTAAAGATTTGGCAAGATATTCGTCTCCAAAAGATACTTTTTGAAAAATAACTTGTTTAAGAGTAATTGCAAAAAGAACACTAGCAAAAATAACAAAAACAGTAAAAATAATTGCTTCTCTAAGAGAACTTTTTCCAATTTTCTCTCTGATATCTCTAATATCTACTATAATAAATACGAAAACAGATAATGATAAAATAAAAAACATTTTTAACTCTAAATAGAAAACTGCTAAAATAAGATAGGCTAATAAAATAGAAATGATAATCAAAGACAAAAGATCTTTACGAAACCTCTGACAATAGTAATTTAGAACTGCTATCTTCATAAAATAATATACTCCTAGAGTAAGTCCTACAATTAAGATTGGTGTCATAAATCCATAGGGAAGTACTCCAAAAACTCGAGAAGAAAAAATCTCTTTTAAAGCAAATATTAGAAGTAATATTAAATCAAAGACAACCCCAAATTTTAAAGCACACCATAGCATCTTTCTGTTTTTATCGGATTCTTCCAACTTATCAAAAATTTTAAAAAATATATATAGAGCTATTACACTAACCAAAATATACATTCCAACTGGTACCTCAACAAAATATGCTATTTCATCACTCATTTGCTCTGATTGTCAATCTTATATTTTTTCATGAATAGCACATAAAATAAGCTTAAACATACGGATGATAAAGCTCGTATTCATCTAAGCTAACCTCAGGCTTCTCGCCTTTAATCAAAAGCTTAAATGCCTCAATAGCTCCATATTTGAACAATGGTTTGTTATTGTTACCGCATTGGTAAGAATAGGTGCATGCTGGACATCCGTCAATGCGTTTGCATTTGCAATTCTCAAGGATAAACAAACTACGCTTTATTGATTCCTCTAAATGCTTATAAAGTAGTTTTGATAAACCAGAACCACCAGGCATGCCATCATAAACGAAAATTATGCCTGAATGTCCCATTGCTACGCCTCCAATTTCTGCTGAGCCTCCTCCTGTAAACATACTGCTACCCTCAATCAACACATGCTCATTTGCATGAAATGCTCCAGCAAGCAACTTTTCATAATCATCTAGATCGGCTGGCAACTCCTCATTGTATAAATATTTCTCAACTTCGTCTTTAGGTGTAGGCAATGAAATCACAAAGCCCATCGTGTCAAAGGAATAAACAATTTCCTTATCAAGCGTATACGTGCCATGAGTTCTATTTGAATAGATATCCTTAACGACGTAACCATAAACAATTTGCTTCATGTTTAGCTTGCAATAAAGAGCTTTGCTCGCATACAACTGCTTTTCCTCAAGCACCTCTGCAATTTTTGGTTCGGTGTAATGCAAAGCTTCTGTCTTATACTCAAAATCCTCTGGCAACTTCTCAACAATTGCATACCCTTTACCCTTCTCAAAATAAAATTCCTTTGAAGCATAGACATCGCCTGCATGCAAGTAAATCGCACCTTCGTAAAGTTCTCTTGCAGCCATTGGCATTTGACGCTCGCCAATAACCTTGCCAGCTTCTTCCTTAATTAGAACAGTCTCTCCTATTCCTCTTATATTGTAAGTATCTACAATTTTCCTTGCTTTTTTGTAATTTGGGTAGTAAAGATTGCCAACCTTTCTAAGCAACCCCTCTTTAGTAAGTTTTTCAACAATTTGCTTATGCTGAGCAAATTCATTGCCAAGCAAAGGCTTATCGAGGCTTGCTGCTAGAATTTGATAATATGCAACAACATCATTATTTGGCTCAACGTATGCAGGATCTATATCAGCGAAATAATCTTCAGGATTTTCGGCATAATAGGAGCTTATAGGATCATTATTTTTCAAAACAAGTAATGCTATGCTTTCCTGCCCCCTTCTACCAGCTCTTCCTATACGCTGAATCATTCTGGTAAAGCTTGTCATTAACGATATAACTGCATCAACATCCCCAATATCTATACCAAGTTCCAGCGTGGGGGTAGCAACTATTGCCTTAATTCTGCCATGCCTAAAATCCTCCTCAACACCACGCCTATATTTTGCTGGTAAACCAGCCCTGTGAATTGCTACTCTTAAATCCATATTCTTGGCAATTCTGTAAGTAATTTCAGCACCTTTATGCGTATTTGCAAAAACTATAGTTTTAAAATTATTTTTAATCAAAATTTTAAGCAACTCTGCTGCTAAGCCAGTAGCACTTTTTTCCTCGCTTTTAACAATTAAGAAATGAGTTTTTGCCTTTCTACCTTTTTTGCACTCAACTACCTCAACATCCCTACCAAACAAAAGACTTGCAAATTCTTTAGGATTTGCAATTGTAGCAGAGGCTCCAATAACTTGAAAATTCGTAAATCTTTCGAGCCTCTTTAAAATAAAGTGAACATTTGTTCCAAACGATCCTACATATTCATGAATTTCGTCAAGAACAACAAATTTTGCATTAATAAAAAGCTCTTTAAGCCTTTTCCCGTGCAAATGGCTATGAAGCATATCTGGATTCGTTATTAAAACATCTGACGGATTTTTAAGCAATTGCTCACGTTTATGCTGAGGGGTGTCACCATCAAGCACTTCAAAGCTTATACCAGTTAACCTCTCAATTTCCTTAAACTTCTTTAGTTGATCTCTTGCAAGTGCTTTTGTGGGGTAAATTAGTAATGCATAGACTTTCCTTGCCTTAGCCTTAAGCAATCCCCATGCTCCTCTCAACTCAATTATCTTTTGAACAACGGGAATGATAAATGCCTCAGTTTTACCCATACCTGTAGGTGCGACAATAACAACATCCCTACCCTTCAATATAGCCTTTATAGCATCTTCTTGAAACTTGAAAAGTCTTTTTATACCGCGTTTAAGCAAATATTGCTTTAGTTCAATACGCAAAAAATCCGCTTGATTAACATAACATCCAAGCTCCGCTTTAGCTTCTCTGAATTCCTTTCTATAAACGATGTCAGCGATCGCCTTTACTTCATCCAAAATCTTCCTCATATTTTAAACATTTTTTTAAGGAAGTCCATAATGTTTTTTGCATTTTGCCTTGCGTAACAGTAAAATTTTTCGTAGACATTGATAGACACCTTGTAGCTTGTAGCCGCAACATATTTATATTCTTTCTTCCAAATATAACTTGGCCCGTGACTGAAGCATCGAAACCCAACAGCTTGAAGTTGGGTGATGTGATGGATTCGGACTAAGGATGTGGGGTTTTCCTTCCCCGAAAGGGGAAGAGGGGTTACCCTGAAAGGGGATAAGATCAATGATTTACTTCCGATGAACCCTGAGGGAGTTGAGGTTGATGTGTCTACGAAAGACCGTGTTCGCCGAACCCCTACTCATTTTTATAAATCTCCAAATTTTAAGCTTTACTCCATAATAAGTTGCAACTATAAATCCGATCACAGCAGGATATCCAGCGGATATGGCCCTATCTATTAAAACACATAGCAAAGCGTGCTTTGTTGGTACACTTCCAAGATATTTGGCGAGTAATGTGTAAGTTGTCTCAATTATCCCGACACCTCCCGGTGTTATTGTAATTATACCTGAGAGCAGGGAAAGAGGATATATAACTGCAATTTTTTTCAAGGAAATATCATAACCTAGTGCTAAAAAAACAAAATGCACTCTTAATATATCCATGAAAATTACGAGTGTTGTTAAGGGATATACCAAAATTATGTTTTTTAATGTAAAATTTTTCATAAACTCTTTCTCGATATCAGCAACATGCTTCTCTATGCACAATTTTCTAAATTTTTTATACCTTCCTATAAATCTTGAAAATATGCTTTCTTTGCATGAAATTAAAAGAAAAGCCACGAGAAAGATTATTAGGGATATCGAAGAAATGAAGAAGATATTTTGTTCAAGATTTAAGACGAGTATGCCAAACAAAGCTAGAAATATCAATGTTACCATATCAAAAAATTTTCCAAAGTAAATGCTTGTTAGAGCTTTCTTAAAATGCACTTTTTTTGTTTTTAGGATGGCAGATTTTAAAATCCCTCCACCAAACCTTGCCGATGGTGTTAAATTATTTACTGCAATTGCTAAAAATTCTAAAACAAATAGATCCCTTAACTTCACATCTAATTTCTTTAAAAATCTCATAATAATTAGCTCCCTAATTGAGTAGAAGAAAACACCTAAATTAAAGCAGAGAAAGGCTATTAGAATATATTTTAAAATCATTTTAGGCACCGTGTTTCTTTGTTAGATTCAGCAAATCTGCAATTATTGGCATGATATCCAAGCCTCTGATTCTGCACAATCCACCTCTTGCGCAAGCTCTTTCGGTAAACTTATCAACATCATCAACCCTAATGTTGCTAGCATATATCATTATTGGCACTGGATCTCCTCTATGATCTTTTGCTTCGATCGGTGTCGTGTGGTCAGCGGTAACTACAATTACGGCATCCTCAACATTACTTGCTATGTAACCGATCATCTCATCAAACCTCTCTATAACCTCAACTTTTTTCTCAAAATCCCCTTTATGTGAGGCAACGTCCATAGCTTTGACGTGAACAAAAATAAAATCATATCTATCTAGATTTTCAATACAGGCTCTGGCTTTAACCATCATATCAGTATCTAACGTTCCGGTAGCTCCTTCTGGCGTTAGGATATCCATTCCTACATATCTTGCTATACCTTTTATCAACCCAACGCCTGCTATGCATAAAGCCTTCATTTTCCACTTTTCATTAAATTTCTTATCGACAGGCTTGTATTTCCCAGCACCTCTTACTAAAATTGCGTTTGCCGGATATTTCCCCTCCTTTTCTCTTTTTAAATTTAAAGAATGGTTTTTAAGTTTATTATGTATCTCCAAGAACAATTTATTAAGAAGATCAGCGGTGAATTTTGCTTCATCGTTTTTGGCTAAAGGCTTTGAAAAATTTATCCTATTACCAGGTTTCGCTTCAATATCGGTAATCTCATGAGACAGCCCTTTACCTCTGAGAATTAAGGCCCCTCTATATGCTGTACCTTTCTTAGCAATAACTTCTACGCCATTAATAGTCATTCCGTGAATTTCCTTTACCAACTCCTCAGTATCTTCAATCATTCCAGCTCTTCTATCTATAACAACCAAATTATCATTTACTGTTGCAAAGTTTATTCTAAAAGCGACATCATCTGGCTTAAGCGTTAAGCCTACTCCTAAGGCTTCCAGGGGGCCTCTTCCAATATAATACTTCTTGGGGTCATAACCAAATATTGCTAAGTGGGCGTAGTCTGTGCCAGGAGGTATTCCTGGTGAAATAATGTCAACGATACCTGTTACGCTTTTTTTGGCCAAATAATCCAAATTACTTCTATCAGCAACCTCTAAAGGCGTTTTAAATTCGTATTCTCTACAGGGTCTATCTGCCATACCATCCCCGACTATAAAAATTACTTTTTTCATCTAAACCACCGCAGGGAAACTCCTACGAAAGTAGTTACCTCTAATAAAGTAAAAGTAGAAGGAAGAAAAAATAAATTACTTTGCAAGAACAATTTCAATTGCGGAAACATTTACTGGATTGCCATCTGGCGATTTCAGCTCCTCTGTTCCTATATTAATATTTTTTACTGAAATTTCTGGCATAAATCTGTTCCTTACTATCTCGGCAACGTCCACTGCCCTACTAATAGCCTTCCCTCTTGCTTTTATGCTAACCTCTCTAGCACCGTTGTTAAATTGTGTTATTACAGCCAATACATAATTCATAATTCCCTTCTTACCGATATATACAACGTTTTCCTCAGTTTTTTGCTCTGCCATCTCTGTCACCTCCTTT
>Ga0190367_1000153_pt1 | contig 54115 bp, 57 predicted proteins | sample 4872181011_MG_FD_171838 | JGI IMG/M metagenome (GOLD analysis project Ga0190367, IMG submission 171838) | Hydrothermal vent microbial mat bacterial communities from Southern Trench, Guaymas Basin, Mexico - 4872-18-10-11_MG | ecosystem: Environmental > Aquatic > Marine > Hydrothermal vents >... | reverse complement strand
CCTTCTCAAGCTTCAGCTTCTCCCTTAACTCCCTAACAAGCTCCGACTTAACATCCTTCTTTACTGCCTCATGCTCACGGGCTTCAGCCCTCTTCTCAAAAGCTCCCACTTCCTTTTTCTGAGTAAGAAGCTCAATTGCCCTCTTTATGCTATATCCCTGAATAATTAGAGCCCTCAGTTTCTTAAGAGACACATGTACACCTAGCTGTTTGACGTGAGCCTCAGCTTGCTCAAACTTATTCTTATAATGCATATATGCTTTCAATGCTGCGGCTAGGGCATCCCTTTTATGAGAATCAAGTGTAATAGTGGCGGCTCTCTGCGCTTCTTTTCTGCTTAGAAAATCCCTCACAATATCCAGTTTCTCCTCAGAAGACAAACTGCGGAGAGGTATGAATAAATGAGCCTTAAGCATTGAGGCCAACTTTTCAGCAAAAGATGGAGGAGGCCTCACATCCGTGGCAATTAGCACGGGTTGACCGTAATCCATTAACAGGGATATAAGTTCACCCCTACTCAAGTGCCTCTTGCTTAACAATCCTAAGAGCTCACCATAAACATTAAGTATAGCTACACCAGTAACAATTCCAGGATCCACACCAACAATTAAGTATTCTTTAACTGGAACTTCAATTACATTTTCAGCTGATAGAGGAGTGAACATTAGTTTAGATGAAGATTTCAGGAAAATCTTGACCTGAGCATCACCATATTCAGCCTCCCTAATTATTTGCCTCACCTTACCCAGAGGAGCATAAACCGTGAAGAGGCATCCATCAAAGCCGCACTTACCTTTCCTAATAAACACATCATAGTCAAAGCCGTTTCGGTCAAGCAGCTCCCTAATTTCCTTCGCAATCTCCAAAATTGAAGCTCTTATCTTCCTCTTAAATCTATGCTCGCTCATACCTCCCTCTCCAGGACGCCTGCATCTGCTTACAACTACTCTAACCTCACCCCTCGACGGAGTCACGAGAAAGCCAACACCCATTGCAGCCAACTTAGCAATAACCTCAGCCGACTGAGATGAGGATAGTTTTTGAGCACATCTTATGAGACCATGCTGATAGGCCAACTGCTCTAAAGCAGTAAAGCCTGTCTCGGGCGAACCAGTCACTTGAACTAGCTTCACTTTAGCTGGTAGAAGTGAGAGTAGTTTGAGAATTTTTCTCGAAGTTGGAGCGAGCTCATAGATGTTATCTGTAGCTAAAATATTGGGCTTAACCTTCCAAATTAAATTAATTAATCGTCTCCTAGTGACATCGCTCATTCTGGAGACTATTTTTCCATTCGATAAAATGGCAACAGAGTACTTTGGCTGCCTCAAACCGCTAGGAGAGCTCATTGGCATTAAGTCTACTCCCACTATAATTACATTGGATTTGCTCAACTTAGACCACTTCACCATTTAGCCTTAGTACTACTAGAGAGAGGCACCCTAGGCTGGCGCGTTTCACTCATAACTTTACACCAGTAACTCTAATGAATATTTCCTCAAAATTCGCTTCAATCATAAATCTTCTCCTAAAGAAGTTGACCAAATTACTCAAATCCCTCTTTAAAAGCTCCAATGCACTTGGATGATCAGTATAAACGAATTGAGGCCAATCTATAATCAATGGCTTTATTTCTGGAGTCACTATAATGTTATATTCAGACAAGTCTCCATGAACTATGCCAGCCCTCTTAAAGCTTTTCTCCACTTCATCGATCACCATATTTAAGAAATCGAGTGGGTCAGGAAGGAAATCACATACATAAAGCGGGTCACCATCAATAAAGCCCATAACAACTACATGCCTATTCCAAGCAATTGGCCTTGGAACCCTAACACCAACCGAATAAAGCTTCGTTAAGGCTTCATACTCCTTCCTAGCAGCTATCTTAGACTGAAGAAGCCATGAAACCCTATTTCTATCAGCAATGTATGACCTAACTCTTCTAGTCTTCTTAAAACTAGTTCTACCGAGCCTATGAAACTTCACAGCAATCCTATCACCAGCAGGGGTAATTGCATCGTATACATCAGCTTCTTTACCAATACCAAGGGGCTTCCCTATTGCCTCAATATAGCCGGAGTCAACTAGATACTTAAGTGCTAGACAGTCATAACCCCACCTAGTTAAGGCATAGCCCTCATAAGCACCAAAACTCCTCCTAAGCACACCAACCCTACAAAGCCTACTCAATATCATAGATGAAATTTCAGGGCTCAGTCTAGCTCTCCTTGAAATATAGCTTACGGGGACAAATTCAAAACTAGACATACCAGACTCGATGATCCTAAGTATCTTAAAGTCCTCGCTTCTAAGAGACTTAAACACCTGAACTGGAAGCATGACAATCACTATAATCGCATATACGATAAATAAAAATATTGCAATAAGACACTAGTTAGAAGAATATGGGACTTCTTAAAGAAAACGATAAACATCATTAAAAACGTAAAAAAGTTAAGCTGTAAAAGGAAAATATCAAAAAAGCTCTAGAGATTAAAATGGAGAAATGAATAGTTCAAAGATACAATAACTTTAAATACCTTAGTGCATAAATTCAAAGTGAAGTAAAGCAGAATGGAGGTGAGAAAATGGAAGCTGAAATATATGAAGAAGATGGCGTACTAATAGTCAGAGGGAAAGAAGTAGTAAACGTGGCTTCAGCACTATCATCCGAGACAAGACTAAAAATACTGGAATTTCTAAGAGGAAAAGAAGCAGATATAGGTCAAGTAGCAGACTTCATAAAGCAAAGCAAGGCAAATGCAAGTGCCCAAATGAGAATTCTAGAGAAATATGGACTAGTAAAGACAATGTATAAACCTGGAATTAGAGGGGTAAAGAAGGTATGCACAACAGACATCAGAGAAGTTAGATTAATCCTTGAATAATGCAGTAATTTGACCATCTAATTAATAGCCGAAATGAGTAGTTAGACGTTAGGTTCCAAGCTAATTGAAAGTATTAAAAATCAAATTTTAAGTTAGAGATTAACAGCTAAAGCATACAGTGGGAGTTAGTGGAAAGCTAGATTAGATCAAAGTTACTTGCACTTCTTCTCAAGCCTATACTCTAATGCTGCTCTCACGAACCCAAGGTAAGGTGGAGAAGGTTTTCCAGGCCTAGACTTATACTCTGGATGGGCTTGAGATCCCAAGAAGAATGGATGATCCCTCAACTCTATAAACTCTATTCTCCTACCATCAGGACTTCTACCGGAAAACACCAAGCCATGTCTCTGCAATATATCCCAATATGCGGGATTGACCTCATATCGATGTCTGTGCCGCTCATATATTATCGTCTTTCCATAAAGCCTGTAAGCCAGCGTTCCGGGTTCAAGTACAATTGGATGTGCACCCAGCCTCATCGTACCTCCCTTCTGAGTCACACCCCTCTGCTCCGGCAATAAATCTATGACTGGATTTGACGTATTAGGATCGTTTTCAGTGCTATTTGCATCTCTCAACCCAACAACGTGCCTAGCATACTCGACGACTGCCATTTGAAAGCCAAAGCATATACCGAGAAATGGAATCTTATTCTCTCTAGCAAACTTTACAGCCAATATTTTACCTTCAGTCCCCCTTGGACCAAAACCGGGAGGAACTAAAACACCATCATAATCCCACAGCATATCCAGCTTCTCAGGCTCCTCCTCAAAGATTTCAGTCTCAATCCAATCTATATCGACCTTAGCCTTCAATGCAGCTCCAGCATGTCTAAGTGCCTCATTAATGCTTATATACGCATCAGCTAGCTTAGCATACTTCCCGCACATCGCTATTTTAACTTCATATTCAAAATTCTCAAATGACTCTACAACAGACTTCCAGTAAGTCCAATCAGGTCTTCGCTGCTCAAGCTTAAGTCTTCTGCAAATATAGTCTCCCATTCCCTGCTCATCGAGTATTATCGGCACCTTATACACGCAATCCACAGTATATGATGTGAAAACCGCCTCCTCCGGAACACTACCATAAAGCGCAATTTTCCTCCTAGCAGCTGGCTCAAGCGGCACACTACATCTCGCAACAATTATATCTGGCTGGATTCCTATCCTTCTAAGCTCATTCACGCTATGCTGACACGGCTTGGTCTTCTGCTCCCTAGTGACATCTAGAATTGGAACTAGAGCAACATGAACGAAAAGAGTGTTATCATACCCTTCCTCCAGCCTCATCTGCCTAATAGCTTCTAAAAATGGTAAACCCTCAATATCTCCAACCGTACCACCAACCTCAACTATTACTACATCAACATTGCTACGCTTTGCAGTTAACCTTATTCTCCTCTTAATCTCATTGGTAATGTGGGGAACCACTTGAACACATGCACCTAAATAGTCACCTCTCCTCTCCCTCTCAATAACTGTTAAGTATATTTGCCCTGTCGTTATGTTATTGTCTTTAGGTAAATTTATATCAAGGAAGCGCTCATAATGACCTAAATCTAAATCGATCTCTCCACCGTCCTCAGTAACAAATATTTCACCATGCATGTAGGGGTTCATGGTTCCAGCATCAACATTTAAGTAGGGATCTATCTTCACTGCAGTAACCCTGAAACCCCTAACTTGAAGCATCTTCCCTATCGAAGCAGCAACAACACCTCTGGGGGGGAGCTTCTAGCTCCCTTTCCCCACGCTCGACAATACTCCACCAGTAATGAAAATGTACTTGACCAATGCTCCCACCTCAACTACAGTGGAATTTAATGCTTTAAAAGCTATTAAACCCAGCGAACCTCAGTCAAGCTTCTTAAAAGCTTCTGGTGGAAGCCTAGCTACTGGTGCAACTCTCCTCTTATGAGCTGAGGACTCAATCATCCGCTTAATTTTCAAGACCACCTCAATTGGAACATCAAGCCTCCTCGATACCTCAATAATGCTGCACTTCAAATCAACCAATAAATGAAGAACTGGATCTATGACTTCATATGATAATCCAAGCTCCTCCTCAGCCAAATGATTCTTCCATAACCTAGGGCTACTCGGCTTCTCGAGAATCCTCCTCGGAACACCAAGGAAAGCACCAAGCATTCTAACCTGAGTTTTATATAAATCACCTATTGGCAATATATCGACACCGCCATCACCATACTTAGTGAAGTAACCTATTAACAGCTCACTTTTATCACCAGTACCAACAACTATTTTCCCAGTCAAATTAGCATAATAATAGAGAATGCACATTCTAATTCTAGCTCTAAGATTTCCAACTGCAATCTTAGCGCTCCAATCAAAATCTGAAATTGCAGATGCATAAGACCTCAAAATTTTGGAGATATCTACAATCCTATATGTAAACCCCAAATGCCTTGCAACTTGAACTGCATCATCCACATCAGTTTTAGGAGTAACCTCTGGGTCAGGCATTATGAGAGCAGTAACCTTGGCAGGGTCAATGGATCTAGCACATAAATATGCAGTAACCGTCGAATCCACTCCACCGCTCAATCCTATGACAAAGCCATTAGACCTAGCCGCATAGCGCCGCAAAAACCTGACTATTTCATCAACAACGATGCTAGGATTAATATCCAACAAGCCAGCATACTTCACTGCAATTCACCTAAAAAAATTGAAGCATCCAACCTTAAAATGGGTAGCTAGCTATCGAAGAAAGCTCGTCAGCTTAAGCTGCGATTCAAGAGGCAACTTTATCAAAACCACTTTTCCAACTGCAGGTAATGAAACGTTGAAGATTCTGGAGGAACCAATAGTAGTCGATGAAATCCTAGATTTATGTGCATGTCCATGAATTACAACGGAAGGCCCCCTTCGGAGAATAACCCGCTCTAGCATTTTAGAGCCCAATTCAGCCCATATACTCCTACTCTCACCCACTAGAGTCCTGTAAGTTGGAGAGTAATGCAAAAGAAGAACAGTATATTGGCAGTTCGATATATCCCCTAATAGCTCATCTATCCTATCAATTCTCCTACTATATATCTCCTTTATTCCAGGAATATTCTTGAGCTGCCACTTGGTCGGTCTATCTAAGCAGCCCCTGCTGCCGACAATACCTATTCTACATCCCTTAACATCCAATACTAGAGACTCATCATTCAGCCATTTAACATCTCGACCGAAACGCTTGATAAGCAGGGGGATGTATTCATCATACTCCTCATTTCCGAAACAGGCAATTATTGGTCCATCAAATACCTTTCTCAACACTCTCAAGACGCGATCAAACTCGTTCACGCGGCCCCTATAAATGATATCTCCTGCCAGTAGGAAAGCATCAGGCTTCACATTAAGCGATGAAATTGCCTTAACGAAAAGGTCAAAGTACTTCGGTGAATGGACATCTGCAGTTGCCGCGAGCGTAATTTGGGGGCATTCATGGGGAGCCAGAGAAACGCAACCTCCTCAACAACCTATCCAAGGGCTCACGTATGACAATTCCCTCCTCAGGAACTATATCGAAAGTGTACACCGTCATGTCTATTTGAGACCAGCGCATTTTCCTCACATAAATCGTCCTCACATACTTTCCTCCAACCCTTCTCATGCCGAGAACAATTATGCCTGATGCAAGGAACTCCTCGACACCATAGCGGCTCAGCGACTTCGATCCAGTTGGAATATCGCATGTAACCAAAGTCGTACACCCAAGATTCTCCTCTAAATAAGTTACTATTTCCCTTACATACTCCCTAACCCACAGTAAATCACCCACACCTTGAGCTAGCGCTGAAATGGGATCTAAAACCAATCTAGTTATTGGCTCACCCTTAGTGTACCTTGAAATAGTATTTATGAAAGCCTTGGCTTCCTTGCCATGCTTAAGATCAGCAGTTTTCAATCTCATTTCTAAGGGAATTAGGGAGCCCTCATCAACGTAATCGTATAAGTCCCATCCCAGACTGGTGACTCCGCTCAATACGTTCTCTATCCGCTCATCAATAGAAACATACACGCATCGCTCACCATTTCTAAGCCCGTGGAGAATATATTGTAGGGATAATATTGTTTTACCCACACCAGTTTCCCCAGCAACTAGATAAGTTCTCCCCTTAATGAAACCCCCACCAATCATCTCATCTAGCTTCGGAATACCAGTCGATATCCTCTCGAGCAACCCGACACCTCACCAAGCTAAATGAGTAGAGCAATAAAAATTTAACTTGCCGGTTGCTAACTTGAGTTGGCGGATGAGGAATGGACGTAGACATGAGCTAAGCGATGATTCTCGACGGGCGGACTGACGCCATATAACAAGCATTTTTGCACCATCAATTAACATGACGGAAACGTTAAAAGCTCCTCCCTCACATTAAATGAGGGAAGCCCTATGAGTAAAATTGAAGAATTAAAAAAGCGAGGTGAACTAATTGTCGAAGCCCCACTTCAATACATAGCTGAAGCAGCAAGAATTGCCCTGGGAGTTGCAGTTAAAGAGGTGAGGGAGAACAAAGAAATAATATATACATATGAAAGCCCCGTGTGCCCGCCGAGAATAATCGTCAAGGAAATAGAGCCGGGAAAATATCACGTAACCTCTTCGAGCAAATGCACGATACCAGACTGCCCCTACTGGGAAAAATGCGCTAGAGTTGATTCTGAGAGACTAAGAATCTTCGAGATAGCTTTAGACAAGATATTGGGTAGAAAAAGCGCGATAATGTCAGTATACGAATGGCTACCGGAGCGAGTAAGAGAAGAAGAGCTTGAGAAAATAATTGAGAGATTAATTAGAAGACCAAAACCTGAGGAGCTATCATGAGGGATCAAAATTGCCATGCACCGTGATCGTGGGTGGATTCTTTGGCGACGAGGGAAAGGGCAAAATAGCCTCATATCTAGCCCTCAAGGACAGAGTAGATGTAGCTGTAAGAACAGGATCAGTAAATGCAGGGCACACCGTTATATGGAGAGATAAGGAGTATAAGCTTAGAATAATACCAAGCGCATTCGTATATGAAAAATGCAGATTACTTGTTGGGGCAGGTGCAAATATCAACGTCTCAATATTTCTAAAAGAAGTGGAATTAACAAAGTGCCATGGCAGGATCGGCGTAGACTATCATGCCTCAATAATCGAAGAAAAGCACATCAAGGAAGACAGGGGAGACAAGTACTTAGCGAAGAAAATAGGTACAACAGGTCAAGGAGTTGGCCCAGCAATAGCCGATAGAGTTAGAAGAAAAGCTAAGCTGGCAAAAGACATTAATGAACTAAAGCCATACTTAACCGATGTCGCGCTCGAGATCAATAGGGCACTCACTAATGGCAAAAAGGTAATTATAGAGGGAACTCAAGGCACATTCCTCTCACTCTATCACGGAACATATCCATATGTAACGGGAAGAGACACAACTGCATCAGCAATATGCAGTGAGGCAGGTGTAGGGCCGACTCAAGTCGATCAAGTTCTAGTAGTATTCAAAGCCTACGTAACAAGAGTAGGAGCAGGACCACTTCCAGGAGAACTACCACCTGAAGAAGCGGAGAAAAGGGGATGGGCTGAAATAGCTACAGTTACTGGTAGAAGAAGAAGAGCCGCACCATTCAACTTTGACCTAGCAAGAAGAGCCATAATGCTAAATGGAGCAACACAAATTGCAATTACCAAGCTAGACATATTATATCCAGAAATTGCTGGAGCAAGAGAATTCAAGGACCTATCAAGTGAGGCAAGAAAGTTCATAAGCGAAATAGAGGAGAAACTCAAAGTACCCGTCACGCTCATTGGAACAGGTAAGGGAGTATACGATATAATAGATTTAAGAGAGGAGAAGTTAAAGAGAAAGTAAAGGAAATGGTTAGACGAGAATATCCAGACCAACCAGTTGTCGGCGTTGGAGCAGTAATAATTGATAATGGAAAAATCCTGCTAGTCAAAAGAGCACAGCCACCAGGAGAAAACCTATGGTCAATACCCGGCGGAGTAGTAAAGCTTGGAGAGAAATTAAAAGAAGCATTGAAAAGAGAGGTAAAGGAAGAAACTGGACTTGAAATAGAAGTGAAAGACTTAGTTGATGTTTTTGAAGTAATAGAGAAAGATAAAGACGGCCGAATAAGATTTCACTACGTCATAGTGGATTATGAGTGCAGAGTTATAGGGGGAGAGCTGAAGGCAGCATCAGACGCATTAAATGCCAAGTGGTTCAGTAAAGGCGACCTCCCAAAAATTAAAACCACTAGGACAACAAGGCTACTCATACATAAGATGCTAAGAGAGGGAAGAATAAGATGAAATGAGCATAAAGCGTAACTAGAAAGGAGAGAAATGATTACTTGAGGAGGTAAAATTGAAGGTCTTAGAGGGATACAGGGGAGTCTCATTAAAGGTTCTGATGAGCGCAGGAGCTAAAATCGGTGATAGAATAAGAGTGAAGTCCAAAGGAATAATCTATGAAGGGCTTTTAATGCCAAGAGCAGGCGTATGCGATGACAAGCACATAGTGATCAAGCTAGATAACGGATACAACATAGGAGTGAGGGTGAGGGAAGATACAATAATTGAAGTCCTCGAGCGAGGGGAAGTTGAACTCAAATTTAAGGTCGAAACCAAACCCACAGAGAAATCCATTGAAAAACCGAGGGTATCAATAATAAGTACTGGAGGGACCATAGCAAGCAGGGTAGACTATAAAACTGGAGCAGTCTACCCAGCACTTACAGCAGAGGACCTTTATAGTGTAGTGCCAGAACTCGGAAACATAGCATACATAAAAGCAGAAGTCCTCTTCAGCATATTCAGCGAAAACATGACATGTGAGCACTGGACGAAAATTGCTCAGAGAATTGCTGAGCACATTCAAGAAGGTGTTGACGGAGTAGTGGTAGCCCATGGAACAGACACAATGGGTTATACTGCAGCTGCACTAAGCTTTGCGCTTCAAAAGCTGCCAGTCCCAGTGGTACTCGTGGGATCTCAAAGATCATCTGATAGGCCTTCCTCAGATGCAGCAATGAATCTAATATGCGCCGTCAACACTGCTGGAAAAGCACCATTTGCCGAAGTCGTAATCGTAATGCATGGAAGCTCCAGTGACACTTTCTGTCTAGCTCATAGGGGAACGAAAGTTAGGAAATGCCATACCAGCAGGAGAGATGCATTCCAAACAATAAACGATAAGCCACTAGCAATAATAACGCCTTCAGGGGAAATAAAGATGTTAACTCAAAATTACAAGCCGAGAAGAAGTGATAGGGAATTAGAGCTTAAGGCAAACTTCGATCCAAAAGTTGCACTCGTCAAGGTTTATCCGGGAATGACTAGGGATTTAATAGACATTTTAGTCGATAAAGGTTACCACGGAATAGTGCTTGAAGGCACAGGACTTGGACACACACCATACAGCATATTCCCAGCCATAGAACGCGCAATACAGGAGGGCATAGCAGTCGTCATGACATCCCAGTGCTTATGGGGTAGAATTAACATGAACGTCTACAGGACTGGAGTTGAGCTATTAAATATGGGGGTCATACCAGGTGAAGATATGCTACCAGAAACAGCATACGTGAAGCTAATGTGGGTGCTTGCACAGACAAGGGATTTAAAGGAAGTAAAAAGACTAATGCTAACCAACATTGCAGGAGAAATAAATCCCAGATCAGTACACGCACACTTCCTAGCAAACCCATATGAGAAGTGAGGTGATGAAATGGATTATAGTAGGCTCGGCTTAAAAGTGGGATTAGAAATACATCAACAACTCGACACGAAAACCAAGCTATTCTGCAACTGCCCAACAGTTCTAAGAGATGAAAAGCCAGATCTAACGATCGTTAGAAGACTTAGGCCGACACAAAGCGAACTTGGAGAAGTTGATCCAGCAGCACTCTTCGAATTTAAGAGGGGGCGAACATACATTTATGAAACATATAATGACACAGTATGCCTAGTAGAGCACGATGAAGAGCCGCCGCACGACTTGAATCCAGAGGCGCTTGAAATAGCATTAAAAATAGCGTTAATGCTCCACGCTAGGCCCGTTGACGAAGTCCATGTGATGAGGAAAATAGTTATTGATGGCTCAAACACCACAGGCTTTCAGCGAACAGCAATCATAGCATTGGGAGGATACGTTGAGGACGAAGAGGGAACAGTCCACATAAAAACAATATGTCTTGAAGAGGAGGCAGCAAGAAAAATAAAGGAGGAAGGTAATAAAGTCCACTACAGGCTTGATAGACTGGGAATACCTTTAATTGAAATAGCAACAGCACCTGAAATTAAAACCCCAGAACAGGCAAGAAGAGTTGCACTGAAAATAGGAAGAATAATGAGAGCAATCGGGAAAGTCAAAAGGGGCATAGGGACAATAAGGCAAGATCTAAACATATCAATTGAAGGTGGAGCTAGAATAGAAATCAAAGGCGTTCAAGACCTCAATCTGATACCAAAAATAATTGAACTCGAAATTCAAAGGCAGCTCAAGCTGCTCCAAATAAAGGATGAATTAGAGAGGAGAGGAGTTACTGAAGGTGATTTAAGGGAGGAATTCTATGATGTCACTGACTTATTCAAGAACACTAAATCAAAAATTCTCAGAAGAAGCCTCAATAAGGGACATAGGATAATGGCGGTGAAACTGCCGAAATTCAGCGGACTACTCAAAAAGGAACTTCAACCCAATAGGAGATTTGCAACCGAACTAGCTGAGCGAGCCAAATTCTGGGGCGGAGTGGGAGGAATAATTCACACGGATGAATTACCAGCATACGGCATATCAGCAGATGAAGTAGAAGAACTTAGAAGAAGGGTTAAAGCAGACAAGATGGATGCAGTAGTCATAGTTGCAGGACCAGAAGAAAATTGTAGAGAAGCATTAAAGGCAGTTGTCGAAAGAGCTAGGGAAGCCATTAAGGGAGTGCCAGAAGAAACTAGAGCAGCCAATCCAGATGGAACCACCAGGTATAGTAGACCAATGCCTGGAGCAGCTAGAATGTATCCTGAAACCGATGTAAGGCCAATACCAATAACCGAAGAACTCATTGAGAAATTAAGCAAGGAGCTGCCGGAGCCCATTGAAGTTAAAATCGAGAAATTTGTGAAACAATATGGATTAAGTAGAAAACTGGCTGAAGAAATAATAGATTCACCTAAACTTCAACTCTTCGAAAAAATAGTGCATGAAATTAAAGTGCCACCCAAGCTAGTTGCATCAACAATTGAATACACACTTAGAAGCCTTAAGCATGAGGGAGTAAATGTCGAAAGCATAAGAGACGAGCACTTAATCGAACTTTTCAAGCTAGTGGAGGCGGGAAGAGCTTCCAAAGAAGCAATTCCCGAGATTTTAAGGTGGATAGCAAATAATCCAAGTAAAACAGTGGCTGAGGCAATTAAGGAGCTAGGCATAGAGCTAATGTCACTTGAGGAAATAGAAAGGTTAGTTGACGACATAATAAGGAAAAACATGCCGCTAATAAGGCAGAGGGGCATGAGAGCAATGGGTCCAATTATGGGTGAGATAATGAAGGTCGCTAGAGGAAGAGTAGATGGACGTATGGTTAGCGAGCTCGTGAAGAAGAAGATAAGTGAAGTATGTGAGAAGTGAAATGATGATAGCTAGCCACCAACCTCTCTAAGCTTCTCAGGCAAATACTTCTCAACTATATATGATAGGCCATAGCGACTAAAGCTCTGCTGCTCAGCTTTCCGCTTAATCTTCAAAAACTCGCTAATCTCCCTCATCCAGAATGGATCCTGATATCTAGGATCCTTTTGCAGTAGCATTAGCCTCTTTATCTCATCATCAGTCATGGGCTCCGTCGGCAACCTATACCTCGATATATCAGTGGCCCATACACCAAGCCACTTTGCATCAGGAGTTGTCAGCTCAGTTAAATGCGCTGCATTAGCAGATCCAGATATTATGACCATCGCTATATGCATGCCCCATACATCAGCATCAGTCAAAATATACACTGGGAGACCTAGTTCCTGATTAAGCCTCCTCAAAAAGCGGCGAGTAGCTCTTGGAGCCTGCCCAGCCGTATGAACCAGTATGGCATTAAAGCGCTTATGAACTTTCTCAGCAATAAATCTAGTGAATAGCCCCCCGGTCTCTATGGCAATCACCTTATCTGCATTACACTCCACAAACTCCGCGGATAGCAAAGCAGGGCCAATCATCATTCCATCAGGATGTGAAGCCAAATTAACCCTCTTCCCATAATAGTCTGGATCTGGCGTAGTATATTCAATCGTCAAATCACCAAATACTGCACTTCTCTCCTCCGGAAAGATCATGAAATCCTCTCGTGGAACCCCAAGAACTGTTTCTAAGTCAGAAACAATCTTATTTGACTCCTGCTGACTACTAAACTTTATTCCAAAAGCCTCCGAGTTATAGTATAGGTCTCTAAGAGTTGTTGGCTGATTTGCAAGCATCGACTTATATGCGAAGAAGGCCACCCAGACAAGCTGAGTTAGCGATCTAATTTGACGAATATTAGCTGCACTCCTAGTCACATATTGATCGCCCAAAATGTACTGCTTGAGCTTTGGATCATATATTATGTTTGATGTAGTCCTACTCTTAATTCGAACCTTTGGAAACTCACCTCTTACAAGCTGATCATAAATAGACAAGCCAAACTCCCTTAACTTAGCCATTACATGCTCCCTGTGCTCCCTAGCCTTACTCACGACGCATCAACCTCCTCAAAAGCCTATCAACATTTGGAGGATCATTTTTACCAGCAAGCTGAGTTGCAAACTCAGCTATTTTTGGCAGATACTTCTCCATTACGCTCACTCTCCTCTTAATGGCAGCTCTCCTCTCCTTTCTGGTCAAGTACATTCTCAGCTTTCTAGCGCAAGCCTTCAAAGCCCACTCAATTTCATAGGCTATTTCGGGTCTATCTGCAATATACTCCTTACCAACAGTCTTGTAGGGAACCTTGGTTGAAACTATGTGGACGAAAAACGCTATTGGCATGCTTAAATCTATCTTATACCTTGACCACTTAATCGACCTAATTATCTTCATTGATACATCGCTATGAGCATCATATAGTAGAGGAATCTTATTGGCATAGCGATATAGATTGATTTCACCCGGCCTTGATGGTGGAGGCACACCGCCACCATAGGCAATTGCAGCCTCAACAATAAATGGGTGCCCTGAATAAGCAGAGGGCTTACGCTGAATAGCAACAACAAACTCTGGATTAAGCTCCTTCATAATACCCTGCTCTAGAAGCTTGGGGCCTATTGGAGAAAGGCAAGAGGCATCTGGAGGAAGAAAGTCATTAAAGCTCCTCATGGAATTAACAAGCTTAACAAGCTCATCTGAATTTAAGCTTCTCGGATCCCTATATGGATCCATTTTAGCATGCCTTAAGAATTTAAGAGCAATTCTCCTTCCAACCCTATGGAAGCTTGAAGCTATAAACTCTAACAGTGTTTTCGCTCTAGTCCTCTTAATCAACCTCTTCATTAACTCCACATCCACGCCATGTGGATGTGGACGGACCTCCTGTGGTGGTCTCGGCATTTCACTCGTTACCCTCTCAAACTTGTAAATGACTCCGTCAGGATCAATGAATGTGATGTTGGCATATGGAAGTATAATTGCAGTCTGCTTCAAGTACTCTATGATTCTTGATTTCGCCCGCGGATAATCCCCTTGGAAGCTGAATTCAATTACTGTGCCATGCCAGTAAGTTGGATTTGGAAGAGCCTTAATACCTCCCCTCTTAAGAATGGGCTTGTTATGCTGTATATCGATCATCAGCTCACAGAAGTACTTATTTGGACCACCTGTGCTCGTGAGAATTCTAACTGAGCTATGCGTCGTTATTTGACCGTAGAGAATGGCCATTTTACCTCCAAGGCCAAATGTCCCTCTAGTCTGCCTTAAAACATACTTGGAGCCAAAGAGCACTCTACCGAAAGCCGATGGAATATACTCCTTAGGCACGCCGCAGCCATTATCCTCAACTCTTATTGTATAGACATTCCTTCTATCCCCAGAGCTCAACCTAACATGTACGTCCGGAAGTATTCCATGAGTCTCACATGCATCGAGAGAGTTCTCTATTAACTCCCTAACGATAGTGTACGTGGCTCTCACTGGATTATCAAAGCCAGCTATATCCCTATTTCTATAAAAAAATCCGCTGGACTAATAGCTTCATAAACTTCATGAGACAAGCAATCCACCGCTAAACGTTTTGTAAAGAGGGGTTATTTAGTCTCACGCCTTAAAAAATCGATGACTCCACAGCTCAAACTGCCTACGCCTAAGCCTCCTCCGCTCCCTCTGCAAATAATTATAGACAGTTCTATGCTGAGCACCATTAGCTAGCATTTGTATCGCCCGCCTAGCAATCATAACACCCTCATATCCACCAATTATGGCAACAGTATCCTTGTAAACTGAAATATAAGTATCAGTATACTCCTCTATTATCCTCCTCGTCTTCCCCTTTTCACCAATTATTCTCCCCTTAATTCTCACCAAGTCATTCTTAGAGCCTGAGGAGTATTGAGTTAAGTCAATTATGTCTAGAAGCTGATCTTCACCAAAGAGTCTAAAAGCTCGCTCAGGACTGAAGCCGTGAGCAATAGCCATTATCACGTTTTTCGCCTTAAGCAAGTTATCATAGGAGGAAGCTGATGGATCGAGCTCGAGCACGACAGATGAAGATGATGTATCAACCCTAACTTTAATTCCAGTCCTCTCCTCAATTTCCCTCCTAACAGCACCCTTATTACCAATAATGACACCTATTCTATCCGGAGGAACACTCACATAATCCCTAATTATGGGGGGTCCCGTTTTATCCAAGCCAACACCTCCTCTAAGCTTGGAACGGATAATCCTAATTTAGCGAAAAAACGCAGAATATTCCCAACATCCCTCCTCAAGAAGAAGTCAGCCATCGGATGGCTAAGTAGCACTGCTTGACCAATATCTATGAAGACAGGCTTACCCCCCCAAACCATTATATTATACTCGCTCAAGTCAGCGTGAACAAGCTCAGCCTTCGAATATAGTAGCTTAACATACCTCAATACCTCATCGAAAAAGCCCTCGACATCGGATGGCAAATAGTCTTTGAGAAGGGGAGCTGGAACACCATCCTCACCAATAAACTCCATAACTAAAATGTTCTTATTAACAACGATGGGCCGCGGAACTCGAACACCAACAGCATATGCTCTCTGAAGATTTCTAAACTCCTTCCTCGCCCAAGCATATACTAGGGAGCGAGTATCCCTCCTAATTCTCTCAAACCTAGGATCCCCCTCAATATACATCGACATGCTTCTTCTAAATTCCGAGGAGGAAGTCAAGTATATTTTAACAGCCACATCATTACCATTAGAATCCTCAGCCCAATAAACCCTAGCTTCCTTACCAGCATTAACTACTCCATGCATCTTGCTTATATAGCCCCTATTAATCAAGTCATATAGCGCCATTAATGTTGCAGTATCAAATACCTCCTCAACAGTTTCATAAAGATCCTTATCCTTAACCCTTTTAACACGCCTCTTCTCAATTTTCTCGATTTCAAGCTTCTCAAACTTATCTACTCTCTTATCAACCATTACCTTATCTCTCCAAAAGCACTAGTACTCGATCTCCAAGTCATCCGGTATCAATCCCATGCTTCTAAGCCTCTCAACTTCATCTCTAGAGTACCTCCAAACAATATCACCCCTAGTTTCATACTGGAAATCCCATGGCACAACAAGCACTATGTCACCCTCCCTCATCCAAAGCCTCTTCCTATATCTCCCCGGTATTCGGCAAACTCTTGTATGACCATCTGCACACTTCACCTTAGCCCTATCAAATCCTAGGAACTGAATAATAATGCCAACTACTTCACCTTCACCAGGAACCCTAAGCTCCGCAGATTCTTCATCACTCCTCCTTCTTCTTTTACCCACTCTATCACCAACCAGAATTGCAAGCTAAGGTAGGTATTCTAAGTATTTAAAACTAGTTTAAAGCCATATAGCTATTCCGTGCCCGCAATATATATTTCATTACCCACTTCTAGATATCTGACCTCCATGCCGACATTAAGGCTCAATTCATTTGGCTTCGAAACTTCAAAAATCCTGTAAGTGGAGGAATCCATTAGCTGAACAACATCCCTTTGAATGGAAATTACCATTGCACGGGGAAGCTCATTTAGTGAAGCAATCCTAACCACCCTACCAGACCACACATCCTGATAGCTTATGGAAGCCTTCTTCCATGTAGATAGGTCGATGCCCATGAACTTACCACTCCTATAACTCTCAAATCTAATGATAGTATCGCCGGACTTTATCACATCTCCAAATGTGAAAGGCGGTAGCCTAACAGAGATGGTTAATCTAGAAATTCTCTTACCCGAAGCTCTATTAACACCAATAAGCTTAAATGTCTCCTTGACCTGCGCACCAGTAGCATTCTTTATCTTAGATGCTATCAGCCTAGCAATCCTAGTACTAGCAAACTTGTAATTCAAACCCTCATCAAGCTCCTCGATCTCAACGATATATGAATTCCTATCAGTTCTAGCCTCCTCAAAAACCGTGTTCTCAATAAGCCTCGTGAGCAAAGTTAGCTCATTCCTTGTAAGCCTTCTCCCCTCAGCCCTAATCTGTAGAGTTGCAATAAAGTACTTTGAAGCAATTCTCACACAAGTTGGACAACTAACCTTAATGATACGCACCACCACAATTGCCTCCTCTTCATACTCCGGTATCAGTGGATGAACAGTTCCATGCGCAACAACTCTAATCCTAACATTACCCTTCTCGAGAAAAGCCTCCGGAACAACATCAATAACACCGCTACCATTCAACTTAACCTCTCTCCTAACAGCCTCAATAGCAGCCTCAACTTCAGGCCTGCCACGCCCACTTGGATGAAGCCACTTACCGCCAAGCCTATATGAACCACAGCTTGAGCAAACCTCAACCTCCAAAAACCTAGGAGCAACTATAAGCCTATGCCTACTCCGATAACAGCTCCAGCACAAATTTTCAATTAAAGGCTCAGCTTCACTCTCAACCTTACCACATATAGCACAAAACCTCCGAACCAAAGTGCCCACCCAAACCATAACTCAAGCACGGCAACTAGTAGTAATCAAACATTCTAACAAACTGCGCATGAGGCTGACCAGCAATCCATATAACAGCCTCCTCATGAATAATGCCCTCCCTTATCGCACATTCAACAATTTCTCTCCCCACAATGTTTCCAATACTAGCAGTCTTCAATGCTTCAATTGCCTCCTCAAGCGTAACTAAGCGGCCACCATAAAAGCTCTCTTTGACCTCGATTTTAAGTCTACCTTCCCTAAAAGTTTTACCCAATATATCGGCATCACACACTGCCACAACAAATTCCTTTCCATGCGTCCACGTATTCATGTAGAAGCGCTTCTCTCTCCCTCTATTCCCCACAAGAAGTACACCACGCTACTATATTGACAACTGTACTTATTTAGTTTCTTAAGCACCCCTACCGGCCGTTATACTGTTCTTCGCACCACAGGCAGTGCACACCAATATGTAGACTCGCTTCTCCTTCCGAATATATGTGTCTGGAGCACCGCAAATAGGACATATTACGAATATCTTGGCGTATCTGGCTATTATATTGTTAATTGTAGACCTTGAAAATCTGCCCTGAAGTACAAGCCTAGAATCCTCAATATCTCCAGCAGTACCAATTTCCCTCAGCAAAAACCTAGCTACATGCTTTGGCTCTCTATTCAATATTTCACAGATCTCCTTGAAGTTATGTATTATAGTTTTATTGCCAACAATAGTTGTAGTTGCCATTGGAATTTCGAATCTCTCAGCTCTAGAAACCACTTTCGGTACTTGAGATAGAGCTCTATCCAAAAGCTCCTCGTAAGACCAGTCCTTCACGCTCCTCAACTACCATGAACCTCCAGCGCCCATATAGCTTAACGAAGCAAATAAAGCTTTTGCAGTAAGCCAAGCATAATTAGCGCTAGCTAAACAGTAGTTTATTGGTGAAAGCATGAGCTACATCATTTCAGGTAAATCAATAATCACAATGAGCAGTATGGGAATCATAAGGGATGGTGCAATCGTAATTGAAGGAGACACGATAGTAGATGTGGGCAAGCTCGATGACATCAAGAGGAAATACAGCAGATACGACTTCATTGACAGATCGAATTGCATAATCATGCCAGGACTAGTAAATGCACACACTCACGCCGCAATGAGCTTACTAAGAGGATATGCAGACGATCTACCGTTACACGAATGGCTTGAGAAGTGGATTTGGCCCCTCGAAAGCAAAATGGAAAGCAAGGACATCTACATAGGTGCACTACTAGCTTCAGTTGAAGCAGTCAAAATGGGGACAACAACAATAAACACCATGTACCACTACTTCCCCGAGTACAATGAAGCAAAGGCCATAAGTGAAGTAGGCCTCAGAGGAGTAATATCACACGTATGCTTTAGCTGGAGAAAGGATGAGGACTTCAAGCAACTAGAACACCTAATCAAGAACTGGCATGGAAGAAACAATTGGAGAATTAAAGCCGCAATTTCACCCCATTCACCCTACACCGTAGATCCAAAGTACATGGTCGAGCTAAGAAGCTATGCTGACGAAGTAAATGGGGAAATTGAGAGAAAAGGCGAGAAAGTCCTATGGCACATACACTTAGCTGAAACGAAAGAGGAAGCAAAAATCATAGAGAAAAACTTCAATGTTAAAGTTCGGGAAGGAGTCGTAAAATACCTATGGGACTTGGGAGTTCTAAAAGAAGACGTTGTTGCAGCCCACTGCGTATGGCTAACATATCAAGACATAGAAGCTCTAGCCAAGAGCAGAGTTAAAGTTGTTCACAATCCAATTAGCAATTTAAAGCTAGCATCAGGCATAAGCCCAATCAAACGACTAATAGATAAAAACGTAGTTATTGCATTGGGAACAGACAGCGCCTGCTCAAATAATTTACTAGACATGTTTGAGACCATGAAAATAGCCGCTCTACTACAAAAAGGGATAACGCTCGATCCAACAGCAATTCCAGCTGAAAAAGCACTTCAAATGGCAACAATAAATGGAGCAAGAGCATTGGGCTGGGATGAGCAAATAGGCTCAATTGAGCCAGGCAAAAAAGCCGATTTAATCACCATAGAAATAAACAAGCCCCACTTAAAGCCAATGTACAATGAAATAAGCCACGTAGTCTATGCCGCTCGAAGCCTCGATGTGAAAGACACCATAGTTGACGGTAAATTCGTAGTCGAAGACCATGAGCTGAAAACAATAGATGAAGAGTGGATTTTAAGGGAAGCAGAAAAAGTAAAAGATAGATTACTTGAAAGGCTTCGCGGGGAATAAGCTTGAACTATAAGATTAAGGACATAAAATTAGCACCTAAAGGAAGAAAGCAGATCGAATGGGCAGAAAGCAGAATGCCAGTTCTAATGAACATTAGAAGGCGATTTCAAGAAGAAAGGCCACTTAAAGGACTGAAAATAAGCGCATGCATGCATGTGACAAAGGAAACCGCAGTACTCATGAAAACTCTCGCACTTGGAGGAGCTGAAGTAGCATTATCAGCATCAAACCCACTATCAACCCAAGACGAAGTGGCTGCGGCACTAGTTGAAGAGGGAATTAAGGTATATGCATGGAGGGGGCAAACGGAAAAGGAGTACTTCGAGTGCATAGATATGGCATTAAAGATCAATCCCGATATAACAATGGACGATGGAGGAGACCTAACAGTCAGAGCACACAAGACGGGATATGCAGACTCCATAGTTGGAGGAACAGAAGAGACAACTACAGGCATCATAAGGCTAAGAGCCATGGAGAGAGAAGGCGTTCTTAAATACCCAATTATAGCTGTAAACGATGCAGACACAAAATACCTATTTGACAATAGATATGGAACTGGCCAGAGTACAATTGATGGAATAATGAGAGCTACAAACGTTCTGCTAGCTGGCAAAACAGTGGTGGTTGCAGGTTATGGTTGGTGCGGTAGGGGCATAGCCATGAGGGCTAGGGGGATGGGCGCCAGAGTCATAGTGACAGAGGTGAATCCACTAAGAGCCCTAGAGGCAGTAATGGACGGCTTCGCCGTCATGCCAATGATCAAGGCAGCTGAAATAGGAGACATATTCATCACAGCGACTGGCAACATAAACGTCATAAGAAAAGAGCACATGCTAAAAATGAAAAGCGGAGCAATACTGGCGAATAGTGGACACTTCAATGTAGAAATAAACTTGAAGGATCTAGAGGAAATATCAATCTCGAAGAGGAAAATAAGGGACAATGTTGAAGAATATGTGCTGAGGGATGGCAGAAAACTCTATCTATTAGCTGAAGGCAGACTAGTCAACTTAGCAGCTGCAGAAGGTCATCCGAGTGAAGTAATGGACATGTCATTTTCAAACCAAGCACTATCAGTTGAATACATAGTGAAGCATGGAGGGAGCCTCCAGCCAAAAGTATACAAAGTACCAAAGGAAATAGACATGCAAGTCGCAAAACTGAAGCTTAAAACTATGGGCATAGAGATAGATGAGCTAACCAAGGAGCAGGGGGAGTACTTGAAGAAGTGGGAGCTTTAATAAGTAGGAAGTTCAATAAAAACAGGGAAAACGTAGACTTCGGGGGGACTAATGATAGGGAATAAGAAGATAAGGAAGCTAACAGATTTACCAGGAGTAGGGCCGGCAACAGCCGAAAAACTCATATCATCAGGATACAAGTCCCTAGAAGCCATAGCAGTAGCAACACCAACAGAGCTTTCAGCTGCAACCGGCCTATCTGAAAGAGCAGCACAAAAAATAATCATTGCTGCAAGAGAAGCACTAGACATAGGCTTCAAAACAGCTGATGTAATCTACGAGCAGAGACTCAAAGTACATCGAATAACAACTGGGAGCAGAAACCTGGACAAGCTTCTTGGTGGAGGCATTGAAACGCAAACAATAACAGAAGTATTCGGCGAATTCGGCAGTGGAAAAACACAGCTAGCACATCAGCTCTCAGTAAATGTTCAGCTACCAGTAGAAGCAGGAGGACTGAATGGCAAGGCCCTCTACATAGACTGCGAAGGAACATTCAGACCGGAAAGAATAGTTTCAATGGCGAATGCCCTAGGCCTAGACCCCAAGGAAACACTGAAAAACATAATTTTCGCAAGAGCCTACAACTCCGATCACCAAATGCTAATAGCTGAACAAGCAAAGGAAATAATTGAAGAGGAAAACATAAAGCTCATAGTAGTCGACAGCGTAACAGGCCACTTCAGAGCAGAATATCCTGGAAGAGAGAGCTTAGCCGAAAGACAGCAAAAGCTAAACAGACACCTACACACATTAATGAGATTGGCAGATGTATACAACATAGCTGTCTTCATAACAAACCAGGTAATGGCCAGACCCGATGCATTCTTCGGAGACCCCACACAGGCAGTTGGAGGCCACGTACTATTCCACGTCCCCGGAGCTAGAATATACTTGAGAAAAGCTAAAGGAAATAGAAGAATAGCTAGACTAGTCGATAGCCCATATCTACCAGAAAGCGAAGCAGTATTTATGATAACCGAGGAAGGCATAAGAGATCCAGAAGATTAGTAGCAACGGTTAGGAGCAAAAAGAAGTATAAGAGCAATTGCAATTCAGATAAAGTAGGGGTTAGACCCTGCTTAGAAAAACGCATTTACATGACTACTTCATAGAGAAAGGAGCCAGAATGACGGAATTTGCTGGCTGGCACATGCCAGTCTGGTTTGAGAGCATAATAAAAGAGCACTTAGCAGTGAGAAACAGAGTAGGAATATTCGATGTAACACATATGGGTAGATTCATAATATCGGGAGTAGACTCAACTCACCTCCTACAATATATCACCGTGAACAACGTTGAAAAACTAAAGGTCGGAAGACTGCACTACTCACTAATATGCAATGAAGAGGGGGGAATAAAAGACGACATCATGCTACTTAGGCTTGAAGAAGAACGATTCCTTTTAATCTGCAATGCATCAAATAGGGAGAAAATAGAGAACTGGCTAATCAGTAAATCTAAGGATTATAAAGTGAGCATAGAAAATGTTTCAGATGAAGTTCCAATGTTTGCAATTCAAGGACCACTAGCTGAAGAAACCCTGCAGAAAATAGTTGATGTAAACTTAAGAAAGCTCAAGCACTGGAGGCTGGTGAAGACTAAAATTCTCGATGTAGAAGTACTTATCTCCAGATCAGGCTACACAGGTGAAGACGGCTTCGAAATAACCCTATGGAAGATACCGCTAAAGGAAGCAGAAAAAGCAGTGAAAATATGGAAGGAAATACTCAAAGCTGGCTCTGAATTCGGAATTGCCGAATGCGGTTTAGGGGCTAGAGACACCTTGAGACTTGAAGCAGGACTAGTACTATACGGTAATGATATAGACGAGGAAACAACACCCTTGGAAGCAAGACTTGAATGGGTAGTTAAGTTCAATAAAGGAGAGTTCATCGGTAAGGATGCACTGCTTAAGCAGTTAAATGAGGGAGTAAAGAGGCTCAGAGTAGGATTGAAGATGATAGATAGGGGAATACCTAGACCGCATTATGACATCTATGTCGATGAAGAAAAAATAGGATACATCACTAGCGGAACATTCTCACCACTACTAAAAATTGGAATAGGCATGGGCTACGTGAAAGCCAATTATGCAGAAGAGGGTAGGGAAGTGAAGGTCGATATTAGGGGTAGGAAAGCTAAAGCCCAAATAGTAAACTGGCCATTCTATGATACAGCAGTATACGGTAGGAGGAGAAAGCGTGAAAGTAAATGACTATGAAATTAGGGAGGACCTGTATTATACTAAGGAGCATGAATGGGCAAAAATTGAAGGTGAAGTTGTGAGAATTGGAATCACAGACTATGCACAGAAGCAATTGAGAGATATAGTTTACGTGGAGCTACCCGAAGTCGGGAAAAAGGTAAAGTACATGGAGACCATTGGAACTGTAGAGTCGGTGAAAGCAGTTTCAGAAGTCTATAGCCCAGTCAGCGGCGAGGTAATTGAAGTAAATAGTGAACTCGAAAACAGCCCCGAACTCGTAAACCAAGACCCCTACGGTCAGGGATGGATAGCAGTCATTAAGCCCGACAATCTAAATGAAGACATAAAGAAGCTACTCACAGCTGAGAAGTATGCTGAGCTAATAAAAGAAGAACTAGAAAAGGAGCACTAAAAACTACTCCACCTTCACAACTTTTTCTTCACGATAATCGGTAATTACCCTCATATAGCCCCTCAATTCCCTATCAAGCTCGGGATCGCCGGTGTCAACTCTCAAGCAAGGTATTGTCGATAATTTATAGTGAGTAGCAATAACGATAATATTCTCTCTCCCAACCCTTCTTATGACTTCAGGGCTTATTTGCTGATTCCCCCTACCAAATATGAAACCTTGACTACCAATCGGCGTGACCACTATAATGCTTCTCCTACCCTCTATGGCCTTCAAAATTTCCTTCTCATTAACATCAAGTGCAAGCAGATTTCTACCCTTAAGTAGATCCACTCCAAGTAGCGTCTTAGGTAAACCCAGTAGATCAGTAATGGCCTTTACAGTAGTTCCGGGACCCAATATGTACACCACATCATCCTCCATTAGCTCAATAAAATACCTTGCTATAGCCAACTGATTTTCCCTCTCATCCTCAGTGGCAGGGCTCGGTGACTTAGCTCCCTGAATAAAGCCAGGTTCATATGGGACAAGCATATAACCGTAAAGTCTAGCTGAAAGCCTGTTCCTCCTAAAAGCCTCTTCATCCACATCCATGACCTCGCACTCCCTCGTGGGCAACAATCCGAGAAGAAAATCCCTAACCACCCTGGCAGCAGCCGCCGGATTAACTGCGAAAACAGCTGAGTGCATTTTAACTCCAGTTGGAACACCGAGTACTGGAACCTTTAAATCAATAACCTCGCAGACATCCCTAGCAGTACCATCACCACCACAGAATACGAGCAAATCAATGCCCATCTCAAGCATTTCTCTAGCAGCCTTCTTAGTGTCTTCAGCACTAGTTTTCTCTCCAATACTCCCTATAACCAATGGATTAAAACCGCACTCAACAGCTTCATACTCACCCATTAGCTTAGGATAAGTTACAAGCTCAAACCTCAAGTCAAACTTTTTGAGCTCCTTGAGAAACATTTTAGCTCTACTTGGGGCAACCGGTTTTGCCCCAAGCTTTATTGCAAGAGCTAGGGTTTCCTCACCATCAGTACCCTTTAACCCCACACGGCCACCCATACCCGCAATTGGATTTACAATGAAACCAAGCCTCTTCATACTAGCTCACACAGCTTACTACTAAATGGTAAAGGACACCTTAAATATTAGCACTTTACATTAAAAGTTTAAGGGAAAGCATTAGAGGGGAGTTATTCCCATTCTGAACTCTTCACCATCAATTCTCCACAGCTTCTCATAGGCGGCCTTGTACGGTGGTGATGGAGTCAGCAACAGCTCTTTAATTCGCACCTCCCTCAAAATGTACCATTCCATTGTCTTCAGTAAATCGAGCATTTTCTTATTCCCCACTGCAACATAGGCATCAACATAAGCATCAATTGGTAAGTCAAGCTCCTTCCTCATCTCCTGCAATCTCCTAACAACCTCCCTAGCAAGCCCCTCAGCAATAAGCTCCTCAGTCAACTTAACATTCAAGTATACTGTTCCAGCATCAAACTTGGAGCTCGCATATCCCTCCGCTACTTCCCTGATAATTACTAGGTCATCCTTAGACAACTTGACCTTCTCACCGCATACATCAACCTCAAAATACCCCTTCTCATCAATGGAACGCTTGACATCAAGTGGGTTTAGTGAGGATATTACTGATGCAACATCCTTAAGCTTACTCTTCAGCTTTGGCCCAAGAATGGAATAGTTAAGCTCCACCTTCAGCTTGACATAATTGACTTCCTCGCTTAGCGGTACAACCTTAACTCTCTTAACATTTGCCTGCTCGCAAATTATTGATCTAAACACTTCAACAGCCCTCTTAACCTCCGAGCTATTAGAGACCACTACAAGCTCACTCAACGGATATCTCAGCTTTATCCTCGCAGATTGACGTGCACTCATAGCTGCTTCAACAATGGACCTCGCTTCATCCATACACTTCATGAGATCTTCATCAATTAGCTCCTCAATTGGAGAAGGCCAATCACACATATGTATGCTTTCAGGCAATTTCTCATCTGCAGGCCTAAACACGTCTTGATAGAGCTTCTCCGTGATGAAGGGCATTATTGGGGCAGCTAGTTTTAGAAATGTCAACAGCACATGATATAGAGTAGCATATGCAGCGTACTTTGATGGATCTTCACTTTCAATCCATGTCCTCCTCCTTATCAACTTAATATACCACCTACTCACATCCTCAACTATGAACTCCCTCAAAGCCCTCGCAAGCTCATGTATATGCAGATTCTCCATAGCCTCAGTAACCCTCTTTACCAAGGCTTGAGTCTTACTCAAAATCCAGCGATCTTCAGGCTGCAAGTACTCTTTAACAGAGTCCAATGTGTATCTTGATGGAGAAAACCTATCTAAGTTCATGTAGAGACTTGCAAAGTGATATACGCTCCACATGATCTTTAAAGCCCTATAAACCTCCCCTACCTCCTTCATCGAGAACTTCAAGTCCTCCCATGGAGTGCACTGAAGCTCATACCACCTCAAGGCATCCCTACTATACTTGCGAAACACTTCCTCAGGATATACTACGTTTCCAAGGGACTTATGCATCGCCCTACCAGTCTCGTCAAGTGACCATCCATGCATTAAAACCCTCTTATATGGAGATCGGTTAAAACCGATATAGCTGCTGACGAGCAACGTATAGAACCATCCTCTCGTCTGATCTGGGCCCTCAAGTATTAGGTCTGCAGGCCACCACTTATTGAACTCATCAGTTCTCGATGGAAATCCAAGTGAAGCCCATGAAGCGACACTGGAGTCCATCCAGACATCAAGTATGTCTGGAACCCTATGCATTTCACCTCCACACTCGCATCTTAACACGACTTCATCAATCCAAGGTCTATGGAGATCGAAAACCTCGGGAAGCTTAATAGCTTTCTTCTTCAACTCCTCAATGGAACCAATGACCTCTCTACGGCCACACTTCTCGCAAATCCATATTGGAAGCGGTGCACCCCAATACCTCTGCCTAGAAATAACCCAGTTCCTAACATTCAACAACCAATTCCTAAACCTACTCTTACCAGCCCACTCCGGAACCCACCTAATCCTCTCATTTTCCTCTAGAAGCTTATCTCTTATTTCAGGTACCTTGATGAACCACTGCTTAGTTGCCCTAAGTATTAATGGGGTTTTGCATCTCCAGCAGTGAGGATATCTATGGACTATCCAGCCCCTATAAAGCAGTAATCCCTTCTTCCTTAAATCCTCAATGATCTCCTCATTAGCCTCCCAAATAAGCTTACCAGCATACTTACCAGCTTCCCCCGTAAATCTACCCGTATTGTCTACTGGCGATAGAACCGGTAAATTGTACTTCTGACCAACCAAGAAGTCTTCTTCACCATGTCCCGGAGCCGAATGAACACATCCAGTACCTTCAGTTAGAGTAACGAACTCCTCACTTAAAACAACTCTATGAACACCTCTAATCCTCCTTTGAGCATCAACCTCCTCTAGGAGAGGTGGCTTATACTTAAGACCCTCAAGTTCCCTTCCAGGAAAACTCTCAATTATCTCATAATCTAAACCCACTTCCTTGAAAACGGGCTCGCACCTAGCCTCAGCCAAAATATACACTTCATCACCTACCCTAGCCCTAACATACGTGTAGTCGGGATGAACCATAACTGCAACATTTGCAGGTAAAGTCCATGGAGTAGTAGTCCAAATCAATATGTACTCGTTCTCCCTACCCTCAACGGGGAACTTAACGTATATTGATGGATCCCTAACCTCCCTATACTCCTCAGTAACCTCATAGCCCGAAAGAACAGTTTCACATCGAGGACACCAGTGAAACACCATATAGCCCTCGGCTAGAAGACCCCTCTCCGCAGCCTTCTTAACAACCCACCACTCAGCCTCTATGTAGTCCTGAGTTATCGTCATATACGGCTTCTCCCAATCCATCCAAACACCGAGATCCCTAAACTGCTTCTCCAAAATCTTCAAGTGTTCAAGAGCGTACCTCCGGCACTCCTCAATGAACCTCTTTATACCCAAAGTTTCAATGTCCTTCTTAGTTTTCAAGCCCAGCTTCCTCTCCACCATCACCTCTATTGGGAGACCATGCATATCATAGCCGGGCTGATCCCTTACGTCATAGCCTCTCATTCTGAAGTAGCGTATGAAGGCATCCTTCAATATCTTGTTCCAAGCAGTTCCAACGTGTATTGGATTGGTCACATAGGGCGGCCCATCAAGAAAGTAGAACTTCGGCCCACCTCTACGCAGCTTCTTAACCTTCTCATAAATTCGATTTTCCTCCCACCACTTGAATACCTCTTCCTCAACTTCCCTCCCAATATAGTCTCTACTGACAACACCAATTACACCCATAAAATCAACCTCCTTAGAGAAATATTGACACTAATTGCAGTAGCATGAGAAGCAGTATTCATTAACATTGAAACTGAATTTGGCGCTGATACACGCTCCGTCCTCCTTATCATAGGAGAAAAAGCAATAATATTTAAAGTTTTTGAGAAATAGGGTAGGGCTGGAGGATAAGGAATGCCAATTAGAAAGGCAGGGCATGCACTAAAATACCTAAGCAGACTTACCTCCTTAATCGGCTTTAAAGAGGCAATCAGTATCTTGAAAGCACTCGCTGTACTCATGATATTCACTTTAGCTCTCGGAGTAAGGCTATTTCCATTCAAGTGGGGTCCATACTTAACCGCATATGATCCATACTTCCAGTATAGGGCAACCAAGTACATAATTGAAAACGGATTTCAAGCATGGTTCACATGGAAAGACGAAATGAGCTGGTATCCATATGGAAGAGATATAGCAAATAGCGCCTATCCAGGCGTACCATTTACTGGAGCAGTATTCTACATATTGCTGAGAAGCCTAGGCATTCACTGTAGCTTAATGGAGGCATGCACATTCCTACCAGCACTCCTAGGAGCCCTAACATCCATCATGGCATACCTTGTAGCAAGGGAAATTGAAGGAGAAATTGCAGGCTTAATAGCAGGCCTACTATTAGCCACATCCCCAGCATTCATAAGCAGGACAGTAGCTGGATTTTATGATACTGAAAGCGTAGGCCTATTCGCAATGATGATATCACTATACTGCCTAGTCAAAGCCATAAAGACAGGGTCAATGGTAATGGCAATTCTATCCGGATTAGCCCTAGCATACATGAACTTATCTTGGGGAGGAGGACTCTTCCTACTAAACCTATACGCCGTATATGCAGTTTTAGTCCTCATACTTGGGAGATACGATCGAAAGCTACTAACAACATACTCAACAACCATCGGAATAGCACTACTAGTGACAGCTCAAGTACCCATATTTGTCAGGAAATACCTGATCAGTCACGGCACAATACTACCCATTGCAGTGGCAATGCTACTATCCACATTCTCAGCAATAAAAGAACCAGAAGACAAGAGGAGCAAGATTGCAGGGCTCATGCTAATCATACCAATAATAGTTGCTGGACTCGCAATAATTCAATCAAAAGGCTACCTAACTAGGCTATCTGCAAGAATATTCACGGTCATAAATCCAATGGCAAGAGAAGCAATACCGCTAGTAGCATCAGTAGCGGAGCATAGAACACCCACATGGGGATACATATTCCTCCAGTATGGCTGCCTCATAGTTCTAGCCTCAATCGGAATATACTTCATGCTCAAGAGAGCAAGCAGCATAGACATACTCCTGAGCCTAGGGGGACTATTCAGCATATACTTCGCATCCACAATGATTAGATTGCTCACACTTGCAGCACCAATAACATCAGTCCTAGCAGGCATAGGAACATATAGGGTACTCAAACCGCATATAGACATACTAACTGGAAAAATAAAGACAATCAGGAGAGGTAGAAAAGTAGTAGTTCGAATAAGCAGAAGCGGCAGTGCCTTCGTTCTCCTCATAATGATTGCACTACTGGCTTCAACGGTCACTTCATGGAGAGGAATTGCATTCACACCACAAACAATAGTTACATGCGGAGGAATACCCGGCGGAACAAAATATAAAGATTGGATTGAAGCACTCCTATGGATGAGAGTAAACTTACCGAATGACGCTGTCGTAGCTTCATGGTGGGATTACGGCTACTGGATCACAACACTAGGTAACAAGACATCCGTCTGTGATAACGCAACACTAAATAGCACTCAAATACAGAACATAGCGCTCGCATTCATGTCAAACGAGACAACAGCACTCAAAATATTCAGAAAACTCGGAGTAACACATGTATTAGTCTTCGAAGCCTTCGATCCACACACGGGATTTCTACTTCACGGGCGGGGATATGGGGACTTTGCAAAGTCATATTGGATGATTAGAATAGCGGGATTAAATGAATCAGATTACATAAAAGTTTATAGGGAAAGGGGAATCCAGACACCCGAAGGACCGAAGGCAGCCAATGCAACGCTATATAGACTGTTATTTGCAACGAGAAGTGAAACTTGGAGGACCTGGGGAATAAACATTCCTAAACCAGAGCACTTCAAGCTAGTATTCAGATCAACAAACGACTTCGTCTTCATATACAAGGTAATTTACGAGGAAGAAGGTGAAGGCTGAGCTTGAAGAGCAAGCTTCTTCATTAACCTTCTATACCTAGCATACTTATCATCCGGTGAAAACTTAGCTGGATGCGGCACACGCACTACTCCACCGCAGTAAGGGCACCTATCCTTCCTCAAAGTATAGCTGCCACATTGAGTACACTTTCTTAAAAGCCATGGCATGGCAAACACCAGAAATTAAATTCTCGTAAAGCTACCCTCACCATTCAGCTCCTTAATCTTCTTGAGCGCGGCATTGACTGCAGCATCAAGAGCAGATTCAGCCAACTTATAGTCCTTAGCCGTTATATCAATCCTATATCTTGGAGCACCAACAGAATATATTCTGAACTTCACATCATAGTTCTTAAGAGCATTCACTGCGCTCATCAAAGCCTCCTTTACTCTTCGAACACCATCACTTGCCCTCGATGAAAGCTTTAGCACACCACTAACCTTAACTTCAGAGATTTCAATGTAAGCCTTAGCTAGCTCAGCCAGCACCTTAGCCCACTCCCTTGGAACACCAGCCTTTAGCAATGGTGCTTCACCCTCAATGGCAGCAGCCTCAAATCCAGCAAATATCTCGCCAAAGGCATCCTCCATCTTCCATCCAGCTTCCTCGTAAGCTTCATCGAGAGTCTTACCCAACCTCTCAGCTGCAAGCTCTAAAAGCTTCTCAGCCCTCTGAGCCCTCTTCCACTCAAGCAATTTTTCCTTTCTTTCCTTCTCAGTAACCCTCCTAAGAGAGAGATCTACATGACCCTTCCTCTCATCAACTCTAATAACCTTCAAAACAACCTTCCTGCCCTCTCTAAGAAAATCCCTTATATTATGAACCCAGCTAGAAGACACTTCACCTATGGGCACATAGCCTTCAATACCACCATACTCGTCTAACAGTACATATGCACCCCTATCAAACACTGTATCCACGGTTGCCATGACAAGCTCCCCTACTTCAGGAAGAGGTCTGCGCCGCCTAACCAAGGCCGAAGCACCCTCACTCTAAAACCCTAATAATCCTAGCCTCAATAACAGCCTTTCCACCAGTAGGCTTAGCTAAAACCCTATTACAGACAAGGCACCTAACTACAGTTGAAGCTCTATCAAAAATTATCTGCTCATTCCCACAGTCAGGGCAACTAACTAAAACGAATCTGCTTTTAGGCTCGGGAATCAGTATTTTCCTCTTCTTCATTCTAGTAATGGTCATCTAGTCACCTCCACGATCTCCAATCTCTTCAGCCTAATACCCTTCTTATGCAGTACATAGCCGCATTTCTTGCAGATCAACTTTAAAACCTGCTTTTTAGTGACCTTAGCAAACCTCTTCTGTTCAGCCTTTCTCTTACTACCATAACCCTTCTTCTTCGCCCTATACCTCCTTTCTCCAGCAGCTAGAGCCCTCCTCTTACCAGCCTTATATAGAGTGACCGTGTGCTCGGTATGCGACCTGCACCTCGGGCAATAAGTTCTAATCACCTTAGGAACTTTCACGCTCACCCCTCCAATAACTCAACTACATTACGCTTAGCCAAAGCCTCAGCGTTAACTGCAGGTATATACGCCAAGTCCTCAGGTTTGAATGGCCCATACGTCTTCAAATCAACTCCTACAAATGCTGGAACTTCTCGAATGAAACGAACTAATATTTTTTTCGCAAATAAGCTCTCCTCTAAGCTCACATACTTCCTAGCGGTAGATAGTAGCTCATCAATAGCAGACGATATCTTCCTAAAAGCAGTCACCTCAGCCTCGAGAAGCCCAGACTTAATAGTAGCACCGGAGGCTAGCTTTCTAAGCATCTTCCTCATCCTCAAGCATATCAGCACCTCTATGATTTCCGAAATAATTTTCAATTCAGCTTGAGCAAGCTCCGATTCGACTTTAGATCCCTTATCCATCTTCAGCTTAAGCTCCTGAATGTAAGATTGAAGTGATAAATAGAAGTCACTTGGCAAATCAACTAACTCACTACTCTTAAGCTCCTCAAGTAAAATGTCCACTAATTCCCTGTACATGACCACGCACTAAAACAGTTAAGTAACTGGCCAGTTATATTGTTACTCCTCATCAACCAGCCTAGCAGCTCCCTTGCATATGAGATACACGGCAACTGAAATTGGAAGCTCAACTTCAGCACTCCTATACGGACCATAGGCTTGACCGCAAATGAATATTTCAGGGCATCTCTCAACATAAACCTTGACTTCACCCTTAGTAAAAGCAACTGCATCACTTAGCGGATCAAATTTCTCCAACTCGCTATAAGTAAGAGCTTTAACTCTAAATCCCGTCTTACCATGTAGAGACCCGGGAAGGCGCATCAACCTCTTAATATCAGTGGTCACCCTCTCATCAATATGAACAGCCTGAATCTCCACAACATAGCGAATTATCTTCAACCACGTCTTAGATGAAACACCCTTAATCGAGGGCCATAGTGGAGGAGTTCTCTCAAGACCCCTCAATATAAGATTCTTATTTTCAACAAGCTTCCTAGCAACACTCCCCCTTATAGAAAGCCTCCTATAATCCTCAACATCAGCCTTATAAACGAAGTCATATAAGCCCCTAGCCACCCTACCCCTCCAACCGGGATCCGCTAAGTCAGGGGGATTCTCCATTAAAAGCTTACCAGCCAATCCATGCACTTGAGGTGAAAAGCCAATACCCTTAATGTAATCAGTCAATTCCCTCCTAGCATCCTGCGAAAGCTCCCTAACAACATCACTTCTAACATGAACATGATACCCTCTATGACCGGAAAAATTAATGGAAATTTCATCGTGGGAAAAACCAAAATCTGAAACCAAAAACTCATCTATAAGCTTAAAGGCCTCACTCTTAGCAACCTCGAGACACTGCTCGCATAGCCAAGTCTCAGCCTTCACCCTCTTAGAACCACACTTCAAGCAGGATTCAGGAGCCATGCCAGTTGAAGAATAACCGCAGTCCAAGCAAACCCACCTATCATGCTCATCCTTACATGGGGTCGGTATGTGATCAGCATCAATATCAAATACTAGATCAGCACCAATCCACTCTTTAGCATCCATATCCTCAGCCCCAGGAAACCTATAGTATGCAGATGAAAAGTATGAGTGAAGCGGAGCTTTACTCCTCAAAAACATGTTCAGCTCATGCTCACTTTTAAAGGATAAGTGGCGCACCATGCCTTCAACATCAAATAAAACAAAGCCAAACTCCCTGAACTCAATGCCACTAGGTGCAGAAATCCAATTCTTCCTATAGTAACGGGAAAACAAGCCCTTCAAGAAATCAGCTTCGCCTACCACTAGAGAGCTCCCTCATCTTAATCTTATAATATGTCAATGGATGCTTAATCCTACTGCAAATGGGGTCACCCTCAATGCATAGACCAAAAGTCTTCAGCGTACTGCAGCTTGGAGGAGTATATTTAATTCTCGAACCCCTAAGGCCAGCTATGTGTTCAACTTGATATCTAGTAATCTTCTCATCAAAATCAGCTGTCAAGCTAAATAGCGAGACAACCTCATCAACACTCTTGCCGACATTCAAGAGGAAGGATGTCAAGGTGAACCTAGCCATGTGGGGTAAAGTGCTGCCCTTCAGTAAATCGCTTAAAATAGCCTTAATACATGGTGGAAAAGCTTCCTCAACAACAGGACCAGCATACTCCTCCTCTAACTCTATCACCTTCCTCCTACTCTCAAACAGCCCCCTCAGCTCCCCAGCCATCCTAGCTATTTCATCTGGAACCACCATATCAACTGGACTTGGGGAATCAGCTCTACTAGCAATTTTAATTCTAACGGCCTCAGATATGAGGCGGGCAAGATCAAACTTATTAACTTGAACCCAACCCTTAACCATAATCCTATTAACGAGCTTCCAGCTCGGCGCTCTAAATCGGGGAGCAATGCTCAAGTAATCAGCAAAAAACATTTCATACATACCTGGTCTGACTAACCTAACTCTCCAGCCAAACTCGCTTTCAGCAATATACTTCACCTTATAATCCTCATCAACCCTCAACTCCTCCTCAACCCTCTTCGCCTCAGCAACAGCATACCTCCTATATAGGGGAGGTAGAGATATGACGGCCAGTAGAGCTAGGGACGCGGGATAAGAAAGTATCTCCACATCAAGGTCAGTTAAATCAGTTCTAATTCTACCAAAATTAATTGCACTTCTAATTCTCTCAACAGCCCTATTTAATATCACCCTATATCCAGGCTTACACAAATCACTTAGAGTTACGCCTAAATTCTCCACATACTTCAAAGCCTCATTGCAAAAAGGATATTTAGCTAAGTCCTCCTTCGTCAACCTCATTATTAACCACAGCTATTCTCACAACTATCTGTACGCAAGCAATGCAGTAGCTTAAGCCTCCATTCTAGGAGCTAAGTAGTAAGTAATTCTCCCCTCACCTGGAAGCTCAAAGTCCAGTCTAAGCGGCATGTCAGTTGAAAACTGGATCGTAGCTATTTCAGCAGCTGCAACTGCCTTCATCATATCAGATAGGTAGCTCAAGCTATAGGTGCTCGCCGAAGGCTCCTTAACATCCAACTCTATTAGCGACCCCATATCCTCACTAAGCTTAACCTCAACATCACCCCTATCTCCAGAAGCAAGAATAGTCAATACTTCCTGGTCAGCCTTAAACTTAACGTAATCGCTTATCACACTTGCATCCTTAATAGCATCTCTCAGTGCATCAGCAATCACCTTAGCCCTAACATTAAACTCTAAGCTTGGAGAGGGAAGCTCCTCACCAGCAATATCTATTAGGGGCATTCTGAAAGTCCTCAAAGCCTTACCAACAAACTTAACTGTTAAACGAGACCTATCGGAGAGCTCAAGCTCTAAGCGCTCCCTAGCCTTAGCCCTCTTAAGTAGCTTATTGAACTCATCGAAGTTAACGCCGATCACAGTCTCCTCATCACACTCGTACTCGTCAAATGCTGTTGGGGGGAGATCGAGCTCAACCATTGCAACATGTGAGGGATCCATAGCTCTAAGTCTCAATCCATCTGGAGCAATGATGAAGTTAGCCTCATCAACTAGCTCTGAAACCGCTGCTATTATACCCTTCCAGAGCTTAGCGCTCGTCACTACAGCTCTAAACAAATTGGCACCTCCAAGATAGAGAATAATGCGCCTTACTATTTATATACTCCCCTTAACTTCATCTAAAATGCTCTTAGATAAGCTGAGGGCATTTTCAATCATCACCCTCAGCTTATGAGCATAAGCCCTAGCATTCATATAGAATGGAACCCTCTCCTCTACCTCCAATGCCACCTCAACAGCCTTCTCAAGTAGAAGAGCTAATGCTTCAACCTTATCCTCAATACTAGACCTAGCATTAAGCTCTCCATCCCCAACCACTAATCATACTCCCTCCAAGTATAGCCGCACTTAGTGCACCTAAAGAATCGAGTTGGAGCTTCATCACCCCTCCTAGTCTGAACCATCCACCAGTAAGCCTCAGTATTCCCGCATTTAGGGCACTCAGCCCTAGTCACTGGAAGAACCCTTGGAAGCTTGCTCTCATCAACAACAATTATACCCTTATCAGGGGCATGCTTTATCTCCTTAACAAATCTATAACTTGAAGCAGCATCCCCGATACCCTTAACATAGCCGCAGTTAGGACAGTAGAGCTCTACTTTTCCAGCCTCCCTCCTAGGCCTCATCATACTGCCACATTTAGGGCAAAACTCCATTTTCCTTCGCCTCTTAAGCTAGCTAATTAAGATGTCATAGCATCTAATAGGCTTAACGCTAGCATTCTCGAAACCCTAAGAGGCTCCGGAAAGGAAAAACCCCTAAAAGTCAACTTCAAAAGCTTCCTAACCGCATCCAAGCCAACTCCAATAAAAGCCACGTAAACATTAAACTCCCCAAAGAACTTGGAACCGGGAAAAGCCTCATCACCCACTACTATAATAGGCCGCTTCAATGCGTCATAAAGCATCTTAAGATGAGGGGGATGAAAACCCATGCCCCGATAATCCAACATCACGTAATTAACCTGATCATAGTGCGATGAAGACTTGATCAGCGACACCAACTCATCCAACAAATTTTCCCCCACAATTTTAGATAGCACACCATCAAGCCACAAGCCACCCCTATACACCACGCAAATCAAAACCGGCCTCACATAGGAAAAAGCGGCAATTCTAGTCTCAAGCTTCACCAATAATCCTCCCCTTAATAACCCTTACCAGCTCAGCCACTGCATCAACATAGGAATTGAAGGTGCCTGCATCAATAGATAGCCTAGAAGCCAATATATCAATAGCCTCATCTATCGTTATCACCCTCATGAGCCAAGCATAAGCAATTAAGGCTTCAACAGCATTGCTCCTCGCATGAGGCTTAAGCCTCTTAGGAAGAAGATACCTCAAACCAGATTTATCCAAAGCTAAAACCAAAACCTTATTAGGAACTCGCTCACCACAAAACCTTCCCAAAACCCTGGACTTAGCAGCAGAGACAAGAAAGTTCAATAGACAGTCTCCAAGCTCCGCAAGCCCCTTATCAAGCAAAACACTGCTAAGCTCACTCTTCACCTTCATAATTTACCAGCTGACTTAAGTGCTTCAGAAAAAAGCTCCTTAAACTTAAGAGCATTCAACTTAATTCTTTCAGCTGCCTCAATAACTGCTTGAATAGGATCCTTACCATCAGTCTCAACATAAACTCTAGGCTTACCCACAAGTGGATGATCTATATGATAAGCAGCAAAAACTACGTGCTCATCATTAAAGAGCTCCTTGCATAGAGCATTACAGAGAGTATGATCTTCACCCTCAAGCTCCAGTTCAAGGGACTTCTCAGTCAGCTTTAATATCTTAACCCTACTCACCCCAAAACCTCCGCATCGAACTATGATAATAAACTCAGATTAAAACTTTAGGTCTGAATCCTCAATCTCAACATACTCATTTACATCAGCCCTCTTCAAAGCATCAATAAGCACACTTAAAGCTTGCTTCCAGTCTCTAAGAGGAATAAGCATTCCACTATCATTACGTCTAATAAGCCTTAACTCTTCAGCAACACCAATTACCGTCCAAACATCATGACCCGAAGCACTTGAAGCCAAAGCCAGCAACTTCTTCACACTCGACGACCTAGTTTCAAAGCGCAATCCCTCATATGCAGCCCCAATCAGCCTAGCAACCTCAAATACCACATCCTCACCCGCATTCGTCTCAACTCTACTCTCAACAACTCTACAGTTAAAGCCTCTAAGCCTTAAAGCCTCAGCCAAAAGCTCAAGTGAAATTGCCATACCAGCCTCCTTAGAAAGCTCCCTAGCCTCAAAAACGTTTATCCCCATAAGCCTGAGCCTCGACTTCCTCCTCGACATGGAAACTATCTCCTTGATCAGGCCAGCAGCCCTCCTAACATCACTGTGAGAACCCCTAACATGAATCTTAATCACCCTAGCCCTACACGTTATGTTCAAGTCCACGAAGCTCAGCTTATTACAAATGGCGTCAACCAGCTCTAAAAGCTCCTCCTCACTTGAGACGCTCACCTTAAATACCCGCTCAACCGCTCTCCTCAATTAACTTCACACCTCCATAGTCTGAGGCAATCTTCCTTGACTCATAAGCTCTACAATCCCTGCAGAAAAGCTTATCCCTCCTCTTAATTAGAGGTGAAAGACAGCGGCTGCACCTAGCAAATATGACACCTAAATTTGTTCCCTTAGTTGTCAACTGGTATGGATGCCATGAATTCAATATTTTAACTCTCACAATATCCCCATACCTCACGGCCTCGAACATATTATTGAACTTCTTCCTAGCTGAAACCTGAGCTATATGTAGGAAGCCCGTTAAGTGAGATGATGGCCTAGCCTTCCCCTCAATGAGGAAAAGCCGTACCATTGCAATTTCATCCTTAACGTCATAGACAAGCCCAATTGCCACATCTCCAGCTCTAGGTATAGGTAAATCTACTCCGCGATATGGCTTAACGACCACCACTCTACTCCCATAATCGTATATCGCCTCACCAGCAATAGCGGAATATATGTTCCCATTCTCCTCATACGTCCCATCCTCAGGAATGAACTCCTCGATTACACCGAGAAACTCGCCTGGAAGCACAAATCTCCTCTGCACCATTTCCATAGCTCGCACCACTGTTCAATTGCTACACTACCTTCTAACCACTATTCTATACAAATCCACTTTAACCTTGTGCCATCTCTTAGTATGGAAATCAAACATGTGAGGAATTTCAATTACTAAGGGCAATATGTCAGTCACCACTCCACCCAGCTCACTAACATAACTAACTATAAAGCGCCTATTCTGCTCACCAGCCTTATGTATGGAGTAGATGACATTAGCAGCCTCAACCGCAGCCTCCAAAAACACCCTATCAGCACCCCTCTTTTGAACACCAAACGGTGGATTCTGAATAACAGTATCACCCCTAATTGGCACGCATTCAACTGATGCATGGATGAAATTAATTTTATCATCAACGCCAACATTAACTGCATTGAGGCGAGCTACCTCCAAAGCCTTCAAGTCAACATCAACTCCAACCACATAATCTGCACCCAAAAGAGCAGCACCAATACCCAATCTACCAGTTCCACAACCAAAATCAAGCACCAACTTCCCAATTACATCGTCATACCGCTTAGCTGCGAACCATAAAACTTGGGCGGCAGCCCTAGCGGAAATGGTGTACTGTTCTAGTGAGGGGATTGGCGATGGATGGGGTTCAACTAATTCGAGAATTATCTCCAGATGCCTCAGCCGCCTTATCTCCACCAACCATATCACCCAGAAAAATCTTCGAGTAACTAGGCCGCTCACCGCTAAGAGCTATTTTGAGCTCACCAATGGTTAGCACTGGCTTCTTAAAGTTGCGGCCATCATCAATAGCTATTCTGGGGCAAGCAGCTATAACAAAAGCATCAATTCCATGGAAAGGTAGAAGCGATTCGGGATTAATCTCCCTAGCGGCGATCAAATAGCACTTACGCCCCCTACTCAGAATGAAATCTCTAACCCTCAATGCAGCTTCAATTCTAGCCTGACCAGGCTTAACTCCAACAACAATACCAAACACCTCTGCCTCCGAAGCCCTAACTATGTTAAACCACCTCAAGCTCAAAACCTTTCTAACCAAGCCATCAATACATCTACACTCATTCCTATAAGGATCAGCCACAAAAACAGGTTTACCCGTAGCTAATGCCACACCGAGAGCATGAAAATCTCCACCAGCTAAAACCAGGAAAGCTTCAACATCACCCATAACCGAAAGAGCAGCGCAAACATCACAGCCCAAAATCTGCCCATTAAAAAGCCCAGCACCACACCTACCCCCAACAACTACTTTAAAGCCCTCATCCTCCAGCAGAGAACGCACTCTATCCAGTACATGGATATGCTGCAAAACTGCCACCAAGCCAATTTTACGAAAACCCCTATCCCTAAGCATTAATCCAGCTTTCCTAGCAACATCATCAACTGAAATCATAGAATAAGCCGGGACATAAATTACTGGAACACGCAGCTTGGAGGCAATAGGCATTGGATATGGAGTATGTCCAAAGTGAACTATTAAGTCGACGCCTAGCCTCGAAGCCTCATCGACAGCCACATCACAACCACCATAACAAGGATCAGCAGACACTATGAAAATAACACCATTACACATAGCCTGCAAATCATCAACCACTTTTAAGGCATAATTTTTCAATCCATCTGGAAATTGAAGTAAAACGCGCTTCGCACCCCTACGCTTAATCTCAGAAGCTATATGCTCAACTTCAAAATCATACATTTCAGATAACCCAAATCTAACTTAAAGACAAAAATTAATTAATGTAATTTGCAACATCAAAAGCATAATGCTACAGTACAAATGACTTAAAATTAAAATTAACCGTACATTTTCAGTGCTGTACGAGCACTGAAAAGCTCCTTCCTTATAAGCTCCCTCACAGCAACTCTAATAACTTCAGCTCTAGACGAATACCTACCAGTCTTCACCAAAAGATCTATTTCACGAAGAATAGCTTCTGGAACCCTGGCAACCACCACTTTCACCCATCTCCCCCCTAAATAAGTTGTTTGAGAGGACAAACTTAGTAATAGATAGTACTAGCGTAATTCATATGTAATACAAATTTACGGAGACCAAGCTACGAAAGCCCAATCAATCCAAAGTAAAAAGGAAAATGGAAAAAGATGAACCCTAAAAAAGCATTCTTTTAGTTGAATACTTGAAAAAGAGGTCAGAAACAGCTTTTTCCTTAGACCCGACATGAATACTTGACTTGAAGACGGGTATAAAATATTTGAGGGAGCAGTAAATACGTGGTTGAGGATGAAAATGAAAGTATACATTGAGACCTATGGGTGCTCAGCAAATTTAGCAGACACAAATATAATGAAAACCTTGCTTTTAAAGGCAGGGTATCAACTAGTTGACAGTATTCATGAAGCGGGAGCCGTGATACTCAATACATGTATTGTTAGGAGTGAAAGTGAGCGTAAGATGGTTCAAAAGCTAATTGAGCTTGAGAAGCTCAGGAGAAAACTGAAATTTAAATTAATAGTTACGGGGTGCATGGCTAAAGCTAGACCAGCTCTAATAGCTAAAATAGCGCCTGAAGCATCAATGATAGCACCCCAACTCATCGAGGATATAGTGGACGTCATTTCATCGCCGAAGAGGATCGTGAAACTGATCGGTGAAAAGAGAACAATGCTTCCCAAATACATGGATGGAATCAAGTTCACAGTTCCAATAGCAGAGGGCTGCCTAGGAAACTGCAGCTACTGCATAGTTAGAATTGCAAGGGGAAGGCTTAGAAGCTACCCAGTTGAGAAGATAGTTGAAGCCGTAAAATGCGCCGTTAGGGATGGAGCTAAAGAGATTAGGTTAACAGCCCAAGATACCTCAGTTTACGGACTAGATATTGGCAGAACACTGCCAGAACTCGTAAGAGAAGTAGCTGAAATACCGGGAGACTTCATGATAAGAATTGGAATGATGACACCAAATGGTGCACTCAAAATCATAGATGAGCTAATGGAAGTCTACGAGCACCCCAAAGTCTACAAATTCTTCCACATACCAGTCCAGAGCGGTGATGATAGAATACTAAAGCTTATGAGGAGGAAGTATACCTCAAGAGACTTCATAGAGCTCGCAGAAACTTTCAGACGCAAATTCCCAGAGGGATTCATTGCAACAGACATAATTGTGGGATTCCCCACTGAAGATGAAGAAGCATTTCAAAATACAATTGAACTACTCAAGAAAGTCGAACCCGATAAAGTTCACGTCTCAAGATACACTCCAAGACCCCACACCGAGGCTGCATCGATGCCACAGATACCCGAGCACATAAAGAAGAAAAGATCCAGGATTGTGGCAAGCCTATCAATGAAAATAGGATTGAAAAGGAATAAACCATACATTGGAAGGATAGAGAGGGCATTAATCACAGACCCAGGGAGAAGAAACACCGTTAAAGCAAGACTTGAAAACTACAGGCTGGTAGTGTTAAAGGCAGAAGAAAATGCCATTGGAAAATGGGTTAAAGTGAAGATTGTTAATGCAACACCAATACAGCTAATCGGCGAACTAACCACCTGAAGCAGGTGGAAAAATTGCGATCACATCTCCACTCTTAACCTTGTAGCGCCGAACTTCATTCCTTGATATTCGAACCTCATTTACAGCAATCTCAATACCGTCGCTCAGCTCCAGCTCATCTCCGAAAACTCTGCGCCTAAACACTTCGCCCAAAGTCTCAGCGAGCTCCTCGATCGCCTCAATTAATGAAACATCACTAGAGGGCAATTCAATGATAATTCTACTCTTACCAGCAATCTCCCTTAATGAAGAGAAGAGGAGGAAAGTCACTTTCAAGGCTAATCCCTAGACTACCCACCAAACTTCTTCCTATACATCCTCCAGGACAGGCACATGGTTCTCGGATGGCTTGCTTTGACATCATCCAACCTCTCAATCGAAGTATTGGTTGGAGCTGAAGTGACTTTTGATGGATCGCTATATGCCTCATTAGCTATCTTCTTCAATACCTCAGCGTAAAGGTCAATGTTCTCTCTAGACTCAGTGTCGGTGAACTCTATCATGAGAGCCTCCTTGACTATCAATGGGAAGTATATTGTTGGAGCATGCAAACCGTAATCCAGCAATCGCTTAGCCACATCCATGGTCCTTACACCAGTATCTCTGAGAAGAGGCTCTGCACTCAATACGCACTCATGCTTTCTAGGTTTACTTGGAGAATACGGCAGCGAATAGCCTTTAACGCCAGAGATCTTCTTCAAGAAGTAGTTTGTATTGAGAACGGAGAGCTCAGCAGCCTCTTTAAGCCCTCTAGCCCCCATGGAAAGTATGTATGCAGCAGTTTTAACTAGTACCGCAAAGTTTCCATAGAATGACCTAACCTTGCCTATGGAATAAGGTCTATCGTAGTCCAAGTAGTAGCGCTTACCATCAAACTCTATAACTGGGACTGGAAGGAACTTTTCAAGCTCCCTAGTCACCCCAACAGGTCCAGCTCCTGGGCCGCCGCCACCATGAGGAGTTGAAAATGTCTTATGGACATTAATGTGCACTATGTCAAATCCCATATCCCCAGGCCTAACCTTACCCATTATACCATTCAAGTTAGCTCCATCATAGTATAGTAGGCCCCCAACGCCATGGATTATGTCCGCGATCTCCAATATGTGCTCCTCAAAAATTCCAAGTGTATTGGGGTTGGTTAGCATTAAGCCAGCAGTCCTATCGGATACAGCTGCCTTCAAAGCCCCCAAATCAACACAGCCATCTGGAGCCGAAGGTATCTCAATAACTTTGAAGCCAGCCATAGCAGCACTAGCAGGATTCGTTCCATGAGCACTATCGGGAATGATCATTTCATCTCTCTGCTTCTCCCCCTTAAATCTGTGGTAAGCCCTTATGATGAGGCACCCAACATACTCACCATGAGCTCCAGCTGCGGGCTGAAGAGTTACTCGATGCATTCCAGTTATCTCTGCAAGCCACTTCTCAACCTTATAGAGGAGCTCCAATGCACCCTGAATAGTACTCTCATCCTGATATGGATGAATCCAGGCAACATCATCTAGGGCTGCAAGCTCCTCATTAATCTTCGGATTATACTTCATGGTGCAAGAGCCGAGGGGATATGGACCTGAATCAACTCCATAATTCATTTGCGAAAGCCTAATAAAGTGCCTAGCCACATCAACCTCCGAGAGCTCGGGGAGTGGAAGCTCCTTCCTCCTCAACTTTTCAGGTATAGTGCTTAGAACATCCCCAGCAACCCTCTTAACCTCATCATCAGCTTCAGGAACCAAATGCCCAATCCTACCCGGACGGGAAAGCTCGAACACTAATGGCTCATACCACCTAGCCTGCCTAAACATGACAAATCACCTCCCGCAAATCATCTTCCTCAATGCTTCAGCAAGCCCATCAATATCACTCCTCTTATGCATCTCAGTCACGCAGTATAATGCAGATTCACCGAGCTCTGGAAACTCCTTTTTAATAGGCTTACCGCCATGGAAGCCACGCTCCAAAAGCTTCCTATGAATCTCCTCAACTCCAATACCAGTATCATCAAAATTGACCACAAACTCCTTGAAGTGCGGGGCCTTAAACAGTGGAGCCCTAACACCATCAATTTCAGATATCCTCTTCATAGCGTAGTGCGAATTGTACATTATAGTTTCACAGAGCTTCCTCAACCCCCTTGGACCAAGTAGAGAGAGATAAACTGCAGCTGCAACTGCACATAGAGCCTCATTAGTGCAAATATTAGATGTAGCCCTCTCCCTCCTAATATGCTGCTCCCTAGTTTGAAGGGCCATTACAAAGCCCCTGTGAGAACCATCTAGAGTAGTGGTCATACCAATTATTCTGCCAGGCATTTGCCTAATGAGCTTCATTTCACCCCTACATGCAAATATTCCGATCATTGGACCACCAAAATTCATGGGATTACCTAGGGGCTGCCCTTCTCCAACAACAATGTCAGCACCATAATTGCCGGGGGCCTCCAATATTCCTAGAGAAATCGGATCAACGCCTACAATGTAGAGGGAACCATATTTATGGGCTACCTCACCTATCTCCTCAACATTGACCTCTATAAATCCTAAATACGATGGATTCTCAACATAAACCGCCGCAACCTCATTAGATGCATGCTCCTCGAGAGAATGTAGGTTCATGAAGCCAGTCTCCCTGTCATAATCAACTTCGATCACCTCGATTCCATGTGGAGCAGTATAAGTTTTGAGCACTAGCTTCCTCTCCGGATGAATGGTCCTCGGCACTAAAACCTTCCGTCTCCTAGTAACCCTAACAGACATGAGCACAGCTTCAGCTAGCGCAGTGGCCCAGTCATACATGGAGGCATTGGCAACGTCCATACCAGTCAACTCGCATATCAAGCTCTGATACTCAAAAAGCGCCTGAAGCATACCCTGCGAAATCTCGGGTTGATATGGCGTATAGGAGGTTAGGAACTCAGACCTCCTAACGATCTCCTTGACCAGCGCCGGCACATAGTGGGGCCAGCATCCACCACCAAGAAACATGGGCATCTCAAAGAAATTGACATTTTTCGACAGCAATCCCCTAATGTAGCGGTACACTTCATACTCGGACATTGGCCCCGGCACATTAAGCTCACGCTTCAACCTAACCTTCTCAGGAACATCCGAGTATAGCTCATCAATGCTCTCAATATTGAGCTCCCTCATCATCTCCTCCTTAATTTTGGGCGAGGAGTTCGGCAGATATGGATGGACAAAGGGCTCCCCAGCCATTTAGACACCACTATTCTAATCTCTAAATAAACCAAATAGAGTTTTTGAAGCATTCACTCAATATGGAAGAAAGGCAAAAGATCATTAACCATAGCATTAGCCAATAAAACTATGAGCAAGGCATCATAGTTATAAGTCTTAATCCAACACTTACTTTTGACTAGGTGAAGCAGCGATGAATAGACACCCACACTTAATTGCATCAGCCCTGATACTTACATCAATACTTACAATAGCACTAAGCGGAGTAATATGCCAAAGGCAATTAAACATCAAGATTCTCAGAACAATAGATGCAAAGTCAAGCTACACCCTTATAGTAGATGAAATTGAAATTGAAAGCGGATACATAAGTAATTTCACCTACTACATTCCCCTCATTTACCTACAGAAAATGTATAGCATTTCAGCATTTACAGAGCGCGGCGAAGAATTGACAATAACATTGCACAAGACAACTAACTTCACATATAAAATGATTGTAAAACTCCCCAACTACACTACACCATTCAAGTTCAAAGTGAAAATGTGCATGATAAAAGTGATAACTCCAACAGGGCCAACTGAAGTAAAGTTGGCAGTACCCCTATACCCGTCAACCGACATCAATATAACACAATGCAAAGCAATAGTGAAGTTACCGCCAGACATGATAACTCTAACCCTAATAGTACCTAACACGACAACTACAAAGATCGATGGAAGGGATGTAGCCGAGTACATGAAGACACCACTACCAGCAAAAACGAACATTACATTTATAGCATCATTCTCAATAGCTGGGCACCAAATACGCTTCAGCAAGCTCAATAGGAAAGTTGAATTTAACGGTGCAGTCAAGATTCTCGATGAACTCATAATCACCAATGAGGGACTAAGAGACATAGCTTCAAACACAGGCTTCAAGCTAACACTACCATTAAGCACCAAAATCACATCAGTGAGAGATGATTTTGGATCAATAGGATATGAAGTCAAAACCGAAAATGAAAGCACAATTCTAACAATTAAACCTAGAATAAACATTAAAAAAGACTGGAAATACAGGGTGTTCATTGAATACGAGCTTATGAGAGAAGAGTGGATCACAAATGGAAAAGTGATCAGCGTACCAATAGACCCATTCTATGACTACCCAATCGACCAGTACATAATCACCATGAAAATCGAAGAGGGAGGAGAAATCCTATCATACTCAGGAGTCAAACCAAAGTACTTCAGTAAGCAATACGCAACATATGAATTCACAAACTTCACTAGAACATACTACAGCGGCTTGAAAGCGAAATTAGAATTTAAGGCACCGCCAAGCAGATTTGAAATACCAACATACATAATAACGTACACCATAATTGGAGCAATAATTGGAGCAACAATATACTTAAGAAGAACAATTAAAAGGGCACCACCAGTACTAGTTGAAGAGAAAGTGCTCATTTCAAACATAAAAGATCTCCAAGAAACATATGCTGAAAAAATTGGAATACTATTAGATACCATTCGAATAGAGGAAAGCTGGAGAAGGAAGAAGATATCGAGAAAAATCTATAGAGCAAGGAGCAGAGAGCTCTCAATAGAGCTAAGCAGATGCAATAGCAAGCTTAGTGAACTAAAAAGCAAAATTTCTGAGAAAAGCAACAAGCTTAAAAAAGCAATTCTCGAGCTGGAGAAAACAGAAAAGGAGTTGGAGGAAGCAGCTAAGGGTTTAATTTATTTGGAAAGGGAGTATTCGGCCAGAAGAATTACTAGAAGAACATATGAGGACATGAAGAGGAGAAGAGAGAAGGAACTTCGAAAAGCAAGAGCAAAGCTGGAAAGAAGACTAGCCGAACTCTCAGAAATAATTTAGGGCATTGAAAAAACTTAAAAGGAAAGTGAGTTTAAAGCTCTAAGGTGATATTAATGCCCAAGCCAGTGGTGGACACAGAAAAGTGCGTTGGATGCGGCACATGTGCTCAAGTATGCCCAGTAGGAGTTTACGAAATTAAGGAGGGCAAAGCAGTACCAGTTAATGCTGATCAATGCATAGGATGCAAGGCATGCGAAGTTCAGTGTCCAAGCCAAGCAATAACCGTTATTGAAGAGTAAGTTTAAGCAACAATATTTCTCCTTTTTCTAAGCAAGCTAAAGCTAAAATTAGTGGACATAAAGGAATTTATGGGAAGTGCCCGATGACATTCAAATGCATTAAATGCGGAAAGTGCTGCTGGAATACCGAAATGCCCTTAACGAGAGATGACTTGAAGCGCATAACTTCACTCGGCTATAAGATAACCGAGTTTGCAGTGTACAATGGTCAATACTGGCAGCTCAAGAACATTAATGGACACTGCTTCTTCCTAAACCCAGAAACCAATGAATGCACAATATATCCAAATAGACCTCTGGGCTGCAGAATTTACCCAATAATATATATTGAGGGGGTTGGAGCCGCTCCTGATCCCGAGTGCCCAATGTCGCATACTGTAGCTAGAGAGGATATTGAGAGAGTTAAACCAATATTGCTGAAAATCGTTATGGAAATTGAGGGAAATCAATGAGAAAGCTACTCGACTTCATGAGAAAGCTTGTACTGGACTATGCCTATTGCCCCTACTGCAAGGACTACGTAAAGGTTGAGAGCATTATTGAGCGAAGAAATGAAGTTGAAATAGAAGTTAAAAAGTGCATTAAGTGCGGGAATATAGTGGAGCAAGTAGTCAGGCACATTGAGAAAAAGTAAAACTAAAATCTAAACTTAAATGGCCAAGTGGGCTTGACGTTTGAATCAAATTCAAAATGCAAATTAACTATATCGCCGCATTTAAAATCCAAGCTTGATAACATTACAACCTTCAATAAAGCATTATTAACATAGCTACCAACACCCCTAACCTCAACGCCATTAACAGTAACTTTACAGTTCGCATCAAATATGGAGAAGCTGCGGCCCGTTCTCCGTACAAATCCGACCACGCCATTCCAAGGATACTCAACCCTGCAATTAACACTTGCCTCCAAATTTAGTAGCGCACCATAACCATAATGAGGCACGCCCCCATCAACATAGGCAAGCTTACCATTAACCGACAAGCACAAACCAGACGTGCCGCTCACATTCTTTACGGGCTTCAACCAAATATAATGGTCGAACACATCATAAACAATAAATTCACCACTAAACTTGGGCTCACCAATTAGATTTAATAGTGGCTTCAAGTTGAGCTCATAGGCACCCAAAGCCCTATATGCATCCGAAATAGGCCTAAACTCAACATGCATATGGAGATCAGACCAAGGAAAGAAGTAACCCGAAACAATTAGATCACCCAAATAATCTCCCAAATAAACTCTATCTCCAACTCGGACCTTAGGCTTCACATGAAGCATCTTCAGAGCAGTACCGCCACCTAGCCCCACAACAATTACATAGTCAAATTTACTGCCATCACTCCTATACCTCGGACACTCAAACTCATCTATATCAACTATCAAGCCCTCATCAACGGGCAGAAGCGCTTCATGAGACTGGAAGTAAATGTCAATTGCAGATACAAGTCTATGAGCTGGATAAGGGCTATTGAAAAAGCTAAAATAGCTATCTTCAGGAACACGCACACCAAATCCACGGCACTCAGCTATAGTAATGAAACTCCCCATATCACCACCGAGAACAAATCTATAATATAGAAACCCTAAAACCGCTATCGCAAACTTTTTAAGCGAATATTGGACATATGCTATTTTCGACTATCAGTCTAGGAGGATTCGATTATTGACGATAAAACCGGTGATAATAGGTGCTGGTAGAACCAAGTTCGGCGAGCACTACGATAAGAATCCCGAGGAGCTAATTGAAGAAGCGGGATTAAAAGCACTCGAAAGTGCCGGAATAGAGAGGAAAGATTTGGATGCAGTATTTATATCAGACTACTTCCTTCAAGTCACAAATAAAATCGGTATAGAGGAGGGATTCATCTCAGAGCTACTAGAGGTAAACATACCAATGGAAACCCTGAGATCATTCAGCTCCGCACTGAACTGCGCATGCAATGCTATTGAAGCAGGGAGACATGAAGTTGTCCTGGTAGGCGGAATAGAGAAAATGACTGATAGACTCGACAAGATAAGAGATGACCTTATGATGCTCGGAGACCCATGGAGCTACTACGCTGGAGGAACACCAGAAGCATTCCACGAATTAATGCTTAGAAACTACGTCAAAAAATATGAAATAGCAGATGAGCATTACGATAAGCTAATGAAGGCACTAGCATATATATCATTTAAGAACCACGAGTATGGAGCTAGAAATCCACTAGCACACTTTTATGGCAGGAGAATTAGTGTGGAAGATGTAGTTAGAGCCAGGAAAGCATCGAGGACAATTCTAGGATTATATGACTTCGCCCCAATATCCGATGGTGCATCAGCAATAGTAGTTGTAAGCTCAAAAGCAGCTGGGAAGTATGCAGATGAGGGAGTATGCATTACTGGAAGAGGGAGTGCAACAGACTACATATCATACTTCTCGAGAAGCATTAAGTGCGGATTTAAAGCTACAAGAGAAGCATCATTCAAGGCATTTAGTGAAGCAGGTATAGAACCAAGCAAAATTGAACTCGCAGAACTATATGACCAGTCAACACTTATGGAACTAGTAACCCTAGAGGACCTAGGAATTTACAAGCCTGGGACAGCATGGGAACACGTATATGCAAGCTATGAAAATGGAAAACTAACCTACACCGTAAATGGACTAGAAAACTACGTAAACACTAATGGAGGGCTAAAAGCCGATGGAAATCCGCTTGGAGCAACGGGTGGAGCTCAATTCCACGAAATATTTAATCAACTACTTGAAAGAGCAGGCGATAGGCAAGTTGAATTTAGGAGTAAGAACCCTTATGCACTCGTAGTTGAAATTGAAGGTTTCGGCACTAAATCATATGTCTACATATTAGAGAGGTGGAAGCCTTGAGTTCTGAACCTATTGAAAGGAGAGTAAGCTATATAGCTGACAAGTTGAGGGGAAGCGAGTGCACTTTATGCGGTAGAAAGTACTTTAAACCAAGAGACTACTGCGGAACGTGCGGTAGATCGAGCTTTGGAAAAATGAGGAACATAAACTTCTTCTATGAAAAGGGAGTACTTGAAGTATGCACCATAATTAGGAGAGCAACCAACAAGTTTAAAATGCTTGAGCCATTTATATACGGAATTATTTCATTTGGAGACATAAGAGTTCCAGGTAGATTAACAGACCTAATAGTTAGAGATGAAGAAGAGTTCAATCCATCAAAGTTTGAGGGGAGAGAAGTCGTAGCAAGATTTAGGAGGAGATGCTCAACTGGACCAGTAGACATTGTTCCAACATCATCACTTACATTTACATTTGCAGATGAATACTACCCATACATGGAATATAAAGTGTTCAAGCCCAATAGGTATGCGGATAAGCCGGGAATAGTAGCATATGGCCTATACACGTCTAAGTTTAGAATTAGAGAGGGAAGAATGGAGAGATCAGTACCATTCCTAGATGAAGACGCGATAACAGCTGCAGTTGAAGCAGGCAAAATAGCGCTAATTCAAGCTGCAATTGAAGGAGAGCTAATCAAGAAAATATACGTTGGATCAGAATCTAATCCATATGCAGTAAAGCCAATAGCATCCAAGGTAGCTCAAGTACTGGACTTAGGTGAAGACATTGGTGATGGAGTTAGGGGAGTAGATGCAATAGACACCGAATTCGCATGCAAAGCTGCAACGAGCATGCTTAAAGATGCAGTTGCACTAGCAAAGTACATGAATGATGAGGGCGAAGACTTCTACGCAATGGTTATTGGAGCAGACAACTCACAGGCAGCACCAAGATGGGCACCAGGAGGAGAGCTAGACTTCTTCGTTGGATTTGGAGCAACAGCATTCATCATAGGGAATAGGGACGTCATAGCTGAAATCGAGGGCTGGTACTCATGCACATCCGATACACCAGACTTCTGGAGGAGAGATGGACAAAAATACCCAATGCATGGAGGTAGATTCACAGGTGAACCAGCATACTTCAAGCACATAATTAAGGCAGCCAGAAAGTTAATGGATAAAATGAGGTTGCAGCCAAAAGACATAGATTACTTCGTACCCCATCAACCCAACGTTAGGTTCCCATTAAAGGTGGCTAAAAGGCTTGGATTCAAGACTGAGCAATGTCTACCGGGACTAAAAGTAGGTAATTTTGGAAATCTCTACTCCGGATCATCACCAGCAGGACTAATAGCAGTCCTTGACATGGCAAAGCCATACGAGAAGATACTTTTAGTGAGCTATGGATCTGGAGCCGGAAGCGATGCATACCTACTAACAGTAACACCTCAAATAATTGAGAAGAGGAGGAGAACTGAGAAATTTAATGTTGAATGGCAAGTTAAAAACCCATATCTAGAATACATAGACTATAACACGTATAGAAAGTTTAAAGAAGGAATTTAGTGGAGCTCACCCTGCTTAAGAATTAAGTCAACCGATGGATAAGGCTCTCCAGCAAGTCCATGTAGAAAAGCTCCACCACTAAGACACATTATACCCCCAGTACTCAAAATTATTTTATCCAACCCATACTTCACTATTTCAGCAGTCGTATCTCCACCCAGAAATATTAGGCCGCTTCCAGCAATTCTCTTAGTCAAAACAATACCATTACAATAACCTTTCTCGTAAACACCAAGTGGGCCGGCCCTAATTCTAACAGCTTTTTCCTGAAGCTTCTCAGCATAAATATCCACTGTTTCCATTCCAATATCCATTATAACGCCATTGCACTTGCTCATCTCTTTAATTGAAACCTCCCTATTCTCACCATTCTCCCAAACAACGAAGTCCACTGGATGATGAAGCTTAAACTTCCTAGCAAGCATTCTAGCAGTCTCAAATACTTCTGGAGAAAACTTCCTCTCCAAAAAGGCATTGTTCCTCGGACCCAAATCATAACCCATAGCCCTGGCAATGAGCTGACCAGGCAAACCACCCGTGAAGCCCTCCATTCTAGAGAGAATTGAGATTAAGTACTTGGTCTTAGCAAGCTTAGCTCCACCCATAATTATTCCACACTCATTACCGGGCTCAGACAATACTTCACTCAAAGCCTTCAACTCATAAACTGAGCGAACACCAATCCAAGTTGAAGCAATATATGGGAGAGCCATCAAGCTAGTATGAGCCCTATGCCAAACAGGCATAGCATCATTAACACAGCTCTTAATAATGCCCTTAAAGAACTCTATGTAGCTTGAAGTTGAAGGATCAAACTTATACTCCTCATCAAACATCCTAACATTATCAAGCAAAATAATCTGCTTCTCCCTCAACTCCATAATTTTACGCCTAGTCTCTTCAGTAAACACCTCCCCTTTAGGAATGAATTCTATGTCAATGCTGGAGGGCAAAAGCTTTCTAAGAACAATCCAATGTTGCTTCAAACTTATGAAGTCCTCTTGACCCGGCCTCCCCTGATGCGCCGTCACAACCAAGCCAGCATACTCAGACATCAACTCCAATACATGAGCATAAGCAATTATCCTCATATTATCCTCCATAATTCTACCGCCAACCACAGGCACATTAATATCAATCCTAACAAGCGTAGGAGACTTCAATTGTGCAGCCAAATTGACAAGCCAATACTTCCTAGTCTCCTTATAATAATCACGCCGCATACAAAACACCAAATCTAAGTCAGTAAACACAACTTAAAAGCCTTTACATTTATCAAGGAAAGAGATAATTTTAACTGAAAGGCGGGGCAAATAAATTTAGAGTGACCAATCATGGGTAGATTCGAAGTCATGGCCCTACTCCAAGCAGCAAGATACTACGTACTATCAGGAGACATACAAAAAGCATTCTCATTCGGACTAAACAGAGCAATATTCTATGCATGGGCAAAGCACAGAGGAAAATTCCAAGTTAAAGCAAAGAGGCATAGAATGGGAAAGCCAATCCAGCAATTAAGAGAGGGAGACAAGATAATGGTATACGTTGGAGATGAAGGAGCATTCATATCGTCAAGAGGGTGGTTTACCATAGGGAATATTGAGCAAAGACCGGAGGACTTCAAAAGACAGATAATTTACAAGATAAATGCTGAAGTACCCTTTGAAAAAGCTTGGGAAGCAGCAATAAATTATGTTAAGCAGTTTAGCAAAAGTACTTTGCTAAGTCAGCAGAAATTTTATGAGAAAGTTTACAAGCCAGTTAGAGACAACTTTCTTCAAATAGTGAAGAAAAGCCTAAAAGAGAAAAAGTCAGAGAAACTAGTTTACTTATCAGATTTCATTAAGCAAAAGAAGCAACGTGACAATTAGTTGGAAATTGGTAGCCGGGGGGAGATTCGAACTCCCGTCGGCGGGGCCAAAGCCCGCCATGCTTGGCCGCTACACCACCCGGCTTCAATAATGTGATATTAAATACTCACAGGTATAAAATTTTCCTCATATAAACCTCTTTTAC
>Ga0190367_1000152_pt1 | contig 54285 bp, 59 predicted proteins | sample 4872181011_MG_FD_171838 | JGI IMG/M metagenome (GOLD analysis project Ga0190367, IMG submission 171838) | Hydrothermal vent microbial mat bacterial communities from Southern Trench, Guaymas Basin, Mexico - 4872-18-10-11_MG | ecosystem: Environmental > Aquatic > Marine > Hydrothermal vents >... | reverse complement strand
GGTTAGGGGTAGCTCTATGAGGGACCCACAGTGTGGACATGGAACTTTAATCGTCGAGGGCAGAGTTTTACCGCAGGAGGGACATACTGGCTCACTAGACACCTAAACCACCTAACCCCTCCCGTTACGATGTTGGCTGGGGCCTGCTAATAGCTTTAACCATTCTGATTGAATGCGGCCATGGTCAGCTATAAAGGCCCCCTGCTCTAGCCACCCTAGACCTGTGATGAAGCTTAGGGATAGAGACTCTATGGTCACGCGTGAAGGCATAATTATGAGGGTGTACGGCTACGACCACCCCCATGACGGCTACTTCTGTGACGTGGAGTATGCCCATGAATCCATCTATAGCAGCTCTGATCCACGCGCGCTAAGACAAGGAAAGGAAGGTAGGTTCTATAAGTTCTATGAGGATCGAGGGCTAAGGTTTGTCGCTGAGCGCTACCCACACTATATGCTTGAGCATAGAGGCTTAGGGAAGAGGCTCGTAGGGCTTAGGGTTAAGGAGGCCTTTGCGATCAGAAAAGCCGACGATAGACTTCAAGAGGTGTTGAAGGCCGAGGAGAAGGACCCCCTCATTAAGACGCTCGAGGAGTTGCTTGAGCTCTTAGAGGGTCAAGGAGGGTTTAAGACCTCAGACTTTGGGGTCTTCGGCTCCATACAGCACGGGTTCCATCACCCCCAATACAGCGACTTGGACCTGGTTGTTTATGGTAGGCGCGAGCTAGGTAGGCTGCAAGAACTATTAGGAGAGCTATATAGGGAGCCTTCATCGCCGTTAAAGAACGAATTTGAGGTCCAGCCTCCCATCGGTAAATGGAGGTTCATTAATTACTCCCCAAGCGAATACATCGAGCATCAACGTAGGAAGCTAATCTACGCCATATATAGGGCGCCTAGACTAAACAGGCTGGTGAAAGTGGAGTTTGAACCTGTGAGACGCTGGGAGGAAGTGGTTAACGAGTACGACGATGTATACGCCATTAGGCCGAGGGGGATGGTGACTGCGGTGGTTAGGGTGTTAAGGGACGATGACGCCGGTTTTATGCCATCGATATACCCGATAGAGGTTGAAGAGGTCTTAGAGGGAGAGGGAGTTACGGACGTTGAGCGAGTGGTCTCCTACGTAGAGGAGTTTAGGTTACAAGCCTTCAAGGATGAGAAAGTACTGGTTAAAGGATGGCTTGAGGAGGTTGAGGGTAAGAGGAACTTTAAGCAAATCACTTTGACCCGAAAAGAGAGGTATTATGAACAGGTGTTAAAGGTGATTGAGGACCTCACTCAATAAAACTTTATATATTACATATACCTAATTAGTTTATATAGGGGAAAAGCTTGACTTTTGGTTTCATAATATTCTACAAGGTTAAAAGAATGACTCCCGAAGAGGCACAGAAAGCTAGAGAGGAATGGTCTAAGTTTAGGCGTATGACGGCAAGAGAGGAACTCGCTGAAGAGCCGGGGGGTGGAGGTGTCAGAATGGTAGGCGAATACTCTCATTGTTGGGGTATGCCCTACTCAGGGTTCCTAGTTGTTGAGAGCGAGGACTTAAAGAGCTTCCATGAATGGTGGCATAAGTTTAGGGAGCTTACACGCTGGTACGTCGATGAGGTGCACACCGTCATCTCACAGAAAGTAGAACACGTGTAGTGAACCTTCCCAGTTTTTTAAATCTTAGCCCTCACCGTGGCTATGCTGTTGTCGGCTATCCCTTTAGCCCTAGCCTCGAGGGTATTTATCCAGACCTCATTGACCGGTACGGCCTCACTGGGCAAGGCCTTAAAGGTTAACCTCTTCTTCCCTGCTATTACCACCTCTAGCTGGTCCTTAATCCCCAGGAACTCCATGGTCTTAGGGTTAACCTTAGCCTCCCCCTCGCTGACCTCGTCCATCCTCCTTAGCCTCAACCTCTTTTCGACCCTGCTCATAGCACGCCCTCCCTAACTCGAGCTAGCTGACGATTTAAGGCTAACTCCTAGCTGCTCGAAGCTTAAGCGACCCTCGAGGTAATCCCTCAGCTTCGATGGAAGCTCCTCGACCTTAACCCTAACTTGGCTCCAAGTGTCACGGTCCCTCACTGTAACCGTGTCGTCGCTGAGGGTCTGGTGGTCTACAGTGACCGCCACAGGCACTCCTATCTCGTCCACCCTAGCATACCTCCTCCCAATGGACCCTGAGTCGTCGTACTCCACCCTGAAGCCGGCTGAGGCTAGCTGGCTGTAGATGCGCTTGGCGACCTCAGGTAGCCCGTCGCGGTTGACAAGCGGGAACACGGCTACATCGAGAGGAGCTAGGTCCTTGGGTAGCCTTAAGACGACCCTGCCTTCGCGCTCGCTGTATGCGTACTCCAAGGTTACGTATATGAGACGTTCTGCCCCAAACGACGGTTCAGCTACGTGTGGTATGAAGCGGCGGCCTGTCTCCTTGACTAGCTCCTCCTTCAACACCAAGTGTTCTTTACCTAGCTTAAAGCCTCCAACCTCCACTACCCCCCTATCCTCGAGGGACTTAACCACCTCCTCGGGGCTTAGGGAAGCTAAAGCCTTCATGACCGCTCCGGCGTCTTGGCCAAAATCCCTCTTTATGGTGTCCACGTTCGGCTTAAGTATGAGCTTGCGCTCAACGATCGGCTTCTCAAGCTTACGGAAGACCCTCAGGTCCTCGCCGCTCATCGTCATGTGCCCCCTTAGGTCGTAGTCCGTGCGATAGGCATGTCCTGAAACCTCAACCCACCCCCACCTGTCAAGGTACACCACCTGGTCGTACACCTGGGCGGCATAGTGAGCTCGCTCTGAAGGAAGCTTGGCTATGAACATCTGCTTGTTAGCTGGCACCCCTAAGCTCTCGAGGAAGCCTTTGGAGAGAGTCATGAAGTAGGCGTTCCATTCAGTCTTAATCAACCCCTCAGCTACAGCCTCCTCTACGCTAACCTCCCTAGGCTCCTTGACCCCCCGCTCCACATCGTCCTCGGTGAGGAGCCTAAGCTTCTCGTCCTTGACCTCGTTTAGCAGTGGGCACCTAGGGTCCTCAGGGTCGAAGAAGAGCTCTATCTCCATTATTGTGAACTCCCTTAGCCTTATGGGGCCCTGCCTAGGCGATATCTCGTTCCTTAAAACTTTCCCTATCTGGGCTATTCCAAGGGGGAGCTTCTCCCTCATCACCCTGAAGACCTTGTTAAAGTTCACGAACATGCCTTGGGCCGCTTCAGGCCTAGCGTAGGCTACGTTCTCGCTGTAGGGGCCAATGTTGGTTCTGAAAAGTAGGTTAAACGACCTGACCTCGCCTAATCCTCCTCCACACTCAGGGCACTTCACTCCATGCTCCTTTATTAGCTGGGTTAGCTCAGCCGGCGAGAGGCCTTCAAGCCCCTTAAGCTCAGTCTGCTCTTCAATCACGTGGTCGGCCCTAAACTTCCTTCCACAGGCCTTACAGTCCACGACATAGTCGGTGAAGTGTTGTACGTGACCCGAGGCCTCAAACACCTTAGAGGGCATGACCACAGGGGTCTCGATTTCCACTACGAAGTCTTGATGCCTAAGTATGAACCACTTACGCCACTTCTCCTCCAATCTACGCTTCATAACAGTCCCTAGCGGGCCGAAGTCTAAGAAGCCCGATACTCCTCCATAGAGCTCTGAGGAGGGCCAGAAGAAGCCCCTTCTATGGGCTAGCTCCACCACCTTCTCATACAGCGATCTTTCCTCCCCCGACAAGCCTGAGACACCTGGCCTAGGGACTAATAGAGAAGTTTAAAAGCTCTTGTACGTCTAAGCACGACGCTGCGCTAAGCGTGAAGTTAGCCCAACCTCAAAGCTGTCTTAGACCCATGTAAGGCTTTTTAGCGCATGCGCCTTAAGAGCTAGGACCCACAAGGAGGGAGGACGTAGGTGCTAGGTGAAATCGAGCTCTACGTTAATACCAGCCCTTTAACCTTCAAGGGCTCTCAGGCGCCCTTCACCACGTCCACCTTCGTCGTGGTGGGGGTACCCTTCGACTCCACGTCCACTTATAGGCCGGGTTCAAGGTTTGCGCCACAAGCTGTAAGGGAGGCTAGCCTCAACATTGAGGGCTACAGCTGGAAGGTGGGGATGGACGTTGAGGAGGTGAGGACTCACGACCTAGGCGACCTGGCCGTGGTCTTGGGGGACGTGAAGGAGACCATTAATAGGGTGGAGAGGCTCGTCAGGGCGTTGAGGGCCTCGGGTAAGGTGCCCGTGCTCATAGGAGGAGAGCACACCATAACTTACGGGGCGTTTAGAGGGCTAGGGGAGGCCGCTCTGCTATGCTTTGACGCCCACCTAGACATGAGGGATGAGTACCCCGAGGGCGTCAAGATAAGCCACGCTACGTTCATGCGCAGGCTGATTGAAGCCTACGGGCCTGGGGCCGTGGTCGTAGTGGGGGCACGAGCCGCCTGCAAAGAGGAAGTTGAGTATGCTAGGCGTAGAGGGGTGGAGGTGATAACCAGCTGGGAATGTTTAAGGGGCGACCCCTTAAGGTTGGCGTCGAGGATTAGGGAGAGGCTTAGAGGTTATAATAAGGTGTACATCAGCGTCGACCTAGACGTCCTAGACCCCTCCTATGCACCTGGCGTAGCTAACCCTGAGCCCATGGGGTTGAGCCTGACAACACTCCTAGACATAGTAAGCCTGGTCTTAGATAACAGAGTGGCCTGCTTAGACGTTGTCGAGGTATGCCCACCCTATGATAACGGGCTAGCTGCCATCCACGCCGCTAAACTACTCTTCGAGGAATTAATACACCTCAGCAGGGGAGGAGCTGCTACTCAGCCTTAATCTTCTTAACCACTGGGGGCCTAACCTTATAAATGATCCTAGAATCGCAGTAGGGACACCTAACCCATGGTAGCCTTTGAAGCTCCTCGAGCGTAAAGACCTTGCCGCACCTACTGCACCTATATGGCATACCTAAGCCCTAAGTTGTTAAGCTTGGTAGAAGATAAATTTTCCCTCCCAGCATCTCAAGACCTCGAGAGCTTCCTTAACGAGGGGAGGAGGCGTTTAAGCGAAGAAGTTAGCTCCTCTAACATGAAGCTTAGCGACTTAGAGCTTGGACTAAGCTGCTCGAGCGCCTCAGTTAAGAGAGAGCCTAACTCCCTTCTCTTAAACCTCGAGTAGTTGTTGAGGAGGAGCAATAGCTTCTCACGGCTCTGGCTAGCTTTTCACCTAATAGAGACTCGCAGGGCTCCTCCTCTAAGCTAGCGTTGAGCGGGAGGAGCTTGATGACCGCCCCTAACACTAAGTGTAGCTTCCATAGATCTTGAGCCGCATAGAGCACCAACGCCTTAACGTAGGGCTCCTCTATCACCTTCAACAGCGAGTCTAAGACAAGGGCTAGCTTTGAAGCTACTTGAAGAGCACACTAGCTGACTTAGCTATCAACTTCTTAGCTCTTCACGGAGCTCCATTTAAGCCGCTGAGCCTCCATCTAAAGGCGGATTTAAGGCTTATCCCGTGCCTCCTGAAGTAAGGAAGAACCTTCAGTGCGACCACATGAACATGAAGTAACGCGATGCTCAAAATACACCTGACCAAGCGAAGCCTAGAGTAATTGGGGGCGCAACCAATAAATACCCACTTAAGCTAGGGTGGAGTAGAGGCGGATGAGCGAAACGGTATGTAGGATCTGCGGTCTACCAAAAGAGCTCTGCGTCTGCGAGGCCATAGCGAAGGAGCAGCAGATCATAAGAGTGTATGTAGAACGTAGAAAGTGGAACAGGGACGTAACGGTTATAGAAGGCATAAGCGGTAAAGACCTAGACTTGAGGGATATCGCCGGTAAGCTTAAGGCAGCATGCGCATGCGGAGGAACTGCTAAGAATGGTAGGATAGAGTTGCAGGGAGATCATAGACAGAAGGTTAAGGAGTTCCTGGTGGAGCTAGGGTTCTCGCCAGACAACATATCGGTTGAGTAAAAATATCAAGGGTCCATCTTTATTTTCGCGCACGTGTTACGTTAATCTATCTTTATCCTCTCGCCTCGAGGCTTCTCCTCGGCTTTATTCAGGATGACCTCCAACACGCCGTTTTTATAGGTGGCCTTAGCGCTCTTAGGATCTACCTTCGCGGGCAGCGAGACCACCTTATAGTACTTTCTGTTCTCAGATTCAGCTGAGATTACAAGCTCATCCTCGGTGGCCTCTAGCTTGATATCCTCCTTGTTGACCCCAGGCATCTCAGCTACTACCTGGATCACCTTGTCGCCCGGTATTACGTCAACGAGTGGTTCACGTTCCTCCACAGGCTTTAAGAGGCCTAACCTCGTAGGCCTTACGTTCCCAAACTCTCTGATGACCGGCTTACCATCAGGCCCCACGGTCATGGTATACCCGTAGACTACGGGTCCGAGGGTTCTCACGATGCTACCATCGGGCAGCTTATATTCACGGTATAGCTCCTTAGGTAGTGCCTCGAAGAGTTCCTTGAAGGCCTCCTCCATCATCTTGCTTATTTCCTCGAAGAAGGAGGTAAAGCCCCAGCGCCTCCTACGAAACCATTCATCCCAGAAGCCCACGCCTACCACCGATATGGATTAGCTTAGCGGAGCTTTATCTCTTGTCATCCTCCCATTAACGCGGGGCCTTAGAGCCTTGAGGCCCCGGAATTAGCAGCATATAAAAGCTTTTAAGCAATAAGGGACTAAGTGAGCTCGGCCTCTCAATAGGCGGGAGGGCTAGCCTTGTCGGCTCCAAAGAAGAAGATCTTTGGAACACTCGTGACCCAGGTCATTAAGCCTGGGCTTTGCACTGCCTGCGGCGGTTGTGTAGCTGCTTGTCCAGTCGGCGCCCTGGTCATGGAGAAGGAGGTGCCTAGGATCGTAGGTCAATGTGTAACCTGCGAGGTCTGTTATCATAGCTGTCCTCAGACAGAGGTGCCTTACTCGGACATAGAGAAGGCAGTATTTGGAAGGGAAAGGACGGCGGGCGATAACATAGGGATCTACCGAGAGGTATACTCAGTGAGGACGAAGCTGGAGGAGGTCGCTAAGGTGGCACAGGACGGTGGAGCTGTGACTACGATGCTAATTCATGCCCTAAACACGGGGATGGTGGACTGCGCGGTGGTGGCAGGGGTAAAGGATGAGCCTTGGAGAGCCTGGCCTAAAGTAGCCTTAAAGACAGAGGAAATCGTTAAGGCCGCTGGCACCAAGTATACGCCTAGCCCAAACCTGATAGGGCTCAGCGAGGCCGTCAACGGCTACTCTAAGCAGAGGATAGCCTTCGTGGGTACTCCCTGCCAGGTTAGGGCTGTGAGACAGATGCAGTTTAACGCCAAGGGGTGCTTGAAGTTAGGTGAGAGAGTCGCCGTGGTGATAGGGCTGTTCTGCATGGAGAGCTTTAACTACGAGAGGTTAATGGGAGAGTTCCTGAAGTCTAAGGGCTACGAGCCTAAGGACATAGGGAAGTTCGCCATAACGAAGGGCAAGTTCATAGCCTACTCCGGCGGTAATGATGTCATCAATGTCCCTCTATCTGAGGTAAAAGATTACGTTAGGAGCAGCTGTCACCACTGCCAAGACTTCACCGCTGAGTTAGCCGACATCTCGGTAGGGTCAGTAGGCAGCCCTGATGGATGGAGCACCGTGATAGTTAGGAGCAGCATAGGGGAGGAGTTATTTAAGAGCGCAGTGGAGGCTGGGCTCCTCGAGGTTAAGCCGATAAGCGAGGTTAAGCCAGGCTTAGATCTGGTGATTAAGCTGTCTAATAGGAAGAAGGAGCAGGCAGTTAAAGGAGAGGAGGCTAAGGCGGGCTAAACCTTCACCACCTTGTCGCTTCTCGTCAAGTCCCTTATCCTTTCAACCCCCCCAATCTCCTTAATGAATGAAGCCACCTCATCCGGCACGTAGCTCTCCCAGTCACCTCCCTCTATCATCAACCTCCTAATTCTAGTGGCGTCGTATACTTCACGGTTAAATTTTGGTATCTCCTCGACCCTAAACCCAGCCTCCAAGAACAACCTCCTAGTTAACGGCTCATTGGTGTAGACGACGTCGAACTTGGGGCAATATTGAAGAACCACGCTTACCCATAGGGCATGCTGGCCTATATCGGGGATGGGGACAATGAGACATCTATTGAGCAGCCCCTCCTTAGCTAAGACCCTCCTAATCATCTCTATACGCTCACCGACCGTGAACACGTTGTCCAGCTGGTGGCTGTATTGAGCCGATCCAACCCCCACGATAACCTCCTCGCACCTCTCTAAGATCCACTTTAAGGCCTTAAGGTGTCCTAGGTGGAAGGGCTGGTACTTACCGATGAAGAGCGCTCTAACCAAAGTTTCACCCAGGCTGGGAAAACAGAGTACTTGATATAAGTTTGGGGGTGAAGGGGGGAGCTCGCGTTGAGAATTTACCTCGATTAAGGCGCCGCGCGCTCAAGTAGGGTGTTCTTATTAGTTGCTAGCTCTCCTACCCTTAGCGATCTCCTTAAAGAGCTCTATAAAACGCTTCAATTACTTAGAGGCTTAAAGCTAAGAGTCTATGCATGTTAAGTTTTTAGGTTCCTTGAGAAGCTTACGAGATAAGCGGCTTTGAGGGCTGAGGAGAGGGCTTTAAGGGTAATAAGGGAGACTATGAGGGTGTACGAGGAAATAGGCGAGGACTTCGACGCTAAACGTAGGAGACCTTGGAGTCAACTGCTTAGACATCTCGTTAGGCTACCCTTAGGCTCGATGGTCCTCGACGCGGGTTCAGGTGGTGGAAGACACGCTGTACCGTTAGTGGAGCAGGGGTTAGAGGTGGTATGTCTTGATTTAGCGTTTAACCTGCTCAGAAAAGCTAGGTCTAAGAGTAGAATGCTCCACTTAGTTAGGGGAGATCTCACTAAACCTCCCTTCAGGGATCACTGCTTTGAGGCTGTGTTGAGCATCGCCAGCCTACACCACATACCCACTAGGGAGTTGAGGAGGGCTTCATTAAGGGAGTTACACAGGGTGTTGAGGAGGGGAGGCTTATTAGTGGTGAGCGTATGGAGTAGGCGCCAGCTACGCTTCATTAAGCCCCTAATTAAGAGCCTAATCGATAAGGTTAGGGGGCGGCTCTTCGAGTACGGCGACGTGGAGGTGCCGTGGAGGTATAGAGGACACACTTACCAACGATTCTATCATCTATTCACTAAGTCAGAGCTGAGGGAAGTGCTGAGAGAAGCAGGGTTTAAAGTAAGCGAGCTCTATGGGTTCTCGCTAAGGAAGACTGTACTCCCACAAAACTACGTCGCGGTGGGCCTTAAACCGGTTGACTAAACATGTACGCGTTGAAGAAGCCTGTAAGGGCCTACTCAGGCATCAACATAGTAGCAGTGATGGCTAAGCCATGGCCCTGTCCCCACGGTAAATGCTTGTACTGCTTCGGTGGACCACCCGAGAACCCTCAAAGCTACGCTGGCGAGGAGCCAGCCTTAATGAGAGCTAAGAGAGTAAACTACGACCCATACCTACAGGTGCAGTCAAGGCTTAGACAGTATGAGGCTCTTGGACACATACTCAGTAAGGTTGAGCTGATAGTGATGGGCGGGACCTTCCCAGCTATGCCTACTGACTATCAAGAGTGGTTCATAACCATGTGCCTAGAGGCTATGAACCGCTATCCGGACCCACCCCCCACGACTAAGGTGAGCCTCGAAGAGGCCCAAGCTAGGAACGAGGAAGCCCAGATAAGATGTGTCGGACTAACCATCGAGACTAGGCCTGATTGGGCTAAGCCCAGCCACGTCGACTTCATGTTGAAGCTAGGGGCTACTAAGGTGGAGATAGGTGTACAGACCGTGTACGATGAGGTGTTGAGGCTCGTTAGGAGAGGGCATGGAGTTGAGGAGGTTGTCGAGGCTACAAGGGTGTTAAAGGACTCGGGGTTAAAGGTCACCTACCACATGATGCCGGGTCTTCCTGGGTCCACCGTGGACATGGACCTTAAGGCCTTCGAGACCATCTTCAATGACCCACGCTTTAAGCCCGACGCACTAAAGATCTACCCCACGCTGGTCATACCTGGCTCTGAGCTCTACGAAATGTGGAGAAGAGGGGAGTATAGACCACTCAGCGATGAGGAGGCCATCGAGCTGCTGTGTAAGATTAAATCCATGGTTCCTAGGTGGGTGAGGATCATGAGGGTACAGCGCGACGTGCCAGCGCCTATGATAGCCTCAGGTGTCAAAAAGAGTAATCTCAGGGAGCTCGCCGCCAAGAGGATGAACGAGCTTGGATTAAAGTGTCAATGTATAAGGTGCAGGGAGGTAGGGCTCTCTAAGCTAAAGAGAGGAGAGGACGCTAGGCCGGAGGACGTAAAGCTATTGAGGGAGAGATACGAGGCGAGCGAAGGCGTAGAGGAGTTCTTATCCTTCGAGGACGTTAAGAGGGGGCTGCTTATAGGCTTCCTTAGGCTCAGGCTACCCTCAGAAAAGGCCCATAGGCCTGAGGTGGACGGTAAAACCATGCTAGTTAGGGAGCTAAGGGTCTACGGCCTACAGGTGCCTGTAGGCTTACGCCTGGACGGGGCGTGGCAGCATAGAGGCTACGGAGCCGCGCTACTACGTGAAGCCGAGCGGATAGCTAGGGAGGAGTACGATGCTAGGAGGCTATTAGTGACTTCAGCTGTCGGCGCGAGGCCATACTACAGGAGACTAGGGTACTATAGGCCGCTTAGCAGCCCATACATGGTCAAGGAGCTGAGGTAGCTTGACGCTGTTCTTCGTCGGCATGGGGCTCCACGACCACCTAGACCTGACGTTTAAGGGCGTCGAGATAGCTAGGCGCTGCGATAAGGTGTACGTCGAGCTGTACACAAGCCTTATGGCCGGCCTAAACCTAAGAAACCTCGAGGAGATCTTGGGCAGAAAGGTCCACGTCCTAAGCAGGGGGGACCTAGAGGGGGCTAAGGCGCAGGAGATACTGAGGGAGGCTATGGAGGACGACGTCGCGTTACTGGTTCCAGGAGATCCCTTCATAGCCACCACTCACATAGCGTTGAAGATCGAGGCTAAGAAGCTAGGCGTAGAGGTTAAGACCGTGCATGCTGCCTCAATCGCCTCAGCTATACCTGGGCTGACAGGGTTATCGTTCTATAAGTTTGGTAGGAAGGCCACCGTGGTGTACCCTGAGCCTAACTACCGCCCCGAAGCCGCTTACGACGTGGTTAAGGAGAACTTGTTGAGGGGGCTTCACACGATGCTACTGCTCGACGTTAAGGCAGAGCAAGGACTCTACATGACCGTGCCTGAGGCCCTACGCATACTGCTGGATGTTGAGGAGAAACGCAGAGAGGGCGTCTTAAGCCCTGAGGCCCTGGCTGTAGGCGTCTCGAGGGCTGGCTCCCTTAACCCTGAGGTCAAGGCTTGCTCTATCGAGAGGCTCTTAAGCTTAGACTTGGGGCCTCCCCCTCATACACTGGTAATCCCCGGCGACCTCCACTTCATGGAGGAGGAGGCTCTCATGTATCTATGTGGGGCTACCAAGGACGAGGTAGAGGTGCATAAGCGTAGGCTTAAGTTGCTTAGGGAAGTTAGAGCTCTTTGACCTCGCGCTGGCTTAACCCCTGAGCTTTGAGAGTCTCTACGAGGAACCATAACATGGCGCTGCGCTCGACTAGGCAGGCGTACCTATAGGCTACGTCCATGACCTTAGCCGCCGTGAAGACGCCATGCCCCCTCACCACGACCGCGTGGTGATCCTTAAGCGCCTCAGCCACCCTCTCAGCTAGTTTAGCTGAGCCAGCAGGCCCCTCCACTATGGGTATGCTGCGTAGCACGTAGGCAGACTCTACGTCAAGGGGTTTAAGCTCATCTAGGAAGTACGACGCAGCCGTGGCGTAGAGGCTGTGCGTATGTACTATGGCTAGGTGTTGAGCTCCGTTTAAGTAGACAGCTCGGTGGAGGAGGATCTCGCTACTAGCGATGGCATCGAGGCTGGAGGGTCCCTCAAGTGGCACCTCAACTACGTCGTCCGGCCTTAGATCTTCGAGCCTCGCCCCATGCCTAGTTATGTATATGGACCCACCGCTCCTTAAACTGAGGTTGCCTCCATGCCCAGCCACATAGCCGTGCCTCGAGAGGAGGCCTCCATAGTACCTAAGCAGCCTGTAAACGTACTCTCTCAGTCCGCTACACCTCAACCCTCTCGCCGGGTAGCCCCAGCTCTATTAGTTTATCCTCGCTGGGTACGCCTTCCTCGCTCCAGCCTCTCACAGCATAGTAGGCTTTGAGCATGTCGGATAGGGGAGGAGCGTCGGGGGAGCATAGTATTCTCTCGGGAAGTGTATCATGTACCCGGCTGAAGCCCTCCTCTACATTAAATAGGCGCTCTAGGTTGTAGATCCTCTCGCCTATCTCGAGCAGAGAAGCCTTCGTGAAGGGTAGGCCCGTAGCTGCTTTAAGCGCCTCAGCGAAAACCTCCTCATCCAGCTCGAGCGCTAGAAACTTACATACCACCATGGAGTCTATGGCGGCGAAGAAATTCTCATAGAAAGCGACCAGCTCAGCCTTGCCTACAGGGTCCCTCCTATCGAGCAAGACAGGCACCCCTAGCACCTCGCCTGCCACCATGTAAGCCCTTAGGTGGCAGCCGCCTCTATTGGAGGTGGCATAGGCGAGGGCTTGTCCGTAGACCCCTCGAGGATCATAGGCCGGTAGCTCGAGGCCCTTAACGTTCATGGAGACTTCAGGCTTACCTAAACGTTCAGCCAGTCTACGAGAACCCTCTGCTAGCAGGTCTCCTAGTTCCCTCCTATTGGCGACGTCAACAAGCAGTTTCTTCATGGCCTCTGAGTCGCCCCACCCAACCCCAGGCCTGAGGAGACCTAGCTCGGTTAGCTCCATAGCGCAGGCTATCGTGGCCCCTGTGCTGATCGTGTCTAGGCCAAGCTTGTCGCATAGCCACGTAAGCTCGATAAGCTCCTTGGGTGAGCTGAGGCCGCACGCGGGCCCTAAGGCCCATAGGCTCTCGAATTCAGGCTGTGAGCCCTCGACGCCGTCGACCTCGACAAGTCGCTTACAGGCTATCGGGCAGTTGGGGCAGCCTTTTCTACGCTTATAGAAGGAGGACTTAAAGATCTCAGCCGATATTTCATGGGAGCCCTCAAAGAAGGGCTGCTTATAGTTATAGGCGGGAAGCATACGGTGTTCGTTTATTAGCCTCAGTAAGAAGGAGGTGCCCAAGCTAGGTAGAGCTTTACCCGTAATGGGGTTGCTCTGAAGCCTCTTAAAGGCGAGCAGGCACAGGTTTCTAAGCTTCTCCTCGTCGTGGACCTCTAGGCTCTTAGAGCCCCTCACCGCTATGGCCTTAACCCTCTTAGACCCCATCACAGCGCCCAGCCCGCCTCGGCCAGCTACGTGCCCCTCGCCGGCCCTAATACATGCCATCCTAACTAGGTTCTCGCCGGCGGGCCCTATGCAGACCACCCTGAACTCACGTCCAAGGTCTCGTTGAAGCTGGGCCTCCGCCTCAACAGTTGAGAGCCCGGCCATGTGCTCTACGTTGACCATCCTAGCCTCCCCCTCATCGATGATTAGGGCGGATAGAGCCTTAGCCCTCCCCCTAATGACTAGAGCGTCGAGGCCTGCAGCCTTCAACTGGCTACCCCATTCACCCCCACAGCTAGAGTCGAAGATCGTGCCTGTGAGAGGTGATTTAGACACCACGGCGAACCTATGACTACCGTAAAACTTGGTCCCTGTTAAGGGGCCCGTAGATAGGACTATGACGTTATCCTCGTGGTACGCATCAACTCTCCTCGGCGCTAAGTCGTAGACCAGCTTTACCCCCAGCCCCCTGCCCCCCATAAAGGACTCTAAGAGGCGGCGAGGTAGAGAAGCGGTCTTAATTAGGCCGCGTGTCAAGTCCACCACTAAGCACTTACCCCTCCAAGCCTTCAAGGCAGGTAGCCTCAGCTTTTTCTAAACGCTTTAAGCTAGTAAAACTGAGCGGGTGTGAGACGCGCTATAGCGATTGACGACCTTAAACTTAGCGAGGAGTTAACAGCTAGGCTAAAGGAGCTGGGCATACACTTAGTGGATGAGCTGGTCTTTACACCCCCCGCCGAGCTTAGCAAGGAGCTCGGCTTAGAGCTGAGAGAGGCTAGAGGGCTGGTTAAGCTAGCAGCTGAAGCACTGGGCTTAAACCTAAGTTGGCTTGACGAGGTTAAGCTACAGCAGCCTGAGCTCATAACCACTGGCAGTAAGGCCTTAGACGAGCTCACAGGAGGCGTTGAAGTAGGGTCCCTAACAGAGTTCTACGGTAGCTTTGCTACGGGTAAGACGCAGCTATGCCACCAGCTCTGCGTCAACGTACAGTTGCCGAGGAGCCAAGGAGGGGTTGAGGGGGAGGCGCTCTACATAGACTGCGACGGCACCTTTAGACCCGAGAGGCTCCGCGAGATGGCTGAGGCAGCAGGCTTGAGCCCAGAGGACGCCCTGAGGAGGGTCTACGTAGTAGAGCCTAAGGACGTAGACGAGCAGGTGGCTTCAGCTAAAATGGCTCAGCGGCTACCGAGCAAAGTAAAGCTGGTAGTGGTAGACACGGTAACCAGCCTCTTTAGGGCCGAGTACCAGGACGTCGTCGAGAGGCAGTGGAGGCTGCTACAACATATTAAGGACTTAGAGGCCGTGGCTCATAAGGGGACCGCCGTAGTGCTCGCCAACCAGGTCGTAGCTAGGCTGGGCGAGGAAGGAGAGGCCCCTGTAGGTGGCCCTATACTTGAAGCAGGAGTAGTCAGGGTTAGGCTAGTTAAGCTAAGGGAGGATTTAAGGCTGGCTAAGCTGGAAAATAGCCCTAGGAGGCCTGAAGGCGAGGCCTTATTTAGGATCTGTAGGGAAGGTATTAGGGACGCTTAGCCTATCGGTGGAGGACGTTGTCGTGGATCGAGGATAAGGTTAAGCAGTACGTGAGGAGCCTATACTTTGAGGCCTACGGAGAAGCCTCGAGGATCCTAGACAAACTCAGGGAGTTAAAGGGTAAAGGAGAGTACTCTGAGGGGAGGTTCTATGCCCTTCAAGGGCTGCTCGTAGCCGCACAGAGAGGGGATAAAGAGGCGCTCTTCCTTAAAGTAAGGGACCAGATGGAGGTTAACGAGATTAGGAAGGTTAGGGAGGAGCTCTCAGCTAGAATTAAAAGCCCAGTGGTGGACGACTTCGATAGGGGGTTCTTTGAACAGTGGCTTGAAGTTCTAGACCAGCTAATCGAGCTGAAGGAGAAGGAGCCTAGAGGGCGGGGAGAGGGATCGTCGAAGTGAAGGTGGTCATAGAGCACCTAGAGCCTTGGCTAAGCAGGTGGCTATGGATAGAGTACAGCCATGCATGTAGGTTAGCTAGGGGGAAGCTGATGTTCACTAACGTTAAGAGGGAGGATCATAGACTCGCCCTTTCGACCATTGCCCCCGCGTTTGAGGAAAGTGCCTTAGAGCTGTACTCGCCGGATGAAGTCGTAATCCTCGACCCCCAAGCTGAGGAGAAGCTTGAGCCGTGGGAGATAGGAGCTGAGACCGTAATAGTGGTCGGGGGGATCTTGGGGGATCACCCTCCTAGAGGCAGGACACGTAAGCTGCTGACATCCAAGGCGCCTAGAGCTAAGGCTAGGAGCCTCGGTGAGGGCCAGTTCGCTATAGACGGAGCCGTGTACATGGCCTTAAAAGTTGCTGAGGGGACTAGGCTTGAGGAGATCCCGGTGAAGAAGGGGTTGACTGTGCGAGACGGCCCACTGACCATACACCTACCATACTTCTACCCGCTTAGGAATAGGAAACCCGTGGTGTCGAGGCAGCTCATAGACTACCTTAAGAGAGGGATCGTGGAGGACGAGGAGAGGCTGTTAAGGGGGGAGCCTCCCTACGAGGTAGTTAGGGAGGTATTAGAGGGGTCTGGAAGGAGGCCATTAGGGTCCACGTCATCAGCCAGAGCATGATGAAGGTGAAAATCCCCCCTCTCTTTAAGTATGATGGGTTATTTAGGTCGTCAGGTTTGACGCCGAGGACATGCTTAGCCAGTAGTATCGAGACGTAGTATAGGGCTATGGCCACCAGGATGGCTATAGCGTCATAGAGGGGGAGAGGAACTACGAGCGATAGAGGGTTATGGATTAAGCCGCATATTAAGCCGGCGAGGAGCCCCATGAAGGCCCTTGAGTAGTACACCTTAGAGCCAGGCCTCAAGCCCTACACCCCTAAACTGCCCATTATGCCCACCTGGTAGCTTAAATAGCTACCTTCATTAAGTGGGACTCCGAGTAAGGGAGAGGGGTCTAGGATAAAGAGGGAATTGACGTCGCTCGACCTGGCTGCCATAGTCAGGGAGCTATCAGGGAGGATAGTGGGGTGCTTCGTGGACAACGTCTATCAACTTGACGACGGCTCCATTCTGCTGAAGCTAAGGGGACCTGAAGGAGGACTAAGCTTGATAGGCGATGTTATGGGTAGGCTCAGCTTAACCCAAGCTGAGTATAGTAAACCGAAGAAGCCGCCGGCCTTCTGCTCGCTTCTTAGAAGTAGGGTTAGAGGCGGTAGAGTTGTAGGTGTAAGACAGCTAGGGGATGATAGGGTTGTGGAGCTGGAGGTGAGAGCTCGAGGAGAGGTGTATAGGGTTATCTTTGAGTTCGTGCGCGGCTTCAACGTGATACTCGTGGACAAGGAGGGCGTGATAGTAGGCTGCCTGCACCCTAAAAGAATGAGAGATCGTTCGCTCGTACCTAAGGAGGCCTATAGACCCCCGCCAACCAGGGGTCTAAGCCCCTCGTCAGCTAGCCTTGAGGAGTTTCTCGAAGCCCTTCAACGAGCTGGCGGGAAGCTGGCTGGAGCCCTAGTTAGAGGTTTAAATTTAGCGGGCGAGGTAGCTGAGGAGGTATGTGAGAGGGCTGGCTTAAGCAAGGACTTAAAGGTGGAGGAGCTATCTAGGGAGGAGGCTTCAAGGCTATTTGAGGAGGTCAAGCGGCTACTAGCTGAGGTTAGGGAGGGAGCTTTAACCCCACACGTATTAGCCGTTGACGGTAAGCCTACGACCGTGCTACCTTTGATCTTTAGATCGCTTAAAGGCGAGGTTCGACCGTACCCCTCCTTTAATGAAGCTGTCGACGCGTACTTCGTCCTCTTGAGGGCTGAGAAGGAGGCTGAAGCTAAGGAGGAGAGCCTGGAGAAGCGCATTAAGCAGCTAGAGGAGGTTATAGGTCAGCAGAGGGCCAAGGTTGAGGCGCTAAGGCGCGAGGCCGAGGCGAAGCGTAAGGCAGCTGAGGCCTTGATGTCTAAGTTACCCTTCGTGGAGGAGGTACTCACTAAGCTACGTGAAGAGCTTAAGGTTGGAGGCTCCCAGCGAGTGATGGACCTCGTGTCTAGGGGCTTGCTCAGGCCAATTGTAGCCGTGGACCTATCCTCGAAGAAGGCGTACGCCGAGCTTGAGGGTTTAAGGGCTGAGCTGAGCCTCGAGCTAAGCGCGGCTCAAAACGCCTCCAGGCTCTATGAGGAGGCTAAGGAGGACGAGAGGAAGGCGACCTCAGCTGAGAAGGTACTCGAGAGGACGATGGAGGAGCTAGAGAAGGTTAGGGCTGGAATCGTAAAGATTGAGGAGGCTAAGAGGAGAGTTGAAGAGCCTAGACCTAAGCCTTGGTACTACAAGTTTAGGTGGTTTATATCGTCTGACGGGCTGCTGGTAGTGGCTGGTAGAGATGCCTCACAGAACGAGGTGTTAGTTAGGAGGTACATGGAGCCTAACGACATCTTCGTACATGCTGAGGTACACGGAGCACCAGCGGTCGTCATTAAGGGGGCTGGGCCAAACCCTCCTGAGGCCACGGTGAAGGAGGCTGCTCAATTCGCCGTCTCATACTCTAGAGCGTGGAGAGAGGGTAGGTTGCTGGCAGACGCGTACTGGGTGTTGCCTAGCCAAGTCTCAAAGACCCCTCCCTCCGGCCAGTACCTAGCTAAGGGGGCGTTCATGGTTAGAGGGGAGCGAAACTACGTACGAGGGCTGCCCCTACAGGTAGCCGTGGGGGTAAATGAAGAGGGCGAGTTGATGGCCGGCCCACCGTCCGCCGTGGCTAAGAGGTCTAAGAGGTATGTAGTTCTCGTCCCAGGGGAATTAAGTAGCTCTAAGCTAGCTAAGGAGGTGGTTAAGGGACTGGGCTTAAATGACAGCTGGGTTAACGAAGTGCAGAGGCTAACCCCCCCTGGAGGGAGGATCTTAAGAGTGGTTAAAGTTTAAGTTAGTGAGAAAGCTCTTTTTAGCTGGATTAGCGATGAGTGAGGTTAAGCTAAAGGTCGCTGACGTAGCCACCCCCTCGCCGCTTAAGGCGAGACCTGAGGCCACGGTGAGAGAGGCTGCCTCAATGATGGCGGCTGAGGATCAGAGCTGTGTAATAGTGGTTGATAAGGAGGAGAGACCTATAGGCATAGTGACTGAGGGGGACTTGGTTTCAAGGGTTTTAGCTAAGGGGCTCAAGCCCGACGAGGTGAAGCTCGAGGAGGTGATGTCGAAACCGCTGATAACAGTTAAGCCAACTGACAGCGCTGTAGACGCGCTTAGGATAATGGCTAAGATGAGGGTCAGACACCTAGTGGTCATGGAGAGGGGGAGGCTGAGGGGGATAGTAACCGATAGGGACATTGTAAGGGTGGCTCCAGCCCTAGTTGAGATCTTAACCGAGAGAGCCTCAATGATGGAGGGGCCTCCCACTATAAAGGAAGGGCTGGCTGGGTATTGCGATAGCTGTGGAGAATGGTCCGATAACCTAGTCCAAATAGACGACCAAATGCTATGCGAGGAATGCCGCCTAGAATACGGCATCGAGAGGGCCTAGCCTTGCCCCCCAAAGAGAAGGTCTTGGTCGACGGTATGTGCGGACGGTTAGCTAGATGGTTACGCATGCTAGGCTTCGACGCTAGCTACGATAAGGAGCTAAGCGATGAGGGGCTGATGTTGAAGGCGGTCGAGGAGGGGAGAGTGCTTGTAACACGCGACGTGGAGCTACATGAAAGAGCGGTTAAGGCTGGTGTTAGGTCGATCCTAGTTAAGAGCCCAGACTACACAGTGCAGTTGGCCTTAGTAGCCACTGCGCTAGGAGGCGAGCTCGAGGTTAACCCAGATAGGTCGAGGTGTCCAGTCTGCAACTCCCCCTTAAGGAAGGTGGGGAAGGAGGAAGTGAAAGGCTTAGTGCCCGAGAAGTCGTTTAACCTGCACGACGAATACTGGATGTGTACAGGGTGCTCTAAGGTGTACTGGAGGGGTGCTCACTGGCGAGGGATCTCAAAGGTGCTTGAGAAGGCTAGAGAAATAGCCTATAGAGGCTTATCGACTGAAGCTTGCTCCTAGCTACTGCCACGCACTGCCTAAGCTTGGGTTGCCGCGTAGCCTTTAGGCCGAGCGATCATGAACATGCCCGCCTCGCTTCATTAAGCGGGAGGCAGCTAAGCAAAACGTGGAGAGTGAAAAGGTTTAGTAGCCTTAAAAGCTAGAGAACAATAACTGAGCAATTAGACTGGGGGGCGGTTTTGAGGTTAGCTGAGGGCGAGTTCTTGGTTAGGTTAGCCAGGAGAGCTGTTGAGGCTTACTTAGCTGAAGGCAAGCAGATTAAGCCACCGCCTGACACGCCAGAGAGGTTAATGGAGAAGAGAGGGGTCTTCGTCACGATAAATAGCTTCGAGAACATTGAGGGAAAAGTGTACAAGAGGCTTAGAGGTTGCATAGGATACCCTGAGCCCGTGGCTCCGCTAGCTGAGGCCACTATAGACGCCGCTATAAGCTCAGCTACGAGGGACCCCCGCTTCTACCCTTTAACGTTGAAGGAGTTAAATAACGTCGTCTTCGAGGTGAGCGTGCTCTCGCCGCTCGAATTAATAAAGGTCTCTAAGCCCTCAGATCTACCGAAGAAGATCAAGGTAGGTAGGGACGGGTTAGTGGTTGAAAGAGGGATCTTTCGGGGACTGCTGCTGCCGCAAGTGGCCGTGGAGTGGGGCTGGGATGAGGAGACATTCCTCTGCGAAGCTTGTATGAAAGCAGGCTTATTCCCTGACGCATGGCTCTTAGAGGGGACCAAGGTATATAGGTTTGAGGCTGAAATCTTCGAGGAACTTGAGCCAGGAGGCAAGGTTATCAGAAAAGAGTTAACTCCTCACCGTTAACTAAGCTCCACCCCCTTAGCTGGGGAAACCATAAGATGAAGCTATATATAGCGGTCTGCGGCATGGGACTAGGCCACGCATCAAGGTGTCTACCGCTAGCTAAAATCGCGTCGTTAAGGGGCGCAGAGGTGGTGTTCTCCACCTACGGCGAGGAGGCCCTCAACCTGATTAGAGACAAGGGATTTAGGGCCGTGAAAGTGCCAGGGGTTAGCTACTTAATAGGTAACGAGGGAGGAGTAGATTTTAGGCTCACCTTGGCTAAAGGTCCTCTCGAGCTCTACAAGTTTATCCGTCAAGTGGTTACCGAGGCCAAGTGCCTAATGTCGGAGAAACCGAGCGTGGTGATTTCAGACTCACGCCTATCAACCGTGTTGGCCGCGGAGGCCTTAGGCCTACCCTCAATATTAATACTGAACCAGGTTAAGGTGTTGATACCTAGGCGTAGACCCATTGGGCGGTTGGGGCTCAGGGTTAAGGCGTTCACTGAAAGGATGGGCTGCGAGGTTTTAAGCCTAGGTTGGAGCCGCGCTGAGAGCCTGCTAATAGCTGACTTCCCTCCTCCGTACACGATATCTAAGTTGAACTTGGAGCTACCCGCTAAGCTAGAGGTTAAAGCTAAGTTTGTGGGCCCTCTCATTGAGGCGGAGAAGTACATGGCCGTCGACGTGGAGGAGAAGTTGAGGGTTAAAGAAGAGCTGGGGCTAAGCGATAAGCCCTTAATTCTATTTTCAGCAGGGGGACTCAGTGGTGAGAGGCTGAAGCTGCTTAGGCTGGTGGTTAGCGCATTTAAGCGGAGGGACGACGTAAACGTAGTGGCCACGGCCAGCACGCCTGGAGGTAAAGTGAGCTTAAAGGTAGGCTCAGTCACTGTGCATGGTTGGCTTAGAGATAGGCACCTCCTGTTGAAGGCAGCCGACCTACTAATAACCCATGGAGGCCACACCTCAATAGCCGAAGCCGTATACGCGGCGACCCCCATGCTAATCATACCGACTCCTGGGCATACTGAGAGGGTTAACAACGCTAGGACGGCTGAGAAGCTTGGCGTGGCTAAGGTGCTTAGCTTAGAGGACGCTGAGCGCTCATTAGGTAGGGCCGTCGATGAAGTCCTATTAAACGAAGATTACGTTAAGAGGGCTTGGAGTTTAGCTAAGCGGGCGGCCAAGTTCAACGCGGTGGAAGAGGTCTATCGCGAGGCCCTAAAGTACAGTTAAAAGCAGAAGTCTACGTCCACCCCCTCATCCTTACAAAGCTTGATTAAGTGGAGCCTCAGCTCCTCGTAGTAGCGTGCGCTGAGAGCTCTACGCTTAAAGTCCGCGCCTTCACCGAGAGCCGCCGCCACTTTATCGACTAGGCGCGTGTCATGGGCCCTAAATTTGTCGACCACTACCCTCTTACACCTACGCTGCTTAATCTCCTTAATCAGCTCCTTAAGCTCCAGCTCCGCTACCCCCGGCATTAACGGGCCTAGGAATACGTAGGTAGTTAAGCCTAGCTCGCCAGCCTCCTCGATGGCCCCCAGCCTCTCATAGGGGCTAGGGGCTTTAGGCTCAAGCTCCCTGTGCCTATTGAGGGTAGTGATCGTTACACCTACCTCGCACCTCTTCAGCCTACCCAGTAGGTCCAGGTCTCTCCTAAGTAATGGAGACTTAGTGAGCAGAACCGCGTACAGCCCTCCATCGATTAACGCCTCTAAGCTGAGCCTAGTCAACCTGTACTTGGCCTCTATAGGCTGGTAAGGATCCGTTATGCTGCTAATTAACACGGTGGCTGGTTGACTAACTCTACGTACCTCGTGCTTAAGTAGCCTGGGAAGGTTGATCTTGACGTCTACGAAGTGGCCCCACAACCTGCCTCTAAGTAAGCGTGGATAGAGGTAGGGTACGTAGCAGTAGGTACATGCATGCTGACAGCCCACGTAGGGGTTTAAGGAGAAGTCTACGCTATAGATGCCGCTGGGGCTTAGTGCCCTCTTAACCTTAACCTCCCTAACGTCCAAGCTCAGCTACCACCGATAAAGTAAATAGTTAGAGTTGCGCGTTAAAGGACAGGCGATGGTTAAAGCTAAGAAGACTAAGTTTGTTAAGGTAGTTAAACGGAGGCTGCCTTGGCTGGAGCACTTAATAGAGCGCGAGGACGTGGCTAGGGACCTTAACTTAGAGGATACGCTGGCTACGAGAGTGCCTAGAGGAAGCTTATGTGTATACTGTAAGGCGTCCAAAATGCTCTGCGGCAAGCCCTCCTGCCCTATCCTAGTTAAGCTTAGGTGTTACATTAAGGTTGAGCCCAGTCTTAGAGGTTTAAGCGTCGAGGGCTCCTCCCCTCCAGCGGTCTTCGTAGGTAGGAGGGGCTACCCATACGTGAACGTAGGTCCTTTAGTGCCTCCTATGCGTGGGGACACTAGCTTGTATGATAGCCCCGAGCGCTGGCTCGAGGCTAACGTTAGCCTCGAGGACGTCGTAGACATGAGGATGAAGCTAGTTAGGGGGAAAGTTAAGGCCCGTGTAGACGAGGCGGATGAGCCTAGAGGGGTCCTACAGACTCTGCAGGAGATGGTTCTATCCTCTAGGCCCGTTGACGCGGAGATGCAACTTAAGAGGAGGCCCTTAGCCAGCTTGATCTTAGATGACGACGTACAGCCCATAGGCCCCTCCGCTCCCATGGAGGAGCTTAGAGTAGAGGCTGTAAGCACGTATAGGCTGCTTGAGAAAGTCTACGGAGACGTGGACTTAAAGGCGGAGGAGGCCATCTTAGAGCTGTATCGTAGGGGGACCCCAGTGACCTATATTCAACGGGCCCTGAGCGTAGGGATGATGGGCTTGAAGGGACGTAGGAAGCTGGTACCTACTAGGTGGAGCATAACCGCGGTTGATAGCATAGTTTCGCGTAGGTTAATAGACGAGGTCGTTAAGAGGTCAGAAGAGGTCGCCGAGTTTAGGGTGTACTCGCTGACAGTCATGGGGAACGAGTTCATCGTGCTAATGATACCCGGGAAGTGGAGCTACGAGTCCATAGAAGCATGGTACCCTGGAACTGCCTGGAACCCAGATCAAGAGTCCCTAGCCTTCTGCGGCGACTGGGAGGGATATTGGGGTAGGAGTAGCTATGCGTCTATGGGGGGCTGCTACTACGCTGCTAGGTTAGCTGTAGCTGAGGCCTTGGCTAGGGAGCATAGACAGGCGCAAGTCTTAGTATTACGTGAAGCCAGACCAGGCTACATCATGCCAGTGGGAGTATGGATAGTTAGAGAGGCCGTCCGCGAGGCTTTAAGAAGAAAGCCCGAGGTCTTCGATACAGCCCAGGAGGCCTTAGAGCATGCGTTTAAGAGGTTAATGATAAGGCCGGAGGAGTGGTTTAAGGTCAGTTGGACCCTCGACTCCCTAGTTAAGCAGGAGAAGATAACGAAGTACCTGGAGAGGAAGGCTTAAAAAAGGCTTAGTGGGAGGGTAGCCACGTGAGCTGCTTAGGATGTCCGATATGCCCCATAGGCTGGGTGGAGCTAGAGTACTTTAAGTGTCGCAGGTGCGGCAACGTGTGGTTGGACGACCCCCTCGACGCTGATGCATGGAGGTGCCCCAGCTGTAACGCTGAAGGAGATGAAGTAGAGCTCATTAAGGACGTAGATAAAACCTAAACACACATTCTTGGGCGCTAGGTCTTCTTTGAATTCTCTCAACCTTAAAGTTAGGGTCTACCTGCTTAGCCATGGCCTCGGCCATAGGTAAACATGCCTCCTCGCACCAAGCAGGGTAGATGGCGTGGACAGGGCACGTACTCCTGGTCTCGAGGATTACCCCCTCACCAGCTCTCTGAATGGTTGAGGTTATGTTCATGAACCTCGAGAGTATAACCTTAAGTGAGCTGTCTAGTCTCTCGATAGGCTCGCTGCCCTCTATCTCCTCGAGGGCCGCCTTCATTAACGAGGACCCTACTGCCCTACCAAGTATGGATAGAAAAGTAGGCATCAAAGTGAGAGATTTTGTGAGCACCTTTTTAAGTTGTTTGCAGGTTATCTATGGTCCCGGATAGGTCTAAGGTTGAATTTTAGGCTAATAACCTATAACTTAAGGACTCGCTTTGATGGTTGAGGACCGAGCATGATAAGTCTCCGCAACTGGTCTAAGGAAAGCTAGTCGCGTGCAAGTTACGTTTAAGGAAGAATCTCTTTTTAGCGAAACATTTTAGCTTTAGAGACGACTATACTTCGTAGGGCCCCTAGTAACCCTGGAGGATACTATATGAAGTTCTATGAATTCCGCAGTTTAAACATGCCAGTTTTGACGAGTGAGGCTGCTCAAGAACTCTTAAAGGCTAAGGAGGCTGGTGTAAGCAACTTACCTTTAACCTTCAACTTAGGGCTGACTAAGACCATGGCTGAGCTAAGAGGCGATGGAGTAGTTATAGAGGGACATTTTGTGCCCTACGAGGACTTAAGGTGGGCTTTAAAGGATGAGGACGCGTTATACATAGTTGAGCCGCCCGGTAAGCTGCGTAAGGCCGTCCTCTTCGCTGAAGGCAAATTCTATAAGTTAAAGAAGATAGCTGAGGATAAAGCCCCTACCCTAGAGATCAACGGGATACACATGCACCGAGTAGAGGGGACTACCCCTTGGGAAGACGCTAAGTCGAAGGTTGAAGCCGCTAACTTACGCAAAGGAGCTAAGGTTTTAGACGTCTGCACAGGTCTAGGCTACACGGCAATCATAACGCTTAGGAAGGGCGCCTCTGAGGTCTGGACGGTCGAAAAGGACGTAAACGTGCTTAGAATGGCTGAAGCTAATCCGTGGTCTAAAGGGCTTGAAAGCCCACAAATAAGGAAGATACTAGGCGACGCCACAGAGACCATAACAGAGTTTGGCAATGAAGAGTTTAATGTCATAATCCACGACCCACCAACCATAACTCAAGCAGGCGAGCTATATGGAGCCGACTTTTACAAGGAGTTATATCGCGTATTAAAGAAGGGGGGCACCCTATACCATTACACAGGGGCTCCAGGCTCTAGGAGCAGGGGCATAGATATAGTCCAAGGAGTCTCTAGGAGGCTTAAGATGGTGGGCTTCACGGTGAAGATTGTCCGAGAGCTTATGGGAGTTATTGCTTTTAAGGATTAATCGCGATAGTTGAACAGCCGAGAAAACTTTTAGTTAACTAGGTTCGTTAAGAAGGTCGATGAGCGAGGGGCTTGCCGAAGACTTAGCCTCAGTCTCTGATCTAAGAGAGTTAGCTAAGTGTGCCTTAGGGCTACAGGATGTTGAGCTGCAGGCTTACATAGCTCTACTGCGTAGAGGGAGGATGACGGTAAAGGAGCTAACTAAGGTGCTCGGTAAAAGCAGGCCGACGGTGCAAAGAGCTGTTAAGAATCTCGTTAACAGGGGTTTGGCCGTTAGGAAGGAGGGTATCATAAGTAGGGGGGGTTATTACTACATTTACGAGGCAGCTCCTCCAGAGAAAGTTAAGATGATGATTAAGGCTAAGCTCGATGAGTACTATAATAAGGTGCTTAAGATATTGGAGATGGAGGAGTTTAAGTAATGAGGATCAAGGTCGAGGAAGAGGCGATTTTCAAGGTTAAAGGAGGTAAGGTTAAGGTGGATTTAGTCGAGGACGTATATGAATGGACGCTATGCTGTTATGGAGAGGCCTGCGTCATAAAGCCTAGGGTGGTCGTGGAGGAGGTCGATGACGTGAAGGGACTGGTTAAGCTAGGCGAGGATAGAGGAGTCGAAGTCTACGCGAGGCCAAACCTAGCTGATAAACTGGACGAAGAGTTAACCATATGCGTAAATGAGGAAGGTGAGCTTGTCGCTAAGGGCTTAAGGACCGAGATTTCATTCAACGTAAAGCGAGCTCCCACCTTGTGAGGGAGGCCTTGAAGACTACGCTGAGCCTTGAGGTACATAGAAGACTAGTCGAGGACTTGGGGGTCTCTGCTAAGGCGGCTCTAATATTGAGCCGCTTACTTGAAAAAGGTAAGACCACGGTGAGGACTGTAGAGTTGTTGGCGTTAATGGAGGAGGAGGGGTTAAGCGAGGAGGACTTGGAGGAGGCCTTAATAGAGCTTGAAGGGCTTAGAGCGCTACTGCCCGCTAGGTCTAAGGTGGGTAGAGGGTTAGCGTGGGAGTTTAGGGTGCTTAGCTTAAGGGTGGACGAGGAGTTCGAGATGCCTCTATCAATTTACTACGCCCTCGAGGGGCTAGCCTCTACAGGCACATGGAGCTACGAGTACGCAGCTCAGCGATACTTTGAGGCTATAAAGGAGCCCCTAGCCGATCTATTCATTGACGCCCTAAAGAGGCTGCTATCCAAGTGTACAGCTATGATGGTGAGCGCCGAGGATATAAAGGAGGCCGTGGTGGAGGCAGGTCTGCCCATCGAGAAGGTAGGCATCTTCATCTCAGAGCTTAAGGGTGGAGGTTTTATAAGCCCCATTATAACCATGACCCAGCTACAGCGCTCAATCAGAGGTCCACTCTATGAATTAAACCCCCTCTTATTTAGGAGAAGTGGAGGTTAACGCGACCTTAAAGTCGGGGTAGAGCGTCTTAAGGACGCTCAAGACGATGACAAGGTCCTTGTCATCCATGCATATTAAATGCAGCTTCTCAAGCCTAGGCTCCATGAGTATCACGTAGGCAAAGCCTTCACCGTCCCCCTTAGCTACGAGGTATTCATACGAGTGTCTTCTTACGTAGAAGCCGGCTCTCCTTAACTCTCGCGATAAGGCATTAAGGTCAAGCTGAGCTGGCATCTACATACCCTTAGCGAGACGCATTATCAGCGCATTGATCTCGTCAGCTAGCTCCTTAGGTAAGCCTAGTAGCTCAACATTCAGGAAACCTCTCACAAGTACTGAGACAGCGTCCTCTCTTGAAAGACCCCTCGACATTAGGTAGGCTATCTCATGGTCAGCCAGTTTACCCACAGCGGCTTCATGGGAGAGGTCCACGTCCCTCTTAGACCCGACGAGCTCTGGTATGGCGTGTATCGAGGAGTCGTCGTCTAATATAAGTCCCTTGCATTCTAGGTGAGCTTTGACAGGTGAGGCCGAGGCTATGAGCATCCCCCTAGCCACCACCTTAGAGCCGCTGGAGGCAACAGCCCTAGATGTAACTTCACTTCTAGCCTCGGGGGCCACCAACTCCACCCTGGAGCCTATGTCCATGAAGGAGGACCTAGCTGCGTAAAGTATACTATTGAATACAGCGATCCCTCGACGGCCGGCTACGTACGCCACTGGGTAGGCTTGCACCTCCTTAACAGGGTTTAAACAAATATAATTTGAGATGAACGTGGCTCCTTCTTCAATTAGTGCAGCACTCCTAGGCTTAACCACAGTGCCTTGGCTCCAACTATGGACCATGGTGAAGTTTAGCTTAGCCCCTCTCTTAACAAAGAATTCCGACACCCCGATATGTAGGCTGGAGTTTACATGCGGGTGTAGGGTGCACCCAGTTATTATGTGGGCGTCTGACCCCTCCTCAGCTATGATCACGTTGTGGACAGCCTGTTCAAAGCCCTCCTTAGCGATTACCAGGCAGGCCTGTAGAGGAAGGTCTACTTTAACTCCAGGTAGGATCCTTATGAAGTAGCCTCCGCCAAGCTCGCTGTGTACGCGATGAGTATACTCGTCCTTGTCGGGGGGTATGAGCCTCCACAGATAATCTTTAAGCCAATCATACTTCTTTACGGCGTCAACTATGCTTAACACCTCAACCTTACCTTTATAGTACTCGTTGACGGCCGCAAGTACCTTAGAGTGGTCTATTTGGAAGTACGTGGCGCTTCTCTTAGATTCATCAGCCTCCACCCCCACCTTGGAGGCCGCCTTAAGTATCTGATGAGGAATGTCGTACAGGGGGCTTTTAGCCAAAGCCTTCACCCACGTTAAGCCCTACCCATACACTCAACGCAGGCCTTATACCCTACCTCCCTAATGGTGTTGAATATTCTTCGAGGTTCTCTGTAACAATATACTGAGCCACCAAAGAGTACACATGCTTTCTCGGCGTCTATGTATTCCAGGATCTGACCTTGGTGGGTCACGATAATGGACGAGGCGTTGTGCGTCTTAAGGTAGTTCTGTATCTCCTCGCTAATCAGCTTGAGGCTCTCTACGTCGACGCCTGAGTCGGGTTCGTCCAGCAGGAGGAGCTTGGGCTTCATGGCCAGCACCAGCATGACCTCGACCCTCTTACGCTCTCCTCCTGAGAAGCCTACGTGAATCTCACGCTCTAGCAGCTCGTAGACCCTTAACTTCTTAGCTAAGTCTAGTAGCTCCTCGCTAAGCTTGTCCTCGGGCTTAAGCCCCCCACATATTTTTAATAGGTCCTTTAGCTTAACCCCCTTGATCTCAGGGGGATATTGGAAGGCCAAGGCAATACCCATTCTGGCCCTAACGTCGGCTGGTAGGGGGGTTAAGTCCTTACCCTCGAACAGTATTCTCCCCTTAACCACCTTGTAGGAAGGGATCCCAGCTATACTCATAAGCAGGGAGGTTTTCCCTGAGCCGTTGGGGCCGAAGATCACATAGGTCTCGCCCCTTGGAACCTCCAGAGTTAGGTCCCTGACAACCTGCCTCCCTCCAACCTCAACGGTAAGGTCCTCGACTTTAAGTAGAGGCTCCACGGTGATAGAACCCCCAGGCTAACCCCCTAAGCTAAAGGTAATAAACGCTCCGCTAAACGCATGCTTTAAGCTTGTCTATGAGTGACGTTAAGAGCCTAGCCGTTAACCCCCATACAACGTAGCCACCGTATACGTAACCCTCCACGCTTAATGGACCCCAGGGGGTGTTGACTGTGACCTGCTCCTTGTTCAAATTACTTAGGTGGGCCCAGAACGCGTCTTCAACCTCTAGGCCGAGAGCTAGGCTCGGCTCCTCATTTAGGTAAGCTACGTAGGGTGCAACCTTAACCTCAGGCCTATTTATAGGCGAGGCCACATCCAACATACCCACTATGTCCTCAGGCTTAATTTCAACACCCACCTCCTCAGACGCCTCTCTAATAGCGGTGATCAAGGTGTTAGCATCGTGAAGAGTATAGAAGCCTCCAGGAAAGGCCACGTGGCCTGACCATGGATCGTTCTCCCTCGGCCTCCTCTTTATCAGTAACACCTTCAGCTCCTTAAGGTCGTCGCCCGTCAGAATAGCTACTACGGCCGCCCAGGGCTCCTCTGCGCTCGGACTTATAGCCCTAGGAGGGTTGAAGCACGAAGCTAACTTGGATCTTAGGTCAGGTCTCCGCATGTACACCATACCTCGTGGAGGAGGTCGTAGAGGGAGTCCATGCCTGTACCCTCCTTCGCCGATACCTTGACTACCCTCGCCGCCTGTGAAAGCTTCCTTATGATAGAGGCGCAGCTTAAGGCTAAGTCAGTAAAGGTGCCCTGCTGAGCCTTTAGAGCCCTCTTAAGCTTAGTGTAGCTACTCAATAGCTCATCCACGTTTACCTTTAGCTCCACGTCAGATTTGTTGACTACCATCACCGTGGGCGTCTCTAACCTTAGCTGCGACGCCACCCCCAACATTAGTGAGACCACGAGCTCCGAGGGGGAGCTGGCTAGCGTGGGGTCTATTATGAAGACGGAGGCCGTAGGCCTAACAAGCTTCAGCCTCCTTAATACGCTTGGCCCTGAAGGCCTAAAGACGAAAATCTCCATCTGCCCGGGGGTGTCAATGAGGTTGATGTCTGCCTCTATAGAGGCGAGCGCCTCTACAATCTCATGCACTCTCTCCTCCATGAGCTCTGAGGCCCTTATCATGGCCCCATTGGGGCCTAGCCCCTCAGCCTTCATTATACCCTGGACCGTAAACATCCTCCTAACGTCAAAGTCTGGGCTATATGGAGTGCTTTCACAGCCGGGGTCCAAGTTAACGTAGCCAACTTTGAAGTCCATGTGTTTAGAGAGCCACTCACCAAACGCGTAGGTTAATAAGCTCTTACCACACCCTGCAGGCCCCAAGAAGACTACGTTCAGCTTAGGCCACCCCTAGCTATAAGCAGCTTAAACGCGGTTACGCTGTGAACGCACGCCTACTTAAGCCTCCTGCCTCTTAGAGGCCTAAGCGGCGGCACATCAACTATGGAGGGTGAGGTTTTTAGCTAGCTACGCTCTAAGTGCCCGCGGCTATGAGGTTGAAGGGTAGGGTGTTAAGCATTAGGAGGGGGCTTAATAGGCAATACCAGAACGAGGCTATATTGGAGGTGGAGGGAGTTAAGGGCAGAAGCGGAGCTTGCAGCTTAGTAGGCTGCAAAGTTAGGTGGGTAAGCCCGAAGGGAAAGGTGTTCATAGGCTCAGTGCTAGGACCACACGGAGACAGCGGAGCTGTGGTAGTGAGGTTTAGGAAAGCTCTGCCAGGACAAATACTTGGAGCTACGGTTGAAATCGAGGAACCTCAACGCCCACTCGAAGCAGCCCAAAGCTAGTGAGCTCTAGCGCCAAGAAGCCCTCAGCCTAGCCGCGTAGTCTTCAGGGGCCTCAACTATCTCGTTCTCACCCAGCAGAGCTGGCATAGCCCAGTAGTCGTTTAGGAAGGGTTCCTTTAAGCCGAACCTTGAACACATCCTGAGCAAAAGCCTAAAGTACTCAGCTCTAGAATCGAGGGGCGCGGAGTATATAGCGAAGTTAAAGCTTAGTAGGCCTTCGCGCTCGTAAAAGCTAAGCACGTTCACGAGGCCCCTAGATAGGCCCTTTAGGTCTTCATCGCTTAGCGATAGGAGGTCTGAGGTCCCCTCGACTATGGCCCATACTTCATGCTGCCTCTGCGGGGCGAATGGAACAAGCCAATGAACCCCGCCTATTGAGGCTACGTATCGCTCACCTAGCTCTCTCTCAACTTTAACTAGCTCCTCCCAGAAGCACGACGAGTAAGTGGCGTAATACCTGAAGCTATACTCTAAAAGCTCTCTAAGGTAGTTGAAGGCCTCAGTAGACGCCAACACCTGCATGTGAGGATGTACTATGCTGGACCCAGCTGGCGGTAGGTAGTTCATGATCACCGAGGCATACTTCAACGTAGGGTTAAACTTGTAGACCCTACGTAGGACCTCAAGACTAGCCTTCAACCCCTCGGCGATAACCTCATTGGTAAACTCGCTTGGCTTAACGAAGTGCTCTCTCCCCAGCACGACCACAGCATTGAAGTCTGAGTGTGCATGTAGGCTAGGGAAAGCTACGCAGCTGCCTACCTTTATTCTCCCCTCAGCTACGACGTTGAGTGGGAACTTAGGGGTGACCTCCTCAACTTTCCCTGGACAGAAGGGGCAGTTTTGACGGGTGGCTTCAGCCAGCCTCCTTAGTAGTTGCTCGTCGTGCTCCATGAAGGGCTTGACATACGGCAGCCTCCCTCTGGCTACGATGGTGGAGAGGCCAGTGAGGGGGTCAAGTCTATGCTCTAGCTCCTGCACCTCTAGCTCAAAGCCTTTAAGAGGGTTTAAGATACAGGTCTCTCTCACCCAGCGCTCAAACCTCATAGATTAGCGCCCCTCAATACTTTTCGAGTTGTTCTTCCTCGGCCTCTATCCTCTTTAACTGCGACTTATACATGTTGAGTAGCTCGTTGACAGTAGTGGCGTCCTCAGGTCTTTTATCAGGCCTCCACCTCATGAAGCGAGGGAATCTGATTGATAGCCCAGCGCCCTCCTTAATGGCGCCCATGGCCGCGGTGGCCATTGGTGAGAGCGTTATCTCGTCGCCTAATACCTCAGCTACGAGGGCGGGTACAAACCATACATCTGGCTTAGCCCTTGAGTCCACGCGGGGGTGCTGGTGGGAAATTATGTAAGGTTTAAAGAGTTCAGGTAGCTTAGCCAGCTCCTCATCACTAAAGCCTGAACCACACTTGCAGACGGTCTTAAAGGTGTCGGTCTCGGGATCGTAGGCTGCTAGTAGCAAGGCGCCATACGTACCAGCCCTCCTACCTCGCCCATAGAAAGCTCCTACGGGGACTAAGTCCACGGTGTCCTGCATCTTAGACTGGTAAGATCTCTTCAGCTTTATCCATAGCCACCCTCTAGCTCCCGCCTGGTATATGGAGTTGGCGGTTAGGGACTTACATATCACGCCTTCACAGCCATTAGCCACAGCCTCCTCGAAGAACTTCTCGAGCTCCTCAGGGCTATCGATGAACTTATACTCGGCTATCTTGATGCGCTCTGCCTCCTCCACGATCTTCATTAAATACTCCCTCCTCTCAGGGTAGGGCTTGAGGGTTAAGTCGAGGCCGTCGACGTAGAGCACGTCGAAGAGGAAGAGAGATACGGGGAAGAGCTTCATAGCCTCCTCAACGCCATATTTACGCCTCCTATGCATCAGCTCCTGGAAGGGTCTAAGCTCGCCCGTGTCAGGGTCTATCGCTACGCACTCGCACTCTATTATTGCCTCCTTCGCCTTGAGGTGTTCCCTCAGTAGGTCGCAGGCGTCAGGGTAGTGATGGGTTATGTTCTCTAAACGCCGCGAGAACAACATCACCTTATCCCCCTGTTTATGGGCCTGTATACGCTCACCGTCATACTTATACTCAGCTATGCATTTGCCTCCAAGCTTCGCTAAGATCTCCTCAGGGGTGGCTAGCCGCTCAGCTAACATAGGCCTTATGGGCCTACCGATGGTTATCTTAAACCGCTTGATCCCCTCTAAGCCCTCCGTAGCTGCTACCTTAGCGACGAAGCCTAGGTCGCTCGATAGGTTGTAGGCCCTCTCGATGAAAGGCCTAGCCTCTTTACCTCCACAGAAGCTTATGGCCAGCGCATCGAGTATGGTCATGTCGGCGACGCCTAGCCTAAGCTTGCCGGTGACCGTCCTTACTAAATATCTAGCCTCCTTAGGAGTAGCATCCTTTAGTAGGGCGGTTAAAAGAGCTACCTTGGTCTCCTGCGCCCCTTCACCTGAAGCCTTAGCTATCTTGTCTAGAGTCTCGTAGACCCTGAGCACAGTCAATGGTTGAGGTTTATGCTCAGCCCCCATGAATAATAATAGCGAGACCGCCTTACGTTTACTCAAAATGTTCTCAGCGGCCTTACCGATGTCGCCTACCCTCTTTAGTTCGTCCTCAACGACCTTCACCTGGGTGGCGGAGGCCTCAGCTATGCTTCTCATAGCTAGTTTCTCAGCGATTCCGAGCTCCACCCCCATGTAGTCTGGATAGAGCTTTCCTTGAGTTAAGTACACGACTTTATCTATCAAGTCAACGGGGACCTTCTTGAAAAGCGAGACTAAGATTTCGGTCATTTCAAGCCTCTTGGTCGTCCTTTCCAGGTTCTCGTAAGCGTCTACTAAGGTTGAGTAGAGCAAGCCTTACCCCTGAGATGACTAGGTAAGGGGACATTAATTTTTGTCCCAGTATCACTTAGCGCTACCTAAACAAGCGTAAGGCCACGGTAAAGGTCTCAAGAGCCTCATTCACTGAGGCTACGCCCAACGCTATAGCGGTAATCTCGGGATAGTTAGCCACGAACTCTATAGCTTCCTCGGGTTTTAACCTCCCAGCCGCCAGCACCTTCATGGCTATGACAGGTATCCCTAACTGCCTTAGCAGCTTACATAGCTCTGCGGCCGGCATGTCCATGAAGTAAGAGGCCTTGTTGAAGGGTACCATGATGAAGTCTACGTCCACCCTCTCCTTAATAAGCCATGGTACCACCACGCCTGGGCTATGGATAGCTAGCCCTGCTTTACATCCAAGCTCCCTAATGACTCGTATCAACTCTGTGACCAGTTCTCTATTGAGCTTATCGCTAGTCTCCCCGTGTATCGCTACCCCCTTAGGCTCAAGCCTCTCTAAGACCTTCAAGCTCTGTTCAGGTTTCTTAGGCATCAAGGAGCCCCAGACCTCTAAGTGGTACCCCTGCTTCCTCATTGACAACACTGCTTCGACTATGTGCTTAAAGGGTAGGCACTGTACAGCTCTTACGCCCGCCTCATACGAGGCTTCGAGGACCTCTCTGACCCTATGTGGTTTTCCGTAGAATCTTTCATAGTAAATGAGGGACCTATGACCAAATTGCCCCGCTGCTATAAAGGGGCTCGTGCCCACCATAACCCTCGGAAGGAACATTATTACAGTAGGAGGGGTAACAAGTTGATAGCTATTGCGGCTGAGGCTAGACAGATCAATGCGTGTCTAAAGCTTAGGAAGGTGAGGTCAGCCACCTTAGCCACTATCACCCCTATGGCTATCGATATGAGAACGACGGTCACCATTATCGAGGACAGAACTTGGGAGAACAGTTGAAGGCCTTGTAGTAGAGGCGTGGTGAGCGATGATGTCGCCGTAGAGAGGGCATAGACTGCTTGACCACCAAGAGACCTCATCATCATCGCCGAAGCGGCCATAAAGAGGGGGGCACCATAGCCTATGTATGCCTGAAACCTTACACTGGACTTACCCATGACCTTAGCGGTGTAGTAATCGTTCACATAATTAGTAAGGTCCTCTAACACTGCAGGACTACCACCGCCGCTCTCGATTATCTGGTTTATGGAGGCTAGGACGGCCTTAACCATCCACGACGGGGTCTTTAAGGACTCGATAACCTCACTCAACGGAACCCCGTAGTCGAGGGCCTGCCTTATCTTAGCTAGCAGAAGATCGAAGTAATTATTGTATCTCCTCGAGGAAAGCTTAACTAAAGCCTCCTTAACGTCGAAGCCTAACTTCCTATACTCTGTGACGTCCCTTAGGAAATCTGGAAGAGCCCTCTCCACGCTTGAGCATACCTTTAACTGTCGGTGGGAGATAAGAGCAAGAGGAGCAACCACAGCCATCGACGAGTAGAGCAGACTTAAGTGAAGCTCGAGCCTCAATACGTGCATAGACGCGAAGAACAGGACAGCCCCCAACATGAAGGAGAGGAAAGGCCAGTTCCCTAGTTCGTAGCGATCGAAGGTCTTAGGCTGGTAGATATGAATAAAGAGGGCGGCCAGCAGCACCGTTAGAGGGATTACCGCTAAGTTGTATAGGGTGTTTAACCATATGCTAAGCTCGCTAGCGAAGACCAAGGCCATTATTGATAAGGCCATGGGCGCTAGGAGAAAGAGAGCGAGCACAGCTTCACCTAGCAAGTTAGTAACGTTGGCATAGTTCATCCACCTGCGTTCAAGTTGCCTTAGGAAGTCCTTAGCCTTGGACGCTAAGTAGGATGCTACGTCTCCTCCGCTCCTCAGTATGCTGCTGTAGCCTAAGATCCACGACCTGAATCTCTCCGATGGATGGTCCCTCGCAACCTCCTCTAAGGCCTCAATAGGACTGCGGTTGAAGTATAGAGAATTGCGCTTAATGAGTAACGCTTCGCGTGATAGACTTGGGAACACCTTGCTGTTGATTATAGCCTCGAAGGCTCTCACTAAGGAGAGGCCAGAGACCGCCATTAAGGAGGCCATGACGCTAAACATCGGCAGCTCAGCTTCAACGGAGGTCCTACGTGATGTCGAGGCGAGCTTAGGCGCCGCCACCGAGGTCGTTAAGATGAGGGAGGGTATAGCCCCAGCTACGAGTAGGACGTAGAGGGGGGCCCTTACCGTGAACGTGAGGAATACTGTGGAGGCGAACATAACTAAGGAGAAAGCTAAATACTTAGCAGCTCTACGTGCATAAGCCCTGGGGTTGATAAACCATAAGGTTCTGGGTATGTGTTTCTCAGCCTGCTTTAAAATGAAGGAGCTTAAGCTAGAAAAGCTCAGTTTAAGTGCGACCATAGCTAAGATGGAAGCTAAGAGAATTACGAGCATCAAGTTACGTCACCTGACGTAGAAGCTTCTTATCTCCGAGACCACGTCGTTAAAGGAGAAGACCCCTCGCTTCACCAAGTCTTTAAGGAACTCTGAGCGCTCAATCAACTCCTTCTTAAGGTCATCCTTGTTCCAGCCGCAGAGGTCCATGATTCGCGACAAGACGAAGCTGTTCTCTACTAACTCCTCAGCAGTTAACGGTAAGTGTAGATCTAGGTGAGGCTCCCACGTGAAGATGGGCTTACATTCCTTAGAGCTTACGACCTCCGATACCTCCACTACCCTCCTCGCAGGCTTTCCTCCGAGAGGGGTTAACCTCTTTATGATGATGACGTTACTTATTAACGGTATGAAGGACTCACCTACGTTTATCGGCGGAGAAGTTAGGCGTTGGACCATGGTATGGAAGCTATCTCCGTGGAAGGTACAAGCACAGCCATGACCCGAGGCTGCAGCCTGTACTAAGGCATATGCTTCCTCACCCCTCACCTCGCCCACTATAATGAAATCTGCCCGCTCCCTTAAGCTAAGCTTGACCAGGTCAAAGAGCTTTATCTCAGTTTTGGACTCGCCGTAGGTGTATGTGTGCCTAGCTACTAAGGGTTTCCAGCCTATGTGCGGTAACCTTAGTTCAGGATTGTCCTCTATGGAGACCACCTTCCAGTTAGGTTTAAGGAGCGTAGCCAAAGCATTGAGCAGCGTAGTTTTGCCACTAGCCATAGGCCCGACTATCATTATGAACATCTTATTCTCGAGCAACAGCCACCAATAGGCCGCCATTAAGGGCGATATGGTTCTCCACTTAATTAGATGACATATCGTCAGTGGCTCCTCCCTAAACTTCCTGATGGTTATGGACGAGCCGAAGGGTGTTATCTCCCTCGAGTAAGTGGCCGTAATCCTATGTTTCTCTGGGAGCGAGGCATCTACCATGGGGAAAGCCGTGCTTACGTGCTTGCCAGCTACGTGGACAAGCTTAACGACAAGATGGTCCATGAAGTGTTCATCGCTGAATTTGAGGTTTGTTATTAGCCAGTCGAGGTCGTTGAAATCGCGGTGAAAGACCCTTACCGGCTTACTTACCCCCTCTATTGAGATGTCCTCTATTCGAGGGTCCTCGATGAGAGGGTTTAAGGGGCCGTAGCCTAGGGTGTCGCGTTTAATGTAGTACAGTATTTTATCCTTCACATGCTTTGAGAGCTCAGTTAGGCCGTGTTCCTTCACTATTAGATCGATATAGGATTGTAGGTATCCTGAGGGGTCCTTAATCATTTTAGGGTCAGGTTTAACCTCGGCCTTTAAGGCCTTCATTAAGGTTGAGTAACATAGGAGCTCGCTATAACTCAGCTTAGGCTCATCTATGAGGTAATAACCTGTACCCCCCTTGACGCCAATGGTCACCTTAACCATACCGTCACTCAGTTCGTAGGCTTCCACAATCTCTAAGCCCTTAATGTCGTCTGTGAACTGAGCTGCAAGAGGAGACTCTACGGGGGGTGCTTCAGCTTCCACGTAGCCTCCACCTATCTTCCTGCGCCTTAGGCGCAGGAACAAAGAGCAACACCCACCTTAGCCTTGACAAAGCACAGACACTGTGTACGAGGTTTGGCTGCCTCCACTTGAGGTATATACCCTGATTACGTAGCTGCTTCCAACGTTAAAGTCAGAGGCATTTAGCACGCATCCGTGGTTAGCTAGGTCCTCCTCGGTGATGGTGTAGGATTGGCCTGGGGACAGCGGGATATTTAATGGGTCGCTGCTCTGTGACCCACTAGGTAGGTAGATTGTAACCTTGCCTATGTTCACGGGCGTGCTCCCAGTATTCCTTAGAGTGATGGCTAGGTATACGTGGTCGCCGTTCTTTAAGAGGAGCGCGTCTGAGACTGAAAGGCTAACTATCCTAGACGATGAGGTGACGTATGAAGTCATGTAGAGGCTGACGAACCCTCCCAGTGCGAGGGCCACCCCCACCATTAATAGCACTGAAACTATAGGCGATACCCCTCGACAATTACCTAACAAAAAATACGTGGGAGGCCTCAAGACTAACCCCCCATGCAATAGGCCGTGGAGGTGAAGTTTCCTTGGGATGTAGTAACTACGATGGTGTAGCTGTGACCTGGCGTGAAGCTTAGGCCTGGCACCTTACCCTCGTCGACAACCACAGATATGGAGTCGCCAGGGTTAAGCTGCTTATTGATCTTTACGCTACCGTGTCCAGCGTCGTGGTACACTACAACCTCGTTTATATTTATGGGCAGGGAGCCCGTGTTTCTTATGATGGCGTTTAGGAAGGAGCCTGTGTCGCTAGTTGTAGCTGTGGCGTCTACGGCTGAGAAGGCAGTCTTAGAGGTTGCTTTAACATAGCTCACAGAGTACCAGTAGGCGAAGGAGCCCACCGAGATGGCTACGGCTATCATTATAAGGGTGGCTACAACCGGCGAAACCGCTCTTTTCCCGTTTAGCTTTGTCCTCCTCAGTCACACCACCCACCCCTGCCTTTGAGGAAGCCTTATAACCCCCGCTGATCTTCACCTACGCATCCTTTCAAGCATGCGCTCGAAGGTCCACCTAATGGAGCTTCTAAGTTCCCTTATCCGTCTATCGTCGACCACGTTCTTAATGAGGATATACTTCAACTTATCTCCTTCAGTATGTACATAGTAATCCATCACCTTATCTGGGTCTAACAACCCTCTCTCGGCGGCCTCTTTGTCTTTAGCTTTCATGGATTCGAGGACCTTATCTATGAGGAAGGGCTTAAAGGGGGATACATTGACGTCTAGGTTTAGCTCAGGCGCGGGCTCCACTCTCACGTAGTTCTCGCCTACGAACATCCTCCCCAAGACCTTTCCGTCCCTGGCAGTTATCATCATCACGTTCTCCTCAGGCGAAGGTTGATGTATAAGTTCTAAGGCCGGCCTAAAGCTTGACTTAGACAGCGCTTCGTCGACCAACTTAATTAAGTGTCTAAGTAGTTCAAGTTCTCTCTGTAAGGAGGAGGCCCTGTCCTCTAGGTACTTCTTTAATTCAGCCAGCGACTTAGCCTCCTCTGAAGACAATAGTAATCCCTCAATATCGGTTGAGGTGGATTACCTCCTTCGCCCCTCTTCGAGGAGGGGGTGGAGGGGACTCGGCTGGATAACCTATAGGTAGTATGGCTATAGGCCTAACTCCTGGAGGGAGTTCGAGGAGCTCGGCTACCTCATCGTCATGGAAAGCGCCAACCCAGCAGCTAGCTAATCCAAGAGCATGAGCTGTGAGTAACATGTTCTGCACTGCAGCTGAAACATCGCATATACAGTATAGCCTCCTACCTCGCTCGCCATAACCTAGCTGAGACCTCCTTTCATTAGCACAGGCCACTATGACTACGGGAGCCTCAGCTATCCACATTTGATGCAACGCCGCTTTCGCTAGCCTAAGTTTAAGGTCCTCGTCCTTGACTATGACGAACTCCCAGGGCTGTAGGTTGCCGGCTGAGGGAGCCCATATACCCGACTCTATTATCATGTTGATTAAGTCATCAGGTACGGGTTGCCTCTTAAACCTCCTAACGCTTCTCCTAGTCTTAATGGCTTCAATAACATCCATGCCTCTCGTCGATAACCCTAGCACTACTCCCACTTAAAGCTGCTTATAGCCTACTAGGCTTTAACGCTAAGTTCTTCGTTCTCCACTAGGTACGCCTCATATTTAGCCAGTAACTCTAGGAGGCTCCTATTGGATGCCATGTAGTCAGTGACGGTTATATTACCGGCGATTATTATAGGCTCCCTAGCTACTAGGGCACCAGTTATGTGCATTAATGGATCCTCGCACCTCACATATATGGAGCCCTCAACCTCCACCTTAGAAGCCCCTTCAAAATAAGTCAAGTCCACGGGCAGCCAGCCCCAGGGAGGTACGTAGACCATGGCCCACCCATGCCACCCCATGGACCTAGAGGTTCTATAGAAGTTCTTGGAGTACGACGTCCGTTTAATAACGCCGGGCTCGTATATCACTCCGTACTGTAAGTAGCTCGGTATGCCGACGCAACGACATAGTGTTATGAGTAGGTTGGCCCTATCATCGCAGTCTCCTTCAAGTTCTAAGTAGGTCTGATTAGGGTACCAAACTAGATGTCTATCTAGCTTTTTTGGATACCTCACGTTAAAGTCGATCCACTTAGCAAAAGAAAGCACTGTTTGGAGGGCGTTGCTATCGTTCAGCAACTTATACGCTAAACTCTTTACGTGGAAGTCCTCAACGTTCCATAGCGGCGTAGAGGTGCAGTAAACCTCCTTGAGGTCCCTTGGCACGTCACTTAAACCCCCTGAGTGACCTACATTGATCTCCGGCTCAAGTTTTAAGGGAGCCACCCTTATTTCCATCGTTAACTGGACGTTGAAAGTCGAGTTAGGGTAAAGAAGAGTAGGGGCTCTAGTTAAGTTTACTACTACGTTGCCGTCGCGATCTCGCTGAAGGAGATACTCATAGTATATCCTACCATTCACGCTATAACATATGTATTGAATCCTTGAGAACTGGCTTGTAGTATTAGGGAAAATCCTAAGGATAGTTAGCTCTCGTAGCGGCATGGGTGAGGTTCCATTGTTCATCAAGGTAGCGTTGAACCTGTAAAGATAGACGTGAACCTCGCTGCGCTTAAGGTGTAGTAGGTATGCTAACGATAACGCTAACAAGATTATGCTGAGCGCTACGATGAGAGAACGCGACGCCACGGTTCACGGTACCCTTATTCGACATTCTTTAGACCCTCTTAAACATTAATGGTGGCCTAGGCTCATCGAGCTAAGCCCTAGACAGGTGAGGATATTCCCAATATATTCCCGCCGAGTATTTGACCTAGTTCAGCTCACCACCCTTATTAATCATTCAATCCAACTCACCGTATGGGGATCATAAATTGATAGAGGAGGCAAGTCTCATAGCCACCTATGTAACCATGGGGCTCACCCCCATAGTCTACAACATACTCACAGCTAGGAGAGCCTTGAAAAAGAGGAAAAAGGGGGAGGTGAGAGAAGAAGTTAATGAGGAGCCTGCAAGAAACCATGAGGAGGTAAGCCCCAAGGACTTCACGCTGACCATCCCCTGCAGCATAACGTTTACCCACTCCGACACCTATGGCCATGCCGTACACCTGAGCATACGGTCAATACACCCCCTGCCTGCCTCCCATGTGAGGAAGTTGTTCAAGCAGAGTTAAGATTTCTTAAAAGAGCGTGAGGGGGGTTGAGGCAGCGGGCTGGGCTGTTCAAGGTTATAGCTCCGGGGCTCCTTGCAGGGATATCTAACGTTGACGCCTGCGCTATATTGTGCCTATTATCGATAGGTGCCGTGTATAGGTACTCGCTGCTATGGGCGCTAACGCTGGGACTACTGCTCTACACCTTTACCTTACAGGTGGCGTCTGAGGTAGCATTGGTTACAGGTAAAGGGTTAGCTGAAAATATAAGGGAGCGTTTTGGGGGCGGAGCTTCCTCGATCACGGTCCTAACATCGATGGCTGCCAACATCTCCTTGATATCAGCGGAAATAGCAGGAGCCGCCGTGGCGATAACAGCCTTGACAGAAGCCCCCCTACAGCTATCCGCCGCCATAGCCGCTCTCATCCTACTCGTCATAGCTTGCACTAAGACCGTGGACTTGGTGGATGAGGTCCTGATAGTGTTGAGCATGACATTGGTGGCCTACTTGGTCCTAGTATTTACGGTGGGGGTAGACTATACGGGCCTGTTAAGCGGCTTAATTAAGCCCGGCCTACAGCTGGACGCGGAGTATTGGGTAGCGGTGCTGGCTATCATAGGCATGGCGATAGGCCCTAACGTGTTGCTATACGAGGCAAGTGACCTAGTTGAGAAGGGGGTCGGAGAAAAGGCGTTGCCTCACGCTATGGTTAGCAGCTTTATAGGGTCAATGGTGAGCTTGGTTATATGCGTGGCCATCGTGGTATGCGGAGGCTACTTAGGGAAAGCCTCAGAGACCATGATTGAGGCTGTAGACGCCTTTAGAGCAGTGTTTGGCCAAGCCTCCACCCCCCTCTTCTCACTGGGGCTCTTCGCTGGGTCGATGCTGGCAGCCGTCATAACGCTACATTCAACCATAGCCCTCCTTTCAGAAACCTACGGGTGGGCTAAGGTCGGCGGCCGTGCCACGTGGCCTACATGGGCTACGATTATAACTCTGGCCTCCTTAACCCCTACGCTGCTCGTAGCCAAGCCGGTTAAGGTGGCCATCGTCTCATCAGTGCTCTCGAGTATAGCTACAATACCCCCCTTCGTATTCTTAGCTAAGCTCTTCTGCGATAGCAACCTTATGAGGGGCCTAGAGGCTAGGGGATACATAAAGGCGGTTACTTGGATAATAGTGGCCGTCTTCGTGTCCATAAACGTAGGAGGGCTACTCGTAGCGGTCTTAGAGAAGCCCGTCTTAGGCTACATTAACGTGCCCGCGGACCTCCTAGTGTTACTATTAGGAGCTTCGTTAGCCCCCTATATGATCAAGGGGTTGAGGGGGCTCTTTAACAGGAGGGGGTTGATTGAGGCGTAAACTTTCAAGAGATACTGCTACCCCTATTTGGGGGGGCTCCCTTAATGACCATTAAGGTAGGTTGCTGTGGTTGGGCTGTTAAGGGAGGTATGGACGCTTATTTCAAGACGTTTAAGCTAATAGAGATTCAAAGTACATTCTACAAGCTACCCAACCCATCAACCGCGGAGGGATGGAGGACTAAAGCACCAGAGGACTTCGAGTTTACTTTAAAGAGCTGGCAGGCTGTGACACATCCTACTTCCAGCCCTACATGGAGGAAGGCTGGGGTAAAGATACCCCCAGACAGGGCAGATAGATACGGCCACCTCAAGCCCACGGAGGAGAACTTTGAGGCATGGAGTAAGACTATGGAAATAGCCAGGGCCTTGAGAGCTAAGATAATAGTCGTACAGCTACCTCCATCGTTCGACGCCTCAGAGGAAAACATTAAGAATATGCAGGAGTTCTTCTCAACCATCGATCGAGGGGGGGTCCTTATAACCGTGGAGTTTAGGCATAATAGCTGGACAGCTGACAAGGTAGCTGAGGTGTGTAGAAGGCTAGACTTAATCCACACCGTAGACCCCTTTAAGGCCGAGACTGTGACGAAAGATAAGGACGTGATATACTATAGACTTCACGGGTTGGGGAAGAAAATGTACGTCTACAATTATAGTGACGAGGAGCTTTTAAAGCTCTACGAGAACTGGGTCAAACCATACTCCTTAAAGGGGGTCGAGGTATACGTGTTATTCAACAACACGGCCATGGCTGAGGACGCAAAACGTTTCCAAGAAATAATCGAGGCTACTCATGCCTAGTCTTCATTCTCTGCAAGAGTTTCTCTACCTCCTCAAAGGCCTTAGCCAGAGCCTCATCCCTAAATAGATTACTCACGCCATCCCTAAGCCCACCCTCAACAAGTATCCACAGCTCCTCTAGATCTGAACCAAGCGGTATCCTCCCCAAACTCTCCTTGAATCTACGCATAAAGTACTCCTCTAACTTAACATCCATCCTTCCAATACCCTTAGCTAGCCTCAGCCAACCACGATCCTCCTTAATGACCCCCTTAGCTACTAGGTCGTCGATGGCCTTATAGACCACGGGTCGAGAGACCCTAAGACTCCTTGAAGCCCTATCAACTAAGCGTTCCCTACGCGCTTCACCCACAACATTAAGTTCATCTAATATGTAAAGAGATGCTTTTTCAATTAAGCTTCCAGTTAAATCCTCCCCCCTCGTGGAGAGTGTTAAGCTACTTTTTAGCGACTCTATCTCCTCCTCCAATACTTTGAGCCTCTCAGACCACCTCCTGCTTTCAAGAGCAAGGTTTACTAGTAACTGGTACTCGTCCTCTCTTAAGACCCTATAGCCATGGAGGTGTTTGTTAGGAGATCTCTCTGAGGTCAACGGTCCAACCACTACATGGCTAGCTTCGACTTGCGGGACCCCTATAGGGGACCCCCCAGTCCTTAATACCTTTTCAACCTCCCCTACAACTCTCTTAATGTCTTCAGCTATCTCTCTAAGCTTAGCTCTAAGGCTATCCGTTGACATAAACTCGAGGGGAATATAGGAGGACCTTGAAGTTTAATCTTCCGCTGGGAGAAAGAACTTACCTGGCATGGGACGTTGAAAAATTAGGGAAAAGAGTTCAGGTTACTCGCTCTCGGTCTTCTCTCCTTCCTCCTCGCCACCGGTCTTGCCGGGCGTCTCACCGGTCTTGGTCTCGCTCTTAGCGGCAGCTATTACGTCATCGATCCTTAGAATCATGGACGCAGCCTCGGTAGCAGACTTTATAGCCATGGACTTGACGTTCAGAGGCTCTATGACGCCTAAGTCAAGCATGTTCGCTGGCTTGCCAGCGAAGACATCAACGCCCATCGCCTCGTTGCCAGGCTTCTCATGTAGAGCCCTTAGCTCCATGATTATGTCAAGTGGATCGAGGCCGGCGTTCTCAGCTAAGGTCTTAGGTATAATCTCTAGGGCGTTAGCGAAGGCCTCTATAGCTAGCTGCTCCTTACCTCCAACCGATGGAGCATACTCGCGTAGCCTCTTGGCTAGCTCCATCTCAATGGCTCCGCCGCCGGGAAGTATCTTGCCACACTCTATGGCGTCAGCAACTGTTGAGAGAGCGTCGGTTAAGGCTCGCTCAGCTTCGTCTACAAACTTCTCTAGGCCGCCCCTTATGAGTATGGCCACAGCTCTGGGGTTCTTGCAACCCTCGACGAAGATCATCTTCTCATCAGCAATCTTACGCTCCTCCACAAGCTCAGCCTCACCTAAATCAGCCGAGGTTAGATCCTCTATGTTAGTCACTATTCTACCGCCCGTAGCCCTAGCCAGCTTCTCCATGTCTGACTTCTTTACCCTCCTAGCGGCCAGAATACCCTCCTTAGCTAAGTAGTGCTGGGCCACGTCGTCTATACCCTTCTGGCAGAACACCACATTGGCCCCGGAAGCCTTGATTTTGTCTACCATGTTCTTCAGCATCTTCTCTTCTTCCTCTAAGAAGGCCTTCATCTGCTCAGGCGTCGAAATCCTGATTTCAGCGTCCATCTCGGTCTTCTCTATCTCCAATGGACAATCGAGCAGAGCTATCTTAGCCTTCTCGATCCTCCTAGGCATCCCTGAGTGCACTACTTCCTTGTCTACTATGACGCCGTTGATGAGTCTTGAATCTGCTAGGCTTGCGCCTTGTCTCTTCACCAGCTGTATAAAGTCGATGTCGGCCACCAGCTTCTCATCCCTCTTCTCCACGATCTGTCTGACAGCCTTAACGGCCATGTCTGCCAGCATCTCCTTGGACCCAGCCACGGTCTTAGCTGACATCGAGGTCATGGCTATCTTCTTCAGTGTGACCTCGTCGTCCATGGACACCGGCATGGCCAGCTCCTGAAGGGTCTTTAGACAGAACTCTAAGGCTTTACCATAGCCGCTTATGATCACGGTGGGGTGTATGTTCTTGGCCATTAACTCCTCCGCTTTCTTGAGGAGTTCGCCGGCGAGGACCACGGTAGTGGTGGTGCCGTCGCCCACCTCATCGTCCTGGGCCTTAGCAACCTCAACCATCATCTTAGCCGCAGGATGCTGCACCTCTATTTCATCTAGGATGGTGGCACCATCGTTAGTCACGGTTATGTCGCCGAGGCTGTCGACGAGCATCTTATCCATGCCTCTTGGACCTAGGGTTGATCGAACTGCCTCAGCTATGGCCTTGGCCGCGGCGATGTTAGCTCGCTGCGCTTCCCTACCCACTGTGCGTGTAGCCCCCTCCTTTAAGATTAGGACCGGTATACCTCCAAGCTGAGCGACCGCCAAGTTTCTCACCCTAGCCCGTTATCCACAGGGGTCAAAAAGGCGCTTCCATATATACTTTTTCTACTTCAGTTGGCTTGTGAACTCCTCGTAGAGCCTTAGTAGGTCCTCTCTTAAACTAGGCTTGACGGCCTTTAAGGCCTCCTCAAAGTCCTCCATAGAGACTTCTTCTGCGTCCCTCCTCATAGCGTTCATGGCTGCCTCTCTACATAGAGCCGCTAAGTCAGCGCCTGAGTACCGTTCAGTGCGTTTAGCGAGGCTCTCAAGGCTAACGCTCTTAGCTAAGGGCATCCCTTTAGTATGTACCCTTAGTATCTCAAGCCTAGTAGCGTAGTCGGGGGGAGGAATGTATATTAGTCGATCAAACCTCCCAGGCCTAAGTAGCGCGTCGTCTATCAAATGAGGCTTATTGGTAGCTGCTAACACAACCACATCCTCTAAGGATACCAGCCCGTCCATCTCTGTGAGTAGCTGGCTAACGACCCTGTCAGTGACACCCGAGTCGCCATAGCCATAGCCCCTCTTGGGGGCTATAGCGTCTATCTCATCTAAGAAGATAACACAGGGTGCTGCCATTCGTGCTTTTCTGAAGATTTCTCTTATGGCTTTTTCTGATTCACCTACCCATTTACTGAAGATTTCAGGGCCCTTAACGCTTATGAAGTTAGCTTCACTCTCCGTAGCCACCGCCTTAGCCAATAAAGTCTTACCGCAGCCAGGAGGACCATAAAGCAGCACGCCCTTAGGAGGTTTTATACCGAACTTCTTGAACTTCTCAGGGTGTTTAAGAGGCCACTCCACAGCTTCCCTTAACTTGCGCTTTACATCTTCAAGCCCACCGATATCACTCCACTTAACCGCCGGAACCTCAACATAAACCTCCCTCATAGCTGAGGGGGTTATCTCCTTGAAGGCGTTAAGGAAGTCCTCCATTTTAACTACCATTTTTTCTAGCACATGTGGAGGTATACGCTCCTCCTCTAAGTTAATCTCCGGCAGGTACCTTCTTAGAGCCTTCATGGCTGCCTCTCTACATAGAGCCGCTAAGTCAGCGCCCGTGTAGCCATGCGTCATTTCAGCTAGCCTTCTGAGGTCTACGTCGTCGGCCAGTGGCATTCCGCGGGTGTGTATCTGAAGGATCTCATAGCGGCCTTGTTTATCTGGTACCTTGATCTCTATTTCGCGGTCAAAGCGGCCAGGTCTACGCAGAGCTGGGTCTAATATCCCAGGTACATTAGTAGCCCCTATGACCACCACGTTGCCCCTAGACTGTAGCCCGTCCATTAAGGTCAGTAACTGGGCTACGACCCTCCTCTCTACCTCGCCGTGGACCTCCTCCCTCTTGGGGGCTATAGCGTCTATCTCATCGATGAATATAATGGAGGGAGCCTTCTCCTGCGCCTCCTTGAATATTTGACGAAGCCTCTCCTCGGATTCACCGTAAAACTTACTCATAATCTCAGGGCCGTTAATGGCGAAGAAGTTCGCGTCAGCCTCGTTAGCTACTGCCTTGGCTAGCAGAGTTTTACCGCAGCCAGGAGGTCCGTAGAGCAGCACGCCCTTAGGAGGCTCTATGCCGAGCCTCTGGAAGAGTTCGGGGTGGCGAAGGGGTAGTTCCACCATCTCCCTTATGCGCTGGATCTCCTCCTTGAGCCCTCCGATATCCTCGTAAGTGACCCTAGCTATGCCCATAGCCTCCCTTGAAGGCTCCTGGAGCACCCTGACCACGGTGTTCTCGGTCACCTTAACTACGCCGTGAGGCCTAGCCTTAACCACCGTTAAAGTTAATGACCCGCCGCCGAATACCGGTAGGCTTACGTCGTCGCCTTCAACTAAGGCCGTGTCTATTAACCTAGACTTAACGTAGTACTCCAAGTCTGCATCCACGCTCGATAACTTAACCCCTGAGGGGGCCAGGACAACCTCATGAGCCTCCTTAACCACGGCCTTCTTTAAGGTTACAAGCTCACCAATAGCCACTCCAGCGTTCTTCCTAGTCACTCCGTCGATCCTAGCGATGCGTTGCCCTTCATCTTCAGGGTAAGCTGGCCATACAACAGCGCAGGTGGTCTTCTTACCCTTAATCTCAACTATGTCTCCAGGCTCTACACCCAGTCTTCTCATCACTCCTCTATCTATCCTGACAATGCGACGTCCAACGTCTCTCTGCCTAGCCTCAGCTACAGTTAATTGAACCTCCTCTACCATGCATAGCCCCTTAAGGGGCCAGGCTGTCTTAGGGAGGAGTTAATAAAAAAGCGTTTAGGTTTAGTCATTAAAATTCGCTAAACTTCGAGGAGCTGCTTTCCTTACCTTTCTCCTTTTCCTTCTCCTCCTTCTTTAAGGCCGAGGCTGCTATGATGTCGTCTATCTTCAGTATCATTACCGCTGCCTCGGTAGCGGACTTAATCACCTGTTTCTTGACTAGTAGAGGCTCTATCACGTTGAGGCTATACATGTCGGCCACGGTGCCCTCCTTCACATTGATGCCAGCGCTCATGTTACCTTTCTCGTGCTCGGCCCTCAGCTTCACCATTATGTCTATCGGGTCGAGGCCAGCGTTCTCAGCCAATATGGTAGGTATCGCCTCGAGGGCCTCAGCGAACTTGAGGGCTGCTAGCTGTTCGCGACCTGGTAGACCTCTAGCCCAGTCCTTGAGCCTAAGCGCTACCTCAACCTCAACCGCTCCACCACCAGGGAGTATCTTGGGCTCCTGCACCACATTACGCACGACGCAGAGAGCGTCGTGGACTGAGCGCTCGGCCTCCTTAATCATCATGTCGCTGCTGCCCCTAACTAGTATCGACACAGCCTTGGGGTTCTTGCAACCCTCGACGAAGATCATCTTCTCATCAGCAATCTTACGCTCCTCCACAAGCTCAGCCTCACCTAGGTCGCTGGGCTTAAGGTCATCAATGCTCGTCACTATCCTAGCGCCAGTGGCCTTGGCTAGCTTCTCCATGTCGGAGTGCTTGATCCTCCTAGCCGCCAGGATACCCTTCTTGGCTAAGAAGTGCTGAGCAGCGTCATCTATACCCTTCTCGCAGAGCACTACGTTAGCTCCTACCGAGGCTATCTTGTCCACCATGTTCCTAAGTATCTTGATCTCCTCGTCCAAGAAGGCCTTCATCTGCTCAGGCGTCGAAATCCTGATTTTAGCTGTAATTTCGGTCTTCTCTATCTCTAGTGGGCACTCCAGCAGAGCTATCTTAGCCTTCTCGATCCTCTTGGGCATTCCTGGGTGCACTACTTCCTTGTCTATGACTATACCCTTGACTAGCTGCGTCTCGGCCAGCGACTCGCCCCTCTTCTTCTCGACCTTTACATCGTCGACGTCGACCTGGTACTTACTGTCTACCTTCTTAGCTACCTGTAAGATGGCCTCTACGGCGAGGTCCGCCAGTAGGTCCTTGGCAGCGGCTACAGCTGCCTTGCCTGAGAGCGTGGTTAAGGCTACCTTCTTCAGGATGTCCTTGTCAGTGGGCTCTACAGGCTTAGCTATCTCGTCTAGTATCTCTAGGGCCTTGTTCATGGCCTTGCGGTAGCCGTCCATGATCACCGTGGCGTGAATGTCTTGGTCGAGGAGCTCCTCGGCGTTCTTGAGGAGCTCCCCGGTTAATACTACGGCTGTGGTGGTGCCGTCGCCCACCTCGGCGTCCTGGGCCTTAGCAACCTCAACCATCATCTTAGCCGCAGGATGCTGTATGTCCATCTCCTTTAGGATGGTGGCACCATCGTTAGTCACGGTTACGTCGCCGAAGCTGCTGACAAGCATCTTATCCATGCCCATGGGTCCTAGCGAGGTCTTGACGGCCTCAGCTATGACCCTGACAGCCATGATATTAGCCCTTTGAGCGTCCCTGCCGACGGTCCTAGAGGTGCCCTCCTTTAGGATTAAGACTGGCATCGACGACATAGCGCACCCTCACCCTCAGCGGGAGGGCAAATAGCGGGCTTCTATAAAAACTTCTCGCACTACTTCAGCATCTTCTCCTCGTACTCCTTTAAGTAGGCCATGGACTGCTTGACGTCGACAAAAAGCCTCCTAGCCTCCTCTACGTCCTCTAAGCTCACCTTATCCCTGCCGCGTAGCTTCGCGACCTCTAGCGATGGAGTTAGTAACTGCACAGCATATCTTAGAGAGTTCTCCACTCCCAGCTTAACTAGGAGGGATAGGGCGCCCTCCTCGAGCTGGACACCCTCTTCAGCCGCCCTTATCTTCAATATCTCCCTGACCTCGTCCTCCGTGTACTCCCTGGTCGTTATAATGAGGAGCCTGTCAAGTAGGTCTAATGGGATTCCGTGGGGAGAGACTATGTCGGTCCCCCTAACCTTAGTCACGCCTCTATTAGTGGCTAGTATTATTACGGGGGCCAGTTCAGCCTCCATGGCCCTGCCCAAGAATGAGAAGGCCTCTATATCAAGCGCGGACACCTCATCTATGAAGAGGACCCCCGGTATGATCTCAGCTCTACCCTCCTCGACCCACCTTTTGACTTTCTCATCTACATCTTGGCGAACCTCTGGAGGAATCTCGCGTTCCTCCCTACCGCCGAAGAGCAACGTGAAGACGCTTCCTCGCTGAGCACGCGTTTCATCTAAATCGTGTAAGGTTACGGTATGCACGAACTCCCTCTCCTTGGCTATCGAGCCTCCAGGTAAGGGTACACGTGGAGCTGCCTCGATGTCGTACTTAACCTCCTCAGGAGCCTCGGTACAGCGTCCAAGCTTAGTTACCCGCCCGGTCTCAGCGTCGATCCATATGACATCCCCCCTAGAGACCCCCTTAACTATCAGCTCCTGAGCTACAGTCTCGTCCACATTGAAAGTCCTCTCCTCATTACTGGTTTTGAGCCTAAGCTTAGCGCCTATTGGGACCTGCTGATACGGATTGTAGGGATGTCGGCCTGTCTTTATTTCAAGGTCGGTTACCATTCCCTCATAGATCTTGCGCACTTCCTTTAACCTGACGCCTATGGCCTTCCTCATGGCCTGCATTAATACCTCGGTCTTCTTCATCTCGGCTGAGTAAATCTCAGAGGCGGTTATCATCATGAAGGGCACGTCCTCGCCTAGCTCCTTGGCGATGGCAGAGGCTAGGGCTGTCTTACCGGTTCCCGGTGGACCAGCCAGTAACACAGCCCTCCCAGCCATCTTGCCTTCCTTAACCATGCTAACTATTATGCCCGCCGCCTCCCTAGCCTGAAGCTGGCCCACCATGCCAGCCGCGACGGGGAGCGCCTTGCCATCCTTTAAGCCGAGCCCCTTAATGTGGCTATGAGCCCCAATACGCTCCCAGCGTCTAGCCTCAACTACCCTGCTCATGTAGCATCCAGAGTTACGGTTTTAATGAGTGGCTCAAAAACTCTACGCGCCCTCAATCAATAGGTCTGGTAGCTCCCTCAACGAGCTAAGCACGACGTCCGGCGCAGTGGGTAAACCGCCATCTACGGGCTTCCTCCTAATCAACACTGCAGCCATACCAGCGGACCTAGCACCATGTACGTCAGCCCAGGGGTCATCGCCCACGAAGACAGCCTCCGAGGGCTTAACCTCGAGCCTCCTAAGCGCCTCAGCAAATATGGCTGGATGGGGCTTACGCCAGCCAACCTCGGCTGAGGTCACCAAGGTTTTAAAGTAGCGCGAGAGGCCTAGCTTGTTGAGGGTCTCCTCAGCCATACGGTGGTCGCTAACGTTAGAGACCACAGCCATAGGGTAGCCTAAGCTCTTAAGGCGCTCCAAACACTCGGGTACGTCGGGGTAGACGAAGCGTAAGCTGACCACCGCGTCTAAGTGCGCCTTCAACGCCTCCTCGACTAGCTCAGGAGTGACCTGCACCCCTACGTCTTCCAAGTCCTTCCTCATCCACTCCACGCCTAAAACCTCCCTCAGCGTGGACCTGCGTAGGTCATTGAAGAAGGCTCTATTCCTAAGCCTAACCTCAGCCAGCCGCCTAGGGTCTACCTCCACCCCCAGTTCGCTAAGTCTACGTACCACGGCCCTTACCGAGGCCTTAAAGGCCTCAGGAGTGTCTGAGCCCCCTGCCAACGTATTGCCTAAGTCGAAGAAGACCGCTGAGGCTTTAGGGAGCCCCCTCATCCTCGCGCAGCCTCCATCCACTTACGTCGACCCTTTCGAGCACATTCATCGAGGGCCCCCTTAACGTTTTTCCTAGAGAGGACTGTAAAAGTTAGCGGTATGAGAGTCGATGAGGAGGTCGCTAGCTGCTTAGCCGAGAAGATGAGGTCCTTAGACCTCAAGGTAAGCTCCTTCGACGACCCCCGGCTCTACCCTCCCAGGAACTTAGACTTGGAGCTGCAGCTAAACTACTTTATATTCATGTGCTCGATAGACCATAGGACGGGGGCTGGATTTGGGGGCCTAGTTCAAGGCGAGTGGTTTAGAGGCTCAGAGCTACTGTGGAGGCTAGGCAAAGCTAAGCTCGACGAAGACCCCTCCTTCTTCACGGTCGACCACATGAGCCGAGTGAGCTGCGATACCGTGGTGTCGTGGCTGTCGGTTAAGGAGCCCCGTGAGACGGTCATTAAGGGGCCCAGGCTTAGAACTGAGCTACTTAGAGACACCGCCAAATGGCTGGCTAGGATGTTTGAAGGGGACCCTCGACGCTTAATTGAGCTCTCTGAAGAGAGCTGTGTCAGGCTTATTGAGCTGCTTAGGCCCTTTAAGGCCTTCAACGACCCCGTGGCTAAGAAGGCTTATCTCCTCGTTAAATTCCTGGAGAGGAGAGGGCTATTTAAGGTGAGAGACGAGGAGAACTTAGAGGTGCCCGTGGATAACCACCTTACCAGGGTGGCGTTAAGGCTGGGCCTAGTGGAGGTTAATAGCCCGCGCGCGATTGGAGGTCGCGTTGGGCTAGGCTTTGACGTGAAGTTGAGGTTGACCGTGCGTTTAGGGTATAAGTTGGTCGCTAGAAGAGCGGGGTTGAGACCTACCTACCTAGACGACCTGCTATGGTCTCTAGGTAGGGAGCTCTGTCTTAGGAAGAAGCCTCGCTGCACCGCTAGCTCCACGCTGCTTGCTCTAGGGGGGGTGGAGGGATGTCCCTTCAAGGAGTGCTGTAGGGGCTTTAAGGACGAAAATAGGAGGAAGCTGAAAGAACCTGTCGTGAACACTTGGTGGTATTGACCTCAGGAGGTTTTTTATAACGAAGCAGGCTTCTACGGTTAGGCTATGAGTAGCGTTAAGAAGCCCTCATGCCTCTCCATAGCTGGGCTTGATCCTTCAGGGGGCGCCGGCGTAATAGCCGACGCCAAGACCTTCATCGCCCTGGGCTTCCACGCAGCCTGCATAGTCGCCGCTTTAACCTTCCAGAATACACGTCTCGTTAAAGGCGTTATACCTATCCCCTCAGCCCACCTGACCCAGCAGATCGAGGCAGTGTTGGAGGATCTTCACGTGGTGGGAGTGAAGGTGGGCGTGCTGTATAGCGCCGAGAACATCGAGGCCGTGTCAGAGGTGTTATCCAAGAAGAAGGTGGGCCCACTGGTGGTTGACCCTGTAATCAAGGCTAAGAGGGGAGAGAGGCTGATAGAGGATGAGGGGGTCGAGAGGCTTAGGCGTAGACTGTTGCCCTTGGCTGACGTCGCAACCCCCAACGTTGAGGAGGCTGAAGAATTAGTGGGATTTAAGCTAACAGACGGCGACAAGGTCGCTGAGGCCCTAAGGTGCATGAGGAGGATGGGGGTCAAGACGCCGGTGATCAAGGGGTGGAGGCGAGGATGCTTAGTTGAGGACCTAGTGCTACACGAAGACAGAATTTACCGGTTTGAGAGGCCTCGACATACTGAAGCTAGAGGTGGAGGCTGCGTATTTTCAGCCGCTGTGGCCTCGTTTATGGCTAAGGGGCTAGACGCCGTTGAGGCTGTTAGAGAGGCGGGCGAGTTTACGCGTAGGTCCATCGAGGCCGCCATAGAGGTGGGAGGAGGCTTTAAGGTAACCAATCCTCTCGTAGAGCTTCAAAGAGCTAAATTGAGGCTTGAGGCGCTCGATGACTTAAGGAGGGCGCTAAGGATAATGGAAGATAGCCCCGAGCTCGCGCTGTTAATGCCCGAGGTGAGGATGAACCTGGCTGTGGCCATCCCGGGAGCCGAGGAGGTGCATGACGTATGCGCCGTTGAAGGAAGGATCACTGAGGTAGCCGGCAAGCTAAGGGCTGTAGGGTGCCCCAGTTTCGGGGCGTCAAGCCACATGGCGAGGCTGCTCTTAGAGGTCATAAAGAGGTACCCTCAGTTAAAGGCGGCCTTGAACGTCAAGTTTAGCCCTAAACACCTTGAAGCCTGTAAGAGGCTAGGCTTTAGGCTCGCGCGCTTCGAGAGAGCTAAGGAGCCCGAAGAGGTCAGGGTTGAGGAGGGTAGAAGCTTAGTCTGGGGGGTGCAGGAGGCGTTAAAGACGTGTCTTGAGCCGCCCGACGCTATATACGATGAGGGAGGGTGGGGAAAGGAAGCTATGATAAGGCTACTGGGGGAGAGTGCCGTCGACGTGGTAAATAAGGCTAGGAGGCTGGCTGCCACTATAGTGGAGGGTAAAGCTTAAGTCGAAGCTATAGTTTGCCTAAGCCCACAT